>Ga0131853_10001152_pt1 | contig 48198 bp, 52 predicted proteins | sample TergutLab28metaG_FD_92764 | JGI IMG/M metagenome (GOLD analysis project Ga0131853, IMG submission 92764) | Labiotermes labralis P1 segment gut microbial communities from Petit-Saut dam, French Guiana - Lab288 P1 (version 2) (version 2) | ecosystem: Host-associated > Arthropoda: Insects >... | reverse complement strand
TTTGTCAAACACAGGCACCATTTTCCAACGGCCACGTTTTGTTACATCTGCAACACAAGACAAACTGTTCATTTTGTTGTACAGCTTAGTGTTCAGAATATCCCATATCCTCTCTGGTTCAGAATTGTCTGTTATCAAACCGTTCATGTCATCCTTAATATCATTTCCAACTGCTTCTCCCACACAATTAACCAATGACATAAGTTTTTTGGAATCACATGTAATACTATTTTGAGTAAAGTTTGACAATACTAAACACTCCTCTATATCTAATTTTTTATAATTATAGGCGTTTAAGCAAAATATGTCAAGTATTATCGTCAAAATATTTCAAAACAAACAATAAACATGTCAATTGCCAAAAACGAGCGATGCGCGACATACAAGATTATTTTTGATCTCTGGATATATTAATTCCAAGCCCGTCGCTCTTCGGTGGGCGCAACAATAGGCCGCTTGCGACCCAAGTTCTGGACATTTTGTCCATATGCAGTTTTATGTGTATTTCGCCAAAAGATTCACAGTTGATGAAGCAGGACATGTCCTTTTGATTCAATATACATACAACCCTAAGCATGAAAATCAATCAAGTTATACATTATTTTCATATTGCTAGTCATATTATAACCTAATTACCTATCTTTTTCATTAATGTATTAAATATAAAATTATAAGAATTTAGTGCTGCCATTTCTTGATAGGAATTCTTCTTATTATACCCCCAATCACATATTGATTTGACAAGCATCCATTTTTCATGAAGAATTTGGGAAGAAAATATTAGCCCACCACCCTCCATTTCATAGCCAATGGCATCTGGATTCTCTTTTTTTACTTCTTCGACAAACACTTGTGAGTTTGACAACACACTAGATGAAATAATTAAGCCAAAATCAACTTTCCCTTTTTCCCATTCGTAGCTTTCTAACACAAATTTATCTAACAAATACCTATTTGATGGTATGGTGTCACCTCTTGAAATTCTTTCTTCTGCTGTTTTTTTAGCAAAGTCATAATTATGGATTTTTTCTGATACTAATATATCGCCAATCTGTTGCGTGTCTTTTTTAAGTCCTGCACAAATACCTCCCATGATAACATAGTCAATCTTTAAAGACTCACATAGTTTAAATACAGACAAAGCTGAATTTAAAGAACCCATATGAGTTCGCGCAAGAAAAACATTTAAGTCATTGTAGCCTATGCATTCTGTGTAAGAAAAATTTTCATTATCTAGCTCTTTTTCGACAAACTTTAAACCTCTTGCACTTGCAATTTCTCTCGCAACTTTATACTCCAGTATTGTAGCCGTAAGAATTAAGACTTTTTTTGATGTTATCTTCATCGACTCATATCCCTTTCTAAACTCATCATGCTTCAACAAATTGTTGTTAAAACTAAACAAATTATCCAGTTTGTCTTCTAATTTAAAAGAATTATTGTCTTTAAGATAATTTATACCTTTTATGTAAATTAAAGCATTGCTCTTATCTCCATTGCACAATGTATATAACCCGTGAAGCAGTTTTCTAATTTCTTGTAAAAACACATTATAATATTTATCGCCTTTTATTGCGATGATATTGTAGAATTCCTTTTCTGCATTTGAAAAACCGCTTATAATAAGCAATCTCAATAACATTTCTTTTAGTATTACAAAATCAAAAAGAAATTCTGTTTTTTGGTATTTATCGTAATAACCAATACCAGGAATATTTGTTAATATTGCTCCCTGAAATGCGTCTAAAAAACGTTTATTGAAATAAGAAACCATTATTCTTTTAAAATGAAGCTTTTTTTCAGTTGAGAAATAGATATCTTTAAATAGTGAATATGTAACTGCTGAACCATATTCTATTTTAAGGCTCAGTCTTTTAAGAATTTCTGTTTTTTCTTTGGAAGTAAGCATAAAGTTAGAATTTTCATAATCGTTCCCGTTAATCAAATTAAAGACGCTTGACGCTAAAGCAGACGTTGTATCTCCTGATATCTCTTTAGGATTTGAAGGCCAAGGGAATTTTTTTATATCATCATTAAAGTAAATCGGATATCTTTCTTTATCATGAAAATATAGCCGTCTTCTCTTTTCTAAAAAAGAATCTATGTTTAAATGATTACTGACAAAACAAGCCAGGGCATTTTTTTCAAGATTGCATAACAATTGTACTGACTTCGGGTATAAATCGTAGCATTCCCAAATCAATGCACTGCCAGTATAAATATAATTTTTAGATATAATCGAGCTTACTCGTATAAAATCAAACACTTCATCGTCAAAAAAATTCTTTCTTTCAGTTTCTCTCAGCTCTCTATTTAAGTAATGCAAAAAAATTGGTGAATCAAAATAATAATTCATATTATATATCCTTTTATTAGTAAGGGGTCTGCTTCTGCATAAATATTTTCGTTTCCATAATAATAAGAAAATAGTCTACATGACCTACTTTGAAAAGTATCAAAGTTATATAAATCTTTTGCTTCTTGCAAAATATCTCGAAGAGACTTATTTAGTAAGTTACCTATATAAAAAGGATTCTTTATATTACATTTGTTTATGTACCCGCACCACGGACAGGTATAAACATTTCCAGCGCAGTCTACGCCTATCTTATCTTCAAGCATATTGCAATAATAACGGTTTTCTAAATCAAGGCATCCTCTAAATGCACAATGCAAATGTAACTTGACATTTTTGTTTAAGCTTTCTTTAACATAGTTTATAATTTTAAGATATTCATAATTTTCAATGCTTTGCATAGAATGCGCTTTTCCAACAGGCATTAATCTAAGTAGAGCAATAGTAACATTCTGAAGTGGTAAATTATTAATAGTCTTGATAAAAGAATCTATATTTGGCAAATCGCTAATTTCAATAAGGGGCGTGTTCACAGTAATTCTTTTAATATAATCTAGATTTCTATATAAAGCATTTAAATTTGATACTCCATAATCATGATTTCTAAAAGAGCTACCCATTAATTTTAAATCCAAAGTTAATTCAATGTTTTTCAATAATGATTTTTTTTCTTCTTCTGATAGTAATTCTATTGAATATCCAGTAGTAGTTACACAAACAGAGTTGCAATCCCAAATATCAATAGCTCTTTTGATTATCTTTTTACTATTCAAGTCATATAGCGGGTCTCCACCTGAAAAATCAATTTCGGTAACGTAATTCTGTATTGACAATATTGAGTTTAAAGCTATTATTTTTTCTTCGAAATTCAACTCTTTTTTATTTGTGTCATAAGTAGCACAAATTTTACAATTATAAGGACACTTATCAGTTATATTCCATATTATTTTCATATAATCTCCCCATTCTCCAACAACAAAAACCAAGAAAGCAAAGTGAAAGATAGAGGGCTTGAAGTTATCTAAAGTTAAAATTACAGTATAGTTGCAAATCTCTCATTGAAATTCTTAATCCATTAAGAAACCATCTTGCATTATACTACAAAATGGCAAAAAACAAATAATTATCTGAGTAATGGAAATACTTTTGCTTAATTAACATTTGCTACTATTTTTGTATATTTTAACGAAAACACTTATGGTTTCTTGTGCATAAAACAAGTCATTTCGCTTGCAAAATGGCGCAACAAGAGGCCACTTGTGACCTAGGTTCTGGACAAAAAGTCCAGAACCTGTCATGGGTTTGGGGGAACCCCAACAAGAACTTTTACACGGATGTAGCCGGTGTAAAAGTTGCTGCAATTGCCACTGTGTGGCCATTGCAGCCCTGCTTGCAAACAGTGATCCTAACGCAAATAAGCCATTCCTTGAAAATGCCTATTTCCGTCTTTTAATGAACTTAACAAACCTTGAACGGCTTAGAAAACCCAACATGGACTGTTTTTCATCTTTGGAAGTTTTCTTCAAATCAACTCCCAACTGGTCAGCCAAAATTGCAAGTTTGGCTTGTTCTGCGCTATTGGTTTCATCTTTGACATCTTGATATTTCTGAACCTGCTCCCCGAGCGTGTTTATATAACCATTGTTTACCTCGGACTGAGATTCTTTTTTATGTTCGCCATACAAGCTCTTAGCTAATTTATCAAACCGCTGTGAAAGTCTGTATCTCAAATAATCATCAGGGTCAATGCTCGCCTCTTTCAAGGTCGCTATGTATTCATCTCGCCCAACGGTAACAGTTTGCTTATTTATCGTATCAATAGCAAGTTTATAACTCATGTTTACAATTCCCATATTTTCAGAAAGGTTTCCGTCAAGAAAGACTTCCAATCCCGCCAACAACTCAGCAAAATCTGAATGAGCAATGACCTCACTCAACAATTTGTTATTCAAATTCCTACTCGCCAAAACCTCTATTGCCTTATCAGATAAATTAAGCCTGTCCATCTCAAAATCCCGATACTTTCTATTGTCAGTCAGCCCAAAAAGATAATCAGCCGACACTTTATAAAATCTAGTCAAGACTTCCACATCTTGATAACCGATACGGGAATTTTCATCACTTTCAAATCTTTGCAAAGTAGTTGCTGGTATGCCGGTGGCTTCTGAAACATCAGCAAGCCTCAACTTCTTTTCTTCCCGCAAATCTCGAAGTTTTTCCTGTAGCGTCAATTTCGTTTTCAGATTGCTCACCTACTTTTTGCTATTATAGCACAAAATAACAGAAAAATCAGCAACAAAATAGACAAATTCAGATATGGGAAAAATCTAATTTTCAACTCTAAACCCCACTTTCGGGATATACGGAATAAGGCTTCAATCTGAGGTATACTTATAGGTGATGTAACTGTGTATTTAAAAACAGGGTCTACCACGTAGTTCGCCGTTGTCAAGGTATAAGCAGGGTTATTTTTTCGCAGGTTGGTAATTTAAAAAATAAGTTTGAGAGCGAAAAAATAACCAGCGGCCTTGACAACGCCTCAAGCCCAAGAAAAATAGCTAAGTGGCTTTACGAAGCGCAGTTCTTCGTAAAGCCCTTGACCACCCTTAATTTATGCCGCTTTTGCATACATTTAGAGTTTTTTACAAAATCATAATTTTTCATAGACAGGATGTGGAAATTTAACATATTTTGCCAGCTTACAAAGCCTCATAAATACTAAGGTTTTCGCTGCAGCTTAACTCCATTTTGTGGGGTAGTAAGGGTTTAGTATTACTTACCCTAAAATAAGTGTTTAAATATCCACAAATCTATCACGCACAAGAAAGGATAACTATATTGACTGAATTTAAGCAAAATATCAATTTCCACGTAAAGAATTTATCCGCATACTGGCTTCCTGAATTTACTTTGCAAAGAGTCATAAGCGGTACAATTTACTCCGTATCAGGTAGCTATGAGGGCACAGAAACTCTTGATAAGAAATTACAACGTATACTTATACAACAAGATATAGAAAGCAATGATTCACTTAATCAGTCAGGCGCTTTATTTGAAAAGTCAGGCGGTGACAAACTTGGCAAATAACTATGCTAATGATATAATAGACCTACCAAATCCTAACCTGACAGTTGCCCAACTAAGGGAGGAAGAAGAAATGTCAAGGGCAGCTGATAAAATTACGGCTTTATACTGTAGATTATCACAAGAGGACTCTAATGACGGAGATTCCAACAGCATACTAAACCAAAAAAATATTCTCATGGAATACGCAAAGAAAAATCGTTTTCAAAACCCTGTGTTTTTCATTGACGATGGTTACAGCGGTACCGATTTTAATAGGCCCGGGGTACAGAAAATGCTGGATGAGGTTGAGGCTGGCAATGTGGCAAACATAATTGTCAAAGACCTTTCGAGGTTTGGCAGAAATTTTGCTATGGTGGGTATGTACACGACCATTACTTTTGCCAAGCACAATGTGCGATTTATTGCTATCGCTGATAATTTCGACACAATCAACCCCAACAGCACAGACAGCGACTTTGCCCAACTTAAAAACTGGTTTAACGAATTTTTCGCAAAAGACACCAGCCGTAAAATCCGTGCTGTTAATAAGGCGAAGGGCGAACGGGGCGAGCCTCTGACAAACAATGTGCCTTACGGATATAAAAAAGATTCGCAAAACCCCAAACATTGGATTGTAGATGAAGAAGCGGCACAAGTAGTAAAACGTATTTTCACGCTATGTATGGAGGGTCGCGGGCCGACTCAGATAGCAAATGTGCTAACCGCAGAAAAGATACCTACCCCTATCACTTATCATCACGCCGAGGGACGGAATAATCCAATCCGCAAAGCTGTAAATACTGAAAGGTGGTATTCAGCAACAATTGTGAGGATTTTAGAACGCCGGGAATACACAGGTTGTATCGTAAACTTCAAGACTTATTCTAACTCTATATGGGATAAGAAGAGGCGGGAAAATAGCGCAGAAAATCATGCCGTATTCTACAATGCTCACCCAGCGATTATTGATGAAGAAGTTTATAATAAAGTACAGGAAATACGTAGGCAACGCCACCGCAGAGTAAATGCCACAGGCAAAACAAGCTTGTTTTCCGGTCTTGTTTATTGTGATGATTGCAAGGAAAAGTTGTATTTTAGCACAACCAAAAATTTTGAGAAACGGCAAGATTTTTTCGTTTGTTCTACTAATCGAAAAAACAGTGATAAGTGCAGCAGTCATTACATCCGCGAGGTAGTGTTGGAAGAAATGGTCTGGATGCATATGGAAACGGTTATATCTTATGTGGCGCGGTATGAGGTGCATTTCCGGGATATTATGGAGCGTGAGATGCGGCTCACGAGTGAAGAAGCTATACGAAGAAGTCATAAACGGTTAATACAAGCTGAAAAGCGGTTGAAAGAACTCGACAGACTTTTTGTTCGGCTTTATGAGGATAATGTGAATTCAAAAATCACTGACGATCGCTTTGTCATGATGAGTAAGGGGTATGAAGATGAGAAAAGTCAACTAAAGGCTGAACTTCTTACGCTACAGCAGAAAATTGAAACACAAGAGCGGCAAAACGAGAACTTAGAGCAGTTCATTCAGAAGATAGGCAAATACACTGATTTACAGGAACTCACGCCCTATGCCTTGCGTGAATTGGTTAAGTCGGTTTATGTGGAAGCCCCTGACAAGTCAAGCGGCAAACGGCGGCAGGGTATACATATCTGCTATGATTTGATTGGGTTTATTCCGCTGAGTGAACTCATGAAACAAACAACGGCATGACAATAAGCCATGCCGTTGTTTTTAAACTAATACTATACTGTCTTATGAACCGCTGTCTAATTGCCGGGTTCTGCAGTGTCTCAATTTATGGTGAAGGCACCACACTTTGGATTAGAATGTTGGGTGTTGACCCAAAATATCAGGGACAGGGTATTGGCAAAAAACTTATGGAACAGGCGATAAAATATGGTATACAAAATGGTGCAGAAAAAGGTTTTTTAGCAGCTGATTTATTAAATGCTAATGCAATTGGTCTGTATAAAAAATATGACTTTCATGCAAAAGATGCAGAAGGAGAACTTCAGATGGTAAAGATTTAACCTGCTCAACTCTTCTTATGGCCCCAAGAAAAAAACACTTTTGAGAAGATATAGTCGAAATACTCCAAAATAATATCGTCTAACTTGTCTTTTTTCCGCATTTACCGCATCAGTAAAAACCTATTCCCACCTTTGAAATACCACGAGGTTTTTACTTTTACTCCCTTCAAAAGCTGCGAAAAAATACTGTCTACTCTGATACTCCTTTGTAGTAACTCGACTATAAGAGCCTGTCTAATATCTCCATTCCGGCATATTTTTGGCGATTTTTCTGCCATGTTTCGTCAATGCAAAACTTACATACTTCGTTTCAGTATGCGCGTTTTGCATTTCCTCACCTAGCAGAAAAATCTCTCAAAAATCCGCCAAAAGCGAGATATTAGACAGGCTCTTAGACCTTCTTTAAAAGCGCTTTATACACTAAATCTACTTTAACTTAACTATAGAGTATCAGCACTACTACTCTTCATCCTCGAAGTCATCCTCAAAGAACTCATAAAAAGCGCTGGAAGCTTTTTGAAATTCCTCGTCAGACTCAATCAATGAAAGAATAACCTCCCCCTCATCATCCTGAGAAAATTTATAAATAAGTGCTTCGTCACCATCAATGGGTACAAGGGCTATATAATCATTATCGTCCACATCAAATGTACCCAATATGTTACATTCTAAAAGTGTATCATCTTCCAGTGTTAAAGTGACAGTTGGCAAAGGTTCATCACCGCACTCACAGTTTTCATCACAAATATGGTCATTATTATTTTCCATTATGCTCTCCTTTCGGCGTTTAGCTATATAACTTCTATGCCCAATGCAAAATACAAAACAAGCCCTGCAATACCTGAAAACAACATTATCAAAACGGGGTTTAGCTTAAATTTTCTAAGTACGGCAAAGGCAGCAATAAACAAGAATACGGCTATAATATCTACCGTTTGCAAAGAACGGCCTGTAATAGCAGCATCAGGCCAAATGGCTGTCATGAAAATATTAAGGCCCGCAAGAGTAATAAGTGCCACTACCGCCGGCCGCAGGCAACTTAAAACTCCCTGCATAAGAGCCAGGCTTTTATACTTAGTATAGAGTTTAACCATAACAAGAGAAATCGAAACAGGGGCAGTCACGCAGCCCAAAGTAGCAATTATAGAACCCGGTATACCCGCCATATTTCTTCCAACAAAAACAGAAACATTAAGAGCAATAGGCCCCGGTGTCATCTGAGATATTGCTAATATGTCATTAAACTCTGCTTGTGTCAGCCAAGCTCTGTTAGTAATTATTTGTTCTTCAATAAGGGGTAAAGCAGCAAAACCGCCGCCCAAGCTAAGAGCCCCAACCTGAAGAAAACTTAAGTAAAGCTCAAGAAGCACTCCAAAATCCATTTAAGCCCCTGCCCCTTTCTTTTGTGTATATAAAGTAGAGAAAAGACCGATTAATCCACAGGCAATTATTATGAAAGCCACATTTATCCCTAAGAAAAATGCAGCGGCAAAAGCAACAAACATAATAGCTATAGGCAGTATTTTTTTGCCGTTAAACACATTCTTGCCCATGCCATAGGCCACATCTGCTATTATGGCGGCTATACCGGCCTGCATGGCCCTAAGCGCCATTCTAACGATAATATTGTCCCTAAAAGCTTCATAAGCAAAAGAAATAGCCGTTATTATCACAAGAGCCGGTAAAACAGCGGCAAAAACCGCAATAAACGACCCTTTTACGCCGGCCAGCCTATAGCCTATTAAAGTCGAACAATTTATTGCCACAGGCCCCGGTGTAGATTGGGCAATGGCCACCAAATCCATCATTTCATCACTTTCAAACCAGCCAAGCCCCTCAACAAACTTTTTCTGCAAAAGAGGAACAATTACAAAACCGCCGCCAAATGTAAAAACACATACAGTAAACACGGCTGAAAACATAGTCCAGTAAAACTTTAGGTCTTTTTTTTCTGTGACGTTTTCCATAAATCTCCCACCCGGTATAGTTTATAGTTCTATCCATCCAACAGTGCCGTTTACTTTTGCAAATATTCTGTTTCCAAACTTACTTACAACAGATACTTCATCACCTGCATTTACAGGCAAAAAATAATCTGTACCAAATCCGCCGCTGCAAATATTACCAAGAGCATCTTTCCAAACTGTGCTGTTTGGAATATCAAGCTCTTTGCCGGTTTTTAGGTGCCTATATGTAGAAAACACCTCGCCATACTCTACAAACTCAACAAAACGGTCAAGCCAGGTGATATTTAATTCCCCGCCCTTTGCCGCCTGTGCCTTCTCCATTTGTATTGTAGGAAAGCCATCAACATAGGTGTATGAGAATTTTTCATCCGAAATAATAAAAGCATTTAACTGCCCTGACCTAATATTTATACAGCCACCATCAATAGCTATAATACGGCTTTTTTCATTGACTATAGGGTTATGACAAGGTACTTCGTGAGTATAGTTTACAGTTGGATAGTGCCCTACAACAACGTACTTGTCAAACATAAGCCCCTGCTCCATAAAATTATCGTTCTTCATACAAGCACGTGCCTCTTGCTCAGCCAGGTTGTTTGATGAAATACCGCCGTGAACAAACACAAACTTTTCTGACTCTATTATATGAGGAAGGCCGTCAAGCCATTTTATTTCTTCATGCTCCAAATAATCTTCCACCCAATCACAGTTTCCCCTAAGAACATGTACATTTTTGCTCTGTGACAGCTCAATAATAAACTTAAGAGTGGCATGGCCTTGGTCGCCCTTGGCTTTTGTATAAAGGTCCCCCAGCAGAATAAGAATATCATCGCCGCAATAATTAACTTTATCTAAAAGCTGTTTAAATAAATCCAGGCTTCCATGTATATCACTTATGCAAATAGCTCGCTTGTCCTTTGGTATCTCTATAGCCTTTACTTTCGCCTTCATTATTTATCTGACCCCTTAAGCTTTTCTGCTTGGTCTGTAGTGATTAACGTGTCCATAATCTCATCTAAGTCACCGTCAAGAACGCCGTCAAGCCTGTGTAAAGTAAGCCCCACCCTATGGTCTGTCACCCTGCCTTGGGGGAAGTTATAAGTACGTATGCGTTCTGAGCGGTCCCCTGTACCCACCTGCGATTTGCGCTCTGCTGAGAGCTCGCTTTGCTGCTTTTCCAGCTCAAGTTCATAAAGCTTAGCCCTTAAAATTTTCAGGGCTTTATCTTTGTTTTTAAGCTGGCTTTTTTCATCCTGGCAGCTTATAACTATGCCTGTTGGTGCATGAGTTACCCTAACAGCCGAGTCAGTTGTATTAACACTCTGGCCGCCATTACCCGATGAACGAAAAACATCTATACGAACATCATTCATATCAATTTCAACGTCCACTTCCTCAGCCTCAGGAAGTACAGCAACCGTAACAGTGGACGTATGAATACGCCCGCCGGATTCGGTGGTAGGGATACGCTGTACCCTATGCACACCAGACTCATACTTAAGCCTTGAATAAGCGCCTTTACCATTAATCATAAAAACAACTTCTTTAAAACCGCCAAGGCTATTTTCATTGGCAGAAAGAATTTCCGTTTTCCAACGGGTGCGCTCAGCGTACATTGAATACATGCGGTAAAGGTTGCCGGCAAAAAGAGCCGCCTCATCACCGCCTGCACCGCCCCTTATTTCCACAATAACATTTTTTTCGTCATTAGGGTCTTTGGGGAGCAGAAGTATTTTAAGCTCATCTTTAACTTGCTCAATTTTTTCTTGATTTTCCTTTAATTCTTCTTTAACCATCTGCCTAAAATCATCATCAAGGTTTTCATTCAGCATTTCTTTGGCTTCTGAAATAGCGCTATTAGTTCTCTTATACTCCTGATATTTTAAAACCACAGGAGTAATAGCGCTATGCTCCTTCATAAGCTCACGCCAAAGGCTTTGATTAGCAATTATTTCCTGCGAATTGATTTTTTCAGACAACTCTGCGTACTTTACTTCAAGCTCTGAAAGCCTGTCAAACAAAGAAACTCACCTCGTTTTCAAATTACATACTTATAATGGAACCTCTGCAAAATCGCTGCATATGTAGCAATTTTGCAGAGGTAGGCCGGGCAGCGCACAAGCTGCCCGGCTTTACTTTGAAATAGTAATAAAATTTTAGCAAACTAAAATTTTATTACTATTTCAAAGTAAAGCCACTATATTATACATTCTTACCGAAAATCAACACCCTGTCAAGACCTGCAAGGTCTTTAAGAGCAGAATGAAGATAAAAGTTCTCTTTAATAAATATATCAATAACATCTTTTTTTTGAACAGCGCCTATTTCTATAAACATTTTTCCCAAATCGTGCAAATACTCCCCTGCCCCGGCCAAGATTCTGTAAAATAAAAGCCCGTCTTCTCCACCGTATAGCGCCAAGTGAGGCTCATAATTTGCCACATTTTCAGGCAAGCCCTTCATTTCACTTTTGCTTATATATGGAGGGTTGGAGACAATTAAGTCAAAAACCCCACATACATTTTCAAACATATTACTCTGCATATAATTTATGCTAACCTTATTTTTATCTCTGTTTATTACAGCCACGTCAATGGCTTTGGGAGAAATATCAATTGCCGTGACCCTACTCCAAGGACAATAATGAGCAATACTCACTGCAATTGCCCCGCTGCCTGTACACATATCCAAAACAGCTTTAGTGCCGTTTTTATTAATATATGATATAGCTGCTTCTACAAGTGCCTCTGTATCAGGCCGTGGGATTAAGACAGAATCGTTGACATAAAAATCCAGGCCCATAAATTCCACATTATTTGTAATATAACCTACAGGCATAAAATTCCGACGTTTTTCGACTAAACACTCAAACATATCCTTTTCTTCCTGAGATAAAATATGCTTGTTTCTTATTATAAGCTGTTCCCGGCTTATTTTTAATACATAAGCCATCAAAATGTTCCCGTCCAGTGCCCATGAACTTATGCCGGCTTCCCTTAGCGTTTTCTTCGCATCCGCCAAAATATTTTCCAAAAAATTAGGCAACTTACTAAGCCTCCTTGGAAATAACCGCCTGTGTAGCTAAAATAGCACACTCTATTTGACCGCTATCCGGCTCTTTAGTAGTCAGCCCCTGCAGTTTAATTCCCGGGTAACTCACTATTTCCACAAACTTAGACTTGCTCCTTCCGGCCCACTTGAGAACCTCATAAGAAACCCCGGCAATAAACGGCACAAATAAAAGCCTGGATGCAATTCTAATCATAGGGTCATTAGTTCTTACAAAAAGAAAAAACAGCATAGAGATAACCATAACAAACAAAAGAAAACTGGTTCCGCAGCGCTTATGATATCTGGAATGTTTAGCCACATTATCCACCGTAAGTTCTTCGCCATGTTCAAGGCAGTTAATGGCCTTATGCTCCGCTCCATGATATTCATAAACCCTTCGAACATCCTTACTAAGTGAAATTACATATATATAACAAATAAATATAACGAGCCGAACAATGCCCTCTATTATCCCAAAGGCCCAGCTATGCCCTGTCAAAAAATCCAGCCTTGTAAAAAGCCCGCCTATAAACACAGGCAGCATAACAAAAAGCCCCACAGAAAGAGCAATGGCAAAACAAACACTTATGAAAATTAACACATCATTCAGCTTATCACCTAACTTTTCTGTTAGGAATTTTTCGAATTTTCCAGGCTCAGCACTTTCATCTTCAAGACCGGCAAGCTCCGCTGACCGGGTTATGATTTTAAAACCAAGCGCCATTGAATCTACAAAAGCCAAAATACCTCTAAGAACAGGGATTTTTGTGATGAAAGACTGCTTTTTTTTCAATAGTTCTTCTTCAACAGTTATATTACCGTCACTTCGGCGCACTGCAAGGGCGTACATGGTTTTACCACGCATCATAACGCCCTCTATAACCGCCTGTCCACCTATGTTAGTGTTTTTTTCTTTTTCCATATTAAATTTACCTCGTTAAAAAAATGCAAAAAGCCGGGGCATACCTCCTCCCGGCTTTGAAAGCTTAGAGCCCGAGGGCTAACAGTCAGGCCGCTTAAGCGCCCAGCTCTCATACTTACAAACTTACATATTGTATTTTTTCTTGAATTTCTCTGCTCTTGAACCCTCGCCTACCATAAGCTTTTGGCTACCTGTGTAGAAAGGGTGACATTTAGAGCACACCTCAACACGGATACTTTCCTTAGTTGAGCCAGCTATAAACTCATTGCCACAGTTACACTTCACCTGTGCCTCAAAGTATTGTGGTTGAACATCAGTTCTCATATTAACTCACCTCATATTCTTATTCGAAATACATTTTGGCATTTCATGAGGATAAATCCACGCTTTGCAAAAAGTCATGGGATTTAAACACAACATTAGAATTTTAGCATAATTCCATACAAGCGTCAATATTTTTTTGCAACTTAATTAAATACCTTTTGCCTCATAACTTTCATAACGCTTTCGTGCAATTCATGCAGCGCTTCAATTGGTGATAGCTGCCCGTTAAACATTCCCAAAAACTCAGGAGTTTCTTCAAGATAATCACCTGCCCAAAAATCGCCCCAATCGGCAAGCAGCTCAACATCAAATCCATAAGCATTATCTGTGTTGGGCATAATACGGTTTACGCGCAAGTCCTCATAATTCCATTCAAATACAATGATATGTCCGTTGCTTTCTGCAAAAAACTCGACGAATGGCCTTTGCGCCCTCCATGTCAAACGATACTCTCTGTCAATGTAAGCATAAAGGAAAGCAAACCCGGTATCACTTTCGGGATAAGCAAAGGTAATAAGGATTTCGGGGATTCCGTCATTATTAAAATCGTAAAATGCAAAGTTATTGGCATAAGCCCAACCCATATCAGTAGCGCCCGACAAAAATGGCACGTCATCTTCGTTTATTCTGTTTCCATACCTGTCGTAATAAGTGCGTGATAAGGGATTACTTGAATCTGTAAAGTCATAGCTAACAAGAACATCAGGGTTCTCGTTACCCACCCAATCAACACCGATTAGCGTTAGCATGGGTGATAAAAGAGCATTTGCTGCATTGCTCCAATTAGCTGTACTTTCAAAGTTCGGCATTGTTTCATTTGTATCAAAAGGCGGTAAAATTGCTTGGCCTGAATAATTTTCATTCTGATTAATTCCGCTTGAATGCTGTGTTTGTGCCTCATTTTCTAATGTGCAAGCAGTAACTAGCGTTACAGCCAAAACAAATATAGTCAAGGCTTTAAATTTTCTGCGAAAATATAAAGTAATTAGGGTGGGGCTTGAAAACCCCCACCCTAACCGAACATAGTGAGGTTGGGCGGTTCTCCCCGCCGCTTTCGCCAAAGTAAACTTTGGCTTAGAAGCGGGAGTCTTTGCCCTTGAAATAAATAAAAATTTGCACCTCATGATTTAACATCCCTCTTTAATTTTTCCGGCATACTAAGCACATTGTTCTTATGTATCAAATGTATCGCAGTACCACCCATACCGCGATGTGACCCTCACCTAAGGGCCAGCCTAATATCTCACTTGCAGAGAATTTTTGAGAAAATTTTATATCAGACGAGGAAATGCTAAACACACGTTCGCCCTTTCTTGCTTAACAAAAACCCATCCATAAAATCCAATAAAGGTGAAATACCAAACAGGCCCTTAGAAAGGCCCAAACGATTGACATAAGAGCCTGTTTAATATCTCGCTTTTGACGAATTTTTGAGATAATTTTTCGTCAGGCTAGGAAGCACGAATGCAGCATATTCGGCAGAATATATGCAAGTGAGTGCTGACGAAGTATGGCGCAAAATTAGCCAAAAAGGTGTCAGAATGGAGATATTAAACAGGCTCTAAAAGTTTACTTCGAAGCGGCTGTAAAAATAATCTCAACAAGCACGTCAGGGCGTGCCATTTCGCCTTGAAATGTAGCTCTTGCCGGCGTGCCGTAACCTTCAAGCCAAGCTTCCCAAATTTCATTTAGTTCACCGAAATATGACATATCTTTTAAAATAATCAACGCGGATAGCAGGCGCGTTTTGTCGGAGCCTGCTTGTGTCAAGCGCTCTTCAAACTTGCCAAGCACATCTTTAAGCTGTTCTTCAAAAGATTCTTTATCACTGACCAGGCCGGAGAAATTTAATATCCCATTATACTCCACAACCCCCGACATTCTCTTATTTTCAAACATTCTTTTAATTTCCATAAAACCCTCCTCTTTGGTTAAACAAAGCGTATTTTACTCATATCAACTTCATGAGGCTCCTTGGTTTCTTTTGCGTGACCCACAAGAACAGCCATACCAAACTCTAAATTATCAGTCCAGCCCACTTTCTTTTTAAACTCAGAACCATTAGGCCCTTGGAACGGAATGTTAGCCATAGCACAAATTACATTTCCAAGACCTAAAGAACTTGCAGCCAATGCAATGTTTTCACTGACGATGCCACAGTCAAGTGAGGCATGGTTGCTTATAGGGTTTTTAAGTATTAAAAACATAACAGGAGCGTTGTAGAAAACCTTGCCGCCTCTTGACATAATGCGCTCGTATGTGCTTTTATCCTCTGCTGCTGCTAATACCTTCATTGCGTTTTCATCCATCTCGCTAATAAAATTTTTGTCAGTAATTACAACTATCTCCCAAGGCTGGCGGTTCATAGCGGATGGCGATTGCACGCCGGCTAAAGCAATAGCAGCCAATTGTTCTTTTTCCACAGTGTCATTTGTATAAACGCGGCAAGAGTAGCGCTCTTTAATTACACATAAAGCTTCATTCATTTAAAATCACCCCTGGATTAATTATTATTGCTAATCTAATCATTACAGCCCATATAGCCAGCGGCACTGAGAACAGTGACGCTGCGCACCTACAGAACCATGAGAATTTGCTGCGCAAATGTTCATGCCTCACAGCGCGTAACCACATTTTAAAGCGTTTAAGCGAACAAATTTAATTCGGCTTCTAAAGGTAATTAGCCATATAATAACACAGTAACAGCAAATTTTCAACAACCGCTTTCCTCCTTGACTTATAGCTGATTATTTTTAAGCTCATGCTCCGTAAAACCTGTATTCATACTGATTGACAATTTTTAACTTTCTGTTTATACTTACTTAAAAGTTATTAAATTCCTAACGATTTTTTTATTGGAGGTTTTAGCCACATGCAAACAACAGGCAAAAACATTTCCTTGGCTGTTATTAAGAGACTGCCTCGATATTACAGATATTTGGGAGATATTTTAGACGATGGAATAACCCGCATTTCATCTAACGAGATTTCTCTTAGAATGGATATTACCGCATCCCAAATTCGTCAGGATTTAAATAACTTCGGCTGCTTTGGCCAGCAAGGTTACGGTTACAATACAGAGCTTTTATATGGGGAAATCAAAAAAATTTTAGGCCTTGAAAAGCAATACTCTATGATTATAATAGGTGCCGGTAATATTGGTCAGGCCCTTGCAAACTATATAAACTTTCAAAAGCGCGGCTTTAATTTTGTGGCGCTTTTTGACGCCAATCCAAAGCTCATAGGCCTTACTATAAGAGGCATAGAAATATACGATGTAGATAAACTCCCCGAGTATCTGGCTGCTACGCGTGTTGATATTGCAGTGCTTACCCTGCCAAAAAACTCTGCGACTGAAATTGCCCGAATAGTAATAGATGGTGGGGTTAAAGGCATTTGGAACTTTTCTAACATTGATATAAAAACACCTAATGATGTTAAGGTTGAAAATGTCCACTTAACAGATTCGTTAATGACTTTGTCTTATAAACTAAATGAAAAAGAAATTTTAAGCAGGTTTGGGGCAAGCCTTTAATCATACACCGCCGCTACCCATAAAAGCCTGCTTTCATTGGTTCCCGCTCGCAGCTTGTGCGCGCAGCCTACTTTTGAAAGACAATACACCACTTCTGCTAACTTGTGCTAACTGCCACAACCCCGCATTATCACAGGATTTCAATGCAGTAATTCCAAGTGGCAATGAGCAAAGACAGGCAATTTCAAGCAACAACAAAGACCAAGCAAAGACCAAAACAAAGGCGCGTTTCCATGAAAAAAAGCCCTAGCGACAAACTCGCTGGGGCTATAGTATGTACTTGTGCTTTTACTACAACAGTAAAAACAAACCCGCCCAAAGGGCGGGAAAAAATTTTTCAAGAAATCATACTGTACTATCATAATTTTACAGTCCCTTTGTAGCTTTCAAAATAAGTTTGCAATTCCTTTTGTCGTGCTGTAAGTGCGTCCATTTCCTGTTTTGCTTGCTCATATTTTAGCCGTGACTGTCTTTCATTGTCGGCGGTTTGTAACCTGTCCCAATAATTTTCACGCTTTACGAGATTTTCAACACCCACAGCATCAACGATTTTAGCAAATTCATCTTTGTGTAAGTCGAGCAAAATATATAATTTTTCCAAGATGGCGTATTCTTCACTGCTGATTTTTACTGTCTTTTTGCTCCGCTCTTTCAATTCGTGAATTGTCATTTTTTTATCTCCTTCGGGGCATAATCGGGGCTTATGCCCCGATATCCTCATATTCGTAAATTCCATTCATAATTTGTACGCTGATATCCTCACCGTAAATATCCCAAAGTGCGTCAAAGTCCCAAACACCCGCCTTGAACAATTCTGCATCAATAATTGTACAATGTACTTTCCGTCCTGTTTCCCTGTCCGTGATAATGATTGGTGTAAACATTTTTATCTCTCCTTTTTGGCTTTAGGGGGAAACGGTCTAAGCCGTTCCCCTTGCGTATTGGTTTATGCCATTGCATGAATTTTTGTTGTGCCGTGGCTGTTCATTTCTCCGCTAGTGCCGTACATTGCGCGTATCTCGTCCATTTGATAATCTTTTCTACTTCTTGGGCGGTAATCTTCGGGGGATAGATACCAACATATTTTTTTACTGTGCCACTTAAATTTTAATTCCTTTAGCGTTTCTTTGTGGGGTTTCGTATCGCCACTAACCCAAACAAAACAGCCGATAACTTCTATAACAATATTATCCATTCTCATTAACTCATTTACCAAGTCAATAAAATCTTGCGGGGTTTCGCTGGTTGGATTTTTGGCGGTGTATGTTTCTCCCTCTTTGTTTTGGTGAATGTCTTTTAGTTTTGGAAATAACTCTTTATATTCGTTGTTAATTTTTGCCATTGTGTCATTATCCCCGCCATTGTCTGGGTGATGAATTTTTGTTAATTCGCGATAACGCTTTTTTAATTCCTCCGCAGTGCTTGGTGCTGGGTTGATGAAATATTTAGTCATAATCTTGTTTCCCCTCTCGTAATCCGATTCGTTTTTGATGATTATTTAATTCATCTCTATAGTGATATTATACATCTTTTTGAGTATAAAGTCAATAGTCAATTTCATTTTTTTGATTATTTTATTCATTTTTTAATTGACTTTTATAATCATTGTGCTACAATAAATTACTAGATGAAGCACATCAAAACGAAAATAAATCAAGGAAAAGAAAGAGAGGACATAAAAATATGTCAGTTTCCGATAAGATAAAAGCAGGGCTAAAACTAGAGGGAAAGAAGATTGAAGAACTAGCGGAAATGTTAAATATCTCTAGGCAGTCAATGAGTAATAAATTTTACCGTGATAGCTTTTCAGCAGAGGATTTAATAAAAATAGCCGATTTCCTCGGCTACTCGTTGGCGTTTGTTAGCAATAATCAAAACATCACTTTCAGCATGGACGATATAAAGCAAAAGAAAAATGATGAACAGACGGAATGACAAGGGAAGCGCATACGATAAGCCTGTCAAGGGGTGCGAAGCAGGGATAAAAAAATTTTCAAAACGCTCCACCTTGAAAATATTTTTATCCCTGCTTCGCACCCCTTGATTGGCTGGGACTATGTATTCAATAATTGGAAGGGGTGTTGTTCTATCGCAGTTTGATAGAACAACACCTTGACCGCGCTCTTTGTTTTCATTTGACTAGATAGCTTTTCGTAATAAAATATCAAAAAATAAAGGCTTAACAAGCCTTTCGATACGCGAGGAGGACATATGAGAGGATTTGATATGCACGAGGTCGGAAAACTGGTGAGGAATTTGAGGAATCAGAGGGGTTTGACACAGGCTGTTTTGGCGGAACAAGCGGGTATTGATATTGCTACTTTATCAAAGATTGAAAATGGACATTCTATGCCTAAGCAAGGCACTCTCAAAAGCTTGCTTGAAAAGCTTAGGTTTGATTTTGTGGATACCATGCCTTTGTTTTTGAGCGAAAAGGAAGCTCGGTTTAACGAGTTGAAACAAAAAGTAGTTGGGCTTGGTGATATACAAAATCCTGAAAATTTAGAAAAATTGAATAGTTTTCTGGATGAGGCTGAAAAGGATGCCGAGCTTTGTGAAGATGATTTGAGCAGGCAATATATCTTAAATGTAAGAGCTTCGATACTAAAGTTTCCTGCAAACATGGCTATAAATACATCATGGAGCAGAGAAGGGCTAACAGAGGAAGAGGTTATAAAAGAGAAAAAGTTATTTTCATTTTCAACAGAAGTTGCCGCAAAATTAGATAAATCTATTGAACTATCTTATAAAGCAATGAAAATTACTATACCTGCCTTTGATATTGAAAAAATAGAAGAATATTATTTATCTGTTACAGAACTTGAGATAATTAGAAATTTAGGAAATGCGTATTATATAAAAGGCGAGAATGAGTTGGCGATTGACATTTATATAAGATTGGAAAAGAGTATTAACTCTAGCTATAGGGGAAAAGCCTTTGTTAGTGCTAATTATCAAAACACCATTGCAAACCTTTGTAATCACTTAATATATTCGTATAGATACGAGGACGTAGTTGAATACGCCAACAAAGGTTTAGAAAAGTGTATAAAGCTAAACTTGCCTATGATACCAATTTTAGCTTTTTTTAAGGGTCTTGCTATGCTTAAAATAATACACAAAGAAAAAGGAACATTTGATGTGCCCGAAGCGTCCGAAGCCAAAATGATACTTCGTGATGCATACCACGGTTGTAGACTTATTGGGCGTATAAGCACACAAAGACACATTGAAGATATTTTTGCAAAATGGTTCAAAACCAAAGTAGACGGTACACCCATTGAAGACATGAGGGTCAATAATAACAATTAATTCAATATAAATAATATTCTAAAAAATCCCTTGTAAATCTCGAAATTTTTTTATAACTTTCGAGAAACGCAATGGGCTTTTTTGTTTTGGTGTGATAATGTTGTTGTACTGTGTAATTCTGAAAGAGGTATGCCCTATTCATAATCACGAGGGCATATTTTAAAGGAAATTTCTAAAAACTGGAGGAATCAAGAAATGAAGAAAGAAAGCAATAGCATAGTCTATGACGTTTTTGTAGACCCTATAAAAATTTTAATAGATACAGACCGTTTTTTGCGTTTGCCGCAAAGGGCGGTCTTTCTGCATTTTTATTACTGCTAGTAAACAAGGGGTGCTTTATACATGATATTCAAATGTAAAATGTGCGGCGGGGATATTATAGCCATTGAGGGAGCAAGTTTCGGCACTTGTGATTCTTGCGGCACAACATCAACCCTGCCGAGGGCAAATGAGGAGCGTATTGTTAATCTCTTTAACCGCGCTAATCACTTTAGGCGGCAAAATGAGTTTGACAAGGCAATGGCTACATACGAGAACATTCTCGAAGAAGACCCAAATAACGCCGAGGCGCATTGGGGCGTTGTTTTGTGCCGCTATGGTATTGAGTATGTAGAAGACCCAAAGACAGGCAAACGCATACCCACTTGCCACCGTGTACAACACGCTTCTTTTCTGACTGATATAGATTATCTAGCCGCTACCCACAACACAACAGAAGAATATACACGCAGTCTTTACGAAGAAGAAGCCAAAACTATAGCGGAAATTCAAAAGGGTATACTTGCCATAGCTTCTAACGAAGACCCATATGATGTTTTTATTTGTTACAAAGAAACAGCCGAGGGCGGCGGACGTACAATAGATTCCACCCTTGCCCAAGATTTGCACTTTGAGCTTGAAAAAAGCGGCTTAAAAGTCTTTTTTGCGCGTATTACCCTTGAAGATAAACTAGGGCGAGATTATGAACCGTATATTTTTAACGCTCTAAACACAGCTAAAGTTATGCTTGTTATTGGCACGAAAAAAGAACATTTTGAAGCTACATGGGTAAAAAATGAGTGGAGCAGATTTTTAGCTTTGATGAAGGTTGACCGCTCTCGTCTGCTTATTCCTTGTTACAGGGATATGGACGGTTATGAAATTCCAGACGAACTATCGCATTTACAAGCCCAAGACATGGCGAAAATTGGCTTTGCGCAAGACCTTTTGCGTGGGATTAAAAAGGTTTTGAAGAAAGATGAGCAAAAGCCAGCGGCAAATGTTGTAACACCAACGGCTGGTGCAGTTGTGAGTGTGGATTCTTTGCTTAAACGTGCTTTTTTATCCCTTGAAGACGGCGATTTTTCAAAGGCTGGTAATCTTGTTGACCAAGTGATGAACATTGACCCTGAAAATGCTAGGGCGTATATTTGCCAACTTCTTGTTTCGATGGGATTATCAAAAGAAGAAATGCTTGCCGAACGAACAGATAACTGGGAGCAAAATCAGTCTTTCATTCGAGCTAGAAATTTTGCAACAGGTGATTATAAGGCAACGTTAGACGGTTATGTGCAAAATGTTCAAAAATTAAGAGAACTTAATAGAGCAACGGAACTTGGGAAAAACCGTACAGGGCTTACAGAAGCTGTGCGGATTTTAGAGAATTTAAGCGGTTTCAAAAATGCAGATGAATGGCTTGAACATTGTAAGCAACAGCAACAGGTTGTATACAACGAAGGTACTGCGTTTGCAAACAAAAAGCGATATAGTGATGCGATTAGTCGTTTTGTTATACTGGGTGAATATCACGATGTCCAAGAACAGATAGCGCAACTAAATAACATCTTGAAAAACAAGAAAAGAAAGAAACAGCAACGGCTAATTCGTGTTTCTGTGGTTTTATTTGCTGTTGCATCGGTTTCTCTTTTGGTAAATTCTTTTATTGTTCAACCAATAATAGCAAATAATGAATACAACCAAGCAAGAAATGACTTTATTTCAAACGGAAGTAGTTTACCAAGCAACTTGCGTGATGAAGTGCGAGAACGCATAGATTGGAGCGATTGGAATTATGAACGCGCGTTGGTGCTTTTGGCACAAGAGCAATATGAAGAAGCATTCGGCATGTTTAGAGGTCTGGATAATTTTAAAGATGCGCAACAAATGGCACTTAAAGCAGAGCAAATGGGACTAGCTTCGAGATATGAAGAAGCAAATGCACTAATGGTTGAAGGAAATTTTCGTCAAGCAGCGATTTTGTTTCGAGGTTTAAATGATTTTGAAGATTCGCAACATAAGCTATCTGAAGCAATGGAAAAAGCAGTACCAACAGAAATGGAACGACTTCGCCGTTTTCGAGAAAGATCACGTTATATCACGCTAGGGAATGGCTTTGTAGCAGGGCTAAGAGAAAACGGAACGGTGGTTGCGGTGGTTGCGGCCGCTAGTAATCCGAGGCCCTATGCTAATATATCAGAATGGACAGATATTGTTGCAATTGCAGCAGGTTCACAACACATAGTGGGCTTAAAAGCAGACGGAACGGTGGTGGCTACGGGGGGAGACATTCGGATTAGCTTAGAGGGACAACGCAATCCTGTTGTTTTGCAAGAACACCTTAACGTACAGGACTGGACAAATATTGTTGCAATTGCGGCGGGGAGACAACACACAGTAGGCCTAAAGGCAGACGGGACGGTTGTGGCTGTGGGATCCGATGTGCGAGCCAGACAGGCAGAAATTATTAGATATGACCTATCAGAATGGACAGATATTGTCGCAATTGCAACATTTGGTCGGAACGAAGTTATTGGGCTAAGGACAGACGGAACGATTATGAGCTCGATTTCCAATCATGCCCCATCAAGATGGACAAATATTGTGTCGATTGCAGGAGGGGATGAGACGGTGGTTGGACTGAGAGCAGATGGAACGGTTGTGCATAATGCGCAGGGTCATGAGTTCAGCACATCTGATTGGAGCGGCATTGTAGCGGTTGCGTCAGGATTCCAACACATAGTTGGACTAAGGGGAAATGGAACGGTTGTGGCCGTGGGATTGAACAATCCGGGCGGGGCACGCGATGTATCAAGCTGGAGGGACATTGTGGCGATTGACGCACATGGTAATCGCACTATTGGGCTTACATCAGATGGAAGGGTTGTTACTACAGGGGATATCAATGTAAACCACTTGACAGACATCGGACTACCGCAATAAGATCAGGATAAACAAACAAGAAGGGATGTTGGGAATGTCCATGAAAAATATATTTAACAAAATCGCTGGCAACCCTGCCGCTGATATAGCCAACAGCCAAGTAGGTCAAGGGTTGGCACAAAACCTAAATCTTGGCAACGTGGCTGACGGACTTCGCCCTGACGCTATGGTAGATAGAATGAAGAAAAAGCGCATTGCAGATGTTATCATGTATGAAGGAGATAACGACACCTTCATATGGAAGCATTGGGCAGAAGATTTTAACATAGGAAGCCAGCTTGTAGTCCATGAGAGCCAAGAAGCCATATTTTTTATGAACGGTCAAGCCCTTGACCTTTTCGGCGCAGGGCGGCATACACTCTCCACTCAAAACCTACCTTTTATCGGTAAACTTATCGGCGCGGCATTTGGCGGTCAAACTCCTTTCCATTGTGAAGTTTATTTTATTAACAAAACCGAGCAAATGGCTATTAAGTGGGGAACGGACAGCAAGCTGGAATATGTAGAGCCTACATATGGTTTTCCTATACAAATAGGTGCTTCGGGTGAAATGTCTTTGCGGGTAGAAGACAGCCGCAAGTTGCTTGTAAAGGTTGTGGGTACAGAGCAAGTAATAACAAATCAGAGCTTTGCTCAAAAAATGCGGGCGTTTTTAATGACCCGCATAAAAACCCATCTTGCAAGCTATATCAAAGGCGAGAAATTAAACATTTTTGAAATTGACGAGCATTTGACGAAAATGTCAGAAGCCTTGTTTGATATTTTTACGCCTGATTTTATGGATTACGGCGTGTCAATGGAAAGGTTTTTTGTAACCACTATTGTCAAACCCGAAGACGAGCCTAATTATAAACGCTTTAAGGATTTACACTTTAGGCAATATGCAGATGTAGCAGAAGCAAGGCTACGCCAGCAAACAGGCATTATTGACCAAGAAACTGAAAAAGCCAAAACCATTATCGAAGCGGAAGCAACTGCAACAAGACGCGCTGTTGAGGGTTATACATATCAACAGGAGCGGCAATTTGACGTTGCTCAAAGCATGGCTTCAAATGAAGCCGTAGGCGGTATGGCAAATATGGGCGTTGGGCTTGGTATGATGGGTGCTGTTGGCGGCGCGGTTTCTCCTGTTGTCGGCGGCATGGTGCAAAATGCTATGGGTGGCATGGCAGGGGCTGGCACTTCTTCTACTCCTAGCGCACCAACAAGCGGCAACCCATGTAGTAATTGCGGTGCGGCTCTTGTACCAAACTCGAAATTTTGCGCTGAATGTGGTACACCCGCCCTTGCTGAAAATGAAATTATTTGTCCGTTATGCAACACAAAGACAGTCAAGGGCAAGTTTTGTTTGGAGTGCGGCGCGTCCATGATAAAAAAATGCGGCAACTGTGAAACAGAAATACCCACAGGCGGTAAGTTTTGCCTTGAATGTGGAACAAAGGTTTGATAAGGAGTGTAAAGCGCGTGAATACAAACATGACAAAGACCACCATTATAATGATAACGGTAATAATGGCAGTAGCCCTAACAGCAATTACATTTATTGTTTTTAGCATAACCCCAACACTTATGATTGCATATTACTTCTCTATGTTCGCCCTTGCTATGTTTTGCTTTGCTAATCTTTACATGCTTCAAAACGATAAAATATTTCCGTTGCTGGTGGCATTTCCAAAACTCATTTGGATTTATTTTACTTCGCAACTGTCCGTTTCTGTTGTCTTTTTGATTCGCGAAAACTTTTTTATAGGTGATGCGTTTCCTATTGGCATATTTATAGCAGTCCACATAGGTATGCTTGCATTTTTTGGAATACTGCTGGTTTTGCTAAAAGGCGGCACAACTATCATAGCCCAAAGAGATGCAGAGGTAAAGCAAAAAGTAGCAACCCTACAAATGATGCGCCTTGATGTTGAATCAATCCTTAACAAGCACCCCGAACACGCAAAGCCATTAAAACAGGTTATTGAAGCCCTAAAATACTCCGACCCCATGAGCAATCCCGCCCTTGCTGTTTATGAAGAACAGATACACAAGAGTATATTTGCTATGACAGGGTTAGAAGGGAATGACCCTGCTAACATTCCGCAGATTTGTGAAACGCTGTTGACGCAAATTGAGGAAAGAAATAGAAGGGTTAAAGTTATGAAGTAGGTTTAAAACAAAAAATATAAAAACAAAAGGAGAAATTAAAATGTCGAACACAAAATGGATAAACAGAATACACTCCGCTGATAAACGCGCTGATTTATCACTGCCAATTAGCGAATCCCCACCTAATAAGGACTTTGTGATAGTCAATTCGCAAGTTGAAGTTGATTTAAGAGGAAACCCAAGTGATAGTAAAGTGAAAATAAAGTCGGGTGATATAGTTTATACCGCCGTTAGTGGCTTTTATCAATTTGCAGACGGCGAAAAACGCAATTCATTGCGAATTGTTGCAAAAGGCGTTGTAGACCGTATTTATTACCGTACTGAAACCGATGGCGAAGTTCCTGTAGCGGTGTTTGTTCAAGGCAGTTTCGAGCATATGGGCGCACCTATGATAAACGGTTTAGATGTAAGAAGCCTCAACAAAGACTATAGAAATTACGAAAGCCCTCTACAATGCCCTTATTGGTCAATAACTGCTAATGAAGCAAGTTACATTGACCAAAACATCTTTAGCGGGATTAAAAGCATTTAGCAACAAACGGCAACGGTGCATAACCATAAAACACGGCAGTTTCACAGATATTTACCAAACTTTACAGCATTAAAACTCCGTGAAATATGAGTTATGCACCATTGCCAAATAATCTGTACAGGTGGTAAGGCATGAGCATTTTCCAAGAAACACAAAAAAGCATTGAAGAAACTCCAATTAGCAATGAAGAAATTGGAGCAAAAATAAGAGGTTTGATTAAGAAAAAGAAGAAATCTTTAGGCAGGTTTGCTGAATTAACTGGAACAACTCGTCCGACCCTTGACAAAGTGCTGAAAGGCAACTTTGATGGTGTTAAATTTGGAACGATTAAAGAAATTCTTGATTATGTGGAAGTTGATTTTAGTATCTTCATGGGGCTTCCAAGTTATAAAGAATATGCACGAATGATAAGCGAACATAAGGAACGCGAGAAACAGGCGGCGGCAATGATTGAGGATTTTAACAAGCTAACGATGAAATATAAATCCTTACTTGTAAGCAAATCAAACGCAACGACAAATTTTATCGCCGATTATGCCGCAGACTCTTTCATAAGCAAGTTACAAGTATCATATTCTATGGATTATGTTAATCAAGGCGGCATATATCCTATGCGTACAGAAGAAAGTGCGGGCTTCATTCATCAATCTTTAAATTTAATTGACATTGATGTTGTTACAGACATCTACGATATATGCAACGACAATATTCATATCGTTAAGGGCAATGTATTATTCCCCCTTGTTGGTCTAAGTGAGGATTATTCGATATTTGAACATCTAAACAATGGCGGCAACATGGATAATATTGAAAAGACATACAGGGCGTTAAGACCCTGCATGGGTATTCTTGGCGCACTTGATTCTATTGAGTTTTATATACTGAATTATCTTTGCGGGTATTTTAATTGGGCGGCGCGTTATCTGAACGAAATAGCAGGCGATTAAAATGTAATAATTCCATAATCATAAGTCAAGTCGCCACAGTGCAAAAAAATGCGCTGTGGCGGCTTTTTTTGCGCTTTCTATTTTTATTTTACATTTTAACAAAAATAAATTTAAAAAGGCTTGTGCGTTGTAAAGAGAACTTAAAAAAGAACTAGAAAATTGATATATAATTTTCTCATAAGCTCGAAACAAGAGCCGCTTGAAAAAAATATTGAAAGGGATGTGGATTAAATGGAAAATACAAAGTTTATAAACTTAGTTGATAATAGTAAAAAAATGGATGAAATTGTTGAGATTTATAATGTTGTAAAGAAAGAAAAGAAGAAAAAATCACCAACAAAAAAATACATTTGTCCGATATGTGAAGAATTAGTAAAAGCAACGAAAAGTGTGAATATCAGATGTGGAGATTGTAATTTTCGCATGGTTTTAGTTGGATAAATTTGGATATACGCAGAGTGACAAAGGGGGAGTAATCCCCCTTTGGTAATGCGGCCATATGTGCAAAATATGTTTGCACAATGCGCGGGTCACAAGCCCCGCAAATCCAATATTAACCGCATTAGAAAGAGGTATATTATGGAAAAAAGGTTTTTAGTAACAGGCTCGTGGTTTGATAAGGAAACTGGTAAGCCTGTATCTGGAATGGTTGAAATTTCCAAAGGCTTAAACAAGAACAAACAGGCGTATGAGATTGCCAACACGGATAACCGCGAGACGATTGACGGCACATATGCGGTTGGTACGATACTCAATGCAACTATGAGTATCACTCCAGATAAGGCAGTAGCAACCCCGCCGCCGCAACGCTCCAGTAAGCAGTGACAATTTTTGACGGAAGCAGATGGGGCGGGATAATCCCGCTCCACCGCTCCTATTTGAAAGGGGATTTTGATAATGGATAAGTTTATTGAACTAATCACTAAAGCATGGGATAAATGCGAAGGCAATAGGCTCAAACAAGGTTTACTTGTGCTTCTTGCTTTAGCGGCAACAGCCATCATTATAACAGCTATTTATTTTTATTGGTGGTTGATTGTAATTGTTATTGCGGTCATTGCGAACTATGCGTTTGAGGCGAACAAAAGAAGCAATATGATAAAACGCCAAGCGCAACAAAGGATTAACAATATTAAAAACAGCGTTGCATACACTTTACGTCATTCGTTTGATGGTTTGGCAGATGATTTTGGTCTTACATCTACAAAAGGCAAAGGATTAGTTGATATTGCTCATTGTAAATTTAAGAATGGGGTATCTTTTTTCAAAGCAGTTTATTTGAGAAAACCGAATCGCCCAGACTTAGAACCAGAGGAATGTGAACCGCTAAGAGGACTACTCAATAGCGAAATACAAAGCAAAAGCGGGCATTTGCCTTATGAAAATGTTATGTATGTAGATGTATATGTGAGTGAAGTACAAACCGCAGACGGCAAACTTGTAATAAGCGTTATTCCGTTAGTTGATATTGCTTCCAGAGAAACAGCGGAAAAACATTACCGCTTGATTACTGAAAAAGCAATAATCGGCAAAACCGAAAAATCCAAAACAAGCGCAAATAAGGGCGGGGAGTTGACAGATGATGAACTTTAAGCCAACGCTTACGCTCGGCTATAACTTAGATGTATGGAATGGTTATGGGGCTAAAATCCCCATAACCACCGACATCACAACCGCCACAAATAGCCAAATGCTTATTTGCGGCATGTCGGGTTCTGGAAAATCTTATGCGGAATTAGGCTATATTGCCAAGTTGTTTATGGCACAGTCAGACGGTGAATTTTATTTTGCGGATTATAAAGGTGAGGACGCATTTTCTTTTTTGCGGCAATGCCCCCGCTATTGGTCGTTCAAGAATACCCTTGAAGCCTTAGACATTGTATACGATCGGCTTAATGCGCGCCTGTCTGGTGAGGACGAAACCCGAAACCAAATAACGCTTGTATGGGACGAGTATATGGCTAATGTCCTAGCTTTACAAGGTGAGGACAAGGACAAAAAAAACGCCGAACGGTTAGCCCCTTCTGTAATGAATAAAGTTAGTGAAATTTTACTAATGGGGCGGTCAATGGGTGTACGGCTTGTAACTTCCATGCAACGCCCTGACGCAATCGCCTTTTCTGCTGGTTCGCGCCTAAACTATGGTGTAGTAGTCGTTCTTGGTGCGTACATTCGTTCGATTTATGAAATGTTGATGCCAGACCATATGGAACATATAAAAGGGCGGCAATTTGGCAGGGGTGAGGGTGTAGTTTTATTGCAAGGTTCGGAACTGCATTTTATCAAAATTCCAGCGATACAAGATTACGAGCGTATGAAAAACCTTTGTATACAGGCGTTGTCGTAAGTCGTGGCTTGTTTGTTATTTGTTTTGTTGCGGTAAGTGTGGCGGTGATTTGCCCCTATCTTGCGCCAAGTAAAGCGGTATGGGGCGTAAGACGGTGGCGGCGTAGCGGTGCGAAGCAAGAGCGAAGCCGCCGCCGTCCACAGCCCCCGCCGCGCTTGCGCGGCGCAGATAGCTGGCCAAGTATTACCCAGCTATCTGTCGCAAACGCGACATAACCATTATATACAAGCATTACAGCCCTGCGACATATCCGTATCGCGCCAGTCGCATAGTCGCATTAAAATTTAATATTCAACTTAGGGCATGTATTGAGAGGTGATGGCACTATGAAAAACAAAGACAAGCAAGGGCGCAAATGGCAAGTAACGATAAATAATCCTGTAGAAAAAGGTTTTTGCCATGATGGTATAAAAAATGCACTTGGCAACCTTAAATCTATTGTCTACTGGTGCATGGCAGATGAAATAGGCAAGGAAGAAGAAACGCCACATACACATTTGTTTATTGCATTTTCTTCTGCTGTCCGTTTCTCCACTCTGAAAAACCTATTTGAAACTGCACATTTGGAACGTGCCAACGGAACGGCGCAAGAAAACAGAGATTATATAGCCAAAACTGGTAAATGGGCTGAATCCGACAAGGCAGATACCAATGTAGAGGGCAGTTTTGAAGAATCGGGGGAAATGCCTGTAGAACAGCAAGGGGGCAGAAATATTGAATCCGTCATACTCGAAATGCTCCAAGATGGCGCAACTAATGCGGAAATACTGCTTGCATTTCCAGACTATTTGAGGGGTATGCGTGATGTTGAGTTTGTAAGACAAGCATTAAAACATGAGCAATACCGTGATAAATGGCGCGACCTTGAAACTGTATATGTTTTCGGCGCTACTGGATTAGGTAAGACACGCCATGTTATGGACGGTTACGGCTATTCTAATGTGTACGCTGTAAATAATTACAAGCACCCATTTGACGGCTATTTTGGCGAATCGGTGATGCTTTTTGATGAATTTGCAAGTGGAATCCGCATACAAGACATGAATAATTATCTTGACGGTTATCCGATAGCCCTACCCGCTAGATACTCGAACAAACAAGCCTGTTATGAAAAGGTTTTTATCATTTCAAACCTTGATTTATTGGAGCAGTACAGACATGAGCAAGATACCCAACCCGAAGTATGGAAAGCATTTATTAGGCGCATACACAAGGTTATTCACTTTATGCTTGATGGTACACGGCGGGAGTATAGCACAAAGGATTATTTGACCGCTAATAACAGATTTAACGGCGCGTGGGTGGAACTTCCCGCCGACACGCCAACGCCTTTTGATGAAGCCCCACAATTGCTATTGACGGAAAAAATACAAGGGGGATTTTAGCATGGAAAACATACATTATGATGATTACGAAATGGAAAAAACGGCAGAACTTGAACACATAGAATATCTCATTACTGGCGGTGCAGATACCACAAAAATTTTGCAGATGTTCCCGCAATACAGCAGAAAAGAAATACAAAAGATTGTTGAGCGTGTTGCTGGATTTTGTTGGTTTAGTGATGATGAACGGAAGGAGATTACAAACAATGAATAAACCAAGATTATTAACATTAAAAGAAGCCGCTAAATTGATTGAGGGTTTAACAGAATACCGTGTACGCCTTATGTGTTTAGAGGGTATTATCAAATTTCATAAATTTGGTAATAAGTACATGGTTTCTGAACGAGAATTGCTCAACTTTTTTGGTGAAAGTGGTTGATATAAAGACCAAAACAAAGACCAAAAAAATTGATAAAAACCCGAAAAAACCTTGTAAAATGGCACGTTTTCCTTGCAATAAAGACCACTTTGTGGTACAATAATTGTAATGGAAACGCGCCATTTTCTTATTTAGGAGGATTAGAAAATGGCAAATATAACTAAGCGCGGCGATACGTTTCGCATAAAAGTTTCTTGTGGATATGATGTGCAGGGTAAACAGGTTGTTAAGTCCATGACATATAAACCCGACCCCACCAAAAGCGACAAATGGAACGAGAAAGAAGTAAACAGACAAGCGGTATTATTTGAGGAACAATGCAAGCAAGGGCAGAGCGTAACGGCGGCAAAATTTGAAACTTTTGCGCGGGAGTGGTTCAAGGATTATGCAGAATTAAAGTTAAAACGCAATACTCTTTGCCATTATCACGCAATGGAAAAACGAGTATACGCCGCATTGGGGCATATCCGTATAGATAAGATAACGCCCCTCGACATTCAACGCTTTGTGCGTTCCTTAATAGCTGATGGGCTTGCTCCCGAAACTGTGAAAAGCAATGTGCGCCTTGTGTCTGTCATTCTCAATTACGCAGTAAAGAAACGTATTTTGACTTATAATCCTTGTATAACTGTTGATTATCCTATGACAAAAGAGAAAAAGCGGGATTTTTACACAATTGAGGAAGTCAAAGAGTTGTTGGAGTTACTACGGAATGAGGACGAAGAAAACAAGCCTTTTGCAGTATTTTTCACACTTGCGGCATATACAGGCGCAAGGCGGGGCGAACTTATCGGGCTTGAATGGAAAGACTTGGATTTTGATAACAACACACTTACTATTGCCCGTGCCTATTATTATGACGCACACACGAATGAATTTTTTACCGACACGCCGAAAACCAAGACGAGCCGCCGAAACCTTAAACTTCCCGCCCATGTGATGGGTACGCTGAAAGAGTTTAAGGAATGGCAAGACAAACAAAAAGAAATTTGCGGCGGCTCATGGGTAGAAACTGACAGACTGTTTACACGTTGGAATGGCGTACCCATGAATCCATCAATGCCATACAATTATTTGACTAAAATGTGTAAACGTACTGGTATACGGCGCGTATCTGTACATTCATTCAGACATTTTAACGCAAGCGCACTAATCAATAGCGGTGTGGACGTTGTAACAGTACAAACGGCGTTAGGACACAGCACTGCGGCAACCACTCTTTCCATCTACTCCCACGCATTTAACAGCGCACAGACCCGCGCAATGGAAGCAATAGCAAATGTCATTGACCTGTGATAACTTGCGGCGGCTTGTGGTAAAGACCACTAAGCCATACTATAAAATCTTGACCAAACAAAGACCAAAATGGACGAATGGGGCAAGATGAATAGGTTATAACCCTTGATTTTATGGGCTTTTATGGTGGTTATGTGGGAAATTCAATTTACATTAGAAATAGTATATAGCTGACGTACTTCAGAAACGTGATTAGAAAACATAAAATTTTTGCCGCAAGGCAAGGAAGCGGCAACGATGCTTGCAATTCATTTTTTGCGGAGCAAAAAATTGCTTTCCATAATGTATGCGCTTTCCTGGCCTTTGGCTAGGAAAGCGCATTGCAAGCTGGGAGGAGCTGACGATGAATTGCGGGCAAAAATGAAAGTTTTAAATCACATTTTTTAGAGTACGTTAGCTATATAATTAATTCCGGCTTTTAGAAATGGCTAAAATCTTTATAGTTGCACCTAAAAAAATAGTAAAAACGTCAAAACGGTTTACCATATTGTCATTATCTTTATAAAGCTCTTGGGATTGTTCGTACAGCTGGTCTAAAATATTATTCAGCTCTTTTGGGTTATACAGACTGTGAATTTGTGCGGTAGCCTTTTGGAATATTACACTCAAGCGGCTTCGTTTTTTAAGCTGAAATCTATCCATTTCATCTATCGCCCAGTTAAAGTAAAGGTGCTGGTCATGTGGTGCTTTGTATCCATATGGCTTCACATATCGCATGTTTTTTTCATAATACATAATATCCTGACCGAAAAGCATTGATGAAACCAAAGCGTCGGTTGGAGAAAAGCGATAAACCTTATGCTGCAACAGCAGTATGCTTTCGTAGTGCTTAGCAATAAATTCCCTTGTAAATCCCGGCCCATCATAATTGATTATACTGCGAATATTTATCTTCTGCCTGACATCACTCATGATTGCAGCACTAAGCGCAAGGTGGCCGCCTTTCGAGTGTCCGACAAGCCTAAACAAACCTTTATTTTTTTTCATTTCACCTTTAAGATAATCCAGAGCAATCTGTCTTGAAGGCAAATTTTCCTGAAATAATTTTATGCTTTCATACCAGCCCTCAAGGGAATCGTCTGTCCCTCTATAAGCTATTAGATATTCTCCCTGCTTTATTTCAAATGTGAAGGCTAAAAACTGGCAAAGCCCATCATTATTGCAGAGAAAGCCTGCAATTCTAATATCTTTGTAGCGGTTGTTTTTTGCTATGTGGTTAAAAAAATTTAAATGCCTTCCATAGTCTCCTGACATGGAAAAGCCAAAGCGGGCACTTAACAGGTCATTATTTTCTGTGTCAATTAACTTTTCCGACAGTTCACCCATAGTTTTACCTAAGGGGTCAATAGAAAAACCCTCTCCTCTTCTGCGTATATCCGGCCCTATGGGAGCAAAGGAAAATATGGCGAAAACCAATCCGTCAATTTCGTTATAGCAGTGGTTTTCGCCAATTAAGGGCATATTATAATTTGAAAGATATCCAAGTATGTTTTTGTGCATCCCGGTCCTTATTTATTCATCTTTTTTTGGCGGCCTCGGCCCTACAAACTGATAATAGTCTGTTTTGATATTTCCGTTAAAAAGTTTTCTCTTTTTAGTTGCTCTTTTTTTCAAATACTCCTCTATTTCCTCATCAGTAGTTAACATGTATACTGACCAAGTGGGATTTTCATTCATAAATCTTCTGAATCCGCAGTAAAGGTCTTTTATTTCATCAAAGTTACCTATCCTGGCCCCATATGGCGGGTTTGATATTAAAACACCATACTCGCCTGAAGGTTTGAAGTCCACCGCTGCATGAGTTTCAAAGTTGACAATATCATCTACCCCGGCAAGCTTAGCGTTTAACTTTGCCTGAGTTATGGCTTTAGGGTCTATGTCAGAACCGTAGATATCGGCTTTTACATCTCTGTCTATGGCACTGCCGGCTTCCTCTCTTGTTTCCTTCCAGACAGCAGCAGGTATAAGCGGCCATTCTTCCGCTTGGAATTTTCTTGACAAACCCGGGGCAATATTTTTTGCAACCATTGCAGCCTCAATAGGAATTGTGCCTGAGCCACACATAGTATCCGCTAAAATACGGCTTTTATTCCAATAAGAAATATCAATTAACCCATGAGCAAGGGTTTCTTTCAAAGGTGCCACAACAGCCGTTTCCCTGTATCCGCGCTTATTAAGCCCCGGCCCTGTAGTGTCAATAGCAATAGTTACCGTATCTTTTAATATACCTACTTGAATTTTATACTCTGCTCCGGTTTCTAAAAACCATTCAACAGCGTACTTTTGCTTAAGTTTTTCCACTATAGCTTTTTTAGTTATAGCTTGACAGTCAGAAACTGAAAAAAGCTGACTTCTTACCGACTTACCCGTTACATAAATCTTAGCATCTTTTGGAAGTAAATCCCCCCAAGGCAGAGCTTTAACCCCCTGAAATAAATCCTCAAAACTAAAAGCCTCAAACTCGCCAAAATTAATCATAACTCTATCGGCAGAACGAAGCCATATATTACTTTTTGCAACGGCGCTAAAATCCCCGGTAAAATCAATTCTGCCATCGCTTGCATGAATATTTTCCATACCCAGTTTTTCAAGCTCCCGTTTTACAACAGCTTCAAGCCCGAAAGTTGTAGTTGCAAATAGTTTAAGTATCATAACTCACCTACTATAATTGTTTTACGTTTTACTAATATAAATAACAAATATCCAATGGCTGCACCTATGGTATTTAAAATTAAATCATCCAGCTCCGCAACTCCCCGGCGGGAAAAAAATTGCACAGTCTCAATTACAAGAGAGAACAAAAAACTAATTATAATAACTTTAAGAAAACCACTCGCTTTTAATATTATTGGAAGAAGGAAACCAAAAGGCACAAACCAACCTATATTTCCTAAAAATAACCACAAAAATGTAAACAGCTCTGAACTGTTATAAACCTCTATTAAGTCAACAAAAAGAATCAAATTTAACTGCCGCTCCTCATATGGCGTGACAAACCTAAACACAGTCAACCTTAATAAAATAAGTATGTAAATTATAAATGAAACTAAGAAAATACATTTCAATTTTTCTTTTTTCCTAAAAAATACGCCTACTGTTTTCATAACTGACATTTTAGCACAAGAAACGATACTTATCAATCAAGAATTTTGCCTCAGCTTTCAGCTTATGCAAAACCAACAGTAATGTAGAGTATAGCAAACGACAATTTAAAAGGCGAAAAAAATTGTGTGAAACACCTATTAAAGGAGTCTAATATACTCTCTTGCTTAGTCCTTTGCCAAATTGAAGTAGCCTTTTATGCTATTATTTTTACCGTATATCATTGCAAACTTTTCGGGTTCTTTTCCCAAAGCGCTGTTTGGGTGAAGGCGAACATTGCAGTTTTGAGTATGCTCCTGTTCCACTATTCTTTTTAAGGCAGCCTTTAGAATATCTGAGTCTAGAGTAGTTTCTTTAACATACAGTTTGTTTTCCCATGTTCGACACATTATAATTCCCTTGTCCTTACCGTAAGTAATGAGAAGAGTTTTGCCGCCTACCAGTTCGTTTTCTTTCATGGCATACTCAACTGCATCAACATCCCATTCAATATATTCTCCATTCTTGAAAGAAGAATCTCTAAGCCTTTTATAATCACCCGGGCTGATTTTTGAAAATTCAATAGGGGTTTTTATCTCATTAAGCTCGCTAATGGTCAAATCAAGGGTTTTAACATAAAAGGCTGTTTCGTAGCCTTGTTTTTTATAATATGTAAAAAGGCTATCTGTTGCCGGGCGTAAAAAAGTGCCCAAAACATTTTCAGGCAGGTTTTTATTTACATAGGAAAGAAGGCTTGTGCTAAAACCTTGCCTCCTATAATCAGGAAGTGTAGCAACGCCATAAACATAGAATATTTCATGCCCTCTAAGTTTTGCCGGAAAAAGCATTAGCATAGAAACCGGCTTGCCTTCAACTAAGTATACTAAAGTATTTTCCGGTTTAACCCGGTGCTTAAAGAAAAAATCTATATACCAATCAGCATCACCAAACGACTTTTTCCAAATCTCTATAAGGTCTTTCATCATATCTTTGCCGGGGTGAGTTATCATAAGAAAAACTACTCCTTAAGTTTTAAGTTGTATTTTGAAAGTATCATTTCCGGTTTGTAGGAAAGCTTTGCCTGTCTTAACCCTTCATCTCCCGCATCATCTTCTCTGTTGATATATTTAAAACCTTGACAGTTGTGCAGTACAAACTGCTGGTTTATAATTGGGTAGGCCCCTTGAATATTTGGGTCAGCTTTTTCTATATGGATAACGTAGGTATCTGAGTTCAGCGGTTCACCCATACTAAAAGCCACTACTTTACCCTCCCGCCTGATAAGGCCGCCATTTAACTTTAGATCATGAAAATACCTAAAGGCTTGCAAAACGGCGCAATGCTCCTTATGCAAATCCTCATTTTGATAACAGCCGTTAAACCTACACCATTCTAAGCTAAACTCATAGCAATCGGCAATATTGTCATCATTAATAGGTTCATATGTCCAATCAGGGTTGTCTTTAAACCTTAAGATATGGTTTCGTTTACTTTGAAGTTTTTTCCCTGAGAGGGTTGATAACTTTTCCGTCAAATAGATATAATCACTTTCGTCTCGAATATCCTCATAGTCAAAATAACCGGGAAACAGGCTTTCTAATTTTGTAACATTATCCGCTGTAATCCCTCTCATCACGAAGGAAATCTCTCTTTGCTCTGCATCCGTAATAAGGGCTTCAATAGCTTCTTTAATATTTCCGTTTCCCGATGGGTAAGTATATGCATATTTTGACTTCAAAAGGCAAAAGCCTTTGTAGTCAAGCACTTGGATATCGTGCGAATTGCGCCAGATAAAACTGTTTGTAAAAGAGTAGTCGCAACCCATAAAATTTGACTCTTTAAGTTTTTCCGTAACCCAAGGTCTGTCTGAAATATCTATCTTACGAAATGGCAGTGTGTTTTTGCTCATGTTGGCTTCATTCCTTTATACTTTTTCGATAAATACTATATATCCTTACAATATAGTACCATGAAAGATACTATTTGTAAGGATTTAGGTATAGTATCCAAAGGCGCTGGCTTTAGCTACCTTTAGTGTTTTTATGAAGTTGCTTTAAGCTCTATCCATAGGCGGTCATAAAGCTCAAGTATATGCTCAGGAAGGTGCAGGAACACTTCACTTTTTGCGTAAACATCGTCGGGGGTAAATACTACGTCACGCTCATCAGGAGTAAGATCCTCAGCAAATATTGCAGCCGCTTCTGCATTGGCAGAGGCGTAATAAGAAAAGCTCATATTCATCAGCGCTATATCTGTGCGTGACATGAAGTTGATAAACAGCTCGGCATTTTCTCTGTTTTCTGCCACATTTGGTATTACCATAGCATCTACGAAGAAGTTTGCGCCTTCTACAGGGCGTGCAAGCCTAAGGTCAGGATTATTTGCCTGCATAGTAAGAAAGTCGGGAGCGTAATAAGGGCCTATCCAAGCTTCACCCGACTCCAAGCGGTCAAAAATCTGATCCATTACATAGGCTTGCAAAATTTCACGCTGGGCAACTAAAAGGTCAAAAGCCTCCATTATTTCGTCCTCGTTAGTGGTATTAATGGAATAGCCTAAATATTTAAGAGCGATGGCAAAGGCATCACGCTGGTTGTCAAACATAAGTATGTTGCCTGCAAACTGCGGGTCGAAAAGTGCGCTCCAGCTTGTAATTTCGTCACTTATTTTTGCAGAGTTATATATAAGGCCCACAGAGCCAACTTTATAAGCAACTGAAAAGCGCTTTTCCGGGTCAAAGGCAAGGTTTCTAAAGCGTTCATCTATTAGCTGATAGTTGGGAATATTGTCAAAATTAAGCTCAAACAACATATCTTCTTCTATGAGGCGTGCTATTAAGTAGTCAGAAGGGATAATAACATCGGCAGCAATACCGCCGATTCTTAAAAGAGCATAGAGGGTTTCATTACTTTCAAACTCACTGTAGACTACCCTTATACCATATTCATCGTAAAACATATCAAGCACTTCTCTGTCTATAAAATAACCCCAGTTGTGTACGTGAACAACTTCCCCTGTACTGCCGCTTCCTGCACCGCAGCTTGTAAGAAATACAGCTGATAAGATAGAGATTATGATGATTAAAGTGATAATTTTTTTCAATTAATAAATCCTCCTTATTATTAGGCTTGACAGTTAACCTCATTACCCCGCTTTTTCAGCTTGTTTTTCACTAGACCTCTTTCGAAACCTGCTTTGGGTAAATTTTTGAGCGCTTTTTCGCTAGGCCAGGAAGCCGCGACGACGCACACCCCAAAGTGTTTGCCAGGAACGGCTGACAACGCCTAGCGGAAAATAAGCCAAAAATTTGCCCGAATGGGGTTTCGAAAGAGGTCTACTATGTTGCGCCTAGGCTTCCTAACAAAAATGCTTCGATTTTTGTCATCAGCCTATCCTTGCCCTGCAAAAAAGCGCTGGAAAATACGGCGGAAACAGGTTAACGGGCGAGCCTATTAAATTAAAGCTGAGCTTTTTGCTTTTTAAGCTTTTCTTCTTGTTTAACCTCTCTAATATTTATGACAATAAGTAAGATGAGTACACTTAAAAACAGTATAGTTGAGAGGGCATTAATTTCAGGGCTTATCCGCCGCCTTGTCATTGCAAATATTGTCATGGATAAAGTCATAACATTACCGCCGGCAGTAAAATAACTTATTACAAAATCGTCTATAGACAGTGTAAATGCTATAATAAGGCCGTTTATAATGCCGGGCATAATCTCGGGTATTATGACTTTTCTAAAGGCCTGCATCCATGTGCAGCCAAGGTCCATTGCTGCGTCTACCAAGTTATTGTCAAGCTGTCTCAGCTTTGGCATTATGGACAGGATAACGTAGGGAATGTTAAAAGTAATATGGGCAATAAGCAGCGTTGCAAACCCCAACCTAAAGCGGAGTAAACTGCCCAGGGACACAAACAGCAGACAGAGCGAAACCCCCGTTACAATATCCGCATTCATCATAGGAATATTGTTTATCTGTGTAAGGGGCGTCCGCCATTTTCGGCGCATATTATGAAAACCAACAGTAGCAAAGGTGCCGGCTATGGTTGCTATCACCGCCGAAAGGAGAGAGACGGCAATAGTAGTGTAAAAGGCCCCTAACACCGCACTGTCAGAAAACAGCCGCCTGTACCATTCAAGGCTAAACCCTGTCCAAACAGAGCGGCTCCTTGTTGAGTTAAAAGAAAACACGACAAGGACAAATATAGGGGCATAGAGAAATAATAGTATCAAACCTGTATAAAAGCGGCCAAAAAAGCTTGGGGATTTGCTCATAATCTCACCGCCTTTTCTTCTCCGTCACCAAATTTATTCATGACAATTACAAAGGCTATGACAATAACCATCATCACAAGGGCAATAGCAGAACCTAAGTGAGGGTTGTATACGGCACCCAAGAATTGCATCTCAATAAGGTCACCCAGAAGTATAATCATACCGCCGCCTAAAAGCTGTGTAATAACAAAAGTGGAGACAGAAGGCACAAAAACCATAGTAACGCCGGATAGTATGCCGGGCAAACTTAGGGGCAGTATCAGCTTTGTAAAAATCTCTAAAGGGTTTGCTCCTAAATCTTGGCCTGCTTCTAAAACATGATTGTCTATCTTCACAATAACTGAATAAATCGGCAGTATCATAAAGGGCAGAAAGTTATACACCATGCCGATAACAACAGCAGTCGGTGTATTTATTATATTAATCGCAGGTAAAGAAAAAAAGGTTAGTAAACGGTTTAATAGGCCCGTGTTTTCTAATATAGACATCCAGGCATATGTGCGCAGTAAGAAATTCATCCACAGGGGCAGCATAATGAGCATAACCAAAATACGCTGGATACGTTGGTTTTCTTTGGCCAAAACATAGGCCATAGGATAGCCCAGGACAATGCAAATAACGGTTGCAATAAACGCAAGGCGAAAGGACGCGGCAAAAACTCTCGTAAAACCTCCCATTCTGGCGAAGTTATCAAAAGTAAAAGCCCCGTCCGGGGTAGTAAATGCATAAATAATAACAAGAACAATGGGCGCAACCACAAAGAGAGCAAGCCACCCCACATAAGGAACCGCAAGGTGTTTAGGTTTCATCGGCACCCTCCGTAATATCTTCATGGTCGTAGCTTACATCACTTATATCTTCATACTCGGCACTGTATGAGCTGTAGTCGCCAAACTTGCCGGAAAATGAAGATTTTTTCATTATATGAATACCGTCAGGGTCAATTTTAATACCTATTTGAGACCCAACGGGAGAAATATCGGTTGTTTGTATCAGCCACTTAAAGCCTTGGAAGTCAACCACAATATCATAAAGCACACCGCGAAAGACAACATTTACAACGGTGCCCGTAAGCTGCCCCTGCGAAACGTCAGTAATGTCCACATCTTCCGGCCTTATAACAACATCAACAGCCTCCATAGGAGAAAAGCCGCCATCAAAGCAAGAGAATTTACGGCCGAAAATTTCCACAACACCATCAGAGTGCATAAGTCCGTCAACTATATTACTTTCACCGATAAAGTCTGCGACAAAGGCATTTTTAGGCTCGTCATAAATATCCTTTGGCCTTCCTATCTGCTGTATAACTCCGCCTTCCATAACCACTATGGTGTCAGACATGGCAAGGGCCTCTTCCTGGTCATGGGTTACGTATATGAAAGTTATACCTGTAGCTTGCTGTATGCGCTTTAGCTCGTTTTGCATGTCTTTTCTGAGGCGCATGTCAAGAGCTCCGAGAGGTTCATCTAAAAGCAGAACTTTTGGCTGGTTTACAAGGGCGCGTGCAATTGCTACCCTCTGCTGCTGCCCGCCGGATAAGCTCGTTACATTGCGCTTTTCAAAACCGGATAGGCTAACCACATCCAACATTCCCATAACCCGCTTTTTAATTTCATCTTTTGAGAGCTTTTGACCGCCTTCACGCTTTAATTTTAAACCAAAGGCAATATTATCATAGACATTGAGGTGAGTAAACAAGGCATATTTTTGAAAGACGGTATTTACCATTCGCTTATATGGCGGAACATTATTTATTCTCACACCATCGAAAAAAATATCGCCGGAAGTTGGATTTACAAAACCGCCGATTATCCTAAGCGTTGTAGTTTTGCCGCAGCCGCTTGGCCCCAGCAATGTGAGAAATTCGCTGTCGTTAATATAAAGATTTATGTTGTTTAAAACAACCTCACCGTCAAACGCCATCGAACAGTTCGATAAGCGAATTAACTCTTTGGACATTTATCACCCTCCTAATCATCAGTTCGGGCTCTGCCTTTTGCAACAAGCAGCAACTTGTTATAAAAGCCCAGCCTTTTATTTTAAAGTCAAGGCTTTACATTTTCAAAGAAAATATAAAGCTATTTGGCGGGGCGCTAAATGTGTGCCAGTGGCACACGTTTAGCGCGCGCATAGCGCCGGCCCCGCAGGACTTAAAACCCCCACCCTAACCGAACATAGTGAGGTTGGGCAGCTCGCCCACCGCTTTCGCAGCAAGTTACACTTGCCGCTTAGAAGCGGGGGGCTTCTGCCCTTGAGATAAATTCTGTGTAATATTACATTTTAAATTGGAAAATGTCAAGGAAAAGGTTTGCAATACAGTTATACTCTTTGTGCTTTAATAATAATAGCTGTTGGCCTGTGAAATTCATCATACATGAAAGGGGCGATTTCAAGAGCTTTAGCTGAAGGCGCAGGTTCGACTATTTTTTCTATAGAAAAACTATTTTCCACAAGACTATTTATAATATATGAAAAAGTTCTGTGATGTTTTGTTGTGTTTTCGCCTAGCCATTTAATATTTCTTTCTCCGTTTTCCAAATAATTTGAAATAGTTGATGATAACTTTTTCCCTTGTTCGTCTTTAATCCAGCTTGGCCCTTCCAAAGGTGCTGTAGCCAAAGGATGTTCTTGAGAAAATAAAAATATGCCATTTTCATTTAGTATATCATAAATCTTTTTTAAAAGACCCTCAAAATCAAAGATATAATGAATTGCCAGCGAACTGTAGACAAAATCAAACTTTTCCTCTATTTCATCTATGTTTTGCATATCCAATCGTATGTACTCAACATTCTTATCTTCACTTTGTTTTTTTGCTGCATCTATCATTTTCTCAGAAATATCTACACCAATTACCTTTGCAGCTCCTTTTTCCAAAAAATCCATACAATTGCAGCCTAAACCGCAGCCCAAATCAAGCACTGCCTTATTTTGTAAGTTTGGTAATAGTTCTTTCATCGAAGGCTGTTCAATTGTATTATTATAACTTTCCGCTTTGTTTCTAATCTTGTTGTATTGTTCAAAAAAACTGCCATCATCATATACATTATGGCTCATATTTGTACCTCCGCACAGTATAGTGTCCATTTATTTTACCATATTTACATCACTGATACCAGCGGCAGGAGTTTCATTAGATTTCATCAATATGACACATTTTCATTAGATTAAGTGCCTCTTCGTGGCTTTTGGGAGTAACACCGGCGCAACATTCAGCATTTATGCTTATTTTCACATCGGGTATTGTATTTTTTATCATAATAGCATTGGAAACTACGCATATATCAGTGCAAAGGCCTAAAATCTCAATTTCTGATATTTCACAAGCACGAGACTTTAGAAAGTTTACCAAATCTACACTGCCAAAAACGGATTTTGTAAAAGTGTTTTGAGGAAGTTCAGATATTATTATGGTATCTTTGTTGTTTCGCCAGGCATTCCGTATATTTTCATTGATTTGCCAACCCTCTGTATTTTCAACGCAATGTGTAACCGGCAGTTTTTTACCCTCAGTTGTATCAAGGTAGTCACTTTGATGGGTGTCTTGGGTAAAAAGTATGAGTTCTCCTTTGGAATTTTCAACGCGTTTTACAACTGCATCAACAATGCCAAACGCCTCCGCGGTACCTAGTGAACCATCAATAAAATCCTTTTGCATATCTACAATAATAAGTACTTTCATGCTAAGCCTCCACGATTAAAGAATAATTCCAAGCAGAATAAGAAAACCCGGTATAAATGTACTTGCAATACCATTAATTATTAAAATATGCGGAGTAAACCTATCTGCCGCCTTTATCCCCAACATAACAGCAAAAAAGCTTTGCGCCCATAATACCGCCCACATAAGCCACATATAAATCATTTCCCAAGGGCCATTGTTTATTAAATTATCTCCGGCAAAAACAAGTGATACCACCGAAGCAAAAAGCCCATAAAGGCCAAAAACTTTCCAGTTATCAGCTCTAATGAAAATATGTGCTGCAATAACAAAATAATTTAGTGCAAAAAGCCACATGGCTGCTGAAAAGCCAAAGGTTATATAGTCGGTAGCTATCGCTGTCTGAAAAACAGCATTTATAGCTATAACTGTACCAACCAAAACATTTGCCACACCTTTAGCTTTGTCATCTACTTTCGTTAAATAGCTGGCACCGTTTAAAGTCAGGGCAAAGCCTGCAAATAATAAATTAACACCCAGCAAAAAAATCCCTCCCATTTACTTGATATATGTCTTGACATATGTAAAGTATAACATGAGAGAATTATACAAGTCAATATTTAATTTTGAAACAAAAACCCGGCAGTACACAAAGCCCGGCAGACCTGTTCAAAGTGGGTTTTATCACGGCAAGTAATTGTGTGTAAGTGTATCCCTGATTTAAGCTCTGATAATAGTTTAACTTCTGATGACTTTACCCGGTCAATAAAAATATCTACATCATTACGGTTTTTAATATTAAGCTGCCCTGTAATTTCACCATATAACTCATGCTCAACGATCACATTTACAATAACTGCACCTAAATCAACTATTGTGTACAATTCTTCTTTGGTATTTTCAGCACTGTGAAAGCAGGCAATTTTACCAACATACTGATTTGCTTCCCTAAACTCCGAAATCATATAACCCCTTGCCGTTGCAATAATTTCATGCCCTTGTGCACGTAAGAGTGCAATATCTCCAACTATAACCTGACGGCTTACACTCAATATTTTAGCCAATGCAGAAGCACTCACAGGTACACTGCTTTGGCTAATTACCTCAAGTACTTTACCTCTACGCAAAGCTGCATCCATAACAGACTCCCTTCAAGAACAATGTTCGTATCTATCTTTTCTTAATTATGCTTTGATCTTCATATAATTTCAACCTAAAAGGCTTACTTATTTGTGAAAATTTGATTTACAGTATTTATACTTGTATCTTTTACTCCCTATGACAACCTAATTGATTTAGCAAACGACCTTATTCAAAGGCTACTTCGCCTTTTGGGTTCAAACATTATAGCTATAGCAAACGACATTTAAAAACGGTTCAAGCTACGCGGCAAAACCGCCCCTAAAATACTTCACTTCATATTTTCGGGGTGCCGCTTACTTTCACCTTTTAAATTGTCGTTTGCTATATCATGATTTTGGTTTCATTTATTGAATTACTCAAGAAGAAATCATCCAAAAGCTGTTTTGTTTCACTCTGATAGAGGCTGCCAGTATACATCCCAGGAGTTCCGAAAAACCCTTGATAGTGCTGAGTTTATTCAGTCTTTTTCTGCTAAGGCTCACCACTTTGACAATGCTGTTACAGAATTTTTTTCAAATATTTGAAAAAAGAAGAACTCAATCGTAGGACTTTTTCCTCTATCAATGAATTAAATCTATCTCTTTTTGAGTATATTGAGGGCTTTTATAATAAAAATAGTCCTTACTATTCTAATGATTTTTTATCACCAAATGAAAAGGAGGATTCTTTTTCTTGTCTACTCTATTGACTATTATCCAATTGCGTATGCTAACGCAACAGGCAAACTGGTGTGATTGGCTACTTTTTCCGCAGTCTGTCCGCTTTAGTTCCTACATCATTTGGGTGTGTTTTCTCGTCAGCTATCCCTGCGAAGTCCAGCCCTCTGATTGGCTTATGCAAGAAGTGTGTTGTAAGGGTTATCTTAAGAGTTATTCAAAATGCATTAGAAAGCGGAATTGATTAAATAGGGTACAAACGGCTTATACTCACTTGCCTTAATCGAAAAGGGCATTGTAGAACAAGCAAAGCATCCCCCGCCTTGATATAATTATTTCACAAATAAGGAGGCGAAAACATCATGAGTAAAAATACCATTTTAACCAGTGAACGTCTGATATATCGAACTTATAGCATGGACGATACAGATGCTTTAGTAAAACTCTGCAACGAGAAAACATACCGACGTTGGTTTTACTTTCTCCCCAGGCTAAACGAAAAAAGGGCAAAGGAACAAATTGAAAAAAATATTGAAATGTGGTCGAGGGAAATTGACATTACCAAAGACCAATTCTATTTTGCCATAGAGGAAAAAGACACAGGGAAGTTAGTCGGCTCGGTTCAAGTATCTAAGTATCACGGCAAGAAAAAGTTAAAAGATTTTGAGGTTGGATTTGACATAGGGGAAGCCTATCAAAATAAAGGATATGCTACCGAAGCGACAAAAGAAATCCTAAAATGGGCCTTTCAAAAGCTATCCGAAATTGGCGCAACGCCTAAAATTGTCGGCAAAACAGAACATAAGAATTTTGCTTCACGCAAAGTCTTAGAAAAAGCAGGGTTCAAATTTATAAAGAAAACGCTGTTTTGCCATGTCTACGAGATTGCTTTAACCTAAACTAAAATAGGAGGCTTAGTATGCACGCATGGGAATCAATACAAAAGGTTTTGGACTATATCGAAGAAAACTTGGCTGTGAGCCATTCGCCCGAAGAACTGTCAAAGGTTGCTGCGCTTTCTCATTTTTACTTTCAGCGTTTATTTACTCGTCTTGTGAAGCGACCGGTAAATGAGTATATAAAAATGCGTAGACTGGCAAGAGCTTGTGAAATACTTGAAGATAAAAGCAAACGCATATTGGATATTGCCCTTGAGCATGGTTTTAACAGTCATGAGCATTTTACAAAAACATTCAAAAATGCATTTGGAGTAACGCCGGAGGAGTACCGCAATAATCCTGTTCGGTTGAATCAAATTATGAAACCCGATTTACTACTTGGTTACACAATGATTGATGAAGATGTACCGTTAATTACGGACAGCATTGTTTTAGAAATTTCACGCAAGACGGTAACTACGCCCGAACTCTACATTGGCTTTTCTGCACCTGTTACTATGTCAGAACAAACCCCTCTTGGGGAAACAACGGGGATAGATATACCCGGGCAATTATGGGATAAGTTTCATAGATGTAAAAATGAAATAAAAGGGCTTGCGCCTAATGGCATAGAGTTTGCCGCTTCCTCATTTGAAAATTTTGAAAATGGTTCGTTTTCATACTTTGTAGGAGCTTCCGCACTACCTGATACAACTGCTCGCGACGAAAATACAACTTATGAACTGCCTGCCGCCGAATATATTGTTTGCTCTGTTGAAGCGGAAAATATGGCTGAATTAACAACTTCCGCATTGGGCAAAAGCATGAGCTATCTGTTCGGCACTTGGCTGCCGAAACACAATTTATCAACACAGCCATTTTCAGCAGAAAAGTATGTAACTGTAAACCCCGAAATATGCAAGGTGGAATTATGGGTTATGCCTATATGAAAACCAGAACCGCTATGAATACTTTGTTGATAATATTTTTCATCACACCATGCAGCATTTTTCTAGATATGACAATACATCTGTATATGACTGTAGGCATAGCAGCCACTATATTGTCTTTCGTTCATGTGTGGATTAACAAAAAGCGATTGTTGGCAGTATTGAATATGCGACAGCCAAAAAGCTGAATACAAAAGCAAAGTGGCAATACGGTATGAGTTTGTTTCTGACGGTAACTTGGGGCGTATGTATTATTACTGGAATCCTTATTGGTTTTCCTGCCATCCTCTACAATTTAGCAGGGATAACAGATTTGTTTATGTTTCTTGTTATTCATATACTTACCGCATTTTTGAGCCTTATCTTTGCGATTTTACATGTTATTCAACACGCGGGGCGAATTAAATTCTATTTTGCAACGTTTTTAATAATCTAAAAACGCATCAAATGTCCCCGCAAAATGCAGCACAGATGGTATAAGAAAAACCGGAAACCAAGCCTAAAGCAGAGTCACCGACAAAATATGCTACCCTTCCCAAGGCTGTGCTAACTATATTTCTTTTAATGACCACCAACGACTGTGTAAAAAGGATTTAACTTTATTTTATCTATGGCTTCATGTGTTCACAATAGAAAAACATATTATTTATACTTAAATTCTTTTGAAACAGTATCAAATTAATTGCTTGTAATTAATTTGATACTGTTTCAAAAGTAGGCTGCGCGCGC
>Ga0131853_10001151_pt1 | contig 48248 bp, 51 predicted proteins | sample TergutLab28metaG_FD_92764 | JGI IMG/M metagenome (GOLD analysis project Ga0131853, IMG submission 92764) | Labiotermes labralis P1 segment gut microbial communities from Petit-Saut dam, French Guiana - Lab288 P1 (version 2) (version 2) | ecosystem: Host-associated > Arthropoda: Insects >... | reverse complement strand
GATAAGGATGTCGCCCTGGCGCACCCGTGAGCCGTTCTCCACGTGAATTCTTGAAACTATCCCGCTGTCCTCGGCCTGCACCACGTTGGTAAACCCAGACGGCACGACTCTGCCCTGCGCCACCGCCACTTCATCGATCCTTCCGACAATTGACCAGATAAGCGCGATGGTGAAAAGGGCCATCAGGAGCCATGTCAGCGCGCGCCCAATGGGCGACGGAGGTGTTTCGATTATCTCCAGCGCCGCAGGGAGGAATTGGAGTTCTTCTTTTGTCAAAGCCCTTGGAAATTGCCCCTGCGCAGCGGGAGTCTGCCCTCTCTCCCCCTGCAACAAAGGAATTTGTCCACTCCCGTCTGTCGGAGGTGGTGTTGATACGATATTGTCGTTTTTCATTGTTTTTACACCTTACTTTGAATAAGTTATGAAAAGCAGATCGTGAAATTTCACGACCTGTTATGAGGAATTTGGATGCATATCTGGAACATTAACGAAAGTGGCTTGATACCGGATTCTGCCGTCTATAGCAACATAGCCTCCTGTTTTGGAGGGTATAATTGCGGCTGGTATTGTAACCTTGCCGGCTACTTCATGTTTTTCTGCATAGCCATCGTTGTTAATAAGTTTGGAAGTATAATACATGGCATTACTCATAAGAACAAATCATCCCGCCTTAAATTGATTTTCTGGAGCAATATTGCTAATCCTAACGACAGCTTTTTCAGTAAAACACGAGTTGAAAACCAGATGATTTTGTTTATGCTACCACTTTGGCTTGATATTGTAAAGAACGATTAAAACATTTCAGTCTCAAATTATAGAATATAATGGCATACTTTCAATGTTTGACCGGTGGAAAATATTGGGAGTATAGTCATTTAGCTTGAATATGATTGAAATTTTCGGAATAGCAAAGCGCAAAATACATAATACGCCCTCATTCGCACTTTATATTTTTTGCCAGTCCGCCCTGTGAGGTCTCGCGGTATTTGTTGTCCATGTCGCGGCCGGTTTCATACATTGTTTTTATCATTTTATCCAGCGATACCTTGGGCGCGGTCGTCCTGGCCATAGCCATCCTGGCGGCGTTTATCGCCTTTACCGCCATCACGGCGTTACGTTCTATGCATGGAATTTGCACCAAACCGGCCACAGGGTCGCACGTAAGGCCGAGGTTATGTTCCATAGCTATCTCCGCCGCGGAGCAAACATGATCAGGAGTGCCTCCCATAAGGTCGGTCAACCCGGCGGCAGCCATTGAGCACGCGACGCCAATTTCCCCCTGACAGCCGACCTCGGCGCCTGATATGGACGCGTTGGTCTTGTAGAGTATTCCGATGGCTCCGCTCGTCAGGAGAAAACGCCCCCATGTTTCGGGCGAGAGGGGGCAGATGAACTTGTCAAAATACGCCAGCACGGCCGGAATCACACCGCACGCGCCGTTTGTCGGGGCTGTGACGACACGGCCGCTCGCCGCGTTTTCTTCGCTGGTGGCGAACGCGAACATGTTCACCCAGTCGATGACCGCCATAGGGTCATTGGAAAAAGAGTCCGTCGCCTGAAGCCTGCGCCACAGCCCTATGGCGCGCCTCGGTACTCTCAAAGCTCCGGGCAGCAGCCCTTCCGTTCTCATACCGCGTTCGATGCACTCCCTCATTACCTGCCATATTTTTGCCAGCTTGCCGTCCAGCTCTTCACGGCTCCGCAGGGCAAGCTCGTTCGCGAGCGCAAGGCCGGAGATGGAGAGCGCTTCGTCCACGCAAAAACGCACCAGCTCGTCCGCGTTGCGGTATGGATACGGAGCATTGGTTCGCGGCGTTCCATTTTCGCCGTCTCCGAAATCATCCTCAGTTTTGAAGAATCCTCCGCCTGTGCTGTAATAGACCATTGAAAATTTTTCTCTGCCGCCCCCGCCGTGAGCCGTGAGGCGCATTCCATTTTCGTGCAGGGGAAGGCAGGCTTCGGTGAATATTATGTCTTTCTCCCAGTCGAACGGTATTTCATTTATAGAAATGGGAAGTTTTTTTTCGGTTTTTACCCGCGATATAAAATGTGGCATCATGTTCAGGTCTATGGTCTCAGGCTCGAAGTTAGCGAGTCCCAGCACTACGGCTTCGTCCGTCTTGTGCCCTGGCCCCGTCATGGCAAGCGAGCCGTGAAGTTCGACGGTTACGCCCTCAATAGAGAATCCGGCGTCGCGTGCGCGCTGCATGAAATCACGGGCTATCTTCATAGGCCCCATTGTGTGAGAGCTCGACGGGCCTATACCTATTTTGTAAATGTCCAACACGCTGATCATTGGCCTCACTCCTCCGTCAAAATCAGGGCAACCCGCCCAAATTTATTGTTTTTACCCATAGCTTGACGCCTGCCTGCGATATATTATATGGCTATTTAAAACAAATGGGGGAGCCGGAATGATAAATCATGGAACAGACAAAAAGAGGGCAATTATGCTCAGGGTAGTTGCTTACTCAATATTGATAGTTATCCTGCTGGGAGGAATACGCTTCGTGTTGCCGACATTTGTTTTCATGCCGTCAGCGCGGATGGGGCACACTCCGGCAGTGCTGAATTTTCCCTTTGAGGATGTGACTCTGACAACGTCGGACAACGTCCGCATACACGGGTGGTATATACCGGTGCCAAACGCCCGCGCGACGCTGCTCTTTTTTCATGGCAACGCAGGTAATATCTCCCACCGCCTCGATTCGCTGGAAATTTTCCACAACCTGGGTTTATCTGTCTTTATTGTAAGTTACCGCGGTTACGGGCAAAGCGAAGGGCGGCCTTCTATTGGCGGCACAAGGCTTGACGCGCTCGCCGCGTGGCAATGGCTCACGGAGAACAGGGAAATTCCCGCCGACAGGATCGTCGTTTTCGGGCGCTCTCTCGGCGGAGCGGTTGCGATGGAGCTGGTGCGCTCGGTTACTCCCGGTGCCTTGATTTTGGAATCCACGTTCGCTTCGCTTGCGGCCATGTCACCTTTTCCGGTCGTTATTGCTCCGCTCCTGCTCGGGGGCGACTTCTGGAATTCCGTGGAGGCCGCCGCGAGCCTGACGGTTCCGACGCTTGTTGTTCATAGCCCGGAGGACGAAATCGTACCCTATCGTCAGGGCAGGCGTATTTACGAGGCCGCCGCAGGTGAAAAGGCTTTTCTTGAAATAAGAGGGGATCATAATTCGGGTTTCCTGGACTCCTTTGACATTTACGTCGCGGGGCTGGACAGTTTTCTGACGAGGCATTTTGGGGAAGTGGAAAGTGTGGCTGACGGGGGCGAGGCGGCTTTCCAGTGACGTCTTATAGCGGTTTGCAAAACCATCAACAAATCCCGCCACGTAAATTAAGGGTTTCATAGCTATAAACCTTGTTCATAATAATGCAAGCCGCTATAAATCTAACCTGGTAGCAAATCTAGGACGCACCCACGGATGATCTACAAATGCCATAACGAACACAATAGTGGCAAAATAGGCCATCCTAGCGCTATTTTGCCACGAAATGATAGCTCGTAGGCAAAATAGCGGTAAAGCATCCTGCACGCAACCGCATACAACAGAACGAACAGAACCGGCGATATGATAGAACTAAATATATGCAGCATTATAGTCCCTGAAAAGAAGTCCCCGACTGGGGTTCAATAAAATTTGTATACCGAACGTTTACCATTTGTGTCCCGCGCACATAATCAACAAGCGGCTTAATCGTCAGCGGGTCTGCAAAATCAATTTTGTTGCCGTATGCCTCGAAGAACAGCCGTTCGTCATCCGTATATTCTTCGGGTGTTTTTTTGCGCAGGGTGAACAGGGTGTAATACTTTATCATCGCCATCATAATTTTATGAACAGTGCTTATTTTTTTATAGTCAATGCCTCCGCGGAAGCGGAAATGGAATACTTTTACATCGTTCAGTAACGCGGGGTCGAAATTTTTTTTGAGAACGGCGGAAAAATCAGTTGTCGCCGGGTTAGCCAGACTCACGGTAAATACGATTAGCTTTCCGGGCTTGTTTTTTGTAATAAACTCAATGCCGGAAATGCTGCCCGCATATAATCCTCCCCCATAGACGACGGTGTCGTAATCGCTGATTTGCGATTGTGTGACATTTGCCTTGTCAAACAAATCAGCCTCCAGCTCTTCTGAAATCCACGCGGCGTATTTTTGCGCGCTCCCGTGTCTGGAACTGAAAATAACGGCAATTTTTTTCATCAGTTGGCTCCAATCTCGCGGCAATCCAGCATTTCAGCAAGCGCGGCCTCGAATCGCGCGTCGTCTTCCCGCGTTCTTTTTTTCGGGCCTTTTGTCCTGCCGCCGCTGCGCCGTATTTTTTGGCCGATGTATCGCCTGTCCAGCAGGTTGTCGATGTTCTCGCCGTTGTAAACCATGCCGTTCTGGTCAAGGGCTGAAGCACCCTTCGCCAGAACCATGGCGGCAAGTCCGTAATCCTGGGTGACAACGATGTCGTGGCAGGCTACCATGTTCACTATGGCGTAATCAGCGCTGTCTGAGCCCTTGTCAACGGTGATTATCGTGCTGTAGCCGTCGTTCAGCTCGTGTGATGTGTCTATGACCATCGTGACGGGGATACTCCAACGTTTCGCCAGCCGCAAAATGATGCTCTTGACCGGGCAGGCGTCGGCGTCTACTAAGATTCTCGTCTGGGGCATGATTTCCAGTAAAAAGGAAGCCAGTAAAACACCTCAAGAAGCACGAGTGCGCCGCCAGCAGCCAGAGCAATCGCAGCGAACGTTCCGGTCGTGCCGAAGCGCGGCAAAAAATAACCTACTATGAGCGGCGTAACGAAAAATCCGATATCGTAGAGAAAAAGCGCCGTCGCGGTTCCCTTCGGGAGCAGCAGCGGGCTGAGAAAATCGCCGATGAGCGCGTGGTACATGGGCCATCCTGCCCCTATCCCTATTCCGAAGAGGATGCCTCCCACGACCAAAGCGCCGTTCGACGGAAAGAACGACAGCAGAATCATGGCGCATGACATGAGGATGCCGCACGGGGCGAGCAGCGGGACTCGCGGAAGCACGTTCAGGAGTGACGCGCCAGGCAGACGCACAATTATGGCTGTTATGGAGACGCTTACGAGGAAATATGACGTCATAAGGCCATTTTCAGCGGCCAGCAGCGAAATTTTGATGATAAGCGCGTCCACAAGCGCGATAACCGTACCTGTCAGGGCCAGGAACATAAAGGAGCGCGACGAAAAAAGCCCTCTGTAAGTTCCCCAGGTTTTTTCAGCGCCGCAGCGTGTTTCCCGCGTGCCCGCTATGTCAACTCTTCCTCCGAAAATACAGCAGAGTATGCTCAAAGCCGGGCCGGCTGCCAGATAGAGTGTGTCCAACGAGCTGTAGAGAAGCCATTCCCCAAGCGGAGCCACAGCACCCATCGGCAGAATGCTTCCGACAACCAAAAGTGAGAACATCGCGCCGCGTTTTTTTTCGGATACGCAAAGCGCCTGATGGGAAAAAAGCCCCATGGAATATATGCCGAAAGCAGCGCCGCTCATGGCTCTTCCGGCGAAAAGCAGTGCCGCTGATTCCCTGAAAAAGAAAAGAGAACACCCAATGAAGCTGAGCATTCCGCTCCATACAAGTATCCTGCGTATGCCGAAATTTTCGAGCAGCCAGCCGCCCAGCGGGCGCGTAAGCATGGCAGCCAGAGAGTAAACACCGATAATCCATCCTATGGCTTCATACGAAAAGCCGTGATTTTGGAGCAGTATTGCATATGTCAGGTATACCTGCTGGACGCAATGGATTAGAAAGAAAGGCAGGAAAAGGCTCATCAGGAGTTTGGCGTCTTGCGACATTTTTGCGAACATGGGAATCCTCATAAAAGCCCCCGGCAAAGCCGGGGGTACGGTGACTTAAATGCTTCGGAGCGTCGATCTAATGGAAATTATGCAAGCCGGCATCGTGCGCCCAGTACATCGCCTGCGTAAATTCCGCCTGCGTAAGCCGTCTATCCAGCGGCGGAAATTCATTTGCCCTGAACATCGGCGTATACTGGCTCATGATGTTGACGTGGGTGTCGGGGCCGAGTTCGGAGGCGACCCAGCGGACGAATTTATCTGTGCCTCCTAGGTTTTCTGGCATAACCAGATGGCGTATCAGCAGCCCGTGCTGCGCGATGCCGCCAACGATGTTGAGATTTCCGACCTGCCGGTGCATTTCCTTTATCGCGGCAGCGGCGTGGCGTGGATAGTCGGGCGCACCTTGCGTAAAGCGGGCGGCCACTTCCGCGTCCTGGAACTTAAAATCCGGCAGGTAGACGTCTACGATGCCGTCAAGCAGTTGAATTACTTCAAGCGGGTCATAACCGCTGGAATTGTAGAGCAGTGGGATATGCAGCCCATCGGCAATTGCGAGCCTGAGAGCGCCGATTAGATGGGGCAACAGGTGTGATGGGGTAACCAGGTTAATATTGTGGCAGCCTCTGCGCTGAAGATCCAGCATCATGTTGGCGAGTTCTGCGGGGCTGGTTTCTCTTCCGTCGCCCCGGTGGGCGATTTGCCAGTTGATACAGAAAATGCAAAGCAGATTGCAATGGGAAAAGAATATCGTGCCTGAGCCGCGGCTGCCGCGCAGAGGAGCTTCTTCGCCGAAGTGCGGGCCGAAGGAAGCTACCCTGAAGCTACTGGCTGAGGTGCATGCGCCGCTCTCGCCTGCCGCGCGGTTAACGTTGCACATACGCGGGCAGAGCCTGCAAGGCGAATAAAGGCCCCAAAGTGCCTCCTCGCGCCGCGCAAGTTCGCCGCTGCGTTCCAGGTCAATATATCTTAGCCTACGCGGCCCTTCGTTTTGGTCAGCTCCTTCGCCAGGAGCGTCGCTTGCAAATACGTCACTAACTAAACCAAAGCCCCCCAGCGTCGCCGCCGCAGTTCCGACAGCCATAAGGGAGCCTTTAACGAACTCTCTTCGGGATAGTGCCATTCACTCTCTACCTCCACTCTATAACCACTCGATAAAGGGCAACGAATAAATTGCGTTTCACAGAATTTTAGTTTCCGATAACATCAACCGGATGTCAACATCTTATTGTCTGATCTGTTTCTAGGTGATTGTACTTTGAATGGTGAAATCAAGCTCATGCTGCTGAATTCAGCGGCATGAGCTTGATTCTTTTATAGCGTTTTGCATAATAGTGAACATAAATTCAAGGCTAAAACCATTATAGTAACGTGTAATAATTTGTTCATAAAAGAGCCAACGGCTCTATTTCCGCGGCGTTTTCAAATCTGACTGCTTATACGATGCTACGTATTTCCCTAATATCATCAATTTTGTGTTCGGCGAGCCAGGTGTCTAGTCCGTTTACAATGTCCAGCGCAAGGTCAGGCTTGATAAAGCTGCCAGTACCGACCTGAACTACCGTAGCGCCAGCCATGATAAATTCAATGGCGTCTTGCCAGCTGGAAATGCCACCCATACCCATAACTGGGATGCTCACCGCCTTGCAAACCTGATGCGCCATACGAAGTGCCACGGGCTTGATGGCAGGGCCGGACAGCCCGGCATATGTGTTGTTGAATACAGGCCTGCGCCTGTTGATGTCGATGGCAAGCGCAAGAAAAGTATTGACCAGCGAAATGCCGTCTGCCCCCTCTTCTTCGCACATGCGGGCAAGAGATACTATATCCTCGGCGTTGGGCGAAAGCTTCACAGCCAGCTTATGGCGGCAGATTGCTCTGGATTTACGCACGACTTCCCGCGCAACGTCGGTTTTTACTCCAAAGCTCAAACCGCCGTGTTTGACGTTGGGGCAGCTTATATTCAGCTCCAGAATGTCAAGCTTAACCCCATTTAAGATTTCAAGCCCTTCAAGGTAATCTTCAATCGTGTTTCCGCCAAGGTTTACGATGTTTGCAATGTCAAGGCTGTTTATCCAGTCCAGTTCCTTTTCAATGAACCCACGCACGCCGGGGTTTTCCAATCCAACGCTGTTCATGATGCCGCTTGCCGTTTCCCATATCCTGAACCCTTCGTTGCCGCTTCGTGCGTCCAGCGTCAGCCCTTTGGATGAAATTCCGCCAAGCTTTTGAATGTCGAAAATCTCGTTGTATTCCTTCCCGAACCCGCAAGTTCCAGAAGCCAACGCAACCGGGTTTTTGAAGGCCACGCCAGCAAAATCTGTATGTAAACGACTGCTCATGCGAAAAACACCTCCGATCCTTTGAGGACAGGGCCGTCCTTGCAGGCTTTTTTGTTGCCGGATATCGTTTTACAGCTACACACAAGGCAGGCTCCTATCCCGCAGGCCATCCGATTTTCGATAGACACGTACAGAGCCTCGCCTTTGCCGACGGCTTCGCATTTGCTGTAAAGCACTTTCATCATGATTTCAGGGCCGCAGGTGAAGATGGCGTCGTAGCCAGTTGGGTCAATTTCGTCGGTGATAAAGCCGCCGACGTTAACCGTTACCTTGTCAGCGACTTTTTCATATTTCTCTGCCAGCAGCGCCTTGTCGCTGAATCCCAGATATAAATCGACTGTACAGCTGCCTGCTTTTTTCAGCTCCTTTGCCGCATAGTAGAGAGGCGCGATTCCTACGCCGCCCCCAACCATGGCGACCCTGCCGGTAACAAAAGGAAAGGCGCTGCCCAGCGGACCCTGCAAAGTAACGCTGTCACCGGGCTTCATTGCGGACAGAAGGGCTGTGCCTTCGCCGACAACCTTGTACATAAATGATATTGTCTCGCAATTGGAGTCGAATACGCTGACAGGCCTGGACAGTACAGGGTAGCTGCCCCACCCGCGCAGCATGTAAAATTGCCCCATTCTGGCCTTGTTGGGATACTGGACGGTCATCAGGAAAAAATCTTTAGACAATTGCTCGTTTTCTATGATTTTAGACATGCTTTACCCTCTCTTTTCAAGAAGCTTGATCCTGATAGACTACTTTGCCGCCGCAAATTGTGTATTTCACCCTGCCGTAAAGCTCCTGCCCGATAAAGGGCGAATTACTCGATTTAGACGCAAAATCCGTAACAGTCCACCGCTGGTTTTCGTCGAATATTACAATATCGGCGATGCTGCCCTCCGCAAGGTAGCCAGCGTCCAGCGAATATACTTTTGCGGGCAATGTCGTCATTTTGGCAAGAAGATCACTCAGAGTCAAGTATCCCCTGCGTACCAGACAGGTTATTCCGGCGGCAAGCGCTGTTTCAAGCCCCGTAACGCCGCTGGGGGCCTGAGCGATAGGCTGAGCTTTTTCCTGAGTACTGTGCGGCGCGTGGTCAGTTGCTATAACGTCAATTACGCCTTCGATCAAGCCGTGAATAAGGCTTTGCCTGTCTTCTTCAGTGCGAAGCGGCGGATTAAGCTTGGCAAGGCTGCCTTTTTCAATCACCGCTTCCTGAGTAAAGCAAAGGTGCTGAGGAGTAACCTCCGCGGTGACATTCGCGCCGAGCTTCCTGGCAAGGCGTACTGCCGCCACTGAAGCTGCGCAACTAATATGCTGTACATGCACCTTTGCTCCGGTTTCAAGGGCAAGCATACAGTCGCGAGCCACCATGGAAGCTTCCGATACCCAGGGCGCGCCGGTAACATCAAGTCTGGCCGAAATTTCCCCATCGTTTATGCCAGCTGTGCCTATCAGTACCGGATCTTCTTCGTGCAGGCTTATTGGCACGCCAAGAGCCTTTGCGTTAATCATGGCTTTACGAAGCATACCAGAGTCCATCATGGTGCTGCCGTCGTCAGAGAATCCAGCTGCGCCAAGCTTCAACAGAGCTTTCATGTCGGTAAGCTCTTTGCCCCCAAATTCTCTGCTGATGGCTGCCACAGTGAGCACGCGTATATCTTCTTTAGAGGCGGCGTCTATGACATGTTTCAGCGTTTCTTCATTGTCTACCACAGGTTTTGTGTTGGCCATGCACACAACGGTGGTAAATCCGCCCTTCGCGGCAGCAAGTGCTCCGGTGTGGATGTCCTCTTTATGTGTAAGGCCGGGTTCGCGGAAATGAACGTGTAAATCGATCAATCCGGGCGCAACCACCATTCCTTCGGCATCGATAATTTGTTCGTACCCGCCGCTGCCGCTGAATTTGCCGATGTGTCTGATACGTCCGCCGTCCAGCAGAACGTCTCGCTGCTCATCGAAGCCGGTTTTTGGGTCGATCAGGCGTCCGTTCTTTATTATCACCATGAGCCGCTCCACTCCTTCAGCAGATATTCGTATACAACCCTTGCTCCATCGTAAATGTTTTCCAGAGTGGCGAATTCTTTTTTGTTGTGGCTGATTCCGGCGCGGCATGGGATAAAAACCATCGCGGATTCGCAGAGTTCAGCGAATTTCACCGCGTCGTGCCCAGCTCCGCTCATCATTTGCCTGTGAGGAAGCTCAAGGGCCTGCATAACCTTTAAAAGTTTTTGCCGCATGTTTTTGTCCATATCTACCGGCCGCGTTTCTTCAATATGTTCGCGGATGAATGTCACTCTGCGCCGGGCGCATATCTCTTCGCATGCCTGGTTGATTTGCCGCTCCATACTGTCGAGGCTGCTGACATCGATTCCTCTAGTGTCGACTTGCAATTCGACCATTCCCGGTATGACATTCAGCACGTTAGGCTGATTGTGAACAACTCCTACCGTGGCGACAGAGTGCTGAAGCGCTCCCGCGATTCCGGCTCGTTCAATTTCCAGTATAACTTCGGCTGCGGCGCAGAGTGCGTCGTTTCGCAAATTCATGGGCGTTGCTCCAGAGTGTTCTGCCATACCCTGTATGTGAAGCTTAAAGCGGCGCGGCCCTGCAATGGTTGAAACAACGGCTACCCGCTCGCCGTGTTGTTCAAGAACCCGCCCCTGTTCGATATGTACTTCCAGATATTGTCTGACGCCTGTGATTTTTTTCGGGTGCAGGCTGTACCCACGCTCCGCGAATATGTCTCCCAGTTTGCGTCCGTCTCTGCCGACGAGGCTGGCTGTGTCAAAGCCAGGAAAACCGCTGGTTATAAGCTCGCTGCCTATGGCGTATGTTCCAAAATTGCTGGATTCTTCACAGCGGAACGCTGCCGTTCGTATGGGAATGTCCAGCCCTTCTAAACGCGCCCAGCGCATAACAAGAAGGCCCGCTATAACTCCAGCCACGCCATCGTAACGACCGCCGTCCACCACCGAGTCTAAGTGAGAGCCGATTAGAAAATACGGTTCATTTTTTCCCCCGCTCAACGCGAAAGTATTACCGGCCTGGTCGACAAAAGTTTCCAGCCCCAGGTTGCCGGCTAGCGAAATAAATGTATCGTGCATCCGGTCTTCTTCCGCTGTATAGCCTAGCCTTGTCACGCCGCCGGAGGCAAGCGCTCCAATCGGATAAAATTGCTCAAAGGTCTCCGCAAGGTATTTGATATTTTCGATCATCGCGGCCATCTCTGCCCTTCTAAACAGGTTTTATTGAAGTATGCCTGAAGTATGTCACACGCGCGGCAGAATTTGTTTATAAAAGAACATAAATATTAACGTGTTTTTTTGTTCGCCCCGACAAAACGGCGAGCAAAAGGCCGCACGCGGCAATGCTAGAGGCTTTATCTGCGGCAGGATTTATAGGCGAGAACCGCAAGGTACAGTTTAAAGCTATCACCAAATACCCTGACGTCCAGGCCGCAAAGCTCTTTCACGCGCTGTAAGCGGTATTTGACGGTGTTTTTGTGCGTGAACAGCCTGGCCGCCGTTTCCTCCACGCTGGTATTACATTCGTAGTAGACAAGCAGGGTTTCCAGTATTTCCCTGCTATTGATCCTGCCAAGAATATCCGCGAAGAGATTGGGTGCGCGTTTGCCAATTACCTCGGTAAGTATGCAGTGCAGTTCCAGTTCTTGGAAATGGTGGGATTGCTGGCTGGGATACAGTTCTTGACCTGCTTTGATCGCTCGCAGGGAATTAAAATACGTGTTCCGTATTCCAATAAGCCCGCTTTCAATGCCGCCGTAGCCAATCTGCATACGCCGCCCCGGAAAAATAAGGCCAATCTGCGCAACGCACTCCCGTTCGATCAAGGGAAGCAGATTCATTATGTCATCCGAGGATTGGGCGTCCAGCAGGATGGACGTACACTTTTGCATGTTTACCGCAATGCAGTTTTTAAGCCCGTTTCTCGCGGCGGAAAACTGCGCTACAGCGATACCAGTTCGCCTGCATGTCGGACTCGGTTGGGGAGTAGCTAGCCTCAAACTGGATGGTCATCGCAAGATACTGCTTTTTTTCAACCGCAAAGCCGAGCAGGTCACCGCGCTCCAGCATAAGATCGGAGTCGGTGTAGGCTTCAAAAATGATGTCCTTTATGTATTTTTCAAGGACGACACGCGGATTTTTTTCATCGAAAATGTGGTTCATCACACTGGTGATAATATCTAGGTACAACATATCGTATGGAATTTGCAGCAGAGGAAGGCCGTATTTATCCGCCACCGCTTTAAGCTCTATGGAAATTTCCTTGACGTACTCTCCTGTTTTTACGGCAACGCAGGCGCACCCGCTACTGTTGAGTTCCTCCAAAAGCCTGCATTGTGCTCGCACGTCGTCCCTTACCGCGTACAGGCTTGTTATAAGAAAATCATTTCCCAACAACCATTTGACGATGTCCGGCACTTCCATTACGGTTACGTGCCCTACGCCGCGTCCAAGACCTGCCCCTCCTGCTAAAACCCGGAGCGATGAAAGCTTTGGTAGCTTTAACAATTTTTCCACGGTAACCATATATAGCCCCCCGTCACGTCAGCTTTTCGCGTTCCGCACAAAAATTGTACTTAATCCTTACAAGTAATTGCAAGCATGGGATTTAAAGATTAAACACGTATGTCCACGAAGACAAAAAAGCGCGGAAATGTTTATTGTCCGCGACATGGAATCTTTGCTGAGATCGTGATATATTAACGACCAGCATTTGTCGCAATCATGGTAAATGCCAATAAAATGCAGGGGGCTGTATGAAAATGAAAAAGAGCTTAAATCTTATGCTGGCAATGATACTCGTTGTTTCACTGTTTGCCGGAAGCAGTGCCGGTAACGTTCAAATCACGTTCAGCCACAACCAGCCGCTGGGTGGCCCTGAAGACATTGGAGCCGAGGCTTTCAGAGCCAGGCTTATTGAGCTTGCCGGCGAAGACAGGGTAACCGTAAATATATTCCCTGCCAACCAGCTTGGCCAGCCGCGCGAGCAGATTGAAAGCACCCAGATGGGTGTTATCAACATTTCCTTGCAGCCGGTGGCGTCGCTGACTCCCTTTGCGGACGACATCAAGCTGATAGACCTGCCGTACATTCTGCCCCGCGACCGAGATAAAATTTTTGAAGTTCTGGGAGGCCCGATTGGAAAAGAAGCTCTTTCCCCGCTGAACGCCGCCGGTTTTGAAGGGCTTGGCTACTGGTTCGGAGGGTTCAAGCTTTTCACGACCAGAAATACCGAAATCCGCGTTCCCGATGACTTTATCGGCCTGCGTATCCGTGTTATGGATTCCCCGTTGCTGATTTCTCAATTCACGGCGTGGGGCGCAACTGCTGTTCCCATCGCTTTCGGCGAGCTTTACAACGCGCTGGCGCAAAATGTTGTCGACGGGCAGGAAAACCCTGTCCAGACCATCGTTCAGCAGAATTTTCATGAAGTTCAAAACTACATTATACAGAGCTACCACGGCGCTATGACCTATGTTCTGATTGCAAACAGGGCCTGGTTTAACGGTCTTGACGCCGACATGCAGGCATGGATTCTTGAAGCCGAAGAATACGGCCGCCGAGCAATGCGCGTAGCCTACGAGGCTCGCGAGCAGGATTTTCTGGAAATCATCAAGAATGCTTCCAATGTTACCTTTTACGAGCTTACTGATGAGCAGATTTACATGTTCAGGGTGGCTTCGAGACCTGTTTATGAGGAACACGCATCCACCGAATGGCAGAGACAGATGGTGGCGAAATTCCAGGAGGCGTTCGGCACAGGTTTCTAATTTAGAGCCATTGGCTCTTTTATGAACAAGTTTTTGCGCGTTGTTTACCATGGTTTTAGCCTTGAATTTCATGTTCACGATTATGCAAACCGCTATAAAGTGCTGAGATTTTATCAGGCGGGTTGTCAGCTGACCCGCCTGATAAAATATGTGTAGACGATCAGAGAAGAGGTTAGATTAATGAAGCTTCAAAAAATCATGTCGTCCATTGAAGAGAACGCCGTCACGATATTGCTGTTATCCGCCACGAGCGTCCTCTTTGTGAATGTGGTGCTCAGATATTTCTTCAGGATGAGCACCGTCTGGGCGGAAGAATTTATTCGGTATTCAATGATATGGATGAGCTTTATCGCTTCCGCGATAGGCTTCCGCAAGGGCACCAACTACTGTATGGATCTGATTCTCCGCGTCAAATCAAAGATATTTGTCCGCGGCGTAAAGATATTCATTGAATTTTGTTCCCTCGCGTTTTGCTGCTTTCTCCTCTACTACAGCATCCAGCTTGTGATGTTCTCAATGGGTACCGGCCAAATTTCGCCAGCTATGCGCGTTCCCATGTGGGTTGTTTATCTGGTAATCCCTATAAGCGCTGCGTTTTCCGTTGTTTATCTGACCCTGCGCCTGTTTTTCCTGTGCATAGGCCGCGACTCGGCGATTGAAGCTCTCGCCGGAAGGGAGGGCGATTCAAAGTGATTACCGCGCTGATTATCTTAATGCTGATTTTCCTGCTTTTTGGAGTGTCGATTTACGTCTCCATGGCACTTTCGGGATTCCTCGCGGTGACGTTCTTTTCCAGCATCAACCCCATGGTTCTGGTTCAGCGCTTTTTCGGCGGAATGGACGCTTTCGCGCTGATGGCTCTGCCGTTCTTTATCTTGGCCGCAAACATTATGGACGTTGGCGGGCTTTCCATCCGCATTATCAGAGTCGCTCGCGCGCTTGTCGGGCACGTCTCAGGCGGAATGGGCATGACGGCGCAGCTTGGCGCGATGTTCTTCGGCTCGTTGTCAGGCTCCGCTCCCTCCACCGTGGCCGCGGTCGGCAAGATCATGTACCCCGAACTCAAACGCTCCGGTTACAGTACGGCTTTTTCTACGGGGCTTCTCGCATCGGCGGGATGCGTTTCTCTGATTCTGCCGCCTAGCATCACGCTTATTATTTACGCGGCGGTCACTGGTGTGTCGGTCAGCAGGCTGTTTATGGCCGGTATTGGCGCAGGGCTGCTTTTCGGCTGCGTAAGCCTTTTGTATATCTATTTGTATTCCAGGAAGCTTCACCTTCATGTAGGCGATAAAAAAGCCACGCGACGGGAGCTCTTGGCCAGCATCAGAGACGCGATATGGGCGCTGATGATTCCCGTTATTATCATGGGGGGCATTTATTCCGGTATGTTCACTCCAACGGAAGCTGCGGGTGTGACTGCTGTGTATACAATGTTTGTCGGGCTTTTAATTTACAGAGAAATGAGTTTCAAAGGGCTTGTGGCAGCCTGCAAATCAACCGCTATTACATGCGGGCAGATACTTGTAATGGTGGCTGGCGCACAGGCGCTGGGCTGGCTATTGACGATAGGGCAAGTTCCGCAGGCGGTCACATCCGCTATTCTCAACAACGTCACCTCGGCAATACTTTTTCTCGCCCTCTTAAACGTCATGCTTCTGATTATGGGAATGTTTATGGAAGGCATCGCATCCATTATCATTGTGGCGCCGCTGATTTTCCCAGTTATCGGAGAATTCGGCATCGACCCTGTCCATCTTGGTATCATCATGATATCCAATCTCGCGATAGGCATGTTCACGCCTCCTTTAGGCATGAATATCTTTGTTATGAGTTCTATCGCGAAGTGCGACATGATGGATATGCTTCCGGGCATAGGCAAGTTCTTTATTGTAAACGTCATAGCGCTTATGCTTATTACCTACATCCCCGCGATTTCCCTGTTCCTGCCGAACCTGCTGCATTAAATTCTGCGGTTAGAAATGCCTCTCAGGCGTTCGCGCCTGAGAGGCATTTTTTTGCTTTTTATAGCAATTTGCATAAACGTTTAGTCTGAATCAAGGTGAAACACCAGTAGTCATCGGCAAGAAGTTTATACATAAAATAGCCAACGGCTATATTTATGACCTGCTGCCGGGTTTCATTAATGGAATACCCTGCTTGCAAAGGTGGCAGTCCTCAGGCTCCCAGGACTTCAAATCCATTGTCGCGACGGCGTAAAATGGCACGTCAAATTTAACGCTGCCGTTAGAGCGGTCGATCACCGCGCCAACTCCCACAACTTCGACTTCGTTGCGGCGCAGAAGCTCAATGACTTCCTTGACGGAGCCGCCAGTGGTCACAACGTCCTCTACCACAAGGGCGCGGTGGCTGTTTGTAACGTCGAAGCCGCGACGCAGGGTCATGACGCCGTTTTCGCGTTCAGCGAAGATGCTGCGAATATTCAAAAGCTTCGCCACTTCGTAAGCCATGATGATGCCGCCAAGGGCAGGCCCCACCACTAGGTCGATGCCTTTGTCTCGAAAAGCCGCTGCTACGTCGAAACATACCGCTACGCCATCGCTGGGAAACTCAAAAAGCCGCGCACACTGCATGTAATTGTCGCTGTGGCGGCCGGAAGTGAAGCGGAAATGCCCCTCCTGCATAACTCCGGTACGTTTGAAAATCTCAATAGCTTGCTGTAACTGCATAATTAACCATTCCTTTCGTATTACTACAGGCTGCCAACACCTTGGTTTTCGGCTATTTAAACTTTAGGCCCTTTGCTTAATTCGCTATAATTGCCGCTCTGAGGTCATCCCTCATCCTTATAGCTTCGTCGCGGGCGGCTGAGGCAAAGTCGCCGGTCTTAAGCTTTTGGTGGGCGCACAGCAGGCTGCGTGACGCGTTGACCACCGCTCCGCGCCCGTGTTTGTCAAAGCATCCTGAGAGGTCTTTTGCCGTTGCTCCCTGCGCTCCGTAACCCGGCACAAGAAAAAATGTATGGGGGAGTAGGGCGCGAAGTTTTTTGCTTTCCTCCGGCCAAGTTGCCCCAACTACCGCTCCCATCGAACTGTAGCCGTGTGCTCCGATAGAAGCTTTGCCCCATTCGCTGACCTTCAGCCCAACGCTCTCGTAAAGAGGCTTAAGCGAGCCGTCTTTGTCTTTCACTTCGAGGTCTTGGAATTCTCCCGCTGACGGGTTTGATGTTCGCACCAGCGCGAAAATTCCCCCTCCGCTTTTTTCGCAGGCATCTAAAAACGGCTTTATCCCGTCAAAGCCCAAGTAGGCGTTGACCGTCACAAAATCCGCCGTAAAAGGGGAGTTCTCGTTAAGGTAAGCGGCGGCGTAGGCTTCCGCTGTTGAGCCTATGTCGTTGCGCTTCACGTCGGCTATGGTGATCATGCCTTTTTCGCGGGCGTGGGCCAGAGTATCCCGAAAAACCTCCATGCCTTCGATTCCGAGCATTTCGTAACACGCGACTTGAATTTTCACGCATGGAACAACATCGGCAAGCGAGTCAATCAGCGCCTTGTTGAATTTTAAAATGACGCCTGCCGGATTTCGTCCCTCCGCCAGCGCCTGCGGCAAATACTCTATTCGAGTATCCAGCCCCATCGCAGTTGGGTTGCCCGTTCGCTCTATCGCGTCAATCAGAAGGTCAATTTTTTTATTTCCCATTCTTCACTTTGCCCCCTCTCTAATCTGCTGTATAAACGGGCTTGCCTGCAACGTAAGTCGCAATCACTTTGCCTGTCAGCTTTTCGCCATTGAACGGAGTGTTTTTTCCCTTGCTGGCAAACTCGGCAGAGTTGGCCGTCCACTCGGCTTTAGGGTCGATCAAAATAATATCTGCGGGTTGTCCAGCCTCAAGTTTTTCGCAAACGCCTGGCAGGGAGAAAATTTTTGCCGGTGCGATTGTCATTTTGGCCAGCATGTCTTCCGGCTTCATGTGCCCCGGCACGATCAGCGCTGTCCAGCACACGCCAAGCGCTGTTTCAAGCCCGGATATTCCAGAGGCGGCGAAGGCGTACTCCACGTTTTTGTCGTCTATGTGGTGCGGAGCGTGGTCTGTGGCGATGCAGTCGATAGTTCCATCTTTAAGCGCCTCTACCAGCGCTTTTATGTCATCGCTTGTTCGCAGAGGCGGGTTTACTCTCGTGTTTGTGTCGTAGCCATCCACCCACGCATCGGTGGCGTAAAGGTAGTGAGGCGCTGTCTCTGCGGTGATTTTAACTCCGCGTGCCTTGAATTGCCGCACGATATCCGCGCCGCCAGCGGTAGATACGTGCGCCACGTGCAGGTGAGCGCCCTCAAGTTCGGCAAGCATGCAATTTCTGGCAATTATTGATTCCTCTGCTACGCGCGTAGCTCCGCGCAGCCCAAGCACCGTTGACCAATAACCCTCGTTCATCACCCCCCCTCCGACGAGATTTGGATCCTCAGGATGGTCTACGACCGGCAGGCCGAAATGCCGTGCATAGCTCATAATCAGCCTCATGCGTCCTGCGTCCAGAATTGATTTTCCGTCGTCGGAAACTGCCACAATGCCAGCATCTTTCAGGTCGCCCATTTCGGACAGCTCTTCGCCTTTCATTCCCTTGGTGGCGGATCCGATTGGGAAGACGCGGATAATGCCGTTCCGGCGTGTTTTTTCGTTTATTAGCTCCGTGACTGAAACTGTGTCGTTCACCGGATTTGTGTTCGCCATGCAGCATACGGACGTGAATCCTCCGCGCGCGGCGGCCCTGGTTCCAGTGGCGATGTCTTCTTTGTATTCGTAGCCAGGCTCGCGCAGGTGACAGTGCAGGTCGATCAGCCCCGGCGAGACCAGCAGGCCGGAGGCGTCGCGAATTTCCGCGCCCTCTGCGGATATCGTGCCGCCCAGTTCTGCGATTTTTCCGTCCTCTATGAGCAGGTCGCCTTTTTCCATTTTTTTCGCGCCCGCGACAAACAGTAAGCCGTTTTTAATGAGTATTTTCATGGCTGATACCTCCCTTAACCGTTCCGACGGGTGAGCATGAACAGAAGCGCCATGCGTATTGCCACGCCGTTGGTAACCTGTTCGTCAATGACGGACTGCTCACAGTCGGCAACGTAGGACGATATTTCAACGCCTCGATTCATAGGGCCTGGGTGCATCACGAGCGCTCCTTTTTTTGCAAGGGCAACCCGCGCCGGAGTCAGGCCGAAGTGTTTATGATACTCCCGCACGGTCGGGAAAAGGCCTTTCTGCTGGCGTTCGAGCTGTATACGCAGCCCCATCACAACGTCGGCTTCGCGCACAGCATCGTCAACGCACTCCGTCACACGGCAGCCCGTGGCGGCGAGTTCTGGCGGCAGCAGGGTAGGCGGCCCAGCGAAGGTGACTTTCGCGCCCATCGTTGTGAGGCCCCATAGGTTGGATCGCGCGACGCGGCTGTGAGTCACGTCGCCGACAATCGCGACGTTGAGTCCAGAAATGCCGCCGAGTTTTTCTTTCATTGTGTACATGTCGAGCAGCGCCTGAGTTGGGTGTTCGTTAGTGCCGTCGCCAGCGTTTATGACTGACGCTTTGACGTGTTTGGCCATCAGGCGCGGAGCGCCGGTCATCGAATGGCGCAGAATCAGCACATCGCTGGCCATGCTGTCGAGCGTACGCGCCATGTCAATCAGCGATTCGCCCTTCGCCACGCTGGAACCGGAGGCTGAAATATTTGCAGCAACTCCCCCCATATATTTTGAGGCAAGCTCAAAAGAAAGGCGTGTGCGCGTACTGTTTTCGTAAAAAACGGTGAGAATGCATTTCCCCTGGAGGTGAGGGGTTTTTTTGTTGTTGGAGGCCAATACGACCTTCATTTGCTCTGTTGTGCTAAGTATCTCGGAGATTTCGGAGGCTGGAAAGCCCCGAAGGCCAAGCAGGTCTTTGCTGGATAAGGCCAAAATTAACAGCTCCTTTCGGAAAGTAGGGGCGATATTCTGTCGCCCGTGTTTATTGCGGACTCTGTGATTCTCTGCGAAGGCGCGCTGGCGGCAAAATGCCGCCCCTACTCTTCTATTTCCATCAGCGCTACTTCATCGGGTGAGTCGAACGGCGCGATGCGAACCGCGATCAGCTCGCTACGCGAGGTAGGTACGTTTTTACCCACGAAATCGGCGCGGATAGGAAGCTCGCGGTGCCCTCGGTCAATAAGAACGGCCAATTGGATGGATTTAGGCCGCCCACTGTCCATTAGCGCGTCCATAGCGGAGCGTGTCGTGCGTCCCGTAAACAGCACGTCATCCACTAATACTATAGAAAGTCCTGTAATGTTGAACGGGATGTCCGTGCCGTTCAGCACCGGATGTTCGTTAACTAGAGAGAGATCATCTCTGTAGAACGTAATATCAAGAAGCCCGACAGGAATCCTGGTTCCCTCTACCTTTTCGATGCAGGCGGCCAGCCTGTTTGCCAGAGGTACACCTCTGCGCTGGATGCCTATCAGGGCAACGTCAGATACACCTTTGTTTTTTTCGATGATTTCGTGCGCGATGCGCATTACGGCGCGCTCCATCGCCTGAGAATCCATGATCTTCGCTTTTTCCCTCACTTGCATCCCTCCTTTTCAAATTTGTATGTGAAAATTTGTACAAAAAATGCCCTGCCTTCCCTTATACAGGGCGGCAGGGCTATATTACGCACGTATATAAACTCGGAGTATACCGCCTTGCCAGCCTCTCTGGACTGATTTAAAGGACGCTTACTGCGAGGGCAGTATATCACCGCGAGTTTATTTTGTCACGCGGTGAATTATAACGGCGCGTTTGTTAATTCTTTCTTTTGAACAACAATGGAAGTACCATTAACATGGCCAGCAAGCCAGCTGCGGCATTGCATCCGCTGCTTCTGCCTCCGTCGCCATCTATAACCACCAGACCGAAATCAGGTCCACCGCCTGCGCCACCACCGCCAGGAGCGCTACCGCCATTGCCGGGTCCGCCACCATCACCGGGGCTGCCTGGGCCGTCACTGGGGCCGCCGTCAACGATACCCGCTACGTTCAGGTGAGGAAACGCATTGTTATTCAAAGCCCATGGGCCGATTGGGTTAAACAGCCAGTTATTGCTCTCATACGTACTCTGTGCCTGTAGTTGAGTCATGGTCAAAATGCCGCCATGAATTCCAGCCGGGGTGTTCTCAGCACGCGGCATACCGTCTACCGTGAGGTTTACATAACGGTAGGAACTTGTAATGGTGCTGCCTGCGGCCTGATACCCTACCACGGCTCCGGCCTGCCCCGCGCCGTTGACGTTGCCAATTGCGTAGCTTCTTGCAACGCCGGCATTCGTGCTTTGCCAGCCCTCCACTCTTCCCAGCCTTCCTATAAGACCGCCAGCATCGCTGCCTGTAGCGGTTACACTGCCAGTGGAGTAACTTCTATCAACGCTGCCTCGGTTCAGAGTCCCCAGCAATCCGCCAACGCGAGTTGTGCCGTTGACGCCGCCAGTGGCATAAACGTCTGTGATACTGAAACCGTGGTCGATGCCGGTCGGGTTCATGTTCCCCATCAATCCGCCGACGTTGTTGACACCGGAGACGTTACCTGTGGCATAGCTGGTTGTGATGCTGCCGCTAAAGCTGACGTTATCTTGACGAAACCCTCCCACCAGTCCGCCAACGTTGTTGTTGCCGCTGACAGCGCCAGTAGCGTGGGTGTCTCTTATGTATATGCCTCTGTTCTCAATGCGCCCCACCAGTCCGCCAATATAGTTGCTGCGAAGGGCGATTACGCCAAGAAGATTCGTACCGTTGACGTTGCCAGCGGCACGGCTACCTGAGACTGTAACAGTGCCTGTGGTACTGCCAGCGATTTGTCCCACCAGCCCGCCCAGGTTGGGGCCGCCGCTGGTGACATCGCCTGTGGCGTAACTGTTAATGATTGAGGCCGTGCCGGAGATTCCAACGACGGCTGAACCTGTCAGCCCGCCAGCGGCGCTGGGAGCAAAGGTGCTGCTAAAACTACCGGTGGCATGGCTGCTTGTGATGTTGCCAGTGTCTAGTATGCCCACCAGCCCGCCAAAGAAAAAACTCCTTTGAACGCCTAAATTGGTAGTGACAGCGGAGTGGCTACCTGTGATGCTGCCGTTATCGGAACGCCCTACCAGTCCACCGATACCAATAGAAAAGGAGTTGCCATTTGTATGCTGTACGGCTATAGTGCCGGTAGTATGGCTGTTTGAGATGGTGCCGCCGCGCTGATGTCCCACCAGCCCTCCAAAGTGAATGACGCCGCCAGCAGGAGTTGCGCTGTTATTGACAATAATATCTACACTAGTTACACCGACATTTTTTATTGTTGCGTTGTCTGTTACGCCGAATAAACCCAAGCTAACAGCCAAAGCGGGAATATTTGAGTTTATTGACATGCCTGATATCGAATGGCCGTTTCCATCAAAGCTGCCGGTAAATGGGGTCGCCGCAGTTCCGATGGGTACCCAATTCCCCGCCAGAGTAATATTGCCGCCAAGTCTGTGATGCGATGATAGCTCAAAGCGCACCGTGTCAAGGTGTGCCGCTGTGGTAATGATAAACGGGTCGGTCGGTGTGCCGCTTCCACCAGCAAAAGCGTCCGCCTGCAACGCCGTTCCGCCCAAAGACAGGCACAGCGCCAAAGCTAAAACCGCGCAAAAAATTTTCCTCATAATATTACAAAACTCTCCTTTTCATCTTCACCGTTTTCCTAGTTCCGCGTTCAGGCGCTTACCTGCTTGCTTGCAATGCTTCTACCAATTACCATCCTGCCTCTCTGGAGTGTTCTTGAATTAATAAAGATTAGCGGGCGCGATTGAACAAAATCGCGTCCGCAAAGGCGAAACTATAGCTATTATGTAAAGCTAAAGTGGCTCGGGGCTCGATTGTAGTTATCCCTAGATATGTCAAGAGTTGTTTTGCGCAAGATGATCCCTCTTCGTGATATTTTGAACCTCAAGGCTCGTTTATTGACTGTCGTTAAAATATCACATCGCTGTCAAAAATTCAATGACCCTTGACATGACCTCTTAAATTTGCGGGCGCTGTCGTTTCTTTGATGCTTTCGTCCTAACTTAAGCCTCTGGCAATGGCTAAGTAAATATGAAAGTGATAAACTGATAACGCGGAAGAGAATGTTCTTTGCCGCAAACTGAAAAACTAACTAAAAAGTTGCCGTGAGGCAAACTGGAATATAAAGCTTTAAAAACGGGAAAAAGGGGTGGCCAGATCAGCTATATTTTCTCATTAGATTGTAAAGCACCAAGCGCGCCAAAGATAATTCAAAAATACCGAAAGGAGCTTTATTAATGAGCAACGAAATCGAAAACAAAGAAATCGAAAACAAAGAAATGCAGGTTCCTGAATCTGAATTTATGAAGGGCATCTTCCCGCTGGTAAAAAGAAAATACGGCGAGGAGCAGCCTGGAATAAAAGCGGGAATGTTTATGGTGCGTTTCCCGCTTGTTCACCACCAGTGGTCCTGGACAGAGTTTTTTGCGGCGATGTTTTTAGGCGTGGCCTGCCTGGGCGCTGGAGTTGGGGTTACTATGTCCGTTTTCGGGCTTGACCAGACCCACAATTACACGGCTCTGGGACTGACCGCGAACCAGGCGTTTTTGCTGGCCCTTACGTTCGGCATCATGAACGCCCTGTGCTACTACATCCCTGCCCTGCTCGGCGACCCCGTTGTGCCTGGATGGATCACTCCCGCTCTTCCTCTGACCATTCACCACCTCAGCCAGTTCGCTCCGGTTGACTTCGCCGCTGGCAACGTTGAAAGAATCCACGCCATGATAGCCCTTCAAATGCTTGTAGCGGTCATATTTCTTATTATGGGGCTTGGCGGTATTGGGCGCAGAGTTGTGCGCGCAGTTCCTGACTCCATAAAGGCCGGTATAGTCCTAGGCGCAGGCGTAGCGGCTGGCGTGAATGTAATTCAGGCCCGTATTCCTGTGGCTCCTTGGACGGTTATCATTTCCGTTTTGCTTTCTTATTTTTTCCTGTTCAATCCATTTTTTGCCAAAGTAGCGTCGAAAAGCCGCTTCTGGGCTATCGTCCGCAGCCAGGGCGTTGTTCCCGCACAGCTTTTCGCCATCATTCTGGCTCCTGTGCTGTTACAGGAAATTCCAATGCCCGAAATTCAGTGGGGCATAACTCCGTTCAGCCCAATTCTTGTAATGCAGCATTTCACAATTTTCGGTATAGGCTTCCCTGGATTGAGGTTCTTTATCGCGGCCCTTCCACTGGCTTTCGCGGCCTACATAATCGCTTTCGCCGACATCGTGCTTGCCAAGGAGCTTGTGGATGACGCGACAAGCGGACGCAACGATGAAAAAGTCATCTACGACCCGGCCCGCTCGAATATCGTAAGCTTTTTGCGTAACGGCATCATGGCGCTGTTCGCTCCTTATGTTCCGATGTGCGGCCCGATATGGACCTCCGGCCTTCTCACCGTGACCGAGCGGTACAAGCGTGGCTATAAGACGATGAGTTCCTACTGGGATGGCGTGGGTACATTCCGCGCTGCTACCATAATTGCCGTTTTAATTCTGCCGTTGGTGACACTGGTGCGTCCGGCTTTTGGAATTTTCTTCGGCATCACGATGGCCATTCAGGCTTTTGCCTGCGGAATTATCGGGATGCGTATGTGCCAGACTAATAACGACCGGGGCATTGCCTGCTGCATCGCTGGTGCTATGGCAGTTGTACCGCCTCAGTGGGCGCTTCTGCTCGGCATAGTTGTCTGGTTTGTCGCGCAGGGGCCAAGCCTTTTCCTCAAGGACAGCTAGAGCTGACCGTCAACAAAACAGGCGCTTCTTAAAAATTAAATGGAATTGACGTTTGGGCTTGTCGCCGTACTTTTCAGCGCATGCGTAGTCCTGGCCTTGCTGGTGATGAATATATTCATTGCCGCAAGGCACGGGGCGGAGTCTTACCGTCTGACCCTGGCTGTGCATATTATGGGGCTTGCCACGGTTGGGGTAAATGTTATACGTCTGTTCGACTCCGCTACCAACACGATGCTGATTGGAAACGCGATTGCTTTCATATGCATTTCTTTCTCGCTAAGGCGCTGTCTTGAACGGGAAAAGCACGAAAAGCACGAAAAGCGCTAAAAATTAATAAGGAGGGGTGCTAAAATGCTGAGTGAAAATGTGAAAATCAGGCCGGCTTTTAATGGTAAGCTTGATAATCCGCAGGCGGATTTCACGGGTGCTACAGATTATGGCTCGTTGTGGGTTGGCGAAAAAGCGCTTTATATCTATGACTTTGACATCATCTATATTCCCCTGGAAGAACTTGCGTCCATTGAGCTGAACACGCAGAGCGAGCTTGGAGCCGCCGCCTGCTGCGGTAACCCTTCAGTTTCCGCGCATGACGTGTATATTACGACCACCAGCGGCCAGTCGATAAAAACCAGGGTGCTTAACCCGCAAAAAGCGCAAGGGGCGCTTGAGCGTGTTTCTGAACTAAACGCTTCAGTCCGTTGCGCTGTAAAATAAAAAGGAGATTGGTATTTAATGAAGGCGAAAAAAATTGTGCGTATCAATACCAGGACGAAGAAAATCACCAGCTCGCTCGAAAAAAATTTAAAAACGGGAGGCAGGATGCTGACCTCCAGTATCATTGCTTCAGAGGTAGACCCAAAGACCGACCCGCTCGGCGCGGCTAATAAACTTGTTATCGCTGGTATGATACCGGCTGGCACAACTATCACCGGTTCGTATCGCTTGTCCGTTGGCTTTAAAAGCCCACTTACTGGCGGTATCAAAGAATCCAACGTTGGCGGCACGCCTGGATTTTTCATGTTCGGGCAGGGAATAAAAGCCATTATATTTGAAGATAAGCCTGAGAAGGCCGAATGTAATATCCTGGTTATTGCTCGCGATGGCAGCATCCGTTTTGAGGAAGCGCCTGACCTGAAAGACAAGGGCACGTATGAAACGGAAGAAATTCTGCGGAAAAAATTTGGCGGCAAAGTTGGAATAATGTCAATTGGGCCAGCGGGGGAGAGAGGATACCTCAACTCCGCGATCATGGCTACCGAGATGGGGCTGGAGCGCCCATGCCGTGCAGCGGCGCGCGGCGGCGGCGGCGCGGTTATGGGTTCCAAAGGATTAAAGGCTATCGTAGTACACGAGGCGGATAACCCGTATAAAGTCGAATATGCCGACAAGGACGCTTATTTCCCTTTAACAAAGGCCATAAATCAGGCGGCTATGAAAAGCCCGTACAACACCGTCGGCACGATGATGCTTATCGGCACAACTATTCCAAGAGGTATCGCGCCGTACCGTAACTTCAGCGGCGGAGTTGCCACCAGCGAAGAGCAGGAGCAGTACAATATACAAGGGTTGACGGCCAGAGTGAAGGAACACGGAGGGTTTACCGGGCATGCCTGCCAGCCGGGCTGCGTCATAAAATGCTCCAACGCGTTCTATCAAAAAGACGGTACCTTCCTGACCGGCGGTTTTGAGTACGAAACCATAGAGCTTGCCGGGCCTAACTGCGGTATCTTTGATTATGAAACCATTGCCCACATCGACCGTTTTTGCGATGATTTCGGCTTCGACACCATCGAGTTCGGCGTAACCCTTGGCATATATCTAGACTGTGGAAAAATGCCCTGGGGCGACTATGGCGCAGTTATGAAGCTGCTTGAAAACCTCCGCAAAGACGCGGAGCTTGCGGCCAATTTTGGCGTAGGCGCTGACCGCCTCGGCAAAAAACTGGGGGCGAAGCATATCCCCGCCGTCAAAGGCCAGGCTATCGCGGCCTACGACCCTCGCAACCTTAAAGGAACCGGAACCACCTATGCCATTTCCCCTATGGGAGGAGACCACACCGCTGGAAACACTTTAGCCAACCAGACGTTGGTACACCATGAAAAAGCCGGACAGGTGGACGCTTCTGTAGGGTTGCAGAGCTTAATACTGCTCGCTGACTCCAATATGTGCGTGTTTGGCTGGGGTAATATAATGAAATTCGCGGACGCCGAGTATTTCAAGGCGTTAAGCGCCGTATTTGGCGAACCTTGCACTAAAGAAGAAATGTTAGGGGCGGCTCTTGACGTTCTCAAAAAAGAAGTTGCCTTCAACCGCGCCGCTGGAATTGGCCAGGATCAGGACAAACTGCCGGACTATTTCTACAGCGAACCTGCACAGCCTACAAACGCCGTTTACGACATCGCAGCGGAAGAAATCGCGGAAAAGTGGCATAAGCTGGTAGGGTAGAGCTGTTCGGCTCTTTTATGGTGGAAATATGTACGAGAGTACGATTACGAAGGAATATGATGGGAAATCTTTTCTTGACTTCGTCCGGCATATGGGCCGCGAGATGGAGTTCGACTGGGATTCTCTCGCCTACCTTGCAAGCTTGGACGATACCTTCGTAGCCCTGAACTACATGGAGAGAACACCTGTAAGAGAAGGGCAACAGGTTAAAGTTTTCCCTCTACCAGCAGGCGGATAAGTAAAAAAGCCCCCCTGTCCAACATGGACAGGGGGGCTTTTTTACCAAATTGAAGACAAAGGTACCTGATACCAATGTGGTATCAGGTGTACTACTCAACATAATTAGATTTGAAGCGGCATGGTAGCAAACCTGCTAAAATAACTCTGGGAAGGGCAATTTAAACCACGATCTCACCCGAAGGGGGGTGGGGCGCAAATGATAGAAATGCTAATAAGGCTCATGGAAGCATCGGCCGCATTCCTAAGAGCCTTAGCAGAACTACTCCGCATAATTCTGAAGCGCTAAAAACATGCACCTAAGCCAGGCTTAAGACCTGTCGAGGGTCGCACCCCTCATAAGGCGGCCTAAATATAACCGTCACGCCCTTCCTGACGGTTATATTTTACCACCGAACAGCCCAAAACAGAAATTAGAATATCTGGACAACAAGTATCGTAAGCATTCACAATGCTTAATTAACACACGGCTGAATGTAATTTGGAATTTATTGCTACCTGCCGCCGCCAACGCTTTGTGCCTGAAGCTGCTGAGTCACGCTGGCAAGCCATGAAGCCTGCTGCATCAGCCGCCCCAGGGCTACTTCGGCTGCCGAGAACTGGTTGAAAATAGTTTGCTGCCTTTGGGCAAGCCGCCTTTCAAAGTCGGTCAAAAACCTGTCGATTGATCTGATCTGGTCGTCGATGGCGTTCATTTCGCGGGCGACCGCTCCCTGAGCTGTCGTAACCCCAGGGGATACCTCCATTTGAGAGGTCCTGACCATGTTGTCCATATAAGTCTGCATTTCGGCGGCGAAGTTATGGAGCAGCATCGCCACGTCTTCTGGGTTATTCCTCATCGCTTCCATGAACATGGTTGTGTCGAATTCAAGCTCACCGGCTCTGGCTGCCTCTGTCATCGCACTGCCGGTGGATGGTAGTCTAATGCCTATCTGAGAGAGCGCCGTGTATTCAGGAGTCATCCCCAGCACGGACAACACCTCGGATGAACCACCAACCGCCACTCGCCAGTCAGCTCTTTCCGACTGGATTACTATTCTGTTGTCCTCAACTCTGGCGCTGGCAACGCGCATGTGGTTCCCGTTGGGGTCGTAGAATAGGGCGTTCCCGTTGGGTTCGGGGTAGTTGGGGTTGTTTATCCTGTTTACGATGGTCTGAAGGCTGTCTTCTGGGTTGACTGAAACGGTCAAATGGCGGACTCCCATTGTGACAGTAAAGCTGGTCGGCGAGGCGATGCCATTTTGCCCGAACGTGCCAAAGACTGGATTGCGGCCTGTTCTGTTGGTGAATGTCGGGTTGCGAACCGCCGATGTCAGCGCGCGCATTGTCTGGTTTGAAGAACGCAGCAGGGGATTTCCTCTCAAAAGGCCCCATCGCCAGCGCACATCGTCTGTGGCCAGGTTGGACTGTACCGACTGATCCACGGATTGCTCCGTCAGGCGAGTGCGAATCCATCTCATTACGTCATTGTAAGAGGCCATGAAATTATTGATCGCCTCGACAGCCACGCCCGCGTCGTGTTCTATGTCGAGAGAAACATGTCCGATGCCTCTTAGTTCGATGTTCATACCTCTTATAAGTTCGTTGCCGTGTGCTTCGCCTATATGGTTTGAAGAACTGGTGATAGTTTCTCCGTTCAGAATGATCATCGCGTCCTGTGCCGCCGTGAAGTTATCGCTGTTTGTCGGGTATAGCCCCAGCGCCGCAAGCACTCCGTTGCCGCCGTCATACAGGCTGAACGTGTTCGCGTTGAACGTGTATTCGACAGTAAACGTTGCCCCGGCGACAGGCAGAGTGATAAGCGTGGGAGGCGTCACTGGAGGGCTGGAGTTCCACCTCAGCACACCGGTAGAGCCGCCCCACGGGAGCAGCGCTTCGATGTTGGGGTAAGTGGCGGGGTTGCCGCGCTCGAAAAGCACGTTACCGTTTTGCTCTATTTTCATCACTTTATTGGGATCCCAGGTCCACGTATCGCCGAAGTAGCTTCTCAGGTCGATGACGTCATCGCTCTCTCTGGTGCTGCTGCCAACCAGTGTAGCGCCGTTGTTTGATCTGAGTTCGTAAGGCTCGCCGGGAGGTGGGGCGTCATAGGCAAGCCAGCGAATAGCGGCATTCGTGTTGTTATTGGGGTCGCGGATGATCTCAAAGTCCGTGCTCTGTTGGAAAGTCCTGCCTCCTACCTGAATGGTGCGATGCTCATCGGTCAAGCTTGCGAACGTGACAGGAGGAACGAAGGTGTCAACGTTATTTCGCTGAATGTACTTGAAAAAATCCTCGTTAGCCGCTACATCGTATAAAATTCTGTACTCAACGCCAGCGCCGGGCCTGCGGCCTCCTTCCAGCCATACGATGTCCTGCCCCTGGATTGTGTAATCCACGTCCTGAATAAATTCGTGCGCACCTGAAGTCGTCCAGACGCTTACTCTGAGCGGGTCAAAATCGTCCTTTGTGTTGATGCTGCTGAGTGCGCCTCTGTCTATATTGCCGCTTATCGCGCGGTTTGCACTGATGGTGAGGGTTTCTGAGCCATCAGCGCGGTAAGTCATTCTGAATGAGCTGTCGGGTGTGGGGTGGTTAAACTGCTGTTGCCGCCAGCGAATTTCGTTGCCGTTGATTATGTCGAAATCCCGCCCGTGTACATGGTAGGTGGTTGTGTTGTTGTGTACGCTTCGAACCGTGATCGCCCCGTTGTTGACCCCTCCGAGGTCGAAATTGACGGTGAATGTATCGGCGGTTGGGTTACCGGGGTTTGTGGAAAACTCTACGACGTTCCTGTTGCTTGAATTCATCAAGGCAGGCTCCGATACCATTCCGGTGACTCCCAGGCCAACGCCGTCCGACCTCAGGGATATTCTATTCCCTGAGCCGTCTGGAATAAGAACCGCCGTGACGCCGACTGGCGGAACATTGGTTCTCAGCGCTGTGTTGATTCTGTCAACTATATGCTGTGCGGTTAGGGTGGTCGGAGGAGTGGTCACGGGAGGAGTCAGGTCAACGCGCACGTTCTGTCCCTTCGCGTTTATGTAAAAATGTTTGCCGGAGACGCTGGCGATATTTCCGGCGGTAAGTATGCTGGATCGCTGCACTTGATTTCTTGCCAGTTGCAGCACCTGCAAGTCGTGTACACCGACCTCGGCGTCAGCGCTGACTGTGGCGTTGAGCACACCTCTGTAGGAAGCGTTGCTGTCCAGTCTGTTAGGGACCAGATCCTTTGCCATGAATGTGGAATTCAGTCTGAGGGGCGCGAGGGTACTCTGGAAGTTACGAAGGGAGACCAGAAATTCATCGAAAAGGCTTCTCCTGCGTTCCAGTGTATCCCGCCTTTCCAATTGAACCAAAGCGGGCCTTCTGGCGTTCTCAATGATCTGATTCATCATCCCGTTCCAGTCGATGCCGGATGCTATTCCCGATATAAACATGTTGGACATTGTAAAATCCCCCTCCTGGTACTGATCGCGCTCGGATTTACACGCAGGTGTATTATAATTAAGTGTAAAGGCTTATGTAAACGGCTGCATATTCGGGTACATTTCCCCCGTATCCTTAATTATCGGAGGTTTTTCTATGAAAATTAACAACGACATGCTCAAAATGGTGAAAAAAATGCAGGATCAGGCGATGCAGGCTCAGGAGAAACTTGGCGAGCAGATGGTTGAAGGAGAAGCCGGCGGCGGAATGGTGAAAGTCACGTTCACCGGACACGGAGACCTTGTCGATCTCAAAATTGATCCAGAAATTATCAAGCCTGAGGACGCCGGAATGCTGGAAGACCTTATTCTGGTGGCCGTCAATAACGGTATTCAAAAAAGCAAAGAACTGGCCTCCACAAGCATGGGGCCAATGGATATGAACTCCATCGCCAGTTCGCTGGGTTTAAGGTTCTAGGTTTGCAGGATCCGATAAACGGCATTGTCTCCTTCTTCAATAAATTTCCTGGGATAGGCAACAAGAGCGCGAGAAGAATGGCTTTTTTCCTGCTGAAGCAGGACGAGGCTTTTCTTCGTGCTATGGGTAGCGCCATTGCCGAGCTGAAAGACAACCTCGTTCACTGCGGGGAATGCGGTAACGTGTCGGGCGTCGATCCCTGTTCTATCTGCGCCGACGCGCTCAGAGACAGGAAAACCCTGTGCGTGGTGGAGAGCATTGACGATCTGGCGTCGTTTGAGCAGGCTGGAGTTTACAACGGACTGTACCATGTGCTAGACGGCAGAGTGTCGCCGATGGACGACCAGTACCTTAGCGATAAATGCGTCGGCTTTCTATTGAAGCACATAGCCGATGTCGGGGCCGAGGAGATAATCATAGCGACAAACCCCAAAATGGAAGGCGATCTGACGTACTTCACCCTCAAAGAAATATTGAAAGAAAAATTAGGAGAAGAAGGAGAAATCGCGGAGCGAATACAGCAAACCCCGCCAAAAGTTTCCCGCCTCGCTTTCGGCCTGCCTGTGGGCGGCTCGATAGAATTCGCGGACAGGCTTACCCTGCACACAGCCCTTGAAGCGCGCATTGTAGGCAAGTAGATAAAAACGGGAGAAATAGCTGCATTGAAGGCAGGCGCATTATGTTTGCGTACTTAAATACGCGCATCCTTATTGTTAAAAGGAGTTGATGAAAATGTTAGCAACATATACGGGTCGGGTTCGCAACGGACGGCCTGTAATTTTAGATGCTGTTACATTGCCTGAGGATGCCGGTTTGATTATCACAGTTCTCAACGAATTGCCGTCGATTAAAACTGAGGCTCAACATCAAAACGAATCGTTGAGGCGTTTTTTTGCGGCAATTGATGCAATAGATGACGAGCCTATTACGGATGAAGATTTAGCCCATTTTGAGCACATTGAGGGGCTGCTATTGGTGAATTGGAAATCTACATGACAAAAAGCAGGCGCGAGCAATTCTCTTTTTTAATAGTGGCCGGAGGTGGCGGAAGCCGTATCGGTGGGCTTGGGAAGCAATTTCGCAGCCTGGGCGGGAAGCCCATGTGGAGATGGAGCGTGGATTTGGCTCTTTCCGTCGCAGGGGTTTGCGAGATAATTCTGGTACTGCCTTCTCCAGCCGCCGACAGTACGTCCTTTATGGAGATGGACATAACCTCTATTAAAGGAGAAGTTTTTAAAATGCCGGTCAAAATCGCGCGGGGGGGGGCAACGCGCACGGAATCCGTGCGGAACGGCCTCGAGGCAGCTTCGTGCGATTACGTGATGGTGCACGACGCGGCTAGGCCATTCGCAAGCGGGGAGCTTCTTCGCAGGCTGATTGGCAAAGTATCCCCAACGGCGGGGGCCGTACCTGTAATGGCGGTGACGGAGGCCATAAAGTCAATAAAATCAACCGAATTAACCGCGAGCGCGAAGGAAAGCGGCACAATACGCTCCGTTGAGCGGGATGGCCTGTACGCTGCACAGACGCCGCAGGTTTTTCCAAGAGAAATTCTGACCGATATATTGAACAGACAAAAATCAGCGTCGTTTAAAGACGAAGCGGAGGCTTGGCTTGACGCTGGTATGGAATTAAACTGCGTGGAAGGCGAGAGGCTGAACTTCAAGGTGACGTGGCCGGACGATCTGGAGCTTGCCGAGGCCCTTGTCGCAAAGCGGAAAGGAGCAGAAAAAATAACCAGGCAAAAATGTGGCTGTGGGGTGAGGGTCGGAATCGGTTACGATGTACATCGCATGGTTCCAGAAAGGCCGCTTATCCTAGGTGGCGTGACTGTACCTTCGCCTCTTGGGCTGCTGGGACACTCGGACGCTGATGTCCTGTCTCACGCCGTGGCGGACGCGCTTTTAGGCGCGGCTGGGCTGCCGGATATAGGAAATCTTTTCCCTGCCTCGGACGAAAAATACAGGGACGCGGACAGCCTGGAACTGCTTCGGCGGGTTGTGGAGCTTGTAAAGGCCGAGCTGTGCGAGATAGTATGGGTAGACGCAGTTCTGGAGGCGCAGGTTCCGCGCTTGAACGTTTTTCTGCCAGATATGGCAGAAAAACTCTCCGCCATATTGAATTTCCCCGATAAAGCAGATAAACTTTGCATCAACGTAAAAGCCAAATCACCGGAACATACCGGCGACCCCGGAGCGGCAAAATCCATAGTCTGCCGTGCTGTGGCCACGCTGAGATTCCATAAGGAGTGATTGAAATTGAGCGGAGTTTATTCTCGCAACAAATATTTCGATTCGTTTTACATGATGGGGGTGCAGGATCTTCCGTGTCTTGAGGAAGACGTTCACGTCGATGGGGCTGTTAGCGCGACCACCTTTGAGAGTTACGATGACTACCTGGCGGACGGCTGGCCTGAGTTCATAAGAGATTTTTGCGAGTAGCGAATAACATAGCGCGAGAGCGCCTGAATAGGTTATGCTCCCGCGCTTTTTGTGTTTTTTGGCGGTTTAATTAGCCCTTACTATCGCCTCAACCCAGTTGTTAAGCGTGTCCTGCGTCCAAGTTAAATCATCAATGGTTTCATAGGCAGAGTAAACATAGACGTTGAACATGCGCTGGTTGGCTAAAACCATAGCGTATGAACCTACCATTATGTGGCCTTCTCCTTCAGCGGACATATTCATCATGATCGAAAAAGCGATGTGATTCTCCGACTCCGAGTCAAAAGGCACAAACCTCATTTCTCCTACCTGTACGTCAAACTCGGAAAGAAGCTCGTTAATATCCCCTTCGACTTCTTGGAGCATTTGAGAATTTACCATATCGCGCATCTGGCGGCGGCCTTCGGCAAAGTCCCGGATGGTGATTCTCTGGTTTTCCATGGCCGACATTACTTGTATTAAAAAATACCGGCTAAGTTCAGGGTATTCTGCTTGCGCATCCTCGGCTGTTACTATCAGCCCAAGAAGCCTGTTTCCAGCCTGGGAGGCAAGGCCCTGGAAGTTACGCACCAGTTCTGGCATTGTTCTGGTAACGTCCACAAAACCCTCCGGTATTGGGATGTTAACGTTTCTCCTGCCGATGGATATCTGGGATGCGTCCGCAAACGCCGGGACAGCGAGTAGGCAGAGCAACACTACGAAAGCAAATTTTTTCATGACAATACTCCCTTCATTTTTGGCGGTTCGCCGATATTATAGCAGTTTATTGCAAGCGAACCTAAACAGGATGAAGGGTTAATAATTTGGTCTGACGTCGATGCTTTCGTTCCACAGGCGCTGCCATTCGCGAACGTACAATTCGGCAATTTCAGGAACGTTTCGCAGCAGTAGGACGTTTTCGGTATTCCTGTCCACAGCCGCCGCGCTGTAATTGAAGCTGCCGGTCTGCACGTGCTGTTCGTCGAAAATCATAAATTTGTGGTGAAATATGGCATAGCGATCGTTAACACGAACGGGAACGCCGTTGTTGGCGAGGAATGTCACAGCGGTGTGCCTATTGTTATTGGCTCTTGAGTCCGCTATCACCCGAACATTTACTCCGCGCCTGTGAGCTTCCAGAAGTGCTGTGGATATAGGCCTGCTGGTAAAGGAATAAGCCGCGACAATGATGCAGTTTTCCGCCCTTCTGATTCCATTCAGGATAATGCTGAGAGACTGCCCTCTTGGAGAGAAGCCAAGCTCAAACGTAGCCGATTGTGAAAGAGGGCGCGGTGCAGAAAACGGGACGAGAGAAAAAGAGGCGCCTCCCATAACCTGACTCAAGAAGATAAAGGTTAGACATGCGGCGAGTGCCAGTAGGAGGAAATTATTTTTAAATTTCACATAGGGCCTGAAATGTTTTTTCACATTAAAATCCTTTCGTGACAAAACATGACGCCGACCCGTGGGCTACGGTCGGCGTCATGTTGTTGATTATAAAACAGACCGCAGAATTATTTTTTCTTCTTGCAAAACAAAGGAGCCAGCAACAGCGCGGCCAATGCATGCACAACAGATGCGTTACAGCCGCTGCTATCGTTGTCTCCATCGCCGCCGCCACCGGTACCACCGCCGCCGCCACCAGGGCCAGGGATGAGGCCGCCGCCAGGCCCTGATCCGGGGCCGGAACCGGCCGGGTTTACCATAAAGGATATGTCAAAATACTGCTGGGTTGCGTTTAAAGCGGACACTGTTACGCGGGCGTTGTAGGTGCCCACGCTGAGGTTGGAGCGCGGCCTTACATAAAATGTCGCGCTTCCGCCCGCCGGTATGGGCAGCTGCGGGTATCCGGGCCGCAGTTCAAAACTTGCCGCGTTGGTACCGGACAGGGCGACTGTAAGCGCTCCGGATGGAATCGGCTGACTGCCTCTGTTGTGTATTGTTATTTCCCCATCGCTCCACGGAATTGGACTGTAGCCCGCCACGCGTGACGGGAAGTGGTTATCGCCGGAGTGGGAGAGCGATATGCTGTGTGGAACTTCAATTCTGACAAACCTGACGAAGGGGTTGTTATTGACAAAATCTGGAGCGGGTGGGACTACATGCGGAGGCCACGTTGGGAGATGTGGAGGAAGAGGCGAGAGAGATGGCTCGGAGACAACGCTTGTCCAGTATCTGTATGATTCTGTGGGGAGGATGATGTTATTGGCCTGCAAGGCCAAATTGCCAGAACTGCGCGCTATAAGCGTGCCCCCATTGACTCTTATGGTACCGCTGGCGATGCCTGCTCCAGCACCGACCCCTCTGGCGCTAATCGTCCCCCCGTCGATAGTGATCGTACTAGTGCTACCGCCATAAATGCCGACGGCGGCAAGACCTGGGCCGGCGCTGGCATCAAGAATACCTATGCCAGAGATGTTCAAAGTTGCCGCAGAGAGCGTTATCCCAGCGTTGCCTGCCCCGCTGGAGAGCGTGTTTGCACCATTGAGTGCCAAGTTAACCGTTGCGCCATGGGCTATAGTAAAGGCGCTGTGCGCTACGCTCAAGTTAATATTTGCGGGGGTAATTGAGTTGTCAGGCAACACGCGGCCAAGCGTAATATTGGCGCTGTTTTGAACTATAACGCGGCGTGTATTGGTGCTGCCGTAGATAGTTACGTTCCCTGTAACGGTAAGTATATTGTTGCTAAATGACCAGCCGGAGCCGCTGCTGTTGTCGACTACAGTGCCAATGTTGACGAAGTTGGCTCCCCATGCTGTGCCGCCTAATGGCATACACAGCGCCAGCGCTGCTAAAACTGCGCAAAATATTTTTCTCATTTTTGTCATGCTTCTCATGTTGCTGTAAAGCTCCCCTTTCTATTACTCCGTGATGATGAGTTCCAAAAATTTCTCCAGTTTTCCTAAAAGACATGCTTATTTGTTACCTTCAAAAATATCATATTGCTGCCGATATTTCAATTGACATCCCAATTGATATTTCAACGCCCACAAAGGCCGCGCCCTCATTTTCTTTCGTGATATAATGAGACCTCAATAGTACACGAAAGATGGGAGGGAATTTTTATGGCAAAAGCAGTAGTAAACGCGGATGGTTGCGTAGGCTGTGAGGCGTGCATTGGGACCTGTCCGACTGAGGTCATCGTTATGGATGGTGGCAAAGCCATCATTAACGCTGATGGTTGCATTGAGTGCGGGAGCTGCGTTCCGGCATGCCCCGTCAGCTGCATCACCCAGTAACCTGAGTTAAATTTAATTTTTAAGGCCAGCGCCGAAGCGGTCAGGTTAAACGGAGTTTTCACGTCCGTTATGTAGCCTCTCTTCGGCGTTTTGCTTTTCAACCCTATTTTTTCAGGATTTTTGCCCATGTTCAGCTTTTGCTTTTTGCACAAGCGCATCGCAACGGTTGTTGTACACGTCTGAGGCGTGTCCTTTTGTCCAGTGCCAAGCGATGTCGTGTTTCAGAGAAAGCTCAAAAAGCTCCTCCCACAGGTCTTTGTTCAGCACAGGATCTTTGCTGGACGTCCTCCATCCGTTTTTTTGCCAATTCTTCAGCCAACCTTTGGTAAAAGCATTTTTCATGTAAGTGGAGTCGGTGTGCAAATCAACAGCGCAGGGGAACTTCAGCGCTTGCAGGGCCATTATGGCTGCCGTCAGTTCCATGCGGTTGTTTGTGGTGTCAGGTTCGGAGCCGTAAAGCTCGCGTTGCGCCCCATCGTGAGCCGGAGAAATCAAAACGGCTCCCCATCCCCCCAGCCCTGGGTTGGGGCTTGCCCCTCCATCGGTGTAAATAACCACCTTCGCTTTTGCCTGTGTCATCTAGGAGGCTTCCGCCTTCCTCACCTCCATTTTCATGCCTAGCACTATGCTGCACAAATCACCTCTGGCGTCCGTAGGAACTTCTAGTTGAACGACCTGCCCTGAGCAGCAATTGGGACAAATCCAGCACGTCCGCGCCAAACCATCTCTGTCGGGCGCTCCGGCTAGCACTTTAGAATCTTCGCAAACCTGGCACGTAACGATCAACATTTCACCGCACAGCCCTTCCGTCCAAAACTTGATCGAACTAACTAAAACTTAATCGAAAACTCAGGCGCTTTATTTCAGTAATATCTCTACTCCAACAATATTTTAATCCTGACCGGCCCTTCCGTATAGATGTCCTCCATTGCCAGTGCGTTAATTATCGTGAAGGTATCTTTGGTTCTCAGGGCTTCGACGGTTTCAAAAAAATCCTCGCCTTCCAGCGAACCCACGCTGAAAGTTGCCGGATCTGGCCTTACGCCGTTTCTGATAGCCTGAAACCTAAGCTCGCGTAAAAAAACGTGTAAGGCCTCTTCAGCATTAAAGCCGATTTCAGCGGGGTTTACCAGCCTGTGATGGATGCTCTCGCCTTCTAGGTACAGAAGGTGGCTTAAACCGCTTTCAAGACGGACGGCTACCACATCGTCCAACGCGGTGTTTTCTGCCGCCAAGGCGCGAACGTAAAGTCGGTATGGGGAATTTGCCGCGCGTTCAGCCGTTTTTGCCGCCTCTTCAGGGTCAATGACCAATTCCACGCGGGCGGGCGTGGTGTAAAACCGTTCCGAGCGCATAGCCGCCACGGTATCGCGGGCGCTTGCTTCAAGGGAGGCCATGATTTCCGAGACTGCCTCGCTGGATGAGCCAGCGAGGATCGCTCTTTGCGCGAGTAGGGAGTTAATTTGCACGGTTATGGCCTCGCCGCGTATTCTGTCAAGGCTTATACGCAGGTCTTCAGCTTCGTAGCGTAAAGACAGCACCATTGTTTCCAGGTTGCTTCTTTCATGAGAGAGCATATCTCTGTCCTGGCGCAGTATTTCCATCTCAAAGCGCGTGGTTTCAAGTTCCAAGACAGCCTCCTGCAGCTGGTGTGTGACCTGATGTATCTCGTGCTGAAGAGATCTCATTCTGAAAAGGGCGGTTCTTACGCCTTCTGAAAAAAACGACAGAATCGTAAGAACGACGACCGATATGAACATGCCGGTGAACGCCGTGATCAGGCGGCTGGTGTACCTGGGCCGAAGTCCAAAAATGGATATTCTCTGCTTCCCGTATTTGAAACCGAGCACATCGCCGGCGTAGGCCAGAGCGGCGCTGCCTGCGATAATTGAAAATATGAGAATCCAATTTGTGTCGGTCCAAAACTGCGGTTGCAAGAATTATTTTCTCCTTTCAGAAATCCCCTTACTTTGGCATAGCGGCGTAGCGCGGTGAGAATTTTTACCTATTCTACCTTTTTATTTCTTCCATCTGTTATGTAGCCAGAACCATAATTCCGGCTGAGGCGCTATCATTTTTTCGAGGGCGGCGTTAATTTCGCGCGTGAGAAGCTCCATTTTCACCCGGCGCTCGGCTTCTTCCGGCACTTGAAGCGGCGGAGAAAACACCACCTCGTGCCTGAATGGAGCCTTGCGGTATATCGCCACCGGAACAATGGGGGCAGATGCCAGCAAAGCCAGAGCAGCAGGGCCGACGGAAATTGTGCAGGGATGTCCCATAAACGGCAGAACAAGCCCCCCGGCCCAGGAGACATCGGGCATTGTATAGACGTGAGAACCGCCCTTCAAAAGCTTGACTATTTCCAGGGTAGAGGTGTCTTTAGACAGGACATTCAGGTTGGAGTTGCGGCGGTATCGGGCGATCAGGCTGTTGATGTCCTTGTCTTTCATGTTCTGCGCGATTCCATAGGCACTACGCAGGCCTCTTTTACCGAAATACTGCACATACCACGAGGCCAGAAGCTCCCAATTGCCGTAGTGGCCCGATAAAAGAACAGCGCCTTTTCCCTGGGCGATTAGTTCCTCCACATAGTGCGAGTTGTGCGCTTCTTTTACCCAGTCCAGCGCCTGGCTGGTGTCGCGCTGTAACGTAAGCACCTCGGTTATTGTCCACCCCAGGTTATCGTAAACGTGCCGCTTAGTTTGGACGCGCCACGCTTTTGTACTTTCAGGGTAGGCGAGGGCCAGGTTTGAAAGCGCCATCTTTCCTCTGGGTGCGGAAATTTTCAAGGCCCCTCGCAGGAAAACCGCCAGACATGACGCTCTCCAGCCGCGCTTGGCGAAAAGACGCAGTCCTTCTAGCGCCCAAGCCGCTGCTTTCATGCTTTACCGCGGCCTGCCGATTCGTAAATGTTTTTGAGCGACTCGGCCGCTGCGGGCGCGCTGTAGTTTTCCTTCAAAAAACGCCGCGCGGCTGCCGATATCAACCGGCCCGCGTCAGACGCCGCAGTTTCAAGGGCCTTTTTCCATTCCAGCGTGTATTTTGTTTTGTTGTCACTTGTCGGAGGCGCGGCAACGTAACCATCCGGCCCTAAAATTTCTCTGATTAACGGCGCGTCCTGAGCCACTACCGGAACGCCTCGCATTGTCATAAACGCCGCATGAAGTGCGCTGGATGAAATTCCGTCCACCGCAAGAACTTTATTGTGACGCCCATTGGCGGATTCCGCCCGGAGTACTGCCCAGGCTTCCGTGATATCTTTAAGAGTATCCGCGTCGTCGTTCCAGTCTGTAATCAATTCCGCCTCGTCTTGTTTATCATCGGGCAGCGAATGTGATAAATCCGCCCATGTTGTTTTAAATTCAAACGCCGGGAGAATCCTGTTTTCTCCGTCGTTTGCCTGTTCTTTAAAAAGCCGCGTCGGGTGTCCGCGCCAATGAGGCTTTGCTCTCAAAGACGTATGCACTGTCCTGGCACGCATCCGCACAAGGCCCCACCAGGCTGGAGCGTCGCCCCAAAGATGCCACAGATTCCCCGTGAAAAGCACCGCCTTCACTCGCTCGAAAAAAGTCAGAGAATCCCACGATATGATTCTTTCGGCGCGAAAATTCGCTGTTCCTCCTTTGGAGTAAATTTGAAGCGGCACGCCGTCATTGATCAGGGCCTCGGCGAGGTTGTTTATCACGTCCGCCTCCCAAGGCTGTCTGAAATCTGAGACGTACCATACGCAGCTAAGTTTCGTTGAAGCCATTAAAAATCCCCGCCTCAGCTCATCCGAACCAGGTGAAAATGCTTTTTGCCCACTCGGATGAAAACGTATTTACCGTGCAGAAGGTTATCGTGGGTTAAAACGTATCCTTCGTCGTTTACGCGGACTTCGTTTACAGAAACAGCGCCCTGCTTGATGGCGCGTTTGGCCTCTCCCTTGCTTTCGCACGCCCCGCTGGCGGTTAGGATATCAACTGCTGTGACGCTGCTCTGAGTTTTGAGCAATTCCAGTTCAGAGAAGGGCATTTCATCCCTGAGCATTATAAAAGTTTCCTCTCCAGCCTCAACGAGCGGCTTTGAGCCGAACAGCACGCCGCTGGCGGCTACAACATTTTTGGCCGTTTCCTCTCCATGGACAAGGCTGGTGACTTCAAGGGCCAAGCGGCGCTGAGCGGGCCGAGCACCGGGATTTTTCTCCTGCTCGGCCATCACGTCCGCGATACCTTCGAGGGGCAGGAAGGTAAAAATTTTCAAAAGGCGTTCTACGTCCTTGTCGTCCGTGTTTATCCAAAACTGATAGAATTTGTAAGGGCTTGTGCGTTTGGGGTCGAGCCACACGGCTCCTTCCTCAGTTTTGCCGAACTTGGTTCCGGCGGCGGTCAACAGGAGGGGCTGAGTAAGTCCGAAAACCTCGCCTCCCGTGGTTTTTCTTACGTAATCCGTTCCCGCCATCAGGTTTCCCTGCTGGTCGTTTCCGCCCATCTGGACGCGGCAGCCGTATGTTTCGTAAAGGTGCTTGAAGTCTATACTCTGCAACAGCACGTAGGAAAATTCGGTGTAAGATATGCCCTTGTCCGTGTCTTCCAGACGGCTTCTCACATACTCGCGTGCAATGAGGGTGTTTACTGAGAAGTATTTCCCAACGTCGCGCAGGACGTCCAGGAAGGAAAACGCGGAAAGCCAGTCGTAATTATTCAGCAACAGCGCGGAGTTTTCCCCGCAGTCGAAATTTAAAAAATGAGCAAGCTGGCGGCGGACTCCCTCAACGTTTTTTCTGACCTCTTCTATGGTGATGAGGTTGCGTTCCTTGCTTTTGCCGGAGGGATCTCCTATAAGGCCCGTTCCGCCTCCCGCAAGCGCTATGGGGCGATGACCGCAGCGTTGTATCCAGCCCAGCGCCATGATTGGTGTGAGGTGGCCAACGTGAAGGCTGTCAGCCGTTGGGTCGAAACCTACGTAAACAGAGGCTGTTCCTTCTTTTAGTACCTCCTGCAGTCGTTCAGGAGCGCCGCACCATTCCACCATACCGCGAGATTGCAAAACATCATAAGCGTTCACAGGCATATAAAAACCTCCATTTAAAGACGAATCGGTACTATCTTACAACATTTTTTTCAGGCTGGCGCTCCACCGCTCAACGCGCACAATATGGAGGTTCCCTCGCCGATGATCGAGCGAACTTCAAACGTACCACCCATCAGAGACATGCGCTCTGTCATGTTGGCAAGCCCGCGATGCCCCTTCAGGCGGAGAGTATGGTGATCCAGCACGGCGTCGAAGCCCTTGCCGTTGTCCTTGATCTCAAAAAGAAGGCGCCCTTTTTCCTCGCGGATACTGGCGTGAACCTCTGTCGCGCTTCCGTGCCGGACGGCGTTTGAAACAGCCTCCTGAAAAATTCGCAGCAACGCTAGGGTTCGCTCCTCTCCAGGCTCAAAAGATGCATCTATGTCAACTGAAATGTGTGTGTCGTAATTTTGGGAAAGCCGCTCGGCAAGCTCCGTCATTGCCTGAGACAGGCCAAGGTCAACCCACGGAGGTGAAAGTTCATCGCACATTCCGCGTAGTTCGCGTACTACAAATTTTGCCAGCTGCTCTGTTTTTTTTACGCGCTCTGGACTGTAGCCGCCTTCTTCCATGACCATGTGAATCTGCTGCAACAGTGCTGTTATGTCCTGAAGTGGGCCGTCGTGGATTTCTCTGGCCATGTCCATTCGCTCGGTTTCCTGAACGTGAACTATGTCGCGGATATATTGGCTACGAAGGTTGTCGCGGTCTATGGCGGCCTGGGCAAAGCGCGTCAGGGCGCTGTGAACGCTTTCGATTTCTCTGACAGCCTTGAAGTCCAGTTCTTTTGGCAGGTCTTTGCCGACGCGGAAACCGTCTATCTCCGAGGCCAGGTTTTTAAGAGGAGAGATAAGGCATCGCCACAAAAGCCTTATTGCCATGAAGCTGCACAAAGAAACAAGCACTATCAATACGGGCCATAAGCGCCCTATCCAGACCAGATTCCCCATTAGTTCGTCCCACGACACAGCAGCGAGGACGTACCCTCCGCCATGAATAGGGTGCGCGGCCAGCGTGTATTGGCGGCCTTGGTCGTCTGTGGTGCGGATGGCCCTGCCCACCGGAAAGCGCTCCCGCAGTACCATGGCTATGCTGGTTCTTGGTGAGGATATGATGACCTGTCCCTCGCTGTTTATGTAAGCTACCCAGCCAGGAATGGATGGCCCCAGTGAAAAAACGCTGTAATGCGACATAGAGAGCTGGGAGTGGCGGAAATCCCAACTGCGGACATTGCTTAAACTGAGCCTGTTGGCTGTACTCTCGGCTAAATTCTGCACGTAGGAGCTGACGGCGAGTTCCATAGCCCGCTCCTGGCTGAAATGCGCAAATGCTGCCACCAGGAGTATTGTAACCGGCGGCAGCATCAGGGCGCATAGTAAAAGCGCCAAAATATTGTTCCTCATAGAAACGAGTTTAGGGCGTTTCATAGCGGCAGGAAACGGGTTTTGTCAGAAAAACCCTCTTCCCGAATCTCCTCCTGTCGTCTCTAATTTTCCAGCAGTTCTTCGAGCGTAACAACGCCGTATTTCAGGGCAAGAAGAAGGGCCTCGGTTTTGTTTTTCGCCCCAAGTTTGTCGTAAATGGAAGCCAGATGCGTTTGAACCGTGCGTTCGCTTATAAACAGCTTTCCTGCTACCTCTTTGCTCGAAAGACCTTTGGCGGCTAGAACCAGTACCTCGCGTTCGCGCACTGAAAGCTGTTCGGGGTCGAATTCCCTTTCCCCCATCACAGACGCTACTTCGGGGTCAAGGTACAGTCCACCTCTGGCTACAGTGGAAATTGCCGTTGTAAGCTCCTTTGGGCTTACCGTCTTCAGGACAAAACCCTTCGCGCCAGCCCGCAGAGAGGCCATTACATACTGCTGTGCGTCATAGGACGTCAGCATTACGATCGCGGTGGTTAATCCAGCTTCTTTCATTTTTTGAGCCACGGATACTCCATCAAGGCCAGGCATACGAATATCCAGCAGGACAACATCCGGTTTAAGGTCTTGAACAAGCTGCCATGCCTTGAAGCCGTCCTCTGCTTCTCCAAGGAGTTCAAGAGAGCTTTCACGCCTCAAGAACTCCGCTATCCCGGACCGTGTTAAGGGATGGTCATCCGCCAACAATACTCTGATCGGCATGAGAATTTATCTCCTTCTCTTATTATTCTTTTTCAAGCTTTTCGAGACAGCTTTCCAAAGTGCTATAAAAAGATTATCAATTCGGTGGCAAAGAAGGCAACGCAAAGATACGGACACGGGAGTTCAAATACCTGTCCGGTTACCCAAGTCCGATTTCTTTTTCAATTGGCCTGAGGGCCAAAATGGTGTTTTCTATCACCTCGTCAAGCGGTGTTCCCATGATATCTGCGCCTTTTTGTATGATATCTCTGTTCACGCCTTTGGCGAAAGCCTTGTCTTTCCATTTTTTCTTCACGGACTTTACCTCAAGGTCGGAGAGTGATTTCGATGGCCGCACTAGCCCGGCGGTGATTATGAGACCTGTAAGTTCGTCTATTGTGAAAAGGGTTTTTTCCATGTCATTTGACGGCTCGACGTCCGTACACAAAGTCCATCCGTGAGACTGGACGGCGTGGATAATGTCCTCGCCGATTGCGCCCTCGCGCAGTAATTCCGGAGCCAGGTTACAGTGCTGCGATGGGTCGTTCATGGTTTTTTCCCAGTCGATGTCGTGCAGAATCCCCACCACGCCCCAGAGATCTTCGTCGCCTCCTTTTTTACGAGCGAAATGGCGCATTGTGCCCTCCACAGCCAACGCGTGCCTGATATGGCCTTCGTCTTTGTTGTGCTTTCTTAACAGTTCAAGCGCATTTTCCCTAGTTGGTATCAATCGAATCCCTCCAGATACGTTTATTCCTCAAACAACATGCAGGAATGTAACATTTTTTTTAAGGCCGCGCCAGCCTTGCCAGCCGGAAAGCACTCGAATTTCACGCCGGATTCTTCCCTAAGCTCCGCGGCCAGTTTGTCGGGATATCCGCGCACGTAGACAACGCGGACTATACCGGCGGTCAGTATGACCTTGGTACAGAGCGAACATGGTTCGTGAGTGCAGTATAACGTTGTCCCGTCTGTCACGATGCCCATGCGGGCCGCCTGGGCGATGGCGTTCGACTCCGCGTGAGAGCCTCGGCACATTTCCTGCCTCTCTCCCGATGGAACACCTAAAAATTCACGCGCACACGTCATTTCGAGGCAATGAGCAACTCTCGGCGGTGCCCCGTTGTAACCTGTGCTGACTATCTGGCGGTCACGCGTTATAACGGCTCCTACCTGCCGGCGCAAACATGTGCTCCTTGTAGCGGCCATCATGGCGATGGCTACAAAATACGTATCCCAATCCGGCCTCGTGTATTCCATTTTAAGAAAAAATTCCTCCTTTTCCCCGCGCTTCTCTGCGGGAATTTTTTGAAATTATAGCATTCCCCGGTGGAAATATACGTAATATAGCGTCAACGCCTTATCTGCTATTCGCGGTATCGAAAATAATATCGCCTGTGTTGTAAAATTAGACGGCCTGTTTTTATTTTTCGATTTGATTTTTTGGTTTTGAAGGGAAGAATACGGTTGGCGGGATTTGGAAAACGTCTGCGCAGGCTGGAACAGAGATTTTTTATGGCCATGCTTGCTCTTTTTTTGTGCATACAGTGGGGGCCTTTGGGCGATGAGAGAAGTAATTGGGGGATAGCGAGGGGACATCCTTTCGTCAGGGAGGTCGCGCTTACGTTCGATGACGGCCCGAGGGCGTGGGGCATGCCGGAGCTGCTTGCCGCTCTGGACAGCATAGACGCGCGGGCTACGTTTTTTCTGGTTGGAAAAGTCGCCGAGCGGTACGGCCATCTGACGCAGGCCATACACGCTGCCGGGCACGACATTGAGAACCACAGCTTCACCCATCCGAATTTCCAGCGGCTGTGCCTGGAGGGTATCATTCTTGAAACTCAGCAATTCAACGACGTGATTGAAGCTCTGGATATACCCCGCCCGTTTTTTTTGCGTCCTCCGGGGGGTGGCTTCAACTTAGATGTGTTTCACGCGATGCGCCGCTTGAATTTACGCCTTGGGCTGTGGAGTGTCAACACAGCCGATTACACCGGCAGGCCCGCGCACGAGATAGTGAACCTCGTTGTGAGGTCGTCTAGGCCTGGGTCGATTATTTTGATGCATTCCAGCGTACCAGCGACGGTCGAGGCGCTTCCCGCAATTGCGAAGGGCCTTCGCGAACGCGGTTTTCGCTTTGTGACGCTACGGGAAATGTTCAACGGAGGAGCAATATAAAAGAGGCCAACGCCTCTAACCTGAAGCGGGGAGTTCTGCTATGAAAATGTTTTTTTGCCTGCTGGCGATTGCTGGCGTGCTTTTTTTAATTTGGGGCAGCGTTGTCGTTGTGTCCATGCTTTTAATTTCTCCGTAGCCGCGTGAATCGGAGGGATTTTTATAATGTTAGAGCCTAACGCTCCAAACGCGCTGAAATCGCTAAAAAAGCCGGAAAAAAGTATGCTTCTGGTTTTTAATCCTAAATCCGGTGTGCAAAATTTCCCAAGCCGACTTTTTGAGGTTGTGGATAAATTCACAGCGGCGGGCTTTCTTGTAACGGCGTATCCGACTCAGGCTCCGGGTGAAATCGGTGATATTATTACAGCCTATGCGAATGAGTATGACTATCTGGTCTGCTCAGGAGGTGACGGCACAATCGGCCAGGCCATTGCCGCGCTGCTGTCTCTGGAAAAGCGCCCGGCTTTCGGGGTGATTCCGGCGGGCACGGTAAATGATTTTGCCGCATCGCTGGGTATTTCAAAGGATATTCTGACGGCGGCCGACATTATCACAAACGCATCCCCAAACGCGCTGGACATTGGGCGTTTTGGGGATAAATATTTTTCATACGTGGCCGCGTTCGGGATATTCACGGACGTGTCCTACACAACCCCGCAGAACACAAAAAACCTGCTTGGCAGGCTTGCCTATCTCCTTGAAGGGATAAAGCGTTTCTGGTCGATGAAAACCTCCCGTTGCGAATTTGTGCTGGACGGCGAGGTGATCAGCGGCGATTTTGTTCTCGGGATAGTGGGGAACGCGCACTCCATAGCCAGCATAAAGCTGCCGGCAGAAATTGGTGTGCAGATGGACGACGGCTGGCTTGAAGTCATCCTGATACAAATTCCGAAAACCCTGAAAGATCATCAGGACATCATCTCTTCTTTGTTTACACAGGAAATAAAAACGGATCTGCTGACCATCCGCAAGGCGAAAAGGATATCGTTCGCCTCAGCCGAGCCTGTGGCGTGGACGCTGGACGGCGATTTTGGCGGCGAGCACACGGAAATCAGCATAGAAAATATGCACCGCGCTCTTGAGGTAATTATGCCGGCGAGGCCAGCGAAAACGTGACGTATACCGGCCTCATTTATTTATTTTGGTTTGAGTCTATCCAGTTTTGAAGAATCAGCGCGGCGGCAATTTTGTCTACGCGCTCTTTTCTTTTTTTGCGAGAGACATCGGCCTCCAACAGGGCGCGCTGCGCTATTACGGTTGTAAAGCGCTCGTCCCAGGGGTCGAATTTTCTGTCGGGGTAAGCGGCGCGAAGCTCTTCCATAAGCTTGGTGATTTTTTCTGCCTCCGGGCCGTAGCTCCCGTTCGTGCGGCGCGGCATTCCCAGCAAAATCAGCTCCGGGTCGTAACGTTTTATGCATTCATCCAGCGATTTGCGCCAGCTCTCTATCTGCCATACCGCGATCCCCTGGGCAAATAAACCCAGAGGATCGGTGACAGCTGCGCCTATCCGCGCTTCGCCTATATCAAGGGCCATAACCCGCCTTGTCGGTTTAAACTCAGGGGGGCGGAGTTCGCTTTCTGTTGCACGGTCTTCGCTAGCCCCCCCAAGACATTCTTTGAACATTTACTTTTTCACCTGTTCCGCAAGCAGAGCTTCGATTTTTGCCAGAGCGTCGCCCAGACGCGCCGCGTTTTTCCCGCCGCCCTGCGCCATGTTCGGCCTTCCGCCGCCGCGCCCTTCCAGCAAGGCTGCTGCTTCCTTGACAAGAGTGCCTGAATTTGCGCCCATTTTCACCGCCGCGTCGTCCGCCATGACGGTCAGGCGGCATTCGCCCTCCGCTGCGGAGGCCATAACCACAACCGTAGGAGAGTGGCGGTTTTTCGCCTGATCGCCTACGTCGCGTAGCATTTCCGGCGAAACATCTGAAAAATGTCCGGCTTGCAGTGTTATACCGCCAATGTCTTTTTGAGTGAACGCGCTGTCTGCGTTC
>Ga0131853_10001150_pt1 | contig 48253 bp, 45 predicted proteins | sample TergutLab28metaG_FD_92764 | JGI IMG/M metagenome (GOLD analysis project Ga0131853, IMG submission 92764) | Labiotermes labralis P1 segment gut microbial communities from Petit-Saut dam, French Guiana - Lab288 P1 (version 2) (version 2) | ecosystem: Host-associated > Arthropoda: Insects >... | reverse complement strand
TTATGCAAGGCGAATTTTCGCAGGAATGCTGTCGCATTCCAAGGAAATTCAACGTAGCAGAACGGAAAATTAGGCGTTTTGGCGGTGTTTCGAGGGTTTGAAGAAATGCCCTACGGCGGGGATGAACAATAAACAATCTTTCTTTAAATGAATACGCTCCAATTAAATGAGCACAGAGAGGAAACAAAGATGCCCTTTGTTTCCTCTCTGTATAGTCTAATTTACTTAGTCGGCCGGGCCAATATTTGCAACAGCGGTTGTAAATAGATCTACAAACTCTGCCGGTGTAATGTCGCCGGCCGCCATTTGTGCAAAGATTGGGCCTAGGATGTTCATACCAAAGCCGGAGGGCATTTCATTTTGATGCCAAGCAAATACATTACCTGCCGCAGACCATGCTTGTACCGCGCTTGAAAGCGGGCCTTGCGGTGTCAGTGTCACAGATCTGAATGCGGGAACCATACCTGCATGTAAAACCATGTACTCATGACCCGCTTGTGAAGAAGCCATAAAGTTTAGGAAGTCCAAGGCCGCATCAATGTTTTCAGATCTTGCATTGACCAGATACCAAGACGGCGCACCAACAAAGATGCCGTTGGTGGTTTCGCTTAAGAACGCGTGAGGTACATAACCCATTTCAAAATCAACGCCCCACTCTTCAAAGGTCGGATCAATCCAGTTCCCTTGGTGGATGAAAGCGGTTCTGCCCGCTGCAAAATCACCCAGTTGTTGGTCATATCCGCCGGTGAGCAAGGTAGCGCGGATGGAATGTTCAAAAATCAGGTTGTAGTATTCAGCAAATGCCAGTAGACGATCTGCATCTACCTCACCGACTAGCATTGCATCAATGACGCTGGTATCATAATAATCTAGCCCCAAAGCTAAGTAAGCGTTCACTGCGTGAAGCCCGGTGACCCATGTCATACCAGGACCTGCCGCCATGGAGACCACAGCGTCTAAGCCTAGTTCGTCTCTCATAGATTCAACTTGTGCAAAGGCCGCACGAACGCCCTCAATGTTTACCATGGTGCTGGTATCCACACCGGCTTCCTCTAAGATTGCCACATTGTAACCAAGACCCCAGCCCTCAACGGCGACAGGGAAACCGACGACGCGGCCTTGTTCATCATAGTAAGCCATATCAGTGTCAGCGACCCAAGGCTGATCGGATAGGTCGAACAATCTGCCTGCATCCCGTGCATCTTCAAAGCCCGCTAGGCCTTCAAATACAAAGATTTCAGGTTCTTGTCCGGCGTTGAGCATAGCGGTCAAAGCCGGTGCATAAGGGGACTCGCCGCCGAAGCTTTGTATGTGCACCCGTACGCCTGTTTCTTCATAGTACAGATTTGCAAAGTCCCGCAAAGGTGCGTCGATTTCGATTTTGTTGTTTACAAGGGTAATTTCAACGCCCTCCGCGCTAGGGGCTTCTGTTGCCGCGGGCGCTTCTGTTGCTGCCGGGGCTTCCGTTACCGCAGGGGCATCATCGCCGTTCCCGCCGCAAGCTGCGAACATGCCGAGGATCAGAGCTGCTAGAACAATACATGCGAGTAGTTTCTTTTTCATTTCTTTTTCCTCCAAAAAAGTTTGCTATATTGCACAATCTATGTGCAAAACCATCATACCTCGTCTGCCGCGATTTGTAAAATAAAATCACACCTGATAACGTTTCCACATTTCAGTACACCATGCCTCTGGCTTACACTAGACCATTTCTCGAATTTTTTCATCAGATAAGTCCGCCACGTAAAGCACCGCTCCTTGCAAGAATTGGGGGCTACCCACAGCGATAGGCGTCATACCCGCCGCCAATGCAGCTTCAATACCCGCCTGGGCATCCTCGAATACCACACAGTCCCCGGGGGCAATATGGAGCGCCTGGGCACCCAAGAGAAACACTTCCGGGTCAGGCTTCGCCCTTTGGGTGGCATTTCCGTCTATGATCACATCAAATAGGCCGGTAATACCCAAGCGGGTTAAAATCCCAGGCGCATTCTTACTGGCAGACCCCAGACCTGTTTTAATCCCCCGGCGGCGCAGATCCAACAAGAGGGCTTTTGAACCCGGCAAGAGATCGTCTTGGGTCAATTGCTGGATATATGTCACATAGTCTTCGTTCTTTTCCGTAGCCATGGCCTTTTTCTGCTCCGCAGAAAAAGCATGTTCCAGATTGCCTATTTCTAAGAGAATCTCTAGAGAGCGATCCCGAGAAACCCCTTTGAGCCGTTCATTGTCTTCGTGGGTAAAGTCAATCCCCAACTGATCCGCTAGCTTCTTCCACGCCAAATAATGATATTTGGCGGTGTCTACCAATACACCATCCAAATCAAAAATTGCCATTTGATAGCCCATCGTTATCTTCCTCCATCCATGCATATCCCAGTATGCGCTTAGCTAGTATTGTAATGCGCGGGTCATGATTTGGTCAAGCCCTATAAGTTGTAGCCCTATGTCTCCCTCCGACCGCCTGCGGCGGCCACCTCCCTCGTAAACGAGGGAGGCAAAAGACCCTAAATATCCTTGTCCCCCTCGTTTGCGAGGGGGATGTCGCCCGCAGGCGGCAGGGGGAGTGGTGGTCGCAATTGGGGCGGGCGAACACAGTTCGCCCCTACATGTGAAAGGAAGACCCGCAGTTTCAATAACTGCGGGTCTTCGAAATTTTGGAATGTTGCACTACAGGGCCTACACCTCTGCCGGCATACCGCCTTCATCCTGCATGACTTGCTGGATCACACTCTCAGGCATACCTGTGAAATTGATATTTTTCGTGGTCTTCCCCTCAAAGGTTTCTGCTCTTGCGATTTCTCCAAGGTCTACACCCGTTGCCGCTTTCACGGTATTGAATGTTTGCGCCATGGCAAGGGGAACGTTTTCCGTCATCCCTGCGATCCCTTGACCATCGCTGCCAAAGATCGTAACTTTGTCAATCCTGGACATTGGCTCTGCAACATGTTTTGCAATCTCTGGAAGCTGATTGACTATCATTTCAATAATTGCAGCGTCCCCATACTGTTTCATGGCTTCCGCTTTTTCTCGGATGGCTTCCGCTTCGGCGATACCACGGGCTCTAATCGCGTCCGCCTCAGCGCTGCCGCGGAGTTTGATTGCTTCCGCTTCTTTCTGCGCTTCGATTTTTTTCGCTTCCGCTTCCTGCGTTCTCTTAAACAAGTCCGCTTCCGCTTCTTGTTCTTTCCGATAACGGTCCGCATCCGCTTGCTTGCGCACTTCTGCGTTTAGGGCGCGCTCTTTCACCAGCGCTTCTTTTTCTTTCAGCTCAACTTCACGTTCAGACTTGGCAATCTCAGCATCAACAGATGCTGCCTCAATGGTTTTCCGCTGGGTTTCTTGCTCAATCTTGAACGCAGCTTCCGCCTTGGCCTTTTCCGTATCAGATACTTTTTTCAGTTCCGCTTGTCTGATTTCAAGATCATTATTCCGTTGCGCGATTTCCAGTTCGGCAAGGACGCGGGCGTCATTTGCCTCTTTCGCAGCGCCGGCCTCTGCCACTTGGATATCTCTTTTGGCTTTGGCTTTTACAATGGCGGCCTTTTTTGTGATCTCCGCTGTGTTGTATGCGCCTAGATTTTCAATTAGCTTTTGATCGTCCGTCACATTTTGAATGTTACATGTGACAATCTCAACACCCAATGCTTTCATGTCCGCATCCGCAGCGTTCTTGATTTCCGCGCTGAATCGTTCCTTGTTTTGAGAAAGCTCTTCCAGTGACAAACTACCCACAATCTCACGCATGTTACCTTGCAGGGAGTCCTGTAAATCTTCAATAATCATTTCAGGGCTCTTGTTCAAAAAGTTCTTCATTGCAAGGTCTAAGGTGTCAGATTCCGGACAGATACGGACTTTAATGACAGCGTCAATATTTACATTAATAAAATCTTTTGTCGGAATAGATCTGCTAATGACAGGAACGGTAACCTGCTTTAGGTACAAACTATCCGTTCTTTCCAAAAATGGGATTCTAACGCCGGCTTTTCCGATTAGCATTTTCGGTTTTCTGCGCAGACCAGAAACAATAATCGCCTTATCAGGCGGCGCTTTCACGTAACCTGACAAACAAATGATAATCAAAAGTACCACGGGAATGGCAATCCATATGAACATTGAACCAAACAGCATATCCATTATACATTCTCCCTTGTTCCGTTTTATTTTGTTTCGACCTATTTATCCATTTGCGCACAGCCTAGGCACATGTTTAATCCTTATTCACCCCCTCTGGTGTCATGTATACAAAAAAGCGTTTCCGCTTGTTTTTTTAAGTCTAAGAGTGCAAACATTTCCGACGCCATGTGATAGGTAGATAGACTATCCCCTGTAATTTGGTAGATGTCGTAGTCAATATACCTTGCAACTTCCACCGGCATAAGAGTTTCAAACAGGCACAAAGCCCGCTCTACTTCTACAAGAAATGCCAGCAACTGCTCCTCTTCTGCTGTTTTCGGCCGCAGATCCGTCTCTCTATCAAACAAGTCTGACTTGACTTTAATAGAACTTGTCTTCGTATAGAAGTCGTTTGCATCTTTCGCGATTTGCAAGGATTCCACAAATGCAGCATAAAACGCTAAAAGAGCGTACAGCTCTTGTAAACGCGTTAAAAATGATCCTTTGAAGTCGGTTCTTGCAACAGGTTCTTTTGTATCATATTTGGGTGCAAAGGTATTGCGCCCTGTTTGTACATATCCATATCTATCAAAAAACGCCTCCGCTTGTTTCTTTAAATCTGAGAGTGCAGGCAAATCCTCCACAGCCCGATAACTTGAGAGGGTATCACTTGGAATCTGATAACTCTCATGACCAATGTATCTCACAATTTCTACCGGAACGACACTCTCAAAGTTCCGTAAGGACTGCTCTATTTCAGCAAGAAAGCTGAATAGTTCATCCTCCGCTTCCGTTTTCGGCTGTAGGGATTCCTGTTCGTCCGGCGCACTCAATTTGACTTTCACGGAAGACGCTTTCACATAAAGCACATCCGCCCGTTTCGCAATGCGAACCATTTCCACGAAAGCAGTGTAAAACTCCAGTAGGACATATCGTGCCTGTAAGCGCGCCAAGAGTGTTTGCTCGAAGGATCGTTTCTCAATGGGAGTGCCAGTTTGCGTATCTGCCGCGTGGTTCTTCCTGTATGTTTGATAGGACGGAGAGTGCATAGTGATGTATTGTGCAACACTTTCCGGGATTAAGTCCGCCTCCTCAGGGAATATGCCAATATGCGGAAAAAACCCCCGCAGGCTTTCTCGGATGTCTGCCGGTATTTTCGCGTTTTCTGCGGCAATCCAGTTGTCCATGATTGCGCTTAGGTCATCCTCGGGTTGCCAATAGCTTTGCAGTGTCAATTTTATCATAGCACCCGCCCTTGTTTAACTTAGTAAGTCAATTATAGCAAAGCGCAGCCTGCAAAGCAAGAACCAGCTGTAGGGGCGGAGTGGACAAATGCGTTGGCATAGTCTTGTAGGGGCGAACTGTGTTCGCCCGCAATAGTAGCAATTGGAACTTTTCGAGAACTCCCCCTGTCGCCTGCGGGCGACATCCCCCTCGTGAACGAGGGGGACAAGGATATTTCGGGTCTTTTGCCTCCCTCGTTTACGAGGGAGGTGGCCGCCGAAGGCGGTCGGAGGGAGTTTGAAAAAAGCAAAACCAAGCCCCTAAAACGGAAAGAACAAGGGCAACACCAAGATAACGACGACCCCCACAATAAACTGTAGCGGAATACCCACTTTCATAAAATCAAGAAAGCTATATTTACCCGCCGCCATGACCATGGCATTTGGCGGTGTAGATACAGGCGTCGCAAAGGACATGCTGGAAGCATATGTGACCGCCATCACAAGGGGCAGGGGACTGATACCCATGTCTTGCGCTGCTAAAATAGCCACCGGCAAGAACAAAACCGCTGTAGCCGTATTGCTGATGAATACGCCGAAAACAGAAGTCACCAGATAAAGCCCGGCCATCACCGCAATAGGCCCTGCATCTCCCAGGGCGGATGTGATCGCATCCGCGATAAAAGCCACACCGCCGGTGTTCTCAAGGGCAGTTGCCATCGGCAGCATACAGGCGATGAGGATGACAATATTCCAACTCACCGAACGATAGGCCTGATCCGCACTCCTGATGCTGCCAGTCAGGATCATAAGCAGCCCCGCTACGAGTACCGTCATCACCGCGGGAATCCACTCAAAAATCAGCATGACGATCATAAATAACAGGATAGCCCCCGCAAGAAAGGCGCGGACAGGCTTAACCGGGGTTTCCGGCGCGGTCATTTTCCGGCTAATCACCACCAGATCACTTTTTTCACTTGCCAAAAGGTCTATATGTTCCCACTTGCCGTAAACCAGCATAGAATCGCCGTAACGCAGCTTATCAGACACGGACGAATGTTTTGGGTTCTGATACTGATGCTTTATGGCTAGGACGGTAAGTCCATATTTGTCCCGAAAATGAATATCCTGCAACGAACGGTTGATGAGATTCGACTGGGGGGTCAAGATAACCTCAGCGATATGTTCCTCTTTGATATAGAGATCTTCCACCGAATCACGAGAGATTGTTTCAAGCTTTGTTTCCTTTAGAAATCTCTCTAAAGAAGTCTCATCCGCATAGAGCAGTAAAATATCCCCTGCTTCCAGTACAAGATCCGGCTCTGCCATTACTTGAGAAACACTAGCCCCGGAGGAAAAGGGGAAAGCCTTTGTCTCCGTCTTTTTTTGTATTTCCAAGACAGTAAGATGATACAGACTGGGCCATTTTAATTCCTTCAGCGTTTTGCCGGCAAGGGCATGGTCACCAGGCACTTGCACATAATAAAGCTTTGCATCAATTTGATACTGGCGCAGGAGTTCAGACACATTAATCGTATCTGCGACTTTTGACTTTTTCTCATAGGGTTTGTCCAGCAATCGCCGACCAACAAACCACATATAAGCAATACCGATAAACAGGATGATAAGCCCCACAGGAGTGAAATCAAAAAAGGACAGTCCCGGGAAGCCATGATGGATGAGGGCGTCTCTGGCAAGCAGGTTAGGGGCAGTGCCGATTAGGGTTAAAGTACCGCCCATACTGGCACCAAAGGCAAGGGGCATCAAGAGTTTTCCCGGATGCACATTCATCTTCATACATAAACTGACCACAACAGGCATCAGAATAGCCACAGTCCCTGTGTTACTAATAAAACAACCCAGGATTGCCACTTTAAGCTTCACAAACACCAGCATCTTAGCCTCGCTGTTGCCGGTCACTTTCACTAGCAGATTACCGGCTTTTCCTGCAAGCCCCGTTTGGAAAATCCCTTCTCCCACAATAAATAATGCCGCTAACATGATAACTACCGTGCTGGAAAAACCGGCCAGCGCCTCTGATACAGTGAGCACACCTGTCAAATACAGCGCTAAGAGTGAACACAAAGCCACTAAATCAGAGCGGAATTTCGGTATCGCAAAACATACCGTAGTAGCCAGCAAGATTAAAAAAACCGTTTCCATTTCACCTAACATAAGGCTATGCTCCCATCCTATTTGCTAAAATCGTTCTACTTGAGCTCAATATATGAGGCAAAGTAATCCCGCAATGCCTCATCACACACGTATACATAAGTACCTTTTATCGCTCTTGTAAGCAGCACCGCATAAGTGTTTAAAACATATTCTAATAACTCTTCTTCGCTTGTGCCTTCTTTTACGTCTTTATCAGCATATAAAGACCTTCTATTTACTTTCATTCTATTTTCATTTTTGTCAAAATACAGATCAGGCCCGATCACCACACCCGCATAGCTCAAATCAACGCCTCGGAGGGTGTAAATGCTTCCCATTTCATGTTTAGAATCTATATTTCCGATCCAACACGTTTTATCTCGATTCCATCTTAGATCAATTCCTTCAATTACGATATCTGTCAAGGTTTCATCGTTTTTACTAACCCACTTCCAGGCATAGCCGCCGCAAAGTTTGCTCAAGCCTATTTCGTCGTCTTTTTGTGATATGACATTTCTCATCGCTGAAAATGATTGAAACAACTTGAAATCGTATCCTTCAAAGGCTTCCATTTTCTCTGCTTTTTGACGCAAGATATCATAAATATAAGGAATATATCCCCCGCCTGCCATAATGCGCATCTGATTTTTCAATTCGATAGGCCGAGAACCTTTGTACGCATTATGATGAATTCTTTGCTTCACGGAATCAGTGCGAATATCTGAATGTTTTACGCATTGCTTCTCATCATAAAATAGCACTTGATGTTCTGCATGTTTAAAAATCCAATCCAATTCATCATGGGTATGATCGAGTCCTAAACGCTCATTTCCCATTTTGAAATTCTTACTGTAGAAAAACAAATTTTCTTTTCTTCGCAGCGATTGCACCTCATCGCAAATAATGATGTCATATTTTTGCTTCGTGATGTCAATGGGGCTAATTACATCCGATTTTCGCAAGCCTTCTCCTGTTTTTTGGAAGACATCTTTTATGATATTCCGCATCTGTGCATTTGCATAGACCAGTGCAATTTTCTTGTTTTTATAGGGTTCATTGTTTCTCAAATAGTGAAAAAGTGATGTGGCAATTACAGTTTTTCCCGTTCCGGCGCTTCCGTTTATCAAAATGGGTCTTCTACTGTATGCCGCAGAGAATGGTGCGGTCTCCTCTGAGTTTAAGACATTTACAATACTTGTAAGAACGCTGTGCTGTTCTTCTGTAAGGGCTGTATGCGGAGAATATTTATATTGGCTTGCATTATAAATAGTTTTAAACTCTTTTGTATCTACTAGCTTTTTTTCTTCAAGTTGTTTCCACAACTGATCAAAATGTAATTCAAATTCGTTTTTTCTGGGATAGTGCGTTCTATACCCTTTGATAGGATTAATTACATGAAATTTGCTGTCAACTTTAAATAATTTGATCAATATTTTTTCATAATGCTCAGCGGGAGTTCCTTCAAAGATTTCCCCTGTAATCACATGCATTCTGGAAAAGTTTTGTTCTTTATGTTTCCTAGTATGCTTCAAAGCACGTGCACGAACATCTCGCGTCTCACCGATATACGCATCCGCGCCGTTTTCCAGTATATACACGCTATGATACTCATTTTCTAATTTCCACTTTTTAAAATCTGCTTTTTTGTAGGTATTTGAAAATGCATATGTATTTATTTTAAACATATTCTTCTCCAATTTCTCATGAAAAGCACTATACCCATCCTAGCACAAAAGCGCGTAGTTGCCTAGCTATTTATCATAAGCAAAATAAACGTATGCGTAAAATAGCAGTCCTAGTAAGCGGAAAAGCATGATATAATGACCAAAACGAAAAAGAGAGGACGTACCATGGATAATTTTATGACACTGTTTTCCTTTGAACTCCCAACCAAGATTCTGTTTGGCCCGGGGTGTGTAAAGGAATTATCGGCGGAGCTCACGCAGCTTGGTGTGTCACGGCCGCTGCTTGTGACAGACAAAGGAATCCTGGCGGCCGGGGTATTGGACAAAGTTGCCGCCTATCTTCCAAAAGATATGGAATACCAAGTGTTTCACGGTGTTGAACCGAATCCAAAAGACCATAATGTTTCCCTTGGCGCAAACGCATATAGAAACTTCGGCGCGGACTGCATTTTAGCGTTGGGAGGCGGCAGTCCCATTGATTGCGCAAAGTCCATCGGCGTCCTTGCCGCAAATGATGCGTCTGATATCAAAGGGTACGAAGGGAAAAACAAAGCGTCTAAGCCCTTGCCCCCGCTTATATGCATCCCGACAACATCGGGAACGGGAAGTGAACTAACCTTCTCGTCCGTCATCACAGATACCCGCAATGGATATAAAATGACCATCAAAAACCCATTCACCGCACCGCGATTAGCCATATGCGATCCAAAGCTAACCCTATCTTGTCCGCCGGAGCTAACCGCCGCCTGCGGGATGGACGCATTGACCCATGCCATCGAAGCATATACAGCAACCTGCGCCGAGCCAATCAGTGACGCTGTAGCGCTATATGCCATTGAACTAATCTATGAGAATCTTGTCACCTGCGTCAATCAGGGCGATGATCTGGAAGCCAGAAGCCGTTTGCTGATGGGCAGTATGCTTGCAGGAATTGCCTTTAGCCATTCTGATGTTGGAGCTGTACACTGTATTGCAGAGGCATTGGGAGGGGAGTATGACTTACCTCACGGCACTTGCAATGCGATTTTCCTACCCTTCATGATGGAATACAATATGGAATATTGTGCCGCGCAATATGCCCGCATTGCCCGCGCAATGGGTCTCAGCCCGGACACGGGGCGAGCAGGCGCACTGACAGCAGTCCGCGCAGTGAAACAACTTGCAAAAGACGTTTACCTGCCGGCATTTGCTGACCTAAGTGTAGATCCGAGTGCGTTTGATCAATTGGCAGATGTTTCCGCAAAAAACATCAGCACCAACAGTAATCCCCGTCCTATGAAAAAAGAAGATTATATGCAGGTGCTGAAACTGGCAATGGGGTAAGAATGAGGATTCGGTCTCTAAAATATTTGTTATTTGAGTATATTATATATTTTGGTTTCACGAAAATCTATCATTATTTGAGCGCACTCTATACATAAAATCTGCATAGAGAAGAGCACTTATCCTTGCGTACGCCGTAATGCATTAAATGTATTGATCAAATTCAACCTGCCATAGCCCCATTGGTAATTGGGGTATTCCAGTCCCGGGTCACGGTCACAGCCCCGGATAAGGTATGCACGAGCCAGGTAGGTGTTTAGAGTGGGTTCGTTTCGTTCTACGATGCCCCATTGCAGCAGTAGCGCACATGCACCTGAGGTGACCGCTGCGGCAACGCTCGTTCCCTCCATTTTGCCGTGCCCGGTGATGGTAGTGCCCGTAACTTCCACACCGGGCGCGGTTAAATCAGGTAGTGAGACCATCAAACGGTTTGGCCCCCATGAGGATGCGGCATACAGGCTTTTGTCTAAGCTGTGATACGCACCCACGGTGATCTCTCCCGTGGTTGTTGCCGGAACGACGATGGTCGTGTTTGGGGAAGGGGAGAGGTACGCAACGCTTGGATGGACGAAGCCGGTTATAGGCAGCCATGCGTGGTATCTGCCATCGATGATAATGTCGCCATGGATGGAGATCGTCCAAATACCCGGCGTGGGATCTATGATCCTGACGGAGGTTAGCTGGCTGCCGCTGCCCTCGATGGGAAAATAGTAGCCCACCTTAACTGTGGATTTTTCCAGGACGAGACGTTCCGTGAAGAATGTGCCGTTTTTAGCAGGAATACGCCCCACAACTTCTCCGGTGGGAGAGGTGACGGATATAGAGATTCTATCCGATGCGTTGTTCCAAATACTTTGGAGGAAACTGCCGGCGTTTTCACCCACGCTAATTTGAACTTTTTGGATGTCACCTGTTTTTTCGATAATACCTTGCGTGTGGTGGCGGGCGTTGCCCTCATCCCCTGCGGCGCAGCAGATGGTTACGCCTGCACGATGGGAGATGCGGGAGATGTATTCCTCAAATATATTGAAACCATCGTGCCCGCTGAGGTTTGTGCCAATGGAAATGCAGATTGCCACGGGTCTGTTTAAGGCAACTGCTTTCTCCAAGATATACTCAATTCCCATCATAACACTTCCCGTTTCAAACACATTTTCTTGTTCCGCAGAAACCAGAAAATAGTTTCGGAAGAAAGCGCTTGCCTTTCTAAGTTTTACCACGATCAGTTCGGCATCAGGCGCAGCGCCCATGTATTCGCCTTTTTCCCGGCCGGCGGCAACTGAGGCCAGGAAAGTACCGTGCCCGACGGTGTCTCTCTGTCCAACGATAGAAAACGGGTCAGGAGATTTTAGAGCCTCGTTGATTTGCTCGTTTGTGTATTCAGCGCCAAATGGATAGCCGCCGGGCGCTGGGCCATCCCCGGTCTGATCCCAAATGAATTGGACTTTAGACGTGTCATCTTCGTATTTGAAAGCGTCTTTGGTATAGTCAATTCCTGTATCAATAAAGCCCAGCAACACGCCGCGGCCTGTTAGGTTTAAGAATGGTTGTTGCTGTACTTGTGTAATGCCTGACGCGTCTAATGCCTCTTTGCCCATTAGCCCCACCACAAGGGGATAAGATGATGGGGGGGCAATGCCTATTTCTTGCGCTATGGTGTCCACTTTATCTTCGGGCACGTAGACAATGATGTAGCCCCCTGAAAGCACCTTGCCAATGCGAGCGAAAGGGTGCTCCCGAAGATAGTTCTCTATTGCGATATTGTTGCGTAAGATTAATGCCGGCATTTATAGCCCTCCTAATAAATCCATCGTATTTTTCAGACATAAAGTCCCGTAACCCCAGATGTTATTCGGATACACAAGCTCGGGTCTGCGGTTTGCGCCCTTTTGCAGGAAAGCCTTAATGCGCTGCCCGTACAAAAACGGATCGTTTCCTTGTACAATGCCCCACTCCATCATAAGTGCTGCACTGCCTGTAACGAATGGGGCCGCCATGCTAGTACCGGTGAAATTGCTGTAACCCCCGCCTGAACGGCTGCTCCGAATATTTACGCCGGGCGCGACCAGATCAGGCTTGACATACACATTATCCCGGGTATAGCCCCTGCCGGAAAATGTTGCAATTGCACCTGTCAAGGAATCATATGCGCCTACAGTGATAAGGTTCCGCGCAGTGGAGGGCAGAGTGAGTGTGGTATTGGGGGATGGGTTCAAAAAGGCGGTTTTATCGGAGACTTCCTCGATCGTGGGCAGCCAAACGTCAAAGCTGCCGTCTACGATTTTTGTGCCGGTGATCTTGAGTGTCCATATACCCTGGGCGGGCGTATCAAGCATGATGAGGATTTCGTTGTCTTGGTTGTAGTGGGTGGGTTGATTGTAGATAATGCGTGCCTTTCTCCCCGCAGGCAGCCCGTTTGGGGCGAACAGTTCCAAGGCAAAATCATCCGTGAAGTTTTTCCAGAGGGTGAGGGGGAGGTGGGCTAAATTAGTAGAAACGGCAAAGGGTATGCTGATGGTTTCGCCTTGCTTGAGTTTATAGGAGAAATGGTGTCCCGCCCTGCCCTCGTTTCCCGACGCCGCGGCGATCACGCTTTTCCATTTCTCTGCCATTGCGTCTATATAGCTTTCAAACAGGGAATTGCCGTCATGGGCGCCGCTGTTTGTGCCATAGCTGATATTGACGGCGAGAGGGAGGTTGCGCACTTGGGCTTTCTCATACACATACTTAATCGCCCGCATAATTTCGGTGGTTCGGGCAAAGTGTGAGTTGGCGCGCTCGCCTAATTTCACAACAATGAAAGAACAGGCAGGGGCAACCCCGGTTTCACTGCCCCCGGCAATTCCCGCAACGGCAGTGCCATGCCCGATTGTGTCAGCAGTGGGCAGTTGTGTGTGATTGGTAAGCGCTTGATTTATTTGCTCCTGTGTGAATTCTGCGCCGTGGAGGAAACCGGCAGGCGGAGTGCCGCTTATGGTTTGATCCCATATGTATAAGATTCTGCTTGTGCCGTCGGGATTTAGGAAATCTCTATGGCGGTAGTCTATGCCCGAATCAATGATTGCGATTAGAGTGCCTGCCCCGTTTAAACCGTAGCCGTGCTGGCTCTGGACAGGTGAGATGCAGGCGGCATCGAGGGCTTGGGAGGAAGCCAGCGTGAGTATTGCGGGGAGCTCGTAGTATTCTATTTCAGTGAACTGATTCAACATCGGAATTTCCGATTCCGGGATGGTTAATATGGCATAGTTTTCGCTTAGGATTTCTGTTTGGAAGCCCAATGCGGAAATGTTGCCGCTATATTTTACGATTACTTCGGTCATTTGTAGTCACCTCGTCATAGTATATGAAAATGAAACGAAGAGGAGACTGAACAAATGGAAGGCAACTTAAAACTGGCAACATTTTACCAAAGCGTAGGGAAGCCGATTGGGGGTGCGCGGATCCAGATTGCGGCTATGGAGAATCCCAATCAGGTGATAGACGAGGTATATACGGATGAATCGGGGCAGAGCCTCGATGTGACCCTGCCTGCACCGCCCTTGGAGTATTCTATGCAGCCCGGCGCACCGCAGCCATATAGTTTGTATGACGTCAGGGTGCAGGCGGAGGGGTTTGAGGATGTGGAGATAAAAGGCGTACAGGTTTTGCCCCAACAACAGGCCTTGCAGAATGTTATGCTGCTGCCGAAAACCATATCACAGCGGCAAGGCCTGGTGATCCCCCCCCACACGCTCAATGGCGTATTCCCCCCGAAGATACCTGAGAGCCCGGTGAAAGAATTACCGCCTGTAACGGGCTTGGTAGTGCTGCCTGAGCCTGTTATTCCGGAATATATTGTGGTACATGCGGGCGTTCCCACGAACACGGCCGCACCGAAATATTGGGTGCCGTTTAAGGAGTATATCAAGAATGTGGCCAGCAGTGAGATTTACGCAACTTGGCCGGACGAAACCTTGAAAGCAAATATTTTGGCGATTTTATCCTTTACCTTAAATCGTGTTTTCACGGAGTGGTATCGAGGGAAGGGCTATAATTTCACGATTACCAACAGCACGCAGTTTGATCAGGCATTTACCTATGGACGCAATATTTTTGCCGATATTTCACGGGTGGTGGATGAAATTTTCGTCAATTACATAACCATGCCCCATATTCGCCAGCCGCTGTTTGCACAGTATTGCGATGGTCGGCGGGTGCAGTGTCCGGGCTGGATGTCTCAATGGGGGGCGAAAGATTTAGGCGATAGGGGCTATACCGCCATGGATATTGTGAAACATTATTATGGGCAAGAGGCATACTTAGCCCAAGCCAAAAAGGTTGAGGGCGTACCCATGTCATGGGCCGGAGAGACTTTGCAAGTGGGGTCTAAGGGAGAGAGCGTGCGGGTGATACAGGAGCAGTTAAACGCGATCTCCAATAACTTTCCTGCCATACAAAAGCTGAAAGTTGACGGCTTATACGGGGAGAATACCCGGCAGTCTGTGGAGAAGTTTCAGGGTTTGTTCAACATGTCAACCACGGGTATGGTAGACATGGCGACTTGGTATCGGATCAGCAGCATATATGTTGCGGTGCAAAACTTAGCGGCTTTGACTTGAAAAGCGGCGGCTTTATGAGAAACGCGGCCTTTTGTTTTTATTAGAACCATCTTCCCAAACAGACATAGTATATAGGGATGAATCAAGAAGGGAGGATAGTCAATTATGTCTAAAGGTACACTTCAGATTAAAGTTACGACAGCAGATGGTAGAATACCTGTTTCAGATGCGAATGTAAGGGTCAGAGATGCAATGGGGGGTATAGTATATGTACTCACTACTGATGCAAATGGGTTGACGACAGTGGTTTCATTATTTGCACCAAGCAAAGAATTATCTCTGAGCCCGCACACATCTCATCTATCGTACAGCTCATATGAAATTATGGTTACCCACTCCGGATACATCCCGCAATTCGTGCGCGGCGTGCGCGTGTTCGATGGGGTAGGCGGCTTATTACCAGTTGACTTATCACCGCGCACTGCACAAACTGACCTCGGCGATTCGGTTAACGTCGTCGATATTCCGCCGCCGGGCGCGCAAGAGCCCATGAACTTCCCGCCATCAAGCATGGCGCGGGGTGGATTTTAAAGCGTAAAGGGCACGAATAATGATCGGATTGTTTAAGCCGAGGTACAAAAAGTGATAGTAAGATTTGTTTTCAATACGACATAGAAAAAAGCCTCTACATAACCCGGGAAGATGCGCATTAAAGCTTTAACCCGTTGTGATGCAAGGCTACAAAGATGAAAACAAAACCAGAACTTTGAATACAGGATTCAAAGTTCTGGTTTTATGCATCTTGCGTCCCTGATGTCTTTTCGGCTTCTAGTTTATTGCGCTGGAGCCGAATTAGGTGTTTTCGTATATAAGGAACCATATGCTACAATGACAAAGCCTGTGCCGGAAAAATTTTTTTCTGGCACAGGCTTGAGATATTGGTGGTGCAAGTGTAGATAAGGGACTTTTGCAAACATTAGCCATTTCAATGGTTTTGCTAGATGGCTAGCTGCAGCAAATGGTTATACTGTGAGGTAATGAATGCCCTCGTAGGGGACGCACACTGGGCGTCCTGTGGTTGTGGTTTCTACCATGTGCGCCATGCCTGGAATGTTGGAACATACGGGGCGTCCAGTGTGCGCCCCCCACAAGGATCGTACAGATTACTATACCTAATATAAATTCGTTACGGTCAATGCACAGCGTAACCATAGGACACAAAAAGTGGCCATAAGGAGGGACTTGCTTGCAAACGAGAAAGGGCATAGCAGTCAGCTACGCCCCATCGGAAAAGTTATCAACTTTTGAGGGAGACAGAGATTTGAGATGCAATCGTATCACCACTCAGACTGATGCACGAGGGGAACTTGAAACCCCTGGAATATTTGTTTAAAGGAATCGCTTCAGGAAATGCCCCAGGTGGGAGATCTTATTATAATTTGGAAGAGAATAACGAGGCTGATGAATCGAGTTATTCTATTACTTATCGTATTTATGGCTATTAATTTTTTGCAATTCTTCTTATTTCGGAAGTAGATGGAAAAATTTAATCAATTGTACTATGAACTACGCACAAAAGGTGATGTGCTGGTAGGGAAGCACAGGAGCATATTCAAAGCAGGAAGTATTTTGATATTCCAGCTAGACAATGCACAAACTACCTCGTAGGGGCGGATTCCATATCCGCCCTGTAATGTGGGCGAACACAGTTCGCCTCTACATAGCCACTCCCCGAATGATACAATAGCAAAAACACGAAACTATTCTGGGGAGAGGACATACATCCAGTCAATAGAGCCGGTATGAGTTCTTGTCAAGCGATGATCGTTTGTAGCTCCCACCACAGACGGGAAGAACCAAGCGGATTCTGTCACGTCGGGGAAGTGACGTGCCTGTGAGAGATTGGGCACATCCGCTGCGGTAAGCGCCGCCTTGCTGTCAATGCGGCCCAGTACCCGGTTGATGACTGTAGCAGTCTCTGCACGAGTGATCGTGTCACCCGGACGAAGCTTGCTATCTTCGTCACCCATCATCCACCCGGCGCGATAGACAGTATACATATACTGCTTCGCCCAATTACTGATGTCGTCCGTGTCAACGAAAGGTATTTCATTTGCCGGCGAAACATCCCCCAGGCGAGCGAACATAGCGGCGAACTCTTCTCGTGTGATGGAATCGTTGGGTCTAAAACGGCGCATACCATTGGAGCTGACAGGTTCTCCCATAATCAATCCAGCATCATAGCACCAGGCCAGGTAGTAGTAGAACCAGTTATTCGGTGTCACATCCGTGAATGCGTGAAAGGTGCGCATACCTGTCGGCAAGGTGTTCATGTTGTGTGCAAAGCCAAGAATGTGGGTTCGTGCGAGTATGGTTGCGGCCTCTGCTCGGGTGAGGTTTGCCTCAGGACGGAAACTGCCGTCCCCATAGCCGAACATATAGGCCGGGTGCAGTTCGTATGGCGGCGGTGATGTGGGTGTCCACCAGGCGTAGAGCCTTAGGTCGCCCATCACGGGAGTGGCAAAGTCATAGGGGAGTGACCCTTCTGGATTTAGATGCCAGCCCTCAAATCTGTAACCTGCACGCACCGGGTCTGTTGGTTTGGACACAGAGGCGTTGTATGACACCTGCTCTTCACGGAACACCCCGTCTTCTCGGTTGTAGTTCCAGAGGAAGGTCACCCTGTGTGTTGCCGGTGCCCACTCGGCGTAGAGAGCAAGATCTGAGGTGACGGTAATGGTATCACCCGCTACATAAAACGTACCGCTTCCGTCCATTTCCGTATTCCAGCCTGTGAAATGGTGGCCTGTGCGGCTGATGCCAGCGGCAGTATTGCTCAATATGGTATACACTGCGTTCTCAGCGCTGATATCCACATGCGCACCTGTGCCACCGTTGGGCAAATAGCGCACAAGGAAGGCGGGGGTCACGCCGATATAATTGATGTCGAAATTGTTGATGGGATTTAAATACCTGTCTGCCGCCCGGAGGCTGCTGGATGCATATTGAATGTTGGGATAGTCTGCGTCTGCGTTTGCCGGCGGCTCATAGACGGCCGAAGCGTTGTTGCCGCTGAATACGACGGTATGCCCAGTGGTGATGTTTTGATAGTCCGCGGTGGTCAGGTTGTTATAATCAGCAACATCCATGGTATAAATGCCGCCCCCGCTTTGCGCACTGTTATTGCGAATAAAGCTTGCGCCTGTGACATCTAGCGTGGCACTGTCCGTAACATAGACGCCGCCGCCATGATCTGCGGTATTGCCGCTGATTTCAGCGTCCCTTACAGTAAAGGAGACGTCATGCTCAACATGGATGCCCCCGCCAAACTCTGCTGTATTGCCGCTGACTGCACCGCCGTATATGGCGGATATATAGGGAAAGCTTGAGAAATATTCATCATAGATGCCGCCGCCCAGCACGGCGGTATTGTCACTGACTGTTCCATCATGCATGGTAAACTGGCCACCGTGGGTGGATACGCCCCCGCCCCATGGGGCAAAATTGCCGCTAAATTCGCCGCCATGCATGTTCAAAATTCCATCCGCGTCAAGAAGGATACCGCCGCCGTACCATTCCGTCACTGTGTTGTTGCTGATTTTACCGTCCCACATGTCAAATGTTGCATACACTAAATACGCGCCGCCGCCAAAAGAGTGGGCAATATTGTTAGATATCTCACCACCCTGCATACTAAATTCCACACCGGAGGTCACACCGCTACTCCAGTTATGCACAGATACACCGCCGCCGTGGTCTGCGGTATTGTTCCTGATTTCTCCACCATGCATCTCGAAGCTACCGGCTTCAACAGCAACACCCCCGCCTGTGGAGGCTGTATTGCCGTTGATTTCTCCGCCATACATCTGGAAACTACCATCCATGACGAACACACCCCCGCCGGTGTCACCTGGGACGTTAAAGCCACTGATACTACCATCAAGTAGCCTTAACTCCGCATTGGTGCTCAGGTAGATGCCCCGAAGTCCTGTCACACCGGTAGGCGCTTCTATTCGCACACCGTCAATGGTTAAGCTGGCGCCTGTTTCAACTGTTATAAAGCTTCCAGCTTCAATATGATTCGCCCTGCTTAGAATGAAATCGCCCTCTAATGTGATATCTGCACCTGCTGGTATAATCAGATTGGCGTCGCTCACATAAATATCTGTCCCCAGTGTAATGACAGGGGTGCTGGCACTGATCTCAGCAACAAGTTCCGCTTCGTTCATCACTGTTACAAGGAAAGTGGGCGCAATGTGCTCCTCTGTACTTGCTTGCGCAAACGCGCCCATTTGTATCGTGTAAAGCATCATGCAAATGGCCAATAACAGGCTGGCACTGCGTTTTAGTCTTGCCCCTTGCTTTATTGGTTTGTATTTTTTGTCTTGCATTGTGTATCACCTCGCCCTTAGTATGCACCGTATGATCAGAAGGTATGTTTATTCCCCATTGCGCTCATACTAAAAAATGTTTGGAGGCGAAAAATGAGAGAGCGTTTATTCCTTGCAATTGATCGACACTTACTGGAAGACGAGCAGCCATCCATCTATCTGCAAAAACAGTTGGATGCTGGTGCGCTGGACACGCCGCCTTATACGATCTTTGCCGCAATGGCGAACACAAAGCAAAATCCGAAGTACCATCCAGAGGGAGATGTGTTTGCCCATACTTTGCTGGTGATAGATAGAGCGGCAAACTATCGCGGGGAAAGTGCTGACCCCCGCGCTTTTATGTGGGCGGCCTTACTCCATGATGTGGGGAAGCCCGAAACCACAAAACGGAGAAAAGGGAAAATCACAGCCTATAACCACGACATTACAGGCGCAACAATCGCACGTCGTTTTTTAGAGAATTTTACAGATGAAAAGCTGTTTGTTGATCGAGTTGTAAGCTTAGTTCGTTTTCATATGCAGCCCTTTCTCGTAAGCATAGGCCGTTCAGAGGCTGCATTAGGTAAGCTTGCAGCGGAAAGCGATTACCGGGAAGTTGCTTTGCTTAGCCTTTGTGATCGCTTGGGGCGACTGGACGTGGATGAGACCCGGGAGCGCCATTTGATAGAGCAGTTTATTACACAAATGGAGGCACTGCCCATTTCCCCGGCTCAGACTAGGGTAGACTATTAGACAAATTTTCTTAGTTCATGATTAAATTTATCCATCTCATCATAAAACAGACCATGGCCGCTATTCTCAAAGGTAACTAGCCTGGAATTCTTTATCCCGGCATGAAGCGCTACGCCCAGCGGATAGGGGCATACTTGGTCGTGGATGCCGTGCATAACTAGGGTGGGAACATGTATCATTGGGAGGTCATAAAATAATTCTTCAACAAGCCACTGTCTGGCGATCGCAATAGTCGACCAGCTTGCGGCTCTCAAGCCCATAGTAAAAAGCCAGTCTGAAAGCGGTTGAGAAACTTTTGTGTGGAAGAAAATATCACCAAAATTTCGCAACATTTGTGGTCGGTCTTGATACGCTGTTCTTATAATATCATTTACAACTCCCACATTTGCCCCTTGCGGGAAATTGGGGCGCGCTACTAGAGATGGCGCAGCAGCGGCGGCAAGTACAAGCTTAGATACACCGAACCCTCTATGACGAGTGATGTACCTGATTGCAACCCCACCCCAAGTGGAATGCCCGAGCAAGGTGAAGCTCTGTAAGTTAAGGGCTTTGACAAGGTGAAAAACATCGTCAGCCAAGCGGTCGTAGCTATAACCGCTCCACGGTTTATCTGATTTGCCGAAACCTCTCGCGTCTATACCGATGCATCTATATCCCATTTGCGGCAACACATTATACTGATATTCAAAGAGCTCATGACTTGCAGGCCAGCCGTGCATAAACAAAATCGTTTTTTGCCCTGATGGGTTGATGTCGTTTACAAAAACACTGACTCCGGGCTCAACTTTAATCATATATTCCATTTTGCACCTCCAATATTGTTAGTGTATTCGAGCGCCACGAGAGAGTTGCTATAATTAATCCATAGTTTGGATTGGGCATACACATACCATGTCACGATGCCCAATCTAGGCTCTGCCCTTTTCTAACTGTACTGGCTTAAAGCAAGCGTCTTTGGCATAAGATTCTCGTGAATCCACTATAAAAGGAGCGATGCAAATGGAAGCCAAACACCCTACCCCCGCCGGAGAACACAGACTGCCGCCCTTGCCTTATCCCCCGGAGGCATTAGAGCCGGTAATCGACGCCAAAACCATTCAAATCCACCATGACAAGCACCATAGGAAGTATGTAGAAGAGTTAAACAAGACGGAAAAGGCCCTCGTAAAAGCACGGGAGGCGCGGGACTTCGGCATGATTACGGACCTGGAACGCCGCCTCGCGTTCAATGGCTCGGGGCACATCCTGCACAGTGTGTATTGGACGAACATGACCCGACCAGGTACAGGTGGCGCACCGGGAGAATACACACGGTCTTACTTGGATTGGTACTTTGGCGGGCTAGAGCCGTTCAAGTCGCAGTTTAGCGAAACCGGCAACAAGATTGAAGGCTCAGGCTGGGCGATTTTGGGCTATAACACGGCGTTTTTCCGCTTAGAGCTCCTACAGTGTGAAAAACACCAGAATCTGACGCTATACGGCACGATCCCCATCCTCGTCTGCGATGTTTGGGAGCACGCTTATTATCTCAAGTACCAAAACCAGCGCGCCGCCTACGTCAAGAACTGGTGGGATTTGGTCAACTGGCAGGACGTGGAGATGCGCTTCCTTGAAGCCGTCCGCGGGAGATTACCACTGGAGGCGATGAGAGAAATCCAAGCGCAATAGAATCTTGGATTTTTCGCCAGTTGTTGGCCTTCTCCGGGACAACAAGCCGCCCCTTTCGTTTGAAAAGGGGCGGCTTTGATAGATGAAAGCGATAAGAAACGAAGCCTGCGCTTGGAGAAGACAGCCCATTCTACTGCATAAATGTCTTATGGATTCCCACATGAAACTGTACACCAAACAATGATTTTCACGGGTGTTGTTTGTGCTGGAATGCTTCTGGTGCTTGGGCCATAGACAACGATCAGATTTCTATTAGCAGGATTTCCCATGAAAGGCTGATTATTCATTAGCATTATTTGTGTATGGGGTGATAGATTTAACTTTAGATCACCGTCACTGCTTAATAACTGATGGTTGAAATAATCTACTTTTACATTTTGATATGGGCTTTCTTTTACCATAATCATTGCCGGGTATTGCGGCGGATAAATTAGAATTGCCGGGGCATTTCCATCGTAATATCCTGATACGGTATCACCTATTGTAACCGCCGTATGATCTACAAAATAAGTTGTGGGAGAAACCACAAAGTTGACAATCTCTTTTCTTTCACCCACTAGGGTGAATTGCTTATAGCAGCCGCTTTCATCCGGTGCGTTGTAATAAAAATCATCAATTTTCGTGATGACCCCTCGAAATGATCTGAACCTTACCATAAAGAACCTCCGGTTTATTTCGGGATTTTCAATACTTGCCCAATCTGTAACATATCGCTTGTCAAACTGTTCAGTGCAGAAATTGCAGCCACGCTTGTGCCGAAGCGTCCGGCAAGTAGCCACAAAGTGTCGCCTGCCACCACGGTGTGGTTGAAGTATCCACCGGGCGGGGGTGGTAGCGGAACAGTCACATTGTTTGGGATTTTCAATACCTGCCCGATCTGCAACATGTCGCTTGTTAAGTTGTTCAGTGCAGAAATCGCGGTAATAGTTGTGCCGAAACGTCCGGCAAGCAGCCACAAGGTGTCGCCTGCTGTCACGGTATAGTTGAAGTATCCGGGGGGTGGGGCTGGTGTCAACACCCGTTCGTATTGCCGCATAATCTCACCCCAAGTAATTGGCCCGACGATGCCATCGGGGACTAATCCGAACGCCCGCTGGAACGCAATGATGGAGGCTTCGGTTCTTGGCCCGAATATGCCATCTACCACCAGGGGTGGGATATTGGGGTATCTCCGGCCAATGACATTTAAGTATTCTTGTATGATACGAACATTTTGCCCGCTTGCGCCAATGCGAATCAACGTGCCGGGGTATGGAGGTAAGACAATACTCGGCGGTGGTATTGGCGGTACGATCACAGGGGGAATTGTCACATTCTGATTGATGCCGCGATATACCGCGTATAGTTGATTCCAAGTGAGCGGCCCAACAACACCATCCGGGACAAGTCCAAAGTTTCTTTGGAACTCAATCACAGCGTTTCTGGTTCGTGTGTCAAACACACCGTCTTGTATCACAGTTGGCACTACATCATAAAAGGCCGCGATTACATTTAGAATGTACTGTAACTCTAACACGTGCTGACCCCGCGATCCTTGGGACAGCACAACATGGGGCGGATTTTGACCGATGGAATCTCGAATCCCCTCTGTGTCCAGCTCGGCAAGTCTGGAAACTGCTACGAAAATCATGGTAATCCTGTTCCACGTAGCCCTGCCGACTACGCCGTCCACCGTCAAGCCATTGATTCTTTGGAATTCTCGCACAGCCGCAGCCGTATCTGCGCCAAACACACCATTTGGATGTTCAATGCGCGGGATTAAGGGGAAGTTAACTCGAATTCTGTTTAGATAATTTTGAATCCGCCGCACTGCATCCCCGCTGCTTCCGATGGTGAGTGGGTGTCCGGGAAAGGTTTCTGGAATGCCTCTGATATTGTTACTTTGCGTCAACACAACATCATTGGGGTAAGAGCGGCGCAAGATTTGTAAGGGGGGCAGCCCTTGATTTGCGAGGGTGACAGTGCCCCATTGTGACATGCCACCGTGTTGGCAAGCACCCGATGGGCCGGCGCAGAAACGTGCGGGCCATGGGTTTCGGAATCCGGCTCTGTGTATGTATACATTGAAATAGGCATCGACAAGGTTGCTGATACTTTGAAAGATCGGACCGCCTTCCCGGTACGCCATATCAAATTGGGTGTTGTTGGTGATGTCAAACTGAAAGCCGCGGCTTGGATACCACTCTGTAAATATCCGGTTCAAAGCAAAGCTTACAATAGCGTGGATATTCGCTAAAAGGGAGTTGCGCGGCCATGTAGAATAGATTTCGCTGGATGTCACGTTTTTTATGTAGTCAGCGAATCGAACCCGTACATTTCGAGCGGCTGCATTGGTGGGAGCACCTAAGTGAACCCTTATGAAATCAGGAATGACCACTTCCGGCAGAGCCCTTGCCCTTGGCGGGGAAAGCGCACTGGGGAGCGGGACTTGATCTTCATATGGCGGCCTTGCAAGCAGGCCGATTTCAGAAATGTCAGTATAATGATCTGTGACAGGGCTTGGCTTATCCGTCACCGGCTCCATATGTACAGGCAGAATAGCCGTCTGTGTATCAACAATTTCCACATCATGTATGTGCTCTGTGATAAAGCCGTGCGCATGTACAGTCGCGTGAACCTTGGAATATGCAGGCCCTTGGTAATCGGGATCTAAGGTAAGGCTTACGTCCGGTGCGATGATTTCAAACACTTGTGTCATGCCGCTTGCATCCGTTTCTGCTTTATAAAGAAGGTTACCGTTCGTGTCTGTAACGGTAACCTGTGCATGGGGGACAGGCAATGCGTCATTACCCGTTGTCGCGTGTATGTTCAAGAAACCTATACCCATTTGTATGATCTCACCTTTCTATTAGAGCGCTTTTTTACAGTTTATGAAGGGGATGGGGTTCGTGTGAGAAAATAGCAAAACGGCAAGCAAAAAAGCCTGCCGTTCGGTCGTATAAGCTATCGTTAGTCTTTCCAAATAACAAGCCCGACTTATTTCACTTATCTACCACCGAAAACCACCGAGAGTGCGATTATTCTCAAGCACTCCTTGGATTCTTCTATCTAAATTGTGTACTTTTGCGTTTTTCGGCACTTCCAAGCCGCTCACTCGCGAAAGAGTACCTACCATTAAATGCATTGCAGGGTCTGTGCAGATTGCCTCCAAGGCTGATTGCTCAATCTCTATAAACATATCGTTTAACTTCTCAGGATCGAGCCTAAGGTCGCCGTCCACCATCAGCACCGACAGGCCTTGGTAGATTTTAAAGTACATCTCCTTACATCGCCAAACACGGATATGCCGCTGTATGGCAATAATTTCAAAAACAAGTATGCTCAGCGAAAACATGACGGGAAAGAATAAGTCTATGCCGACAAATCCCATATAATACGCCACCCCAATTAGTCCCACGCCCCACACAGGCACAAGCATGATGGCCAAAAAGAGCTCCAAACACCCGTACTGCAAACATTTCCGCCGATACAGATGGAACATTTTGTAGTATGTGTCCATCCGCCCCTGGGCTTCCGCACAAATTTCTTCGGCCTTGTGAAGCTTGGAAGTCCGCTCCTCGTCCCGCAAGTTATCCTTCACATACTTCACACTGTCAATCTCAGGCGTTGTCATGATGAAATGCTTTTCCAGATTTTTAAATCTACGGCGATAATTGTCGATACCTGCTTCGCATTCCGTATCGGCGCACATGGCGTGGCGAGACCCAATCAAGGACGCGATCAGTGGGGGGATTAGTTTTTTCCCGTTCAATTTTATTTTTTGCCTCACCACTAAGGCCATCTCACCAAAGGCCACCAAGGCAGCGCCCACTGTGAATAATACAACCGCTTCTGTGACTGCACCGGCTTGAATGAGACCGGCTGCACCGGCTAAAAAGGGAATCAACAAAAGCAGCCACAAGGCTTCAAACCAGTAAAATTTGAGGCTGCGTCTATGTACCTTCCAAAACTCATCCGTATATTTCTGGATCTGCTCATTTTTCTCATGCAATAAGGTGATCGTGGCCTCGTTTAATTCCCTTGGTTCTAATGCCAACACTTCCTCAACGAAAGTCACCAACCGCATTTTTGCGGCGGCGGACAGATAATGAACCCCGGCTCTCCATTTAAACCGCTTCATTTTTTTGCTAATTTTCTTTTTGCGCAGATATCGCTCAAAAACCACAGGGTTCTTCTGGGCTAGTCTGGATGTCTCATCCAGAACCCCATGCTTTACAATGGAATTTGCCAAAATGAGACGCCGCAAGGCTTTCATAATCGCCCATTCGTCTTCAATCGTATTGCTGTCTTTATACCCCTGTCTGTGGGGTATATCTGTATTCCAAACAGGCCCTACAGTTACTGCATCTACAGGGATAAAGCCTTTCACGGGCTTTGGTCCGGGGTTAAAGACGCGGCTGTTGTATTCTTCAAGTTCTCTTAGATATCGTATTTCGTTGTCGCGTTTCCGTCTCTTCCAGTTCATGAAGTTTCCCCATACCGCTTTTTTGACAAATAATTCGTCATCATTGGAGAGGAAGCGGGTTTCGATTGCGGTCACGTTCTTCTTCGTAACATCCAGCGGTCGGTTTCTTTTGATTTCATCTTTAATCGCGTCCGCTAACTGCCGCAACAACTGTGTCGATCTGTTTTCATGGGTACTCAGCTTCCAAATTAAAATCGACACGGGGATCAAAATTAAAAAACCGAGGGCGGCCAAATAGTGCTCGCCCATAAACATCATCGGCGGCATTATAAGCGCAAAAATCCCACCAAGCACATACAGTGCTGTCAGCATCCCTTTTTTCCTGTCATGGAAGTTGGCACGTTTCAAATACAATTCTATTTGATGTTCTTTCACGTCTATCCAAGTTTGTCTATCCATAAAGCAACCCATCTCAATTATTTTTTTCATCATTATAATATTGTTCCGCCAATCTGCTGGCCTCGTCATCCTTGCCGCCTAATGTTTCAAAGCCTTTTCTTAAAAGCTCATCGGCCTTGTCATCTTCTTCTTTTTTCCGATCTTTCACCCTGCTTCTCCACATACCAATTGTGATGATAAGGGCAATTACTGCAATGACCAATACCCCGATCAAAATTTCACTCGGGTAGGGCAAGATATCCCCGGGGAAAAGTAAGCCCACCAGCGCTAAAATCATAATCACAATCAGTCCCAGCGCTATGATACCCCCGCATCCGGGCGACTTCCTTAATTTTTCCTCTTCCGTCATGTTCGTCTCCTTAGCATTAACACTTGCGCCGGACTTCTAATGTAGTCTGGCGCAAGTGTCAGTAGTCTGAGTATTCTACGTAGGATCAGAGTCCCCGCCGATCTCTTCATATAGTGCAGCAATTTCATCATCTACGGGCACAGCCGGGGCTAATCCCATTTCCGCTTTGAGCGCGGCTAATTCGTCATCTAAGGCAGCGCCGCCGCCGCTTTGGTATAAATCAGCCAAGGCTTGCGCTTCGTCTTGGGGCACTTCGTTCAAGGCGGTAAGCGCCCGGGCACGGTCAAGACGCTCTTGCGCTTGCTGTTCAAATCGGCTAAATGCCTGTAGCGCCCCCTCGGCTTTCGAGCCTGCAGCGCCCATTTGATTGACGCGTTCCGTGGCTTTTGCAATGGCAAGGTTTGATTTGATCGTAGCCTTGCGGGCTTGCAGTGCGTTGATATCTTTTACAAGCTTGTCATGCATTTGCCGCATTTGAACCGCATTTTCCTGCGCCACTTCGGCCAATTTCTGAAGCTCAACACCTTGGGCTTCCAGCTCGTTCTTCTTATTTAGAAATACCCGTGCATGATCCTCGTTGCCTGCGGCCAAAGCCTTGCGGGCTAAGTCCATATTCTTGTTTACTTCCGCGATATTCCCATCGGCTTCGCGTCTCGTACGTACTTCCTCTGCCATGACCCCGGCGGTTTCCTTTTTGACCGCTGCCAAATCATTTGCCAGTTGCCGTAATGTTTGGTCTATCATCTTCGCCGGATCTTCCGCCTTATCAAGCAATGCATTGATATTAGCGGCCATGATGTTTTTGAACCTGTTTAATATCCCCATAACCCTCACCCTTTCAATATTTTTGTTTGTCTATTTATCATACTATTCCGCTTTGCTTATGTCAATACTGGGCAATTGCATACCGATGGAAAATTCTGTACGGAGAAGGGCAGTCCACCTAAATAGGCGGACTGCCCTCTATCTTTGTTAAATTAGTCGACCAACACCAGTTTTGGTTCTAGGGTAATCGTCCGGGGTGAAGGCGGTGTTTTGGCGCTTAGGTATTTGTCGATGATCTCAATGGCAGAGGCGGCGATTTCGTCGATTGGCATTTCTACACTACTGATTGGTGTCGCAAGGTGCGGGGCGAGAATATTATCATAACCAATGATCTCAATCCCGGCCGCCCCGCGACATCCGGCCGCTTCGAGCACAGACTGTGCGCCGGAAGCGAGTAAATCGTTCCAAGCCACCACGCCGCTGATTGCCGGGTCACGGGCGAGTGCTTCCCGCATGGCATCTGCGGCAGAGTAGGGGGTAACTTCGTTGCAAGAGGTAATGGTATACGCGATGTCTGGCGTGTCAGCCTCTTCGATTGCACGGCGAAAGCCTTCCGTTTTCTTTGATTCCACGCTGGTGATGCGGCTGTGGGTGATATAAGCCAAGTGGCGGTGTCCCTTATCAATGAGGTGTTTCGTAGCGGTATAAGTGCCAATGACACTATCGACGAGCACCTGGTTAAACCCGTAACATCCGTCAGCCCGCTCCAAAAACACTACCGGAATACCGAGACTGTGGAGCAAATGGCGGGTGTCATCAGTTAAGGATTCGGCGAGAAAGGTTGCGATTAAAAGTCCGCATACGTTCAGCTTAGAAAGCTGTTCGGCATGATAGGAAAGCGTGTCATTATCTAAATAACTTGGCGCTACTTGAATGCAGTAGTAGTTAGTTTCGGCGGCATGGCATTGCAGGGCGGCGCTGAGTGCCGGAGTAAAGGGATTAAGCGTCCGCTGGGTTGAGATGATGCCGATGGTGTTTTTGCGCTTAATGGGTTTTTTGTGATCAGGGTGGACATATCCCAGTTCTGTTGCCGCCTGTTCGATGCGCGTACGCACGTCGTCTGCCACGTATCCGCTGTGGTTCATGGTGCGGGAGACAGTTGTGACAGAAACCCCCGCCGTCTTTGCCACATCAGATAAACGAACTTTACTCATAGCACCCCTCCTGTTCTAATGTAATTATAATATGAAATGAAAATTGTGTCAATGGAAATGGAGTTTGAAAAATGCATAAAATATGAAAATTTTCATATGCAAAACAAACAAAAAGATGCCAAAATCCTTGGCGAGAAAATCAATTGAAATTACAAAAACGCAATTATATAATGTGTTTAATCGAAATGAGCAAAAAATGCACGAAAAAGAACTGACTTGGAAATTGTGAAAATTTCATATGAATATATGAGGTGAAATTGTGAAAAAAACGACGATTGGCGTAATCGGCTGCGGTATGATTAGCGAGATATATTTGCAAAATATGACGGGCATCTTTTGCAATTACTTGGAAGTGATAGCCTGTGCGGATTTAAACTATGAAACAGCCGTAAAGCGGGCAGAGCAGTTTGGCTTGAGAGTAGATACAGTAGAGGGTTTGCTCAGAGACCCAGAGATCGAGCTGATTGTGAACCTAACAATCCCGGCTGCCCACTATGAAATCAGTAAAAAAAGTTTGTTAGCTGGAAAGCATGTCTACAGTGAAAAACCTCTGGCAGAAAAGTTTGAGCAAGGCATCGAGTTAGTGCAGCTTGCCGCAGAACACAAGCTCTCTATCGCCGCCGCCCCGGACACATTTTTGGGCGCAGGATTCCAGACTTGCCGAGATGTCATTGACAGGGGAGAGCTTGGTGAGTTAGTGAGTGCGTTTGGATTTATGCTGTCCAAAGGGCCGGAAACATTCCATCCAAACCCCGCTTTCTTCTATCAACCGGGGGGCGGGCCGCTCCTTGACATGGGACCTTACTACTTTACGGCATTGACCTCTTTGCTTGGCCCGGCGGTTCGTGTTACTGGCATTTCTAAAAGTCAAACGCCCACTCGCAAAGTGCAGAATCCGGACAGCCCACTATATGATACGACGTTCCCCTGTGTGGCAGACAGTTTCACCGCGGCGCTGGTCGAGTTTGCAAACGGTGTCATAGCCAATGTGACGACAAGCTGGGACATGCCTGTTCCGTACTGGGAATCCGGCTTGCCCCTCATGACTGTGCATGGAACGAAAGGCACATTGACTATGCCAGATCCCAATACATTCTGCGGCATTATGCCATCTTTATTCGCACCAGAACCTGGCAAGTTCGTCAAACTCCGGCTGGGGATGGACCAGGTGAAAGAAGTTCCTGTGAAAGAGGGTTTCATCCAAAATAGTCGTGGCTTGGGTGTTGCCGATCTGGCGCTGGCGATTCAGAACGACACCGCATCGAGCATCAGTGGTGCGCAGTCTTTGCACGTGTTGGAGATCATGCACGGTGTATTGGAGTCATCGAAAACGAATCAAATGTATCAACTCAAGACCGCGATGGAGCGCCCGGCGACACTCAATAGCACCCTCATCAAGTAAGTCGTCTTACTGTTCGAGGCGAACAGAGGATATATAAAAAATTGGAGGAAAAAGAATATGAAGAAGATTTTAGCCCTTTTGTTAGCCCTACTTTTAGTAGCCGGTCTGGTGGCCTGCGGCGGTGGAGATACGGAACCGACAGCAACGCCTGCACCAGCTGAAACAACTGAAAACGGCGAAGAAACCCCGGAAACTCCAGAGCCGACCGGTGACACCATTCTAATCGGTGTGGCACAAGGTGTTGCGGACGAGTTCAACGCAAACTTACGTGCCATCTATGAAGCATACGTAGCGAACTTAGATGGTGTCGAAATTGTATTCTCCAACGCAAACGGCTCTCAAGCCCAGCAGTTGATTGATGTAGAAAACCTGATCGCACAAGGCGTAGATGTTATCGTTCTGCGTGCAGTAGAGGGTGACGCGGCGGGTACGACGGTAGACGCTGTGAGAAACGCAGGGATTTACCTTGTTATTGATGAAGTAGCTGTGCCGGAAGGCAGTGACTATCAAGCCCGCATCGTGGGTGAGCAACTGGATCACGGCAGAATGCTGGGCGAGTTTCTAGCCGGCCTGATTGCGGACGGTGAGATTGAAGAGGCCAACATTGGTTATATCGCAGGTAGCGCCTCTGCATTTGCCTTGGGTCGCAAAAACGGTTTCCTTGAGACCTTACCATCCACCAACTTCGTAGCCGGTGGCGCAGAAGGCTTTATGTTAGCAGAAGGTTGGAACGCGACTTTGGCGCAAGAAATCGTAGAGGGTTGGATTGCCAGCGGTCTAATCCATGACATGAACGTAATCGCCACCATGAATGACGAACTTGCAAACGGTGCAATCGCAGCACTTGCCGGCAACTTCCCAGACATGATTATTCTAGGTGTTGACGGTTCTGAAATCGGTCAGCACAACATCCGTAACGGTAACATGCGCGCTACTACATTCCAAGATCTGCGTCTGTCCGCGGCGGCTGTTATAAACGCCAGCGTGAGCCTGGCGAGAGGCGAAACATTGACCTTTGACGATGCAGAAAACAGGCTAATTAACCCACGGCACTTTGCTGTTATGACCATTAACAACATTGACGAATTGCTCGGCTAAAAACGTTAGACTGCGAAAGACCGGGGCTGTTTGATCGCAGCCCCGGTCTTTGTGAAAGAGGGGATATCGAGTATGAATGGGAAGACCATATTTCAAGTAGAGAACATCTCGAAAAGCTTTCCCGGCGTCCAAGCGCTGAAAGGTGTGGGATTTAACCTGCGTGAAGGTGAGGTCCATGCCTTAATCGGCGAAAACGGCGCAGGCAAATCAACCTTAATGAAAATTATGCTGGGAATGCAACCGCCTTCCGGCGGGACTATGACCTTAAACGGCAAACCCTATGCCCCCAAAGCACCGGCAGAAGCTTTGGCACAAGGTATATCAATGATACATCAAGAAATCAGTCTTGCCCCACTCATGACGGTGGCGGAGAACATTTACATGGGCAATGAGGCAAAATTTGGGAAGTTCTGGGATGGTGCGAAAGCAAAAAAGAAAGCTGCGGCTGAAATTCTTTCAAGGCTGGGCTTAGATATCGACCCGGGAGAGGAAGTCTCTCGGCTGTCCATATCAAAAATGCAACTGGTCGAAATCGCACGGGCGGTTTCTTGTGACTCGAACATTATTATCATGGACGAACCCACTTCATCTTTGACCGATGCCGAGGTAGAAAAACTGTTCGAGATTATCGCAGCCCTTAAAGCAGCGGGGAAAAGCATCATCTACACCTCTCACAAGCTCGACGAGGTAATTGCCATGTGCGACACGGTTACAGTGCTCCGCGACGGACAGTTTGTGGCAGAGCGGAGTGTAAGTGAGATCACCAAGGACGATCTGGTTAGCATGATGGTCGGCCGTGAGATGAAAGATATGTTCCCAAAAACACATGCTGCAATCGGTGACGTGGTGTTAGAGGTTAAAGACTTCGGCTGTTCCGGGAATATTCGGGATATCAACTTTTCTCTGCGGCGCGGTGAGATCTTGGGCTTCTGCGGTCTCGTGGGCGCAGGCAGAACGGAACTGGTACAAGCGATTTTTGGTCTGGACAAAAACGCCCATGGAAAAGTGTTCATGGATGGCAAAGAAGTCACGATCAAATCCTCACGGGATGCCATTGCCAATCGGATTGGCTTGCTCACTGAAGATCGGCGCGGCAACGGTATTATCCCCGGCTTGAGTGTGAAAGTCAACATGACGGTGACCTGTTTGGATGGACTGAGCAAGGGCGGCTTTATCAACTTTAAGCAAGAGACGGATACAGTCAACAAGATGGTGGATGCTTTGTCAATCAAATGTCCGTCCAATGACGGAATCATCTCCTTGCTATCCGGCGGCAACCAACAGAAAGTGATCTTGGGTAAATGGCTTTTAACCAGTCCCGAAGTGCTTATCTTAGACGAGCCGACCCGCGGCATTGACGTGGGCGCTAAGGCGGAGATATATAAGCTGATCGGCCAGATGGCGACAGAGGGTAAGGGTGTTATAATCGTGTCCTCAGAACTGCCTGAGCTCTTCGGTGTGTGTGACCGCATCCTGGTGATGCACCAAGGTAGAATAGAGGCGGAATATGCCAGAGACGAATTTGACGAGAATAAAGTCATGCAAAGTGCGTTCGGTATGGATGAAGGAGAAAAAGTATCATGAATAATGCAAGGATCTCAAAACACAATCTACTGCTCTCTGTGATCAACAACAAGGCCTTTTTGCTCATGGTAATCGTGTTTATCGTGGCAACATTTGCGTCAGACCGATTTTTGACTGTCCTCAATCTAACCACCATGGCGCGGCAGATTTCCGTTATGGCCATTGTGGCCACAGGCTTTACATTGATCTTCACAGCAGGACAGTTCGACCTGTCCGTGGGTGAGGTATTAGCCCTTTCCGGTATTGTATATGCCACCGCCGTATTGACCATGCCGATTCCCGTGGCCATGCTTATTGCCGTTTTAGCCGGTGCGGCTTGCGGTTTGGTGAATGGTACGCTGATTCGTGTCTTTAAGCTGCCGGCATTTGTATTGACTCTGGCAATTGGCATGGTGTACAGAGGGATCACGTTCCTCATCACCGGCGGTGCATCTGTCTTTGGTTTGCCGGACGCGGTGGTTCAAGTCGGACAGGGGACGGTGCTTGGTTTTGTTCCCGTACCTACGCTCATCATGTTGGCAGTCTTGATTATAGTTGCTGTGGCGATGAATCGCACGGTTTACGGTCGGCATCTGATTGCCACCGGCGGCAACGTAGAAGCGGCACGGGTTTCCGGGATTCGGATTAACCTCATGCAACTTTCCGTCTACGTGATTGCTGGCGTATGTGCGGCCATCGGGGCTATCGTATTGACCGGCCGCCAAGGTGCGGCTGTCCCGAATATGGGGGACGGCTTTGCCCTCGATGCCATTGCCGCTGTTGTAATCGGCGGCACTGCTATGCGGGGCGGGCGGTCTAAGGTGGTTGGCACGCTCTGGGGTGTCATCTTGATTGCCATTATTGGAAACGTACTCACCCTGCTCAACGTCAGCCCGTTCTGGCAGTGGATTATCCGTGGTACGATCATCATTGCGGCTATTATCCTAGATAACCAGACGGACACCATCTTAAACAAAATCAGAGAAAAGGGCGCGGCGAAACAGAGCGCCCAAGGGACAAACACATAAGAAGATACAAGGAGGACAATTCTATGAAATTCAGACAAGCCTTTTTGGCAGAACCATATAAATTCATCATCAAAGAAGTCGAGGAAACACCAAAGGGTGATGAGATCCTCGTGAAGCTCGCCTCTAGCGGTCTGTGTAACTGGGAGCTCAACTTTTGGCAAGGCAAGCTCAACTTTTTAGGCTATCCTCACTCCCTCGGTCATGAGTGGGCAGGTGTTGTGGCAGAAGTTGGCCCGGATGCGACACGCTTTAAAATGGGTGACAAAGTCAGCGGTCTGGCGCGGGGCTTTGGCGGATTTGCGGAATATAAAGTCATCTCAGAGAAAGCCTGTGAGAAACTGGCGGATTCCGTTGATCCCCAATACGCCATGGGCGAGCCGCAAAAGTGTGTCATCACCGTCCTGCGTGCAGTTGAGCCGGAAGTGGGCGATGTGGGTGTGATCCTCGGCTGTGGTCCCATGGGACTGTGGTGTATACAGGCGCTGGCAGGGAAATACTTGGATAAACTGATCGCTGTGGACATTGACGACAAGAAGCTGGCGATGGCGAAAACCTTTGGCGCGACCCATATAATTAACTCCAAGACGGAAAACGTGTTGGAGCAGATCACAGCGCTCACCGGCGGTCAGTTGGCAGACTTTGTCATCGAGGGTACAGGCATTCCGTCTATTTTCAACGAGGCGCAGCAATATGTAAAGAGCACAGGGCGGGGCAAACTTGTCCTAATGAGCTCCCATTCCTCTACGACACCGGAGTTTGATTTCCGTACCGCGGTGGACAAATCCATTCAGATCATTGTGGCACACCCCAACTACTCCCACAACGAAGCGGACGACTTTCGCCGTGCTGTGGCATTGATTAACAACGGTACGCTGCAAAATGAAGCGTTGGTTAGTCACGAGTGGAAGCTCGACGACATCGAGGAAGCGTTCAAGACTTTGGAGAATAAGCCGGCGGACTTTATCAAGGGCATTATTGTGTGCAATTAAAGGAAGGAAAAGGGCGATAAGCATGAACTTAAAAACGAAGCCATTTTATTTGAGTGACGCAGATATCAAATGGGTGAAAGAAACCCGTGCGTCTATGACGACAGACGAAAAAGTTGGGCAGCTCTTTTGTATGGTGACCTATGAAAGCGACGATGCGTTCTTGACTGGCATGATAGAAAACATTAAACCCGGCGGCCTCATGTGCCGTCCCATGCCCTTGGAGGAGACGGTGAAAACCGTCAACCTACTGCAAGGGGCATCGAAGATACCCATGTTACTTTCCGCCAACTTAGAAAGCGGCGGCAATGGCGTGGTGGAAGAGGGGACGAAACTAGGCTCTCCCATGCAAATCGCGGCGACGGATGACCCGGCAATGGCAGAAAAACTCGGCATACTCTGCGGCGAGACGGGGTCTGCGGTAGGGCTCAACTGGACATTTGCGCCGACAGTGGATTTAGACCTTAACTTCCGCAACCCCATCACCAATACACGTTGTTTCGGTTCAGATAAAGCGCGGGTTGCAGCCATGGGCAAAGCATACATCGAGGCGATCCAACAGCGGGGTATTGCGGCAACAGTCAAGCATTTCCCCGGTGACGGTGTAGACGAGCGGGATCACCATCTGGTGACCAGCATCAACCATCTGCCTTGGGATGAGTGGGATGCAAGCTTTGGTGATCTATATCGAGACTGCATTGACGCAGGGGTGATGTCGGTCATGATTGGACACATTTCTCTGCCCCATTATGAGAAAAAGGTCAATCCGAATATCTCGGATGCAGACATTTTGCCGGCTTCCTTGTCCAAACAAGTTGTATCAAAACTGCTCCGTGAGGAGTTAGGCTTTGCCGGCCTCATCGTCACAGACGCTACCACCATGGCGGGGATGTGCATTCCCATGCCGCGCTCCAAGGCTGTGCCCCAGTCCATCGCGGCAGGGTGTGATATGTTCTTGTTCACCAAGGACATGAATGAGGATGTGGCGTTCATGCGTGCAGGCGTGGAGGACGGTACGATTACCGCAGAACGCTTAGACGAAGCCGTCACGCGGATTCTGGCGATGAAAGCCGCCTTAAAGCTTCATACGAAAGAACTTACCGTCAGCGTAGACGAAGTTAAAAAAATCATTGCCGCGCCGGAACATAAAATGTGGGCGAAAGAGTGTGCGGACAAAGGTATTACCTTGGTCAAAGAAGAGCCGGGCGTATTGCCGCTCACCCCGGGTAAATACAAAAAGATTCTATTTTACGGCATCGAGGCCAAACAGGGCTTCGCCTATTCCGTCAAAGCCGGGATTGCTGCGGCGTTTAAGCAAAAACTCATAGATACAGGGTTTGAGGTAGACGAATTTGACCCCAACGCCGGACGGGAGGGTTGGCTCAAAGCCGCCGGTGAGATAGAGGGTACATATGATGCCATTGTCTATCTGGCAAATCTTGCCACAAAGAGCAATCAGACGGTTGTCCGCATTGAGTGGGATATGCCCATGGGCGCAAATGTGCCAGTGTATATTGAAAGTGTGCCGACGATCTTTATCTCAGTAGAGAATCCCTATCATCTGCTCGACGTGCCGCGGGTGAAGACGTTCATCAATGCCTACAGCTCCACAGACGAGGTGTTGGAGAGCTTGATTGAAAAGCTCACAGGCAAATCTCCCTTTGTGGGCATAAACCCAGCAGATCCATTCTGCGGCAGATGGGATGCCAAGCTATGAGGTATCAAAACGTTATTTTCGACCTAGACGGCGTGCTGGTATTCACCGACGAATACCACTACGCCGCCTGGAAGACCATTGCAGATAGGCTAGGAATTCCCTTTGATGAAACAATCAACAACCGCCTGCGCGGGGTGTCTCGGATGGAGAGTTTGGAAATTATACTGAGCCATTCTGACGAACAGTTCACAGAGGCAGAGAAAGAGGCGATGGCGGCGGAGAAAAACGAGATATACAGGGGCCATCTCGAAAATCTCTCGCCCCAGTCCATGAGCGCGGAAACGATTCAAATGCTCGATGATCTTAGGGCGATGGGAGCAGGATTGGCCATTGGATCGTCCAGTAAGAATGCGGAGTTTATCCTACAAAAGACAGGTATAGACCACTATTTCAAGGCGATTGTCAGTGGAAACAATATCACGCAGACAAAGCCAGACCCGGAGGTCTTTCTCTTAGCGGCAAAGCTTTTAGGCGCGAAACCGAAAGATTGCCTTGTGATAGAAGACGCCCATGCGGGGATAGAAGCTGCCCACCGCGGCGGATTTGATAGTGTTGGAGTGGGAGACGCATATTCCAGCGAGCTGGCGACGTATCGAGTTAAACGCATTGGGGAGGTTTGTGACATTGCAGAACAGGGAAGGGACTAAGACGCAGTTGCCACAACGGATTTTACTGTATGTGTTTGGCGTATTTGTCCTATCCCTTGGTGCAATTTTTGTTGTAAACTCGAATCTAGGCGCATCGCCAGTGCAGGCAGTGCCCTTGGTGGCAAGTCTGATCACAGGGTTCAGCATTGGGACAAGCTTTTTCGTAATCCTCACAGTGTTCACGGTGCTTCAAATTTTTATCTTGCGGCGTAATTTTCAGTGGCTTCAACTTACGCAGATATTAGCGGCTTTTCTGTTCGGATATTTTGTAGATTTCTCCAATTTTCTAGTGGGCGGGATTCGCATTCCGGGCTATTTGGGTCAACTGTTGATGTTAGGTATCGGTATCGTTTTGACCGCCAGCGGGGTGACGCTGCACATGCAGGCAAGGATTGTTAATCTGCCGCCGGAAGCCTTGACGGCGGCGATCACAGCAAAGGTCAAAAACGGCGCATTCTACCGTGTACGGATTGTACAGGACTCTGCCTTAGTGGTGCTTGCGATCCTGCTCTCATTTTTGTTTCTGGGCGGCTTGTATGGCATACGCGAGGGTACAGTAATCTCTGCGGTGTTGGTTGGCAAATGCATTCAGTATACCAATCGAGTTTGCTTGCCTGTATTGGAAAGGTTTGGGTTTGTGGTGGAGAGGTGAAATTATTGATTGAGTACATTATATATTTTGTTTTATCAAATTAACAATAATGATTGAGTGAACTCTATATTTTGAATCATCGTTTTTTGAAAGATTTGCTTAAAGAATGGAGAAAATCTTTCCAGTAGAAAAAGCAGCATCCATTGAAACAAAAGAAAAACCCCGCAGTTTAACCTTGGGGGTTTTCCAAATTTTGGTTCAAAAGGATAGAAACGCTAAAAAATATATTTAAGAAGTTTATAAAATTCTGAAATATATATTATTTTGCGATATAATGAAATAATTTTTAGTGCGAGAATAGATATGCAGCAAAATACGGGAAAATATGAGCAACATTCGCGTGATCTTTCGAAGCCTTTTCGTTTGCGATCACTAGAGGATTTTTACTTCTATACCTTCACTCCGCGACCACTGATGGACGGAAATTTCTTTGAGATAGATGATGAATTATCTGTGCTACTCACAGACAACTCGGGATAACTGGAAGGCATGATGAAGTTCATTCCTGACAGTAATATCATCTGTGATTTGATGATATTAAGGGAGTGCCACTATTCTAGGCGGATTAACCATGATGGTGATAGTTTTCATGGTACACTGAAAGCAATTAGTGCTAGCAAAAACCAGGCGCAAAGTATTACCAACATCGTATCCGCATTCAAATTCTCATTGGAGAATCATGTTGACAACATTATTTTGTCTCAACTTTGCACCATTGCCTTACATGGACATGATTCTGATATAAACATAAGAGAGCGGGAAGATTTTATATTTTGGGATAGAGTGGTTACAAATTTCAAAGAATACAACCCTACCGGGCCAGACAAAATACGCTCTGCCCTCGCGGATATTAGCTAGCAATAAAGTATCGTTCCTAAAATCTTCACCTGTGTAATTGGCAAAGCCAGCTATACGGTTTTTTTGTGTTGCCCAGACTCATCAAACTATATACTATTCCTCTACAACCTCACTAACAATCCCAATTAACCGCTGCATATCCGCTGGATATACCCCCCAATATTCTCAGCCCGGAACGTAGCTACTTTGGAAATCTTGCCGGGGGTAGAGCACAAACCCACGAGTTTTGATCGCTTTGTAGAACGATTTGAAGTCAAAATCTTCATCCAGATATAGAAACGATGTTAATTGGCGCTTGCAACTCGTCTGAGAGCAAGGTTTGGAATCCCAACTCTCGCTATACCATCTACTAGAATGCGATGATTTTCTTGGTATCTAACCGCCCACGTTGCGATGCCGCCCTCTGCGTCTAACTCATCAAGTGCCTGATAAAACGACCGTACCACGTGGGTAGGTGAGGTAAAGCGCCATTTGCCGGATTTATCCATGGCCTGCCATTGGCGGTATAAATCCAAACTCAATGAATGGGCGTTCCCGCCATACTGAGCCAGCACATCACCCCTTGCAATGACAAACCCAAACTCAAAGCCGGGTACGCCTTGGATGGACTTATTTGATGAACTGATTAAGTAATCAATCTCTAGCTCGCCTATATCCATCGGAATCCCGCCGAAACTGCTCATAGCATCGACAATCAGTATTCTGTCTGCCGCTTTGACTGCTTATGCCAGTTCGGCCAAGGGGTTGAGCATCCCCGTTGTCGTCTCACAGTGGACGAACGCCACGTGGGTGATAGTCGGGTCTGCCGTCAGTGCCGCAGTCACGATATTTGATCCGGCGCTTCGGTTTCATCTAATAGAATTGCCGTATGAGCGATTCTCAGCACCTCTGCCATCTCCACCATACGCTTTCCATATGCACCGTTGGAGAGAATCAGCAGTTTGCCGTTTTGCGGCACAGCTGCTCCGAGGGCAAGCCTCAACTGCAAAGGAACCGCCGCTGTGTATCAGTACTGTAGTGTATGCGTCCGTGTCCGCTGTCGCAAGAGCCACCAAACGGCGGTGGATATTTTGCACGATGTCTTGGTTATAGTATCGTCCCAAGTACACCAATCACGGAGCAAGGCGGCGAATCGTGGATGCTAGTGAGCACGAAATCCGCATATGCCTCGAAATATGCTTACTTCGTCCGTGCGATATGTACCGATTTTTCTTCATCGGAAAGTACTACCTACTCACCCTCAGAAAGTCCTAACAGGCTTGACCCGATCACCACACCGGCGGTCAGGCAAACGGCGGCTTTTCCCTCGTGCATATTGGCTGTGGTGTCACCGATTTTCAAGACGTTTTAGATGCTTTTAGTTCCCAAAAGTTTCAAATTGTGCCAAATCATATAAGGGTATGGACGACCATAGCCACTCGCTTCTTCAGGGCAGACCAGGCAATCAGGTGCGTAGCCCTTTTTGCCAAAGGTGTCACCACGTCCATCATAGGGCGTGTGTAGCCGGTGGTAGAGCCGATCTTGATGCCTACCTGCGCCACTGCTTCCAATGTGCCTAGTAGCGGGGTAGCATAGTTGGACAGGCTTGCAAAGAGATTGGCTTCAAACTGTGCATAGACAGCGTCAATATCGGCTTCTGTATGCGATCTGCCGTGTGCTGTTTGCCATGCGGTGGAGAGACAGTTGCCGGATAGCATGATAGCAACATGGGCACGTTTGGGCAGCCCCATAGGCGTTCTCGTCTCATCTAGTGTTTAGGGGCCTCAAATGCTTTAATGAATGCGTCTACAGGTGTCAGTGACCCAAAATCTACGGTAGACCCTGCCCAGTCGAGGATGATGGTAGTGCTGTTCATGCAATTTCTCTCCTTTTTGCTTTGTGTTTGATAAATTTAACGGTCAGCTCATGTAGAGTGCGAACGGCGACATTGATGAGCAGAATCAACAGACTCATATGATAGCGGCTCCGGCAAGATCGCCTGCTTCTTCTATGTGTGTGATGACGATGGAGGCCACTCGGAACTGTGGACTCCGTAAGAATATGAGCGCCGAGATGGTCACCATACTACTGACGAAGCAATACATGAAGATTTCCAAAATTGTCGGGAGGAATAGAGGCGCTGTGACCCGGGAAAACAATTTCTAGCAAGGGATGCTCCTGCTGTCCGACACACTTTCAAACTCTCGGTCTAGCTTTTTCGAAGCACCTGTGGCGGTAAGAAATGGAACTGAGAAGAAGCGCAAAATATTCGCCATGACCAGAATGATTATTGTGTCATAGATAAAGTTGAGCGGGCTTGTGGGCGAGTTGAAAAAGAATATGTAGGCAAGTCCGATTACCATCCCCGGCAGAGTTAAAGGCAAGATGGAAAGCAGTTTTGCAATCTTCGTGAGAATCCCGAATCCCTCTGTCTTCTCTGTAATATAAGCAAAGGTGAATACAAAAACAGTGCCAATGACAGCGGTTAAGAGACTCATATTGACCGAATTGAAAAAGCTTCCAATCCTACCAGTGCCGATATTAAAGCGGAAATTGTTCAAGGTCAGGCTCATGTCAAAGGGATAAAATGCGGTAAACGCGCCCATAGCCAGAACGCCGATTAGCAAGAAGAAACATAAGGTTACTACGATACAAATCCAGTGAAGAGCGCATCACAAGACTTATTCGGCGTGATAGCAAGTTTTGTGGATTTGGCACTCATAGCAACCCATGTTTAAGTTGTTGGTTACACGTCCGACTATAAATGCTAACAGCGTAGAAACCAGTAAAATCGTACCCACAACGGCGTCCATATTCATGTTAAACTGCCCGACGACCTGCATAAACACATCTGTGGCCAGCACATTAAAGTTGCCGCCCACTATCCGGGGCGCGCTGAAGTCGGTAAAGGCTAGGGTGAAGCAGACGAACATGGCGTTGATGAGGGTACATTTCACTTCCGGCAAGGTGATTTTCCGCATTTTGGTGAGCGGTCGCACACCCACTAGAGTCAGTTACTTCATACAGCCGCCCTAAGGCCATGAAGAACATCAGAAACGCTTGGGGGAAGGTGTAAATGACTTGTGAGATGATAATCCCCAACCGACCATATAGCTCAATTTCAAATCCCAGTCTCGTTAATACACCTTGTCGTCCGAAGAGGTAAATCAACCCCAAGGTGTGTACCACCGTTGACATGAAAATTGGAGTGAGTGCTGTGTAGCGAAAGAAAGCCTTGCACCGAATCCGTGTGCGGGTTAGGGCGTAGGCGTACAAAAAAACCAAGGGCACAGCGATCGGCGTTGTGGTTAGGGAAGTGTCAATCGTGTTCCGCAAAGAGCTCCAAAACGCTGGAGATGCAAAATAGGCTCGGTAGTTGTCAAGCCCTATAAAAGTCGCCTCGACCATCTAAGACGCCTGCCGAAACAGGGAAAATAGAGGCAAGACCATGATTAAAACAAAGATTGCCAGCAAGCCACATAACAGCCCGACCCGTGGGATGCTCACACGGGACAGGCTGTACTTAAATCGTTCTGTCATACTGCCATGGCCTCCGGATAATGTACCATGTGCTGATCTGGTAGGCTGAGGAACATCGCCCCGCTTACGTTTAAGTCCATGGCATCAAATTCGCCGGATGGGAAGTCCACGCAAACCTCATGCTGTTCTCTCACGCGGCCATAAACACGGGTTATAGTACTCTTGAACTCAATGTCACGCACCTGCATAGAGAAATCATGGTTGTCTGAATAGCTCACCGCATGAACCTTTTCAGGTCGGAGCGCTCGGGTTTCGCCTTGGCCGTCAAAGAAATTTATAGAGCCGATGAAACCGGCCACAAAGGAGGTCGCAGGGCTGTCATAAATCTCTCGCGGTGTGCCGGTCTGTTCCACTACGGCATTGTTCGTGACGATAACTCGGTCAGCCATGGTGAGAGCCTTATCTTGATCGTGGGTTACCATGACGGTGGTCACGCCTAATTGTTTTTGAATTGCCGGAATTTCGACCTACAATTTGGTGTGGACTTTTGCATCAAGAGCAGACAGTGGTTCGTCTGAGAGTAAAAACGCAGGCGAGATGGCAATGGCACGAGCGAGTGCCGTTCGCTGTTGCTATCCGCCGGATAGTTGATGGGGATATTTGTGTTTGTGGTCGAATAGGTCAACCATTCGCAAAACTTTATTCGTCTGACCTTCCATCTGGCTTTTTGTGCCGGTGGATTTTTGCTTCAAGGCGAACAAGATATTACCCATCACAGTCATGTTTGGGAATAAGGCATAAGACTGAAACACGATTCCAAGGTTTCGCTTGGCAGCGGGTAGATAGGTGGAATCCACGCCATTGATGATGATCTTGCCGCTATTGGCTGTCTCTAGTCCTGCAATAATGCCGAGAAGTGTTGTCTTACCGCAACCAGAGGGGCCGAGGATGCAGATTAGCTCGCCCTTTTCCACGTTCACGCTGACATTATTTAGGGCATATTGCGTGCCGAACTGTTTTGATACGCCTTGTACTTCTAGAAAACTCATATCGCCACTCCCTTACTGACTTGTACCGAATCGTTCTGTCCATGTGTCTAGAATTGTGTCACGACTACGAGCTGTCCAAGCGAAGTCGTTTTCGATCAGCTGAGCCACATTGCCGCCGCCTGTTGCAATGATGTCATAATGCGGGGCGTATCGTGCAAATGTGCTTTCAGAGATTGCCCAGTTTAAGAATGTCAGGGCAGCAGGGTGAATTTCATCTCTGCGAATCAGGGCATTGGCTTCCATATCCCATCTTGATCCCCCTGCAGGCAAAATAGCTTCTACAGGTGTGCCCTGGAGCAGTTCCCGGATGCCGGCATATCCAAAGTTAATGCTAATCACGGTCTCACCACTAGCCGCCATCTGTGCAGGCTGTGAGCCGAAGTGGACGTAGCGATCCATGTTTGCGTGTAATGGTTCAAAAAAGTCCCAACTGCCTGTTTCGCCACGCAGTTGTAGTAGACCGGCAACTGTCAAAAACTCGGTGTCGGAGGAAGCGGGATGTGGCATAATAATATGTCCGGCGAGTTCTAGTCGAAATAAATCTTCATAACATTGAATGTCGTCTATGCGCAGTCCAAGCCGCTCCAACTCACTTAGGAATGCTCATGATAAATGCTGTTTCTCAAGCGGTAATACCGGCCCAAGTGGGTACGGTTGCGTCAGATTTGAACATAGGCAGAATGCGTTCTATACCCTCCGGGGCATAGGGCTCTAGCAGCCCCATTTCGTCTAAGATGATCATGCTGGAAGCCGACGTTCCCCAGACTAGATCGGCTTGAGGATTCTCCGTCTTGGCAATCAAGTGAGCGGTGATGACACCTGTTGAATCACACGCAATGTTGACGGTGATGTCAGGATATTGAGTGTTGAAGTCTGCTAAAAACTCGTCAACGAGTTCATGCTCTAACGCTGTATACACGGTAATCGTACCTGAGGTGGGAGTAGCTTCTGCTATGTTAGAACCTTCGCCGCAAGCTGTTAATAGCAGAGCGACAGAAATAAGTAATATGATCATACCGATTTTGCGTTTCATATTGTTATCCGCCCATTGTGCTTTTGTTAGATCTCTTCTCATAAAACATAGAGTAATTTTTGTGAGGTCAGCTATCATGGAAAGGCTAAGTGTATGTAAATTGTGTGTAAAATCGAATTGGTTAGGATGACTTATAACAAAAGAAAAAAGCCACTATAAAAAAACAGTGACTTTGCGCATCTAAATCAACATATGAAAATATCATGAAAAAGCCAAAGCCCAGACAAAAAATGTTTTGTTCTTGGTGGTACGCGAGGGGGAACTTGCCCCCTCAGTGAAACTTTCATAACCATTCAAAACACTGGGATGCAAAAGTTCATTAGCACTTCTGTTCAAGAACCTATCTATTCCAGATCATTCCACCAAGCCATACTTCACCTTAATCCGATCGAGCTTTTCCAGCATAGGTTGTGCGATCACCAGCAGAAACGTCACCGTTGCCGCAGCGTGGATGAGATCAAACGGAATGCCGCGGAGATATGCCAAAAGGAACATCTCAAGTGTCGGGCTGGGTTGGAACATCAGCACACTGGCGGGATTCAATATGCCGCCGTAGATGAGGAATGCCGCAAGCCCGCCAAACACGGCAAGAGGTATAGGCTTGCGGCTTAATAGTCCTTTGCGGAACAGAACACCTGCAAGAAATCCAATGACCCCAAACGCAAACATCTGCCACGGTGTCCATGGCCCCTGACCGAAGAACATATTGCTGACAAATCCCGTCATTGCTCCGACGAGAAACCCAGCCTCGCCGCCGAATGCAACACCTGCGATGATAACGAGTGCCACCACTGGCTTAAACTGCGGCAACATAAAGAATGCTGCCCGCCCTGCAACTGCGATGGCACACAGCACTGCAATAATCACAAGCTCACGCGCCTGTGGTTTGCGGCTCTCGAACACGAGGACAAACGGCAACATGGTTTGTAAGAGGATGAGCATAGAGATAAAATAGAACCTACGGTCATTGAACAGATAGATGCCAACAAAAATCGTAAGGGGGATTGTGAGCAAGATCATCATTGCCGCCGCGATGGTACGTTTGGATAAGTTGGATTGTTTACGGGGGGGCGGGAGAGGCTGGGGCTGTTCCGGTTTGGGCAGGGTTTCGCCGGTTTCATAATTCGTGTCAAGGTCAAGTACGTCCGGCACGGGCGGCACTTCTCCGCCGAGCGCCTGGATTATATCATTGGCGACTACAGCGTCCGGCAAAACATGGCGCGCCATGCGGTTTGCGCTCGTGGTATAGAAGCTGTTGCCGCTAAAAAACGCTTGCGGTGTATGTGTAGCGACAATGTTACCGTCGAAAAATAGGGCGCCTCGGTCGGCATGTTCAGCACAGAATTCTACATCGTGACTGACCATCAAAACAGCGACGCCTGCCGCTGTGAGCTTACGCAAAATTGCGGCAAATATCTGTTTGTATTCCGCGTCAAGCCCTTTTGTGGGTTCATCGAGCAATAGGATTTTCGGCTGTAATAAAAGCACTTTGGCAAGTGCCGCCCGCTGTTGTTCGCCCCCCGACAGATCGTAGGGATGCTTGTCCGACAAGCCCTCCAGACGACATAGTTTCACCATTGCGTCAAGCCGTTTGTGCTTTTCCGCTTTGGATAGTTTGCGCTCAGACAGGACTTCAAGCAAATCCTCGCCCACGGTTTTCGCAACAAATAGGGATTGGGGATTTTGCGGCAACATGTAGACTGCTGCATCTGCGGAGACCTTTCCGCGATAGGGTGTGTGCAGTCCGGCAATGAGTAACAAGCTTGTCGTCTTTCCTGTTCCGTTTCCGCCGAGGATGGCAGTGATTTCTCCGTAGCTTGCCTCAAAGGATAAGCCTTTTATCACATCCGGCAGATTTTTTTCATAGCGAAACCAGGTGTCGTTCATTTTGATTGCCGTTTCCAAATTTTCTGTCGGAGACCGAGATGATGTGCCGGGTGCGCTGCGCCCTACGAGCTGCGCCGAAAGCCATTTGGCACCATCACGGACTGTGGTCGGACACGCGTCATTGCTGTCACACGCCGCCCAGACGCGCATTGGCACAGGCATTGCAAGAAACATCTCATGGCCTTGCCCACGTAGTTTAATCCCAACTTCACGGGGCGAGCCGTCTGCAATGATATGCCCGTTATCCATCACAATGGCACGCGTGGAGAGGGGGAAAGCTTCCTCCAAACGATGTTCCGTGAGGATCACTGTCACGCCAAGTTCCCGATTGATTTTTCCGACAATTGCGAGAAATTCACCTGCCGCGATGGGGTCAAGCTGACTGGTCGGCTCATCGAGAATCAGAGCGGATGGTTGCAATGCCATAATGGATGCAAGGACAAGTATCTGCTTTTGCCCGCCCGAGAGTTCCGTTACCGACTTATGAAACCACTCCTGTATCCCGAAAAAGCTTGCCATTTCTGCAACACGCAAACGGATTTCCGGCGTTTCCATCCCAAGGCTTTCCAAACCAAAGGCGAGTTCATGCCATACTTTGTCTGTGACAATTTGATTTTCCGGCGACTGCAAGACAAAACCAATCTTTGCCGCTGCGTCACGAGGCGGCAAGTCGTCAAGCAGTGTGTCCGCAAAGTGGATCTCCCCGGACCTTACGCCATGGGGCACGGCAGACGGTTTAAGATGCCGCAATAGCGTTGTTTTCCCGCAGCCCGATGATCCGCACAGCGTGACAAATTCGCCGCGTTCTACGACTAGGCTGACATCGCAGAGGGCGGGTTTTTCACGGTTCGGGTATGTAAAGGTCAGATGTTCGATTCTATACGTTTCCAAACAAAGTCCTCTTTCAAATTCACAAGTATCGGAAAGACACCGAGTGCAAAGTACCCGGCAAACACCGTAATCGCCCCAAATCCGCTCCATTGTCCGCTGATTGCCGGGAAGTAGCGGAACTGATACAAACCAGTTACAACACCTGCAATCACGATAGCAGCACAGGTGAGGATATACAACACTGCCCACCCATCACGCCGATCAAAGCGGAAGATGGAAAACGCTGTACGCCCCGGCAGACCGTATCCGCGGCTTTTCATGCTATCTGCTGTTTCAATCGCGTTTTCCAATGCCCAGGTAAGCATAATGGATAGAATTCTAATCCCATGCTTTGCCTTTTGCAGTAGATTCCCATTCGTCACATCCCGCCCTATGCACTTTTGCGCGTTAGAGATCACCTTAATTTGCGCTCGAAAACGCGGTACCAAGCGCAGTGCCATTGCGAGAATGAGCGACAGGGCAGGGATAAGGCGGCCAAACAAATAGACGAATTTGTCACCGGTCATCACGGTATTGAAACAGGAAAACCAAGAGATCACAGTGATGAGCATCACTGCCGCCGCTATGCCGTACAGGACGGATTCAAGTGTCACAGGGTTGCCGTTTGGCAGATAGGCTAAAATGGTTATGCCCTGGTGGTTGAATAGGGGATTTAGGAGCGCTGTAAACAGGAGCATGGGCAACATGAACATGAGCCCCATCCGTATCGCGCGTTTTCCGTTTAAATATACGGCGTATGTAAACGCACAGATGAGAGATATCGCAAGGCAGATTGGATGCATGAAGAACATGGAAAAGCCAATCACCAGGGTGAAATATAAGAAATTCACCAGCGGGTGGAAGCTGCTAAATACATCTCTACTCACGAAAATCCGCCGCCTATGTCACGCCCGAGATCGACAGTGTAGAGCCATTCGATCACATCTCCGGGACGCAGGATATACTGCGACGCGCCGAAACC
>Ga0131853_10001149_pt1 | contig 48265 bp, 32 predicted proteins | sample TergutLab28metaG_FD_92764 | JGI IMG/M metagenome (GOLD analysis project Ga0131853, IMG submission 92764) | Labiotermes labralis P1 segment gut microbial communities from Petit-Saut dam, French Guiana - Lab288 P1 (version 2) (version 2) | ecosystem: Host-associated > Arthropoda: Insects >... | reverse complement strand
TACAGATATTAACATTACAGAAACCACATATTCCTGCCAGTTTTAATATATATTTGGTAATCAATAAGTGTGTAACAGCTGTCAAAGTTTCAAACTTCTCTGGCCATTATCTCCGTAACCGTTTAACTTTGGACATGGGTGTTTTGGGTTATATCGGTATACTTTAACATAAGGAACACCCTCCCGAAGTCTGGCACATTCCTCCTGGGACACCCTGTCTATATGCATTTGTTGGTACAAATAATAAATAACATAAAACCTTAATTCTTATTATATACACTCTTACAGACGCGAAACTTATGGACAACTGTATATTGAGACACAAACAACATAACTGTCTACAAACAACAGAACTGTCGGCCTTGCTCCGTCTAACTACGTCGACACACCACCTTCCATCAATTTGACTGCTTTTATTTTAACCTACGTTTTAATTCATGACAGAATCAACATGCACAAAATATGAAACATAATTGTAAAAAAAGCGCGATCTCATTTCAGCACACACAGTTGTGTGCATTTTTATGCGTTTTATCACGTATTAGCCTGATGATGACCCTTCACGGCCGAAACACGTTGCTGTAAAAATTACCAAAAATAAAACCGCGTTAGCGGTTTTTGCTCATTAATCAATTACACAACAACTCAGCGAAATGTCTAAAATAACACAGATTTGTCGCTGATACTACGTCTCAGTGAGGTGGAAGGACGGACGGACGGACCAAGAACGTGGTTTCCACGTAGTACTTTCATTTTTTTACTTCGTAAAGAATGGCAAAACCAGCAGATCAAGGAAATGTATACCCATATACACACATCCAGCTAACCGGACGACCAACATGCACACCGCATGCTTATGTAAAATCCGTCTAGGAGTAACGGGCCTCACGGAACCCAGAGAACATATTCCCTAGCCTGCAATACAATCAAAGACATTATAAACATCGGTTGTTACCAGTGACTGCAAATGGAAACTGCAATATGCTTCAACAGTCCACCACGATTAAATTCTTTATAGAACGAAAGAAATTTATACTTGGGTTATTCGAACACCTGTCAGAATATACATGCAATGTAGAGAAATGGATTGTAATGGATCACATGGTATCTATCACAAACATACATACAGATGCGCCTACAATATTTGCTGTTAACATTAACCTCCACTGAAACCCACACTGAACCATTTCAGACAGGGTTACACCTTCATGCCTCATTTCCCCGAGATCTCTTCTCATATCCTCCCCCTTCAAGTGCTTATTGCACGTAGGTTCTCTTCGCTTCAGGTTTTCTGTCACAAAGCCTGTACTTCTTGTGCTCCACGGCAAGCTATGTATGTGGAGTACTACATGCCTTCTGTTTTGTCCACACAAATACTGAATCATTTTCACTGGGATGACATTCTAACAAAGTTAAAAATGTCACTACTCGTTTTTGAACAACGGGTGACTTAAGAAACCATCTTCTGTTAAGTGGTTCATCTTTCAAATGTATTGTCACGGTTAACAACTTGGTAGGAGGTCTTTGACAAATCAAGGGAGACAGTACACAAGAAGAAAGAAATGACGACCACCTAATCAAGTCAGTCCAGTACTTGTCCGTAATCGTCACGGACAGTCGTAAAGGCGAAATAAACGCCAAAGTTTCTCAAAACAAGGAAACAAAGACTGCGCACTGAAACAATGACACACAAGAAGCGCAAGAGCTGTCACTGATCATTAAGCAGGACTACTCCTCGGGTAGCGGGAAGTCTCTGAGGGGCAGCTAGGTACCACCACGTTATGAACACACTAACGACTTAGGCTTGATCAGTGCCCTTCTTGAAACGTTGCGAGTCATTCAGGCAGTCAAGAAATACACTTCTTCTTTAAGGAAAACTAATGGTAAGTACCGTGTTAAAAATATACCATTGGAACCTACCCAATACTGAACCGAACAGCCTCTACCTTAATTTTCACAAACCATTTCTGGCACATGCATTACGTATGACCCTCGAATCTACACCTAGTTGTGCCTTGATCTTTCCTTGATATTTTCCAGGCATATTTGGAGCGCATTTCTCATTCCCCACATGAGTATTACAAGTCCCCCCCACATTTTCTCTTCCGAACACCGTACAACAAATCACTAAGACACCACTCTTGCTCGAACCCCATTAAACTGTAAAGTCCGTCACAGTAACAACACAGCACCGCAACCAGAACCCATCGTTAGCTACTTGTACTGTTCGTATTCAATACATACCTAAGAAATTTAATCCTCTGTGCTACAGAGAGTAAACCGACACCATCTGGCACGCCCGTGAGCCAGTTTCAGCTACTTCTCACCGTTGTAACATATTCTGCCTTTGTTGTAAGTCTAACACAATACTGCAAAATAACACCCAAGTTCCCTCCTCCGACATTACAGAGGTCGGAGCTTGAAGCTGACCAGTCACCTTGATGTACAGCCGTGACTGAAAGTGCATGGACCCGAACTTCCAATGCCCCCATTTATCTTCCTGGCTTAATGCTCAATTAGGCTTAAGTTACAAGCGAAGTTTAATTGTACAGTTTATTAAGGTCAGCCGGTCGGTGCGCCGCAAATCAGTTAAATGACACTGCACTCAAAGCGAAATCATGTGACGACGCACATGTTTCTGTAGCACTCAGCGACGTAGGTCTGGCAAATCCATCTCGCAGAATAAAGAGTGGTTGTTGGGTTGAGAGAAATAATGCAACAGAGCTGACGTTCACAGTTGGTCTCTCCCTCGCTCACAGAGAAGTAGGGCAGTTTAGAAAAGTGCCCTTAGCAGCTGACAGTAATATGTTCGTGCAAACCTCCACTGGTCACGCAATATGCACGTCAATGCGTATTTATAAACAGTATCAAAATATGGATTGACCCACCAACCTAAATTTAAAATTTACTGACGAACTTACGACAGTCGTTAGACTGTAAGGCTAAAATACGACTTTACCTTATACAATTCTTGCTGCAGTCAGTCAACACGAACACACGCCTTCACTGGGCGGTAAATTCTCCGACCTCACTGTCATACATATACTCTGCAGAAGTGTATGCAGGTAGAAAGAGCCTACGGTGCACTGGTCCGAACTATGCACGGCATCCGGATTATCTTATCAGAATGGGACCACTTTGCAGGTGACAAAACGAGAGGGCAAACAGTACTGACAGAGAAGACTGATAATAAACAGTAACTACATGGAAACAGAAACCGAAATATATTTTTACACACCCAGTCGGTCCCACAATCGCGTTTCCGGTATGACGTCAGTAGCGGATGGAATTCGTTTCGTGTACCTGAGTTTGTGCCAGCGTATTGATTAAAAGGGCTTGTGTAGAAGCTGAAAGATCAACAGCCATCATTAGCCACGGAGATGAGTGTGGCAGAAGCACACTTGCCGCTGGGCTTCCCTCAGCTGATTTACGAACTCTTCGTTCTGCGACTTTGGATCAGAAGAAAGTTGGTTGTAGTTCAAACCACGTTACACGAGTCAGAAAGGAATTTCGTAGGAAGAAGTCTATATTGCAATGTCACAATTTTACGTGCGAGTGTTTATGAACTCATGAACGTTCCGTCCGTACACCGATTTACATATATACATACATACACACATACATACATACTTACTTCCATACATACATACATTCGTACATACATACAAGCTGTTCACTGTATGCCCTTGATCGATTCAGCGATTCAGCACTTACTGGAGACAGTAACAAGAAATGCCACGTAATTTACAACGAAATATAGTAAACATTCTAGTAGTAGAACCCCGAAGACTCAACACGGTTCGGCAGAAATGTGAATCAGTTAAATCCAGTTTACACGTTCGCAACGTGTTACGGGCTATTTCACTATTACCCCGCCGTCTTCTCAGGCTCCCAAGTGGCTGTGTTTCAAAGAACTCCCACATGCACTGATTTTTTCCTTTATACTGTACAATCCATACTCGCATGCCAACCTCCTTTGCACCTTCATTTTTTAACCTATGAATACAATATGTAAATACCAATTTTCTCATCATGCGACTCTAATATACTCCATAACTCGCTGCGTCCACATCAGTTACACAGTAGCTAGATCAGATGTTTGTATTTAAGCGCTTGCATCAGAAAAACAGGCGTATTTTTCACGACAGAAAACAAGTACTATGGAAAGTGGAAGCTTTTAACACGTGACACTAAACAATTTATTGCTAAATTAATAATATTCCTACACATATCATTTGATATTTTAGTGGTGCTTCATACATATTCATCTAACACCAGTGCTATATAAAACCACCAACGGCGTCCTTAACATAAACACACTTGAGATTTCAGGCCACAAAAATTAAACAAATATATTTTCCATAAAACGAGGAAGCCAGAAAAACATATACGAATAAGCCTTTCGTAGGTAACCCCGTACAAAAAGTCTGGAGACTGCAGACAACTCGCTGCGGGAATATGAAGGATCCCTGAAACATAACTCCCGACTTTAAGTTCTGTATCAAATTTCTTAAGAGACTTCATCGTTTTATTTGTTGCGAAACATTCAGCAACTCTTCAATTTAGCTTCCTGTCTGCTGCATACGTACGTGCTCTTGCGCAATCGACTCTGTCAGTGCCAGTAAAACTGTGTGCCTAACACAAATAGTAACATAACGTTCGTTCTGGAGAACAATGGCTGCATCAGATGGTTTGTCGAGGCCAGGCCCTCGTAAACAGTCGGCGTAACTTGACGACGTATACACGAAAAAGAATGAAGAAGTGCCAAATTGTTTCGTCATTAGTTTACTCAATTTAAGGTAACAGAACGGACGTTAAATCAAAATTGCGTGATTTCAGGCTTCCGCCGCGAAGTAGCTGAGAAATGCACTCTTGTGGGTTATTTGCGCAGCGAGAAGTACCCCTTGCTGCGTAATAACCCAAAAGAGCGCAGTTCTTTTCTAATTCAAAATTAACCAAAAAGACAATAGACTTCAGAAAATGACGTTGAAAGTAAAATGATTATTCCGTTTGGTTCTTGGTACATAATATTCGCATCTAGAAATTTTAGCTCGCGGTTGTACGGAGGTTGGCAGAAGACGAAGACACTTGATGATGTACATTTACAGGGAAAAAACACTTTCCGTCTACTATACCTCCCAAGCAGGAAAGAGAAGGCTTCGATATCATGTCTGCATGAGTCCGCGCGTCTCCCATTTAAACGTCTGAAAATGACGACCGAGTGTTTAAGAAATTTGGTATGGACGTTATGCCAATGAACGAAATCCCACAGTCGCAGCTGACATTTTCCTGCAATCAAACACACACGAACGCCACATAGCTTTGGATCCTGAAAAGATATTTGGTAAATAGATCGTAAACGGGGACGCAAGTTTTATTGAAATAACGTCTTCGTAGAATCTAAAACAACAAGATGACGGCCGCGCGAAAAATTTATTTCGTTTTCGGTTTGATGGTGATATCTAAAGACGTGAACGTAAACATACCAACTCACCGTGTACAGAACACTGTTCGTTAAGTCAACGATGACAAACATGTAGACGATACAACACTTCGAGAATATATACAATAAATATAATGCATTTAAATCATTTACGTAAGTTATCTCTTCACAAAACTAAAATGTAATAATGATACTGATATGCAGGTCTACAAATCAATGCAACAGGGGAACAGACGGTATAGGTCTGCTCGAACAACTGGTATTTCTTCTTCACGCAGTACCAGACGAAACAGCCACGCCAATATTGTCACGATCCCATGTCACCACGGTCATGTACTCAGAGGCGTGGCGGGAAGGAATTGGGATCGAATCTCTGGGGCACTAAGAATTTGTGGTTTATCTCTGTTACGGAAGTTGAATTCCGACATACTATATTGAACTGGCCACTACGAACTTTCAAAACGTTTTTCTGTCCTCGCTGAAAGTGCTCTGCAAATAACACAGGGTTTTAAAAGGCCTACGAACGAGGCCTAAGATGAGCCCCATAATGCCCACCAGATAACGACAACAGATTCTCGATAGTTACCCACCCATTTTACTCAATGAATCTAAATCAACTTCCAGGCGAATGACCTCAAGTAAAAGATAATAGTCCAAATGAGGTACGCCATTGGCTCAAACAGAAAACCCACTTGCCTACTTGCTGTGGGTTCCCGATAGTCCCAATAACTGGCCACTGGATTCATTGCAAAAAAGCCTAATGGTGAGGATGAAATGTGGATAAGGAACTACAAACTGGATCCATGACACAAAGTGTATTCATATTAGAGCGTTAACAGATAGGATACTCAGAGCTTAGCTTACGCTAGCAGTATGAATAAAGATCGTTACCCCTCTTCAATACCGATTAGGGAAATTAAGAGAGATTTTAAGCTCAATTTTCAGTGCAACGCTTCTTTTCTTTAATTACAACGGTCGGCTAACTTCATTGTGACACTTCAAATGGTCGTGATTATTCTCTCTTCACCGGAAACTTCGTCGGCATCTATAGCACAAATGTGACAAACGACGCTAGGAGAAGTACACCACAGGCACAGAAAAGTTTCACTCGTCGTAACACAAATGCAAATATTTTCCTCATTACTTCCTGTCACTCAATTACACTGCACGCACAATTCATAAAATTCAATTAATTCTTTTGATTTTATTAATACAACCTATAGCAGTCCCGTATGTTTGCATGAAACGCCGTAGAAACGCTCTCAGTTCGGCCAGTGATTAGTTGAATACATTCAAACACATACATACACATAGGTACACAACACACCCGCATACACGTACATACATACATATACACACACACATATACAAACCACAAACACAAGCACACACCACATATAAACAAACACAAATTTGCCAAAAGGACAGTAGGATGTGGAATGAGACACACACACAGAAAATACACACAATTGGTACAATACACTCCTGGGGGTATAAAAAGCGGCCGATGCGTAAGGCTGACAACCATATCACCATTCTGGGCCATTGTCACGTAATCTGGGAACCTTAACTCCCTGGAACCCTCTGGGCACCTCGGGCCTGTAATGGGACTGATTTACCTTTAAGATACACAATACCATAGAGGTTTCACATATTAGTATTATGAATCATTTTGGACATCAGAAATTCATCAACCAATTAAAAGGAACGTACCGTTAAGAATCTTCTTGTTGCTACGGAGTCGACATGTCAAGCTGTCGTAAATTGTGATGCCAGCAAAGAATGCATTTTTCTGAAAACACGAATGGATGGCATTTGGTCTATAACCGTGGTGCTTAGTCTTTGTGTTGTGTACACATGAATTTGTGTGAACAGTTTCCTTGTTATTAACAATGAAGCTCAATGGCGTAAATACGTATCGACACGAAGAAGTAAAATCTCCAATCTCCTAAACAGACTTCTACATGGATTTCTAGATCTGCATCAACTATAATACTAACAATTTTCTTGTTTAAAGTAAATACGTTGCCACTGTTAGGCGAATTGTCCCAGAATTATTCCATACCTTATTACAGAGGAAAATTTGGTGAAATAAATTGATCTGAGCGCTCATGTTGAAAATTTATGCACCATTACTCATGACCACAGCACCTGTCATTTATAAACTACCAGCAAACACAACACTTTTTGACTCCCAATTTCACATAAGAAAGTAAAGAGTTTTATGACCCACACACACTGAACTCTCCATGTAACACTCCTTTGGTTTTACACCAACTCACCTTTCCCCAAACTATATGCAAAGCAACCCGATCTACATCCAAAAATTTGGGCGTGCAGCTTTCAAGTGATATTGCAACACCGGCTATCCGCACTGTAAACATGTTCATATTATTTAAGATAAAAAGATTTTTCTAAAACATCTGTGGGTAAAATTTGTCGACATTTCGGAGAAAGATGCCAACTCCACAATCGACTCGACATTTGTACGAGTGTGTATATTTACGATTTAACCATGCAACTTATAACAGATTATAAAAGTGTCATTTAACAACATTAAACCAGGAAATCAAAAACAACAGATCAACAAGGCCGACTGGAAAGTGTAAAACCAATAATCTTAAGAATATGTGCCCCAGTATTGGACAAGGAAATAGAAGAATGGGGGAAAAAATAATTCGCGTGTCAATGCCATGACACAACAGCTTCAGCAACTAAGCATAGAGTCTACATACCTCAGAAGCCTGAAGAAGATTCTGTCAGAAAGAGCAGACATACTTGACTAAATCAGCCAGAACATCGCTGCGAACAGAAGATGGGTGGACACCATGGGAAAACCTAAACTGCTCCCCAGTGGCAGGACGATAATAGAAAAGGTTCTTGTCAGTGGCAGAATGCCCCGCACAATTACATTTAAGGATTTAGATAGTCATGGCACGTAGGGTGTCACATTTCGTCACAACAGAAAATAAGCCCGAAAAACAACGCTCATGTCTTCTCGACACAACTGATCTCCATTTCTTGCCACCTCAGAAAGAGAAACTTGGCTCACAAGGTGTTCTTTTTACGTTTTCCCTATTTCTCCTATCATATGTTTATTCACTTACGAACGTTCATGTGAAGGAACGGCGACATAAAGTCACTGCTTCCAGTGTCACGCGAGGCAATTCTGGCAGACACACAAGAGACAACCAGAAATCTAACACAGGGGCGTGAAAACAGTTAGGTTAGCCATTACTGTCAACAGAGTAAAAAGTTATCGATTAAATATTTACCATTACTCAACCAAAAGACCAACGAATCGGTATACCGAATCATATTCTGTCAATGGGTAACTCATTTATTGTTCAATGAACAAACAAAGGCCCGAGGTTGGAATTGCTCATATTGATTTCCAATTACGAAACGCACAAAACACACTACGCAGAGAAGTCTCAACGCCAGAATAATTATTGGTATTATAGCACAATCACAATAGAATTGGAAACATGAGCCTACACATGAGCTGATTTATTAAGACGTCTGCTTAACATAGCGATTGGTGGTACGTTAAAAGATTAATCACCGAAGATAATCATCTCGGATTAAAAACTTTTGATATGTGAAGGGAGGTCCCACATTTAGTGTCACATATTATGAAACAATGTGTATTCCGTACTAAGTGCACAGATAAACTTAAACGTAATAAAGAAGTGCAGTTAGAACTTTCTTCTTAAACATCAATCAGTACGATAGAAAACAAGCGAACAATGGCCCGTGGCCGAGTGTTACTCAACTGACGCTTGGACCCAGGATTAGACGGAAGGATAAAATAAAATGAATCTTGCAGAAACAAGATATAATGACGTGGAATTGATTCATCTAGCTCAGGAAATGGACGAGTAGCCGGCTTCGTGTACCATAAAATACGATAAATATACTGACTACCTCAGAACTTCCTAATTCTACAATAACTCTGTTTCAGAGTGTTAGCTCTAATTAGAGTTAAATGTTTACCAACCATGAACAAAATACACTCCACAGGAAAAAGGAAATACCAATTATTTTGTATCATTCATTACTCAGTGTTGTTCAACTAAAAAACTGAACTCTGTCCTCTGTTTAATTTCTTTTCAAACACAGCATTTCGGAATGCAGCTATGCTTCCGTCATCGGGTGAAAGAAATACAAAACATGAAGCTGAACTCTGCTATGTCCATCAGAGTGACGCAGGATCCAACAATGGGGATCCGACACGTTAGGTTTAAAAACACGAGACAATTAAAAAAGAAGGAAACACTTCTATCAGTGAAGGACAGGCGGGGTCGCCATGTGTGTTGCAAATATTCAAAACGATTAAACCGTTTATAAACACCCAGTCAGCAAGCGTACCGCAAATAAATTTAAACAAAAAAAAAAAACCAAAATAAAGGCTGATTATAAACAACCCGTCAACAAATCACAATTCAAATCAATGTAACCACTACAGAGGTACAAGAATTAATGTTTTCGTAGATAAAACGTTGGTAATTACAACTATTATTCCACGCCCGTGATTTTGGAAAATTGCTGATCATTGTACTGTACGGTAAGCGGTTGTTTTGAACGGTTCGTTTAGTTAGTGCTAGTAGTCTTTTGTTTTTTCAAGCGGCTTGCTGAATCTGAAACAGATTCGTGACACACGTTAGTAAGCAAGGCATTCTAAATCCAAAACGTTCCGCAAATCATACCCTGATGGCAGTTCTACGATACTAGGAGCTACTGGCTTTTCAGTGTGATCACTCAAAAATACGTAGATGAAAACATTATATCAACGTGCTAAATTTCATTACAGTCTTCGGCAAGGAAAGAGGGTACAGGTTACTGCCGTTTCGGAAAAATATGCTACCAAATTCAGAACAAGGTAATTTAAGTTAACCGACTGAAGCCTGGAAGTTTTCATGGCAGAACTATAACGTCGCACTTTACGCAGATAACTCTATTAACTAAGAATCCAATTTCATTATCATAATTACAGGTACGAGGTCTTGTTGGATCTTAACAAAATTACAGATACGAGGAATTCGCCAAAAGCACCAACCGCGCTCTTAGGAGAGAGAACAGGAGCTCCACTGTCACCGATCTTCTTTGATCCGCTCAGACAACCTAACTTGCATAATGATTATTTGATATTTTATAATGGGTATGAGATAAAAAGGTAAAGGTAAAGCAGTCCCGTTACAGGCCTGGACAGGCCCAGAGGGTTCCAGGAAGTCAAGGCTCCCAGATTTCCTGACAACGGCACAGGATGGTGGTAGGTTGTCAGCCTTACACACCGACCGCCTTTACCCCCAGGAAATACTCCTGGTACTCATTTCTGTTAGAGTCTTAGTCGGCCCCAGGGCCATAGTGCGATCGTAAGGATTTTATGTCAATGAAAAATCCACTGACACCAGCTGGGATCGAACCAGCGACCTTCCGATTTGTAGCACAGCACCTTAACCACTGTGCTACCGCGGTCCCCCGGGTATAAGATAACCAACGTAAAATTGCTGAAAGGATGAGAATGAAACATTTTTCGATTCAAGTATTCAGTATAAATTAATTTAAAGTACTGTCATCCTGGTTGGTGGGAATTGCGCATGGTAACACCAAAACACTTGTACCGTACGTATAAATCTCCAGATTCACATCGCTCTTCTTAGTGGAGTGGGGAAGTGGATGTAATTAAGATTACACATTTTTACAAAACGTAATGTTTTGTCAGAAACATTTGACAGAGTTAAAACGACATACATACATGAAACTATTCCTAACAAAATTGTCCTAGACGGATGATTCTGTAAAGTTGTCGCACACCTGCCGGGAAACGGAGGATTGAGACGAGGCATGCATTTTCATCTTCGCCACATTGCTAAAAATATCACTGTATCATTAAAAATTGAAAATTTTTGCCTTTGAAAGTGTGGAAAATTTACATTATCTGGGCTCCATTTTGAGTGCAGATAATAAAATGAATATAGAAATTTCTGAAAGAATAGCAAAAGGCAACAAAGCATAATATGTCAATGCAAAACTAATAAAATCGAAATTCCTAACGAAAAACACCAAAATGAAAATATATAAAACGATGATAAGACCAGTCGTTACGTACTCATCAGAGACTTGGACTTTAACAGCAAAAGATGAAAACAACCTACGCATTTTTGAAAGGCAAATACTAAGGAAGAAATCTGGTCCTGTCAATACTGACAATATAAGGAGAATACGAAACAACATGGAGATTGGTAAATTAATAGAAGGTGCAGATACAGTGAGATTCATCAAGGCACAAAGAATCAAATGGCTGGGGCATATTCAAAGAATGGACCAAGCAAGACCAGCTAGGAAACTACTAGATTGGAAACCTAGGGAATTTGACCAGTAGGAAGACCAAGACAACGATGTCAAGAGGATGTTATGGAAGATCTAAAAAAGCTGAAAGTTAAAAACTGGAAGGAAACAGCTAAGGATAGAAGAACTTGGAGAGACTTGACGGAGAAAGCGAAAACCCACAAAGGGTTATAGTGCCAATGATGATGATCATCATCAATGTATCATACTTTGCTACTTATCCAATGGCTGCCGTGCGGATTTCTCCTTGGGGTTCACAGCTGCCTGAGTAAAAGACTCAACCACTCATATCCAGCCATTACCACGGCCTGGGAAGCATGAAACTTTACCTCTAAATATCCCCATAAGCCATAAATTGAATCTTAGAAACGAAACTTCCAGTAACTGTACGCTTACAAATCAGTACATTACCCAAGCCGCTCGCGAACTGATTTTGCTATACAACAGTCCACACACGGATCATATGACTTTCTCTGAAGGATTACATGCAACGTGAGCCGCATCTGAAGAAACGTTGCACTTCTATTCCAACACGCTGTTAAATAAATCGGTGTATTTGCAAAATAAACAAAGTAATGAACTTTTTGGTTCCACAGAACAAGTGTTATTCGGTCTAACGACCAGGCTAGCGGCCACATTATTGCGGAATCGTTGTTCGATTCCCCGAAGAGAAAATATACTTTTCTCCAAAATGCCCAAACAGGCTCTGTGGCCCATCCAGTCACCCATTCAGTGGGGTGGGGACTGTTTCTCCGGAGACAAAGCGCAAACGTGACCACCCACATCCACCTGGTGCTGAGGTTAAGAATGAGTGGCGCCATCTATATATCATCCCCCCATATACCTCTACTACACTGACAGGGACAACTCTACCGTTACCTGGGTGACTTTCTAGTGTTCGAAGTATTTCACTCAACAGAATCAGCTGGATATTTCCTAAAAATATTTGTACCACCGGGTCGTCATAGATATCAGCCCAGAATAAGAGGAACTGCGCCTAAATGATGTCACTTGGACACAGTTTGCCCTCAAGCATCAATCTACGTGCAACCCACATTTATTGCACTACAGCTTTTTTTTTGTCTGTGTGATAGAGTGGGAATGTCTTTGTGGGACTGTGGCTGCACGCAGACCCGTCTCCATACTCCTGCCTATACATCAATGAATGTGCAGCATAAATGGAGTAACAATGACATTCAAACACCCAATTAATAAGAGAAAACTTGTCCCGGTGGAACTCTGTCGACCGTACACCCCTCATGGACTGTCCTGGAAATATACCCAAGTCCTCGAGGTGAAAAACCTGACCTATGGCAAGGCCATGCAATGCTTCTCCAAATGAATTTAGCCTGAATTCAAAACTGATATCCGTGAACAGTTTACAGCTATTGTCAGCAGACCTAAGTACATTCAGATCTTACGAATGTTATAAAGGACGAGTTATTTCGTCGAATCATCGTACCTCATTATGTTGGTCACACGCAAACCCATTAGACTCACATCTATTGGCAAAATTAGTTCACATTTAAAGCCAATGGAGTCTTGCCTTCAAAACCTCTAAACACGCCGCTGGAAAGACTAATGATATTATTAACAGAGTTGAGCTGTCTACACAATTGCGGTCATCAAGCGTTGGGGTACAGGCCAGCACAGCTACATAAGCGCTTCTCTAACATTTTTATGTTCTAAACGACAATATCGTAAGATACAATACTGTTAAAAATACAGACGAGTAAGTCGATCCATTCTACCCGCTAACAATTGCAACAAAAACCAAACCCGTAATAGGATTTTAAAATTAATTAGCGCAGGATCATAATATAAGCTTGCACAGCGAACCACGCTACTTCATCCCTTCACTTCAAAGCAGCCCAATTAACACAAAATGAGTAAGCGCACCAGTATATCGACAACGGGAAGGGGCAAAGTGCAACACGATGAAATGCATTACACACTACTACCAGTTCTACACACTATTAAGTACAGGGACGCACGGATCACTCAACACAATGGAAATCCACTTTAGCTTTTCGTTTAAAAAATACTTCGTCACAATATACTTGATATCAGATACGAATTGAATTCAATAAACGCCGACGTAAGGCAATTTAAATGTATACGACAAAGCTACGTAATTTCACGCAAAATTAAAAAAAAAAGAATAGACACGATGTATTTATTGCGAATAATACCATTACCAACATCATACATACAAATGTTTATGGCTAATTCAGCGTTGATGCACGACGACCAACGAACAATAACGCATAGACAGAGTCACAAGTTAAAAAAAAATGTTCCCCAGATCAGTGTGGCCTAGTGGTTAAGGTAATGTTCGACGCCAACCGTTGTCACAAAACTTAAGCAGAAAATTTAAAAATTTGTCAGCACACCAACCGTTGTCACAAAACTTATGCAGAAAATTTAGAAAATCTGTCAGCACAACGACCAAAAAAACCCTTAAAACGGTGGTGGAATCAACTTCCCTAACGTCTTGTGCTGAAAACATATCTCAGACAGCGGGTAATGTCCAGCATAGATCAAACATTCAAACATATTACGAATGAACCGTTACCACAAACCTCTAGCGAATATTATTTTACGGGTAATATGTTACACTTGTACTGAAGCTGGTGGTTCGAACCTGTAGTCGGATTGATTTGCCCCCCCCCCCCCATACGCGTGACTTTGGTGGTGGTGGAAAAAAAAATCTGTAATAAAATTCCTTTCTCTGACAAAATACGAAAGTCGTGTCTTTAAATAGACAAGGTAATGCCGTCCCTGTTCGCGCCATGACGGTATATGGTGGAGTGTAAGTTTAGCTCCAATCATTCTTAACCTCGGCGCTAGGTGGAGGTTAAGTGGTTAGCTTCACATCCCCGCTGCTTTAGTCCTGAGAAAAGAGCCGCCGGCATCCACCGAACTGGGACCCAAAGCCGGCCAACAAGCTCTGGAGAAGAGAAAAATTCCTTGTTCCAGCCGGGAATCCAACCACTTATTCCTCGGCTGTCCAATCCGTAGCCTAGTCACTACGTCACTATGCCACCCTGGGACACCAGGCTAATGTCAGAGCATTCTGTTCTTGTAGGAGCATAATGTGAATGTACGGAGTAAGAGTCAGAAAACGGGGGTAAGTTACCAGGCTTCCAAACAAAGATTTTAATAATAGTAATTCCTGTGTACCTTGCAGAATCGTTAGCCTTGACCCTCCACGAGCCTGATGGTAGGCAATTTATTCCCAACGCACATCTTCCTTGCAGCATCGCTACTACAATTATGCTGAAAATCTAATTTCTCTAAAGTCTATTATTAGCGCCCAAGACCAAAAAACTCGCTTCCAAGAGGCAAATGCTGATGATACAGAATATCCATAGCTCAGTAACGGCAATGCAACGACAGCATATTACTCTCACACCAAGAATGGGACCACAACGCTGGACATGTAATTCTAACCACAGTAAATATTGTGGTAACACAGTTTATAAATAACTGGTAATAACACAAACCCACCAAAAAAAATTAAATCACCAGCACAGCAAATAATATGTTCTTCCCAGCAGTAACTTCGGTATACCTATGAACAATGACCACGAAGCGTACTATAAACAAAGAATAATTAGTTTCCTCTTACGTCAATGCCACTGCCTGATTTATAGCTTATATATAACTTACAACGATCCCCAAGCAAGCAAAGGTACGGAACAGTTTTACTTTCAGTTTGGGTCCTTCACAGCCGCATAGTCGTACTGTACATGAGTAGCGTCAAATAGTCTGCCGGCCCTTTGAGCCAAATGCAGTGCGGTCTACCCACTACCATGTCTACATGAACCTGACTAATTCCATGGTACAGAAGCCGCCATAACATCTAATGATGGATGGTTGAGGGTTAGTCAAGACTTCTCGGCACTTCATGAAACCCGAATTTTCATTATCGTCTTCACAAGACCGCGCTAATGTCACTATCCTGAGTCAGATTAATCCATTCCACACATCTCCAATCCACTTCTGTAACAACCATTTTAATATTATCCCTCCACCTACCTACAGGTCTTCCAAGTGGCTTCTTTCCTTCAGGGTTCCCCACCGAAGGTTGGTATTTATTTCTTTTGTTCCCACGCGTGTCTCACATGCCCCGTCCATCCCACCCTCGATGTAAGCATCAATTTCACCATCCCTATATTACCGTCCTGACAAGAGGTAAGTTCAGTTCCATCACACACTACGCGTGAAATTACTTTTGAACTCCATACGTATCTTGCAGTTAGGTTCGGTTGTCTGTTGGCCAAATAAAACGTCCCATTACGCAAAGTCCCTCAGAAGCTAATAGTCGATGAAAACCGGCCATAAGTGACTCTCGTCCGAATAGTCCGTGGCTCGTTAATGCTATGATCTATAACAGAACGGCTCTATGACGTGTTTTCTTTCCTTTGATGGTACTGAATGGAGCAATATTATATCAAATGTTGTATTTGGAGACTGGGCACCAACATCCTCATGTACGGATGCGCTTCATTTAAGAACAAAAATTCTAGTGCCTCCAGCAATGGATTTCGCCGTACAGATCGTCGGATAGCAAGGTACGTTGAGACTGCCGATACCAGAATCACAAATGCACTAACCGAAATTTAATTCATGACGGCCGAAAAACAACAATATGTGAATGTGACTTGCATTAAAAGATTTCTAGATAACAGTCGTGTCACAGGCTTCCCGTGGTAACATTCAAGGCGAACCTCGAGAATGCGCTTTGCAAGCACACAAAATTCTAGGCTACAACTCTTAAAAGGAGTAGTACAAGGGTAAACAGGACTACCACGAAGGACCTTGACTACTACTACTACTACTACTACTACTACTACTACTACTGATTTCAGTTCTTACAATGCTTGGGACTACCTACCGATTCAACTTCACAATTACTGACTCACTTTCACGCCCTTTCAAAAATGATTAACACATTCAAAGTCACAGGAGCATGAGCAGTGCACGCGCTGTGCAGGAAATTACACTCGTTCCAAGAGACCTAGACATGGCCGTATAAGGCCTATGTCCGTATTGAAGCAAGTACCACTTCTGACAGTGGTGCACAGACGGGACAGTTGAGTGGACAACAAAACCAACGAAAAAACCACCAATCTTAAGACACATAAAATCGATTCCATACACCACCACCACCAACGACAACAACAACAATAACAAATACTACGACAATAGGCATCAGCTGCTGCGTCAAACAGACAACACCTTGGGGAACTACGCGCTGTATTAACCACATCTAAGACATATGCAGCAACAAACTACAAAGACTGTATAATTTCATTAATAAATTATTAATATCACAATGAATTTAGTCTAACAGAAAAATAATCCGAACTTTATCTGGAAGTCTGGCTTCTGAATTTTTTCGATGCACGATTGTGAACTGCAACGGTTTATGAATCTGCGAATTTGCGTTTTACATACTACGTCTAAATATCATAACACTGTGGCACGTAGCTATCGTCTTTTTAATTTCCTCCTTCATTATTTTCCTTCTCACATCGTTTACATTCAGCTTCCCTGATTTACACCCCTGCCATCTGTTCGTCAAATTTTGCATGCCACGCTGTTGCTGCGGTGTCCACTACAACAATAAGAAGTATCCAATGATCATTTGATCTTTAATGACTAAATAATACATCCTAATATTTTGCTACGTTCTCTCTGTTCCTTTATTCTTTCTTCGTATACTTCCCTTTTCTACTCCTTATGGTTTGTTTACCCCTCACACTTCTTTTCCTTCATAATTAACTTAATAGTTCCATCCTATAGCTTTGGAAATAGGCAAACGTAGCTTGTACCTACCATAAAAACATCTAAAGGTAAAGGTCTCCCCGTAACATGCCATGCAGGTACGGGGGGGGGGAAGGACAGGTGTAGGCTCCACTCAATCTTAACCTCTATACTAATGGGGCGGGAGGTCATAGCCACGCCCCGAATAAGAATACCTGAACTTTAATTTAATCGTACCTTGCGAAATCACACATTTTTATCTCAGAATAAATTTCCCGAGTGTTGGCAAGTAAACAAACTTCCCGTAATCTTCACATACAAGAGTCCCTTCCCTTAAAGATAATGTGGTTTTCTTTTGAGCTGGTGTGGTGATCATTAAAAGCAGAGCACAGTGAAGTGCACCATAAACACTATTAGTGTGTGATAAAAACATGGCTCAGTGTTAGAGCAGTATTCACCGGCAACAAAGGAAAACACAATGCGTAAGGAAACAAAACTAAACAGGTAGAACCGCTGGGCGACACCTGAAGTTAATATTCATTTAGCAATTTAAGCCAGAGCAAAACAGCTTGTTAGTCTTAAGACTAGGTGTTATTGTAATTAAGCGCCGATATGTTTAATAATAATAAAAAAAAGATAATGCGATTTCGACACAGCCTACACCAGAATTCTTGTAGATAAGACTTCAAAATAAACCAATGACAGAGCTTTAGTATGCCACACTACAGTTCGAAAATTGTTCATGTCGGAACGATGATGTGACTAAACACAATTTTAAAGCAAACCTTTCGGAACGTTAGTATGACAAAACACAAGACATCCCCTACCAAAACGCTGATACCTAGGCCGAAACAATTTCAAAATAGCTCTTCCTAGAACGAAAATATGCCGAGTGCTTTGACGAGACACAGCGAGTCAAACATCCACTTTACTCCAATGATTAACGTATTCGTCCCCGATAACTATTTACCTCCCATTGAGTTCTGCTGACGATTCTTAAAATGTCTTCATACCGCTGGTTAGCTTCCCCAACGAATGACGAAAGCCACTTTTATACAATAGGCCCAACATAATACGCTTTCCCTCCTGTTTTACCCAATGATGGAGACAATGTTAGCCTCCAAAACGTAGTGTTTTAGAACGCATTTTAATCAAATAACGGATAACGTCCAAGTAAAGTACCTCAACCAACTGTCGAGGTTAAGAGTGAGTAAAGCTATACCTCCACTCTCCAATGTCTTCACAACTTCATCTCAAACGTAACTCGTTCAGTATGTAACGGAATGCACTTACAACGCTTAGGGGGGGAAAAATCAAAGAAAAAAGAAACATATTTTAAGGCCAATAGTTTTCCCCCAATATGTACTATTTTCGAGATTATTAAGCAAAAAAGAAGACGCATTGACTGAACTGTTACACTATGAGAAAGCTCTATTTCCCAACTTTCTTTGTGCAACAAAAATATTAACAGAAGAACATTTCAAGTTGGGCACAAAGAGATTTTAAGTTAAAACAGGTAAATATAAAAATAGAAAAACAGAATTTGCTTACATTTTATTACCCTGAATGCCGAGAACCTCGCAATTCACGCGACATAAGATGCATCACAGTAGCAGGCTACATCGATCAGAATCCTCCTCTGCTGGACCACAAACAAGACTGTGCAATCTCAAGCGAGAGGAGTGAAGTGAAGACAGTTCCGAGCATCGTCCAAAAGAACCATGTGGAATACAGGAAATGGAAACAGGGAAGAAATAGGAAGGGAATAAAATCGGGTTTTCAACGCTATTGTGAATTTAACTGCTACAGCTAGTCTGAGTAGGCACAAGGCAGGGACTCACTCGAGCACCAGGTGTTCAACAAGCATCATAACCTGCTGATGCATAGCCCGGATTTTGCATAATGGACAAGTTTCGCTGTTTACGTAAGATTCTTGTAAGTATCGTTGCTGCATCTGAGTACCCTCGAACGCAGTTCAAGTCGCCATCCGCAGTTCCCTTAAAATGATACTCGTAGACCATTCAGATCGAAATTATCGATTACTTGAATCGTAATTCTATGATGGGTTACAACCGAAGACGTGATATGAAACAGAAACATATACATAGGCCCTGCAGGCCGAAGGTAAATAAAGCTAACATGGATGTTAACTAAAACATTTCTGGTCTGATTAAAGATTGGATTCCGAAGGGAATGAATGAACCTAAATTGCTTTTCTTTGAGTGTTCGACCCTGAAGATGATGGCACTACGATCCTACAAAGCATCTAAAACTATTTATCCAATGATGCAACGTAACGTCACAGCCTACTTGAATCGTCAGACGTGTTGGTGTTGCAATAAGGCAGTGTACTCTGTCAGATGGGTGGCTGTACATAAAACATGTTACATAATTCATCCAAGTAATTATTGAATAAAGTTAAATAACCCGCATGTCTAACCAGACACTGAAGAATCCATACATACTTCAAGGTAATCTATACTTCCTACAACATGACATGAGACGAGATGCGTTTTAATTTCGTCATAACAATTCAAATGTTGCAGAGATACAATATAAACCCCAAATGGCACAGACTTTAAGCTTCTCCGACCCCCCCCCCCCCTCAATTCCTCCCATGATTACATTCACTGACAAAGGTATTCTGAGAAAGACACGGCAAGCAAAAATAACAGAAAGGGTAAGCGAGATGGAAAATGCATGGAAGGAAGGAAGAAAGAGAAGAGAAACAACTGTGGGGGGAAAACAGCGCCTGCGTAATCCGCAACGCGCACAGCTAGGGTATGGATTTTCCTGCTGCCCATCTCAACATCAACTGCAGAATCCAACCCATCGTACCGAACCCTCACCAACCACCAACCTCTGTGCTTTCCTAATTTGGAAACATCTACAGCTCTGGGCATATTCTTATTGCTAATGAGATGTCCAGCAATCGACAATAGCAAAATATGGCGGATAACACGATCCCGTGTACTCCAGGATGTTATCTTAGGTGATGCTTTTAATTAACGGCACTGTGCGCTTTGTGATTACGCAAAACAAACTAGTTCCCTGTTATTAAAAGGAAGGAGGAGGAAGTCAGGTCCCACCCAGGGAAGGAGAGCCAATGCAAGAAGAAAAAAAGTAACCAGACAACTTTGAGGTGTGTCATCCCCGTTGTGTTAATTCAATAACAAATCTTATTGTGTATTATACATACAGTTATAACACAACTATATTTTCAATGAGTAATACACAATTACATTGGGTACAAGTACATTTTTCGGCTCTGTGTATTGGTCATCATCAGGTTGTCCTTAGACTTGTCGAGCAACTATACAAGAAACAGGGTCCCCCCGATTCTTGAATAGTTGCTCGACAAGTCTAAGGACAACCTGATGATGGCCAATACATAGGGCCGAAACATGTAGTTGTACCCAATGTAATTGTATACTACTCATTGAAAATAAAGTTGTGTTATAACTGTATGTATAATACATAATAAGATTTGTAACCAGACAAAACAGACGACACATTCAACAATTTCATGACGTGAGTGAATTAGTAATATCCCACAAAAAAATGTTAATAACTGATAAAATATTCGAATGCTGTACAAAGTTGTTCTTCAGCAGAAAACTCAGACCAACAAGAAGGCCAACCCGCGTGTACGTAAACAAGCCTTGTAATTCAATTAATGTGAAATTTGAGGTTCTGAAATCGGCGTAGAGGATTCTAGTTTTAAGGAAGCCACATCCCAAAAGACATTAAGTAAGGTTCGGATAAAAGCTCGCAAATCACACACTACTCACAGTTTCGTTAATGTCTGCGAATCTGTCGGCAACCAGAGATTCCGAATTCCTGATCATTTTTGACCGAACTCGACAACAAGACAAACCCTTGTGCAATTCTGTCCAACAATTTTCCTTTTCGTTTATTTCGTCTAATTTTTGCAGTAAATTCACATAAAAGCCCAAATAAACTTTTTGTCTACCACATCTGAGTCCTACAGCGCATTTAGACAGCACTTGGTATACCAGTACTGTCATAAATTTTCGTTACTGTAATTCCTCTAAGGGTTGACTTATTGGCTTCAACACATTCGCATTTTTAAATCCTCGAAAAGAATATGAAACTTTACAAACGGTATTTCCGGTATTACTATACGCACATTTCATTCACTTCAATTCATTTTATGGACAATGTTACCTACAGAAATACGATATATGTTTGCTGAAAGATCCGATTTAGGATAGGGTCTGCTGGCGAGTTCTTGTGGGCACGTACATGAAAACCTAGGCTACACAACAGAACACTTCTTGACTCCGTGAGCCACAGCTTCTCAATAAGATTCGGCTTCATAATGTAAGATATATAAAAAAAAATCAGCACTGAATTTCCATTCATCTGCATCGCTATCACCGTAAACTTCCTTGTGTGTCACAGTTTCAGAACTAACCAGATATGATTTCTGAAGTCAATACACGTTAGCGTTACTCGAGATAACACTTCGGACTAAGAACTGGCAATCCCAACTTGGGAGTAATTGAAAGAAAACAGTCTTTGTCTATTCAGAATCTCATAAGCAAGAGTGGATATCATTCTGTGTAAAAGCTTCGCTCATGCGAAATAAACTTTCACCCAATATTCTCAGACATACTGTCGAATTAAGACTTGTAAGAAGGAAAACAGCAGCGTACTTTGTGGCCAATCCGATAAGAAATGCAAACAAGTTAGACATTTCCACACAAGAGATTACTGAAGGGGATAGAAGTCAAAGAGAAGAGCGGCATAAACAACATTCTGTAATTTTGATGTTTTGCTGACCGTGCATCTCAGTATAATCTTAGTAACTGACCAACTTAATGCACAAATTCTTGTTTTATAATAAGGTTATTATATTCCTCTACATGTTTCGAGCACATAGTGCTCGAAACATGTAGAGGAATATAATAAACTTATTGTAAAACAAGAATTGTACATTAAGTTGGTCAATTACTAAGAACATTCTGCAAGTTGCTAATGGCATTACCAAAAACATATGGATTTGCGCCATTTAATAACGTTAACAGGGTTCGGGTTACAAAATGAACAACAGGATATCTGCCCCCAAGATAAAGAATGGAGTATGAGGTCGCAGATCAAACAAGCCGTAGGTCGAAATTATAACAGTGGGATTATATTAGTCGTAAAATGCATGCATCAAAGTATGTAACAAGAGAAACTGGGCTACTTGCATAAATAAACTGGTCAATTCTTCTGGACCAGTGGCTTGACATACGTGTCCGTAATCACACATTTAACATCGCCGTTGCAACAGGGAAGTGTGTTTTAAGGAGTTCTGCCCCGAAAGCATTGTGTGTGTGTGTGTGTGTGTGTGTTGTTTCTCCATGGTTTGGCATGTCTCGCTCATTCCCCAAGTCTTTCAGGCAACCACTCCCTAAGGATTGCCATAGACAAAGAACGTTATTAAGTCCCTTTCATGGCTACGTAACTGAGAACTCCGTACTTTGAAATATGAGAAGAATCTCGGACCTGCAGACCCTTGAGGATGAAGGCACTACATTCCTTCGAAACGTCAGGAATCTATTACCCAGTGACGCTGCGTCATACCCTTAAAGGGTGTAGTTCTCCCTATTACACCGTTTTTCCACTCCTCCGTTATTCCATCTCGCTTATCTCGCGGTCGTCAGCATTCACACAAATTCAAACTCTGTTTTCCCCCTGTAGGATGCAAAAAAAAAAAATCGCAGCCAACCTTGCAGTATTATGAAGGGCAGCCAATTTAAGAAGACCATTTTTATTAGCTATTACGGCAAGCCACAGCTTAAGGAAACCACTCTATTCTTAAATTAGAAACCTTCTCTATTTCCACCCCCAGTATTTACGGGAAGAGTGGAAGAAATGTCATTATTAAATACAAATACCGAGATTTTGAACTATTCTCTTCCCTATGAATGGCTTACACAGCTGGGATGCGATTCGCATCACAAGTGCGTCAGAGCTACGGCGTGCAACAACAGTCAGTTAATAACAACCACGAAACCAAGCAACGAAGTCCATCTGCTATATGAAAGTCGTTCCCTCTAAACCCTCAATGACATCGCTTACACACCCCTGTCACAACCCGCAACACGAATGAATACAAACCGCCGAGCTGTTCACTTCCTGAAGCCCACATAATGATTCAAGCAAATATACGTGCATGCAGTTCATTTAATTTAAGACAATAGCTTATTGGTAAAACATTCGAAGAGTACCACAACAATTTCAAACTTTCAAATTCATTTCCATTCGACTTTGTCAGGTTTCCACTCAAGCGGCCTGATGATCAGTTTGAAGGCAGAGTTTTGTGTGAGACTGATTAGGCCTTACACTGCTATTAAATACCATCATAAATCCATACTACCATAGTTATGGTTTCATGACTGATATTTACCTCACTATTATGCATCTCACTTCCAATATCGTGCATAAAAGTCTGTTCACATATTCACGCAGAATGTGAACTGCTGCATTGAATCCACATAATGATTTTAAAAAATACGTTTTCTTTCCTATTTCTTAGCGCGTGTTTGCGTCCAGGCTAGTCTACAGAAAATGTATTACGAATGAGCAGAAGTATATTACCTCTAAACTCAGCATCCTTACTTAGACCATAAACGACAAAAACCCTTTAGAAGTTTTTGACATCTCCGAAGTGTGGTTCATATGCGTACTCTACGTATAGCTTTCTGATAAATGTGCACTGCTTCGTAGTGTTTCTTCTTCAATTTATTACTGTTGGGAAATCATTGTCGTTTCATCAAGTTTCGTGCTCTAATGTACTTTGTTTTAGTATACTACAGGGCTGACATACTGTATTCCTGGTCGTATTTACAGAGATACAGGATGCATGTCGGTAACTATCAACCAGTCGGCATGGTGAAACAGTTCGAACACTTGAATCTTCATCAACTCTCCTGGAAGAAGCTCTGAACACAAAAGTGGTGATAAAACTTGAAAAACGCCCTGTAGTGCCATTCCACCCTCAACCTCCCTTGTTGATGTTGTCGGGGGAAACGTTACAGCGGGAAAGCTCTCTGATGTACCAGCCGGTGCATGTAATTTTCAGCAAACAGAATCGCCAGACCGCGCTGCCCGGTCTTATGCAGGGGAATGCAAAGATGAGGTTTAAATTGAGGACACGCTGGTACAGAAAACTGCGTAGATGTAACAATTTTACAGAAGACAGTAGTCAAGAACAGCAGTCACGAGTGCCGCGTACACTGAAGTAAGGAGAATATCAGGTGGTTCTGTACAAATTGAAATACTGCAAGGCTCATAGATACCTATAATACCTTATTAGAATACAATAGGCCTACAAATTCCCTTAGTGCCGTGAAGAGCGATTTTATAACTGTATAAAAGCGTTGGAAGGTAGCAAATCTTTCCCGTTATTGAAACCCCAATCCATATCCGCAAAGACACTATACAAGATACAGTAAACCCTCGCACAACGTGGTTTTGGCTCGAAGCGCAAATAGGAGGCGTTTCTCAGTTAAGCCATTCCTACGTCCAAAAAGCACAGCTGGAATTTAAAGACTGTGCGTTGGCGGGTTTGGAGTCTTGACTGAGGAACTTCATGTGTTTGTACTAAGCACTGTTTTTCTTGGCGGGAGAATCTCTTAAAGGCAGTTAGTTCTGTGGAAGGACAACTTTCTTTCAATGGACGTTTGGGGATTTAACTCTGAAAGCCTGATGGCCTCTGCATTTGTAGGAAGGGGAACTTCGGCTGATGGCCTCATGATGAGGGTACGAAAGCACCGCCTCTTCTGTAACTGTACTCTGGACTTAAAACTGAGGAGAATCACACAAAATCTCAGTCGGGATAATCGACCAGTGCGTGAAACACTAATCGTGCTACCGACTTAGTCACTTTCTTACGGGCAGTCTCGACTGGCTTGCTGACGTGTCATCTACGACTATTACAATAATGCGTGACTTCAGACTGCCGCTGAGCGATCAGCACAAATGCCTTCCAAGACACCAAACTAACTGATGTCACGCTCCAGATAAATTTGAGGCAAAATTCTCAGTCAGTGCTGTGATGTGGTCGGCGAAAAATGGAACGGCCAAACTTCCATGAATCTTCATGTTACTTATGCACCATGGTGCGTTAGTTACAATGGCACGATGCTTCGACTGCAGCATTTGCAATTTCTGTCAGTGGCTTCGGGCACTGGACCTCCAGACAAGTATGCACTATCCATCGCAAGGTAGATAAAGCTGCTTATAAAGCAGTACACCGTTTACGATAATGGCTGTGGGCCTGCACAGTCACTGGAGAGATAGAAGAGGGTAAGAAGAGAAACGAAACCAGAAAATACAAGCTGGGTATCAGGAGATAACAGTAACGCTAGTCCATAGGGGATGACAAGGAAAGAATACCATGAAGACGGGCACGCAGACAAAGAGAGGCACAAATGTTCTTGTGAGATGGTTAAATATTTAATGAGAAAGCACGTGCGCTGCCGAGACAACCAAAGCACTCACTACGACACGACAAGGAGCCAAACAGTGAGAGTACTACACCAGTGCACTACGGACCAAATGAGATCTTATTGCCATTCTACGTTCGTCTCTGTAGGCTGATGAATTAAAAAGTAACCAAGTCCGTAAAACAATTCAAAACTGACTATACGGAGCAGAGCGCTTCATAAGAAAATAACAGTCGCTCAAATAGTTTTTAAAAAATGCCCGCCTTTAATGTAATGAGGGTCCTGATGATGGTGGCAGCAAGTCCTCTGAGATGCTGCTACGTCTACCACAACGGGCTATACAAGGTCACAGCGCAGAAGAAAGTACTCTTCACGTAGACGACGTAAGAACTTCAAAACTGATGGGAAAAAGCTGTCTGTTGCACAACAAATACAGCACTAAGTTGCCGCATAGCTTGAGTTTTGTGATGTTCAAAAACTGCAGATCACGAAAAGCCAACCACTCTAACATCTACAGAGTCAAAGTGGCCATACACCTTATTTTGTAGGAAGGAAGACTCAAAAACATGCATACAAGATTATCACCGACTGCTTTCGGTTATCGGTGAATACTTCAATGCGTAAAGAATAGGACTAACAAGACAGGCAAAGTACGTATAACGTAACATAGAGGAGCGTTCGTGCATCAATTGTTGCAGTGTAAAAGCAATAATATTACATATTCTGAGAGTGTGTTTTTAGCCTTAGGTATCCCGCACGCAATGCGCATGCGCCATATCGTTACCTGTGGCCTGCCCGGCTCTACAATACTTTTCCACATTATCTCACAAACGGCACGATTTTCGAAGAAAGTTACGGAACATAAAACATGTTTTTTCTCTACAACGTATGTCCGAAATATTGCTCATTCTAAGAAGAAATGAGCGAGACACGTTAAAAATGTATATTAGTATTCATGCAAAGTACCCGCTATTCTTATCAGATTTCAAGTAAACTTGAATTTTCTCCACACATTTTCGAAAAATACTCAAAACCAAATTTCATGAAAATCCGTCCAGTGGAAGTCGAGTTGTTCCATGCGGACGGTCGGTCGGACGGACAGACATTATGAAGCTAGTATTCTCCTAGCAATGGGTGAGGAGAGGGGGGTGTATAGGGTCTTGGTGGGGAAACCGGAGGGAAAGAGGCCACTGGGGAGACCTAGGCGCAGATGGGTGGATAATATTAGGATGGATCTCCAGGAGGTGGGATGTGGGTATGTGGATTGGATTGGGCTGGCCCAGGATAGGGACAGGTGGCGGACGCTTGTGAGTGCAGTAATGAACCTTCGGGTTCCGTGATATGCGGGGAATTTCTTGACTAGCTGCAAACCAATTAGCTTCTGAAGAAGGACTCTGCACCATGGAGTAAGTAAGTATTCTCTTAGCAATTTTGCGAACGCGCCTAAAAGTAGAACATAATTCACTAAAAGGGTCGGGGGGGGGGGTGTACGAGACACAGTGGACAGTCTGCAGTGGCTTTAGAAACAAAGGAACCGCACTCACCAGTACTCGGAAAATTACACAGTCAAAGCATCGCGTTATCACAGTCCAGTAATTTAGAGTGTAATATATATTCCACGGTGGAAAGAGTTAATTTTACTAGTGTTTACAGTTACAATGACGGAGCTGAAAGTATTAATCTAAGTTTAACCGTTGACGAAAGCATTGTAACGATTCTGAAAAGGAAAATGATAGGCCCATCACATTATACTGATCAGCTAAATTATTTCCATGTGAAGTTATGGATGGATCATTGCAATACATCCAGAACATGCTGTAATACTAACAACACAAATGCAACAATTACGTGACTTGATCCTACCTCCAGGTCAAAAAGTCCACGTGATCACGAAAGCTTTCAGCAAAATATGCCTCACCTGCAACAACAACAAAAATACAAACCATTGGAGCGTTCGCTCTGTCACTGACACCAGTTGCCATTTGATGCTCTTACAAACAACACAAAACTGGTGATTGAAAATAACATACTGGCATAATGTCTAATCGGCTTTTCCGAAACAAGTGGCATAACGCAAAGCTCTTGTCCTATGGCATACATACATTAAATTCCCAAGTGCCTTTCATTGTTAGTTTATACCTATTCAAAATGGTGCGAAATCAAAGTTCAGCCAAATCACATGAATGAAAACTAGAAAGTCGAACTTAAATTTTCGAAGTTATTAACAACGCTAAAGAAAAAAAAAATATGACATATATTTAATATAGCTTACACCTCGCATTCATACAGCACGACATTAAAAGAACAAATAAGGCTCTTCTCAACGCGTGTTCAATGTAATACAGATTTGTTTGTTCCTCGCGTTGGAAAACGGCAAACATTACGATATGGTGCAATACACATTCGGACATGCAACACAACGACACCATCCTTTAATAGTATAGAAACCCTTAAACCTGAGGAAAAATGTATAGGGTATAAAACGAGTTTCAGTTTTCACTACAAACTGTGTTCAAAATCTTTTTCGTTCCGTGAGTTACGCCGGAGATACGCGCAGAAATTTACAGATCTTTCATGTGTTTGTAACTGTCGCTAGATTTTAATTTATAACTGAAACTGCTACGCACTTTGTCGCAAAATTGTCCAGTACCAAATTTTACGAAACTCTTTTCAATAGTTTTCAAGTACATGCAAAATTACGAAACGAAGAGAAGGAGCGATTTTAATGGTTGTTACGCAGGCCTGCAAATATGCCTAATAACTGATACCAAATGCTAGTACATTCAATAAACGTTATCACTTCTTAAATACATGGCACGATAAAGCAGCAGAAATGCACAGATTAAGCTGTGATGTTGGATGGTATTCTCCATAAGTATGTTTTTTACCAAACATTATACCTGCAATGAAGATGGTCGTTCTCAAAACTTCGATAGCTATTCAGGAGATTAACAAATTTTCCGCGTTTATGGAACCTGTAATTTGAGAATTCCAGATCCGAAAAACCATTCACGCTGTATCATATCCCTCAAACATTACCTGCAGAGTTTTCTTATGAGGTTATGCGTAATTTCCTCTAGCTTCTTCTAACTTCCTCGTTTAGGCGCGTTAGCACAACTGCTGTTAGCTTTGTCATGTCAGTATATCTGTCCAACCGTCCGCATGAAAAAAAAATCGATTCCCACTAGGCGAATTCTCATGAAATTTTATATATGAGTATTTTTTAAGTCTGTCAAGAAAATTAAAGTTTCATGAAAATCTGACAAGAATAACGGGTACGTCACATGACGACAAATATACAGTTTTTAATCATATCTAGCTCAATTCTTCTTCGCATGAGAAATGTTTCAGCCAAAAGGTGCAGAGAAAATCAAAACACGCATCTCATGTCCAAAAATTTTTTTCCTCCGAAAATCGTGCCGTTTATGACATAATATGGAGACAAACGGTAGAGCCAGTGCAGGCCAGCGCTAACAATATAATACGGCGCATGCGCTCAGAATGCTGGATAACTCTGGCTACAGACGCACACTCAGAATATAAAATACTTATTGCTTTTCCACAGCAGCAACAACGGTTACACAAAAGCGCTTCAATGTAACGTTTACACGTACATTGCCAGCCTTGATGAATCCCCCCCCCCTCCCCCCGGGCCCGAGCACTTTTTAGACACCACGAAACTCCGTTCTTTCCTGAGAGGATGGGACAGACTTCAACCATAAAACCACAAGACATTGGACCAAAATCGTTACAAAAGTATATAGTCACTGAAATGTAAATATTATTAAGTAAAGTGTTCGTATGAATACTTCGGTCTTCTAGATTTAACACCGTCAAGTACGGTACCCAGTTATCAACGTTTCTGAGGAACCATCTGTCTTTATTCTCAGGGCAAGAAGTACCCTGAAGATGGATACAACATGTTCCTCCGAAACGTTAACTTTATCAGACTGCACAGCGTCACATCCCAAAGAATAATAGTCTTCAAAGTCGGAGTCTCCTATCTTGGGAGGTACTCCTACTTGTATGCCAACTGCTGCTGCGTATACGGGGAGAAAGGGGCAAGTTCGACATGTTAAAAAAAGATCGGGATAATTATTTACGTACGTTAATTACGCATGTTATTCCGACATTCAGTAAATATACATAGATCTGCCATAAGTTATGTCCCAAATTCCATGTAGTCCGCAGCTAGGGACAACGCGGCGGAAGGGTTCAAAGGTAGGTTATTTTTGGACTATAGACTCTTCAGGCACTTGTGGCAAGGCAGTTCGTTCACGTCTCTCGCAGTGTTAACATGGAGTGGGGTTTCAAGGAAAACCGTGTGGCTGTGATTGCCCTTCACAAATGCGGAAAATCAGATTCTCAAATTTTCAAACTCTTGAAACCACTGAAAATTTCGCGAAATTTCGTCTATCGGGCAATTAAACGTTATAAGGAACTGTGGGGTTTTGAAAACAGGGCTCGGTCAGGACGCCTGAAAAGTTTGAGGGCTGAAGCCGCTATCAAAACAGTAGAGGAGCGGATTCGCCGAAATCTGCTCTGGAAACAGAAGATCGTGTCCCGAGAACTGAACATATCGACCCAATCGAGTCGTGCCTCATCAGGAACGATCTACACATGACAGCGCACCTCGGCTCAAAGGAACACCTCCTTACTCCTACTTTGAAGGACATCCGACGGACAAGAGAAGAGCGTCTCATCCAGTGGGACGCTGAGAACGGGAACGAGAACATCCTCTACACGGACGAGAAAATTGTCACCATCGAGGAGAAGTATAACAACCAGAACAACAAGATTTATGCTCAAACAACCCTTGACGTGCATTCTGAGGGTGCAAGGATGCCATCACCCTTCCTACGTCATGGTTTGGTGGAAGGTGTCCCATCACGGGGTGACACATCTTCATTTTTGCAAAAAAAGGGGTGAAACTGGTGTCCGAGTGTATCAAGATGACGTGATACAAGGATTTGTGAAACAGCTTAACATGGCCCTCTTCAGCGGTCAGGAATGAGTCTTCCAGCAGGACTCAGTTCCTGCCCAAAAGCCAAGACGACACAAGAGTGGCTGCGAAGGAACGTTCCGGCCTTTATCAGCGCCGAGGATTGGCCCTCGGGGAGTCCAGACCTCAACCCCCGGGACTGTGAGCGGTTTTGGAGGACATGGCTTGCCAATAGCGTCGCAACAACCTGGACAGTCTGAAGAGATCCCTCGTGAAAGCAACGGCAGAGATCCCCCTGGAGACGGTGCGTGCCGCGATAGCAGATTGGCCGGAGCGTCTCAAGGCTGGCGTCGAGGCAGAGGGCGGCCATTTTGAGTGGCATTATCATAAATAAAAAAATAAACTATTGCTAATAAATTATTTGGCTCGAAAAGTGGATGTCCTGTTTCATTTTCCTTGTAGGTCATAATATACTTTGGACAGAACTTATGGCAGGACTGTGTATATTAACTTCACACAAAAGCAGTATAAATCGTCCACTATACCACATTCTTCTGAAGACGATGATGCAGCCGAAATTTCTCCGCATGATGAGGAAATTCGGTAATAGTAATTATTTCACTTACATTGCCTCATGCTTCCATAATTCGAAACACAAACATTATAATATTATAAAAACCATATTTTGAAGCTCTTTCAGCACAAGAATAGTCCGAAGAACTGAAAATAACTATGAAGTTTCAAGTTCGCTGAAAACAGGCAAAACATATTTTGACACGGGGCATGCGATGCCATGAATAACGTAATGACAGGACTGGAACAAGTGAAAGCACTACTACTTTCAAGGAACAGTATGTCAGTCGGGAGCAAGAGCAACGGTGTTGATAAAACCTTTCCCAAACGGCGCAGTGAAAATACGAACTGAAAACCTTAGCAAAGGTGAGAAAAGAGTAGACGAATGCCTGGCGAAAAGACCCTAGTCGTTACTTTCAGAATTACTACCAATTAATTTCAAATTCTTTAGGCTAAAGGTCCATATAATGATTATTATAACCACGACGATTGATGAAATGAACTACGAAAAAATAAGTGCCTCTCAACACAAGAAATATCAGACGACAGCGTGCACTCACTCGCACCTGTTGTCAGACACGGCCTTTCAAACTGCTTAGCATTTAAGCAAGTCAAGGTTCGTACCAGTAAAAAATAATAATACTTCAAACTGGCACCGCGTGCTGAAGATGTCCGTCTTCCCTCACTGATAAAGCAGACACCACATTTAAAAAAAAAAAACTACGGTACCATTCAGTCGACAAAAGAGGGCACTACTTCGGACAAAACCTCCCTAGAACACAAGCCACTATTAAATACTCAGCTTAATTTTGACACGACATTTTCTCCATCCCACCTAAGTGAGAAAGTGAAAGGGAATTTCACAGAATGGAAACAATAGATCTGGCATAATTCCCGTAACGTACCGAAATATTTCTTTCGAACCCAACCCCGATTTAACACTGTAAAAAACAGAAATTTACATTTCTACAAACCCAGAGGAACTAGGTATGGTGGCACACAACTGCCCTCAACTGTGCAACTTCTGAGCACCCACCCCGCCATGTACACACACGTTGGAATAAGGGAGGGGCACATGTTCCTGCATTATATACGGATCGATTGCGAATTCCCACAACAACCACAAATTTCTGGTCTGGGTGGTAGTGGGACAGTAAAATAAAATTATTCCGTACAATTGAGTTGGCTGATTCGATTCGACGATAAATCCATCCTTGCGATAGATGAGAGAGGACAGGGAGGCTTACCGTACGTGTCTTTACTGCATCAGACAATGCTGCGTCTTCCAATATCCTCTGCCGGCATCAGCAGAAACAACCCCTCAGCATACCGTTGTCAGCGTGCCATACACAGAACTGAACAATCTCGAGCACGTGCGCTTTACCTACAGCCACCAATTCCGAGGGTTTTAAAATCACTCGCCGGCTGCGTGGTGTATGAAAGGTGCCCGAAGGATTACAAAATTACACATTGTAGTCTTTCTAGTAGATATTTATTCCCTAGTTCAATTAAATGACCCTATCTCGATTCAGAAAAATACAAAACGTTAAATCGTGATTGTGAAATATGACTTGAGAATTCTGTGGGAAGAAGGCGCCGTGGCCTGCTTTTAAAAATTATTCCGGAGCTTTCTTGAAGCGCTGGGGGAAAACCGTAAGTGTCCAGAGTCCTTTTCGAAGTCGAATCCTAGATCTCCTGAATATGAATCAGGAATTCCCACCAGTCAGCCCCGACTTGGGCACATGTAATTGAAAACGTCAAAATAAAAAACAAAAAATAAAGACAAAACTATTGGCGTTTTACCGTTATCACCACATGGCTGTTATTTTAAACGTGTGCAAAGGAATATATGAAGATCCACATGTTCAAACATCGACCTACATAGAGAACACGAGGATCCTACGATGAGGGCGTTAGTACAGGGTCTACCTGCCATTCCTAACACGCAATCTCGCGCGGCCGCCATGTATACAATGTCGACAATGGAAAGTAAACAGATGTGAACCAATGCATACGCATTTTCCAGATTAGAGACATGAAAGTGAAGCTTCCAGTATCATAGACGCGCACATACAATGGTCTTATGTAATACTACCAAACGTAACCTAAATTAACTTCAGTTGACAAAGTGATCTACCACCAATACCACAATAATCGAAATACGATCAGCGACAGTAATTGTGTTACACCCACACAGATGGTGACGACAAAGTTAGTAACTCCTGATTTATCCATTCGGAGCAGTGACATATGCTTAACGAATACCCATACGATGTGCACATGCTTCTTCAGATCGGACCACATTAAAATATTACTATTACATCATACAGCACACAAAAGTGAGGGGTACAGAGCACTCAGAACTAATGTGACCCGCCCTGTATGACAAAATGATTAGACATAAATAATCAAATATCGCTGCCACTTAGCATAACGTCTGACAACGTCATACCAAGAAAACTAGTGGGACAGCGGTTTCTGTAACAAGTGCAACCTATTTTCTCTTTTTCAAAACGAGTACAGCAACAATGATATCAACTTCATATAATAAAACCAATTAGATGCATTAATTTTTCAAATTTTTTCTGGAATAAAATTCTACGTGTTTCGGAAAGTTCCTCTGTCCATCATCAGGTGTTTTTCACTGTACACACAGCAATGGTATATGTCATACAGGTTTGCTGACAGCTGATGTTCCATCCTGATCCTGTCCGCAAACTTTCAGCAAACGTGTATGACATATACCATTGCTGTGTGTACAGTGAAAAACTCCTGATTATGGACAGAGGAACTGTCCGAAACACGTAGTTTTATTCCAAAAATAAATTTGAGAAATTAGTGCATCTAGTTGGTTTTATTATATGAATTTATCACGATGCACGGTCACCTGAACGTCAAAATGATATCAACTTCAACGCATATTCCACCGATATCAGACAAATTCCTGGGCTGTCTCCCTTTGTTTCTCGTAGCCGGACAATATAAGCTCTCTTCGTAATAACATACAGATAAGATCCTTGAAAGTCTGTGGCGATTAGTTAATATAATACAGTGAAGTCAACAGTACCTGCAGACTGTGTCAAAATCAACGATATCTTTCATCAAGCGAAATTCTCCACAGAAGATGGCTTCGAGTTTCGAGCCAGATGAGTGTGAAGTACTCTTGAAGCCTCTCTCTTTTTATCATTCTATTTCTCATTCAACAATGCTGGAACACTTGCGTCTCCCATACCCTTCTCTATTGTCCACAGACCACTGGCTGAGAAGAAGGAAGAAATCTCTCTGAAGTGCAGAAACAGTGAAGCGTGAAGGATACGTGCCGTGTGCCTTCGTTCTAGTAAAATTACAAACACCAAATACAAAGCGCTGACGTTGCGATTATAACTCTAAGGCACCTTGAAAAGTGTAATTCTTAACTTTTTCCTTTGCATATAAAGAGTCCGGCAGAAAAACCTGACGATTTTTAAGTTACAATAAAATGAAAAGTATACTATCTTTTTACGTGAATTTATTACTAAAATTATCTACATCTTAAAGCATTTTAATTACAATATTCACTTCCTGAATATAGTGTCTGTGAGGTGGTGTCCCTTGTTGCCAGCACATTCCCGCAAGCGGAGGACTTCTGACAAAAGCCTGACGCAATCGTTCGATGATCTCCGCAGTTCTAAGTGAAGGCTCTCTTCCTGGACGTTTTCTTTTTGCGGCAGACGCTGTTTCTCTGCAGTTTGTCACCCACAACAGTACAGTATTGCGACTAGTGACACTGTCGCTCCGATGAATATTGAAGAGCCGACGAAATATCCGCTGAGTCACAACGCCAGAACCGTTGTTTTAGAAATACGTCTCCACAGCGAAGGCCCGATGCTCTACAGACCATTGCTCTATGGCAACTGAAATGCTTTGAGTCTCGCTAGAAGGGCGCTCAAGGACAAATTCCCAACGCCAACGATACCACTCACAGCTGTGTTGCCAAATCGTCAGGTATTTCTGCCGGACCCTGTATTTACTTAAATAAAATTATAATGTAGCATAGTAGATATCGTCACCACAGATGTTAAGAGCACAGCAAATATCCGACGTTATCCACGACAAAACTACATACCAACTACGGAATGCGAAGAACTTCTAAACAAAAGAGGCCATGTAGGTACAAATGTAAGAATAAGGCCCGGTCGCGTAACCAGTTTTGCCGTATATTTCATATGCTGAGTGTGTGCCTGCAGCCTTTGTTATCCAGCATGCAATGTGTGTGAGACGTATTATACTATCTGTGGCCTGTCCTTCTGTGCCATATTTTTCGACATTACCACATAAACGGCCACGATTTTCGGTAGGAAAAAATTACTGAACACAAAATGCGTGTTTTTATTTTCTCTGCAACTTGTCTTACACAATTCTCATTCTTAGAAGAATTCCGCGGAGATATGATCATAAATTACATACTTCTTCATTTACAGCACGCCGTTATTTTGGTCAGATTTTAATGAAACTTGAACTTTCTCGGCAGATTTTCTAAAAATGCTCAAATATCAGATTTAATAAAAATCCATCCGGTGGCAGCCGAAATGTTCCATGCGGACGGACCCGACGAAGATCGCAACGGTCGCTTTTAGAAATTTTGCGAATGCGCCTGATAAAAAAATGAGTAACAGGCACAAGAAATACCGTTATTGATGGCATGAGGGGCGGGGGCGGGGAATGATATGAACACGGACAGTTGAAAGTCTGAACAGGATGACAGGAAAAATGATATGTATCAAGAGTGCCATTACAAAGGTGGTCATGGAGGAAAGTCTGAACCCTATCGGCGAACAACTCATTAACTCCAAGGAAGAATGTTTTCCACTGCTGAAGACATGGTACTGCGCCTCCCATAAATCCAGTCTGCTATCTAAAGTTCATTCTACACCGCTACACCGAATATTTCTTCAAGGTGTATAAAACACATTATCAAAATATAACAATAACGCTATGACCTCCAACAGCAGTTCTCTCTCGAGCTCAGAACGAACTCTTCACCAGCACATAGCTATCAACAATTCAGACATGCCGTGGGTGAAGTTAACATGGTTACACTACCCTCAATTTTGTAACAATGTGTTACTCTCCGAATGTCTTGTTACGACCCCATATGTCTCCTGGTTAAAGGTTACACTGCCATCTTCAATTTGGCTACCTTCTTTTCGAAAATGGTGTTTAAGAAGGGTTGGTGGCAAGAGTTGCCATGCACTACTGACAAACTTCGAGTACTGTGGCAGTACACCTGTTCGTCTGGAAGAGGAATATGAAACCTCTGTCAGAACAGGTGGTCGACATACGTCTCTGGAATTTCAGAATTTAAGCCTTCAACCTGTTCGTCCAGTAATTCGACCTGACAACTGTCCAATAAATCCACCTAACAATATACTAACTTCAGCAAACAAATAACGATTACACTAAAATTACTGCAATATACGATACGACTTGCTAATAAACAGCGAAGTCTCAGTCGAAGGAAACATTTTTCTCGATTCGCTGTGTCCCTCAAAAGGATGTACGATAAGGGTTTGGCCTAAGACTTTCACGAGCGGAAAAGATGACATTTTAACCCTCTCTATGCAGAAAATGCATTCAAGAACATAGAATCGGTGTCTGTTAGCGGTATTTGAAACGTGCACGTCAGAATCAGATTCAAGCACGAATCTCCCACAACAACCAATAATGAACACTTGAACGATGCACTCCAGTCACCAGTGTCACCCATCCCTCGATGGGTCGCACGAATGAATATTGGAGATCTATACAAGCAGGACAAATGACTCGCGTCACATACACACCATGTAGATGGTCTCACCGCCGTATCAGGCACACTCAAGCATATACAGCAAAATACCCCATCTTTGAAAGACGTTTCGAGGAACGATGATTTAATTTCTCATTAACAATCAACGATGTGCTACTGACATATGCAGGTTAACTGGTTTATTCAACCCCGTGTGGAGTCTGGCAGCTGCAGAAAATCTATAGCAACGCACTGAAGTATTCTAGGGTGACCAGCCGCGTACCAACGGACTAAAAATGTCGATGCTTCAGAAGCTGTCTCTGATGCCCTGACACACAGTTCGAAACGTCGGATTATTAACTGGTATCAACGCCACCATATGGAATAGTTGGAATCCTTAAACAATATTAATTCAATGTCCATTTCATCTTCATCGCCGTCACGGTCACTCTTAGTCTATAGTGCAGCTTACAGAAATTACAGAACCTAATAAACAATGATCATTACAAACCGCCGACACAAACTATAAGACTACGAAATACGAACAGCTGGAAGACATTAGTAACAAGCGGATCTTTACAGTGCGTGTTCACCCCGCGACCCGCCTGGTTGTATTATATGGCCCGCTGCCACATTCGCAAATTAATTATTACTGTAAACATTTCACATTAATTTGGGAGGTTAGGTATACCATTTAATGTGATTTTTACACGTGCGGCCCGCGAGCCAGCCCACAATAACGGTAGTGGTTCTTTGCCAAAAAAAGAATTTTGCATACCCCTAATACAGACGGAGATGACCCCAAATGAATTCCAATGGCTCAAAATAGCGCCCCTTTTTTGGAATGACTATGATAATACTTCAGAAGCCAGAAGAGCAAAGTCGGTATAGTTACTAGACTACAGGCAGGACAACGAAAAAATCGTGGTTCGATTCCCAGAATGGGCAAGAGCCTTTTCGTCGAAGCATAAGAAGGGTCCAAACAGCCGCCTATCAACTCGTACCAGGGGACTCTTTCCCCAGGGATAAGGCGGCCGCGATATGAAACTGACCACTCACCTCCATACAGTGCCCAGATTAAGAGTTAGAAGAATTATATTTCCACTGCTTCACATTCCTTCCTGAAGTGCACAGAACACCTCTGCCTTTGATAACATTTCCTCTGCATAACTAGACGAAATGTCTTGAACAGCTGAATGATTACGGGTTTATGTACACATGGTGCTTACCATGCACAAACACTGCAGAACTATTTTACAAAAACACGTAATCGGTGTTGACCAAATACAGAGTACGTGTACTGCAGAACAGGGATATGAATGCAGCCACCAACTATTTTCATAACTAACATGGGAGTTTCTGCTGAGCACCTATTTCTGTCTTCAGGCATATTTTTTTCATATCCTCTGTAAATTCACTGACCAAATTTTACGAGGATGTTGTGGATCCGTACCACCACTCCATCTCTAGATGGGTGTTCGCGCATGCGGCTCTTTGAATTGCTGCAAAAGACCGACCAGTGGTCATGTTCCAATTAAGGATGATCCTCTAAAACAAGACATGTTCACAAACGTCTGAACCTTTTTGATTTCAAGGACGAATTCAAAATTATCTTCTTCACACGATTTATATTACATTTAAAATGTTTCTGTTTCAAATTACGAAACAGGAGGATATGTTTCTGACTGATACCGTCCCAGGAGGCCTGCTTCAGACCCGCTGCTGCTGAACGTATCCATAATACGACCTAACAGCTCATTCGGAGTCACCCGACCAACTGTTCTGAGAATTGTGTCGTAACACTAGATCTTCGAAAACTAATGCCTCTACAAACAGTGTCAAGCTCTCACTCACAACTCCATCCACTTTCTTGACGCTCAAATCGGATTTTATAAAGTAACTCATTCAAGCCCTGCAGCCGAGTCCTTCTCGAGATCTAATAGTAGCTAAGCTCACCAAGAAATTCCCTGTCATTTATGTAACCCGAAGGTCTATTGCCATCTTCACAACAGCCCGCTATTTCAGCCAGGTCAATACAGTCCATATAGTCCATATCCTCACAACCCACTTCTTTCAAATTCGTTTTAATATAAACTACTGTCAACGCTTAGGTCTCCAAAGTGATCTCTCCCCCTCCGGTTGGCGACTGCACTTGTCATGCATTTCTCAAAACATTCGTGTTGCATAACCCGAACACCTGACTCCTTCATGCAACCAACTGGCAAAAAGCAGCATATGCCAACGTACTGTGAAGTTCATTATAGAGTTTATAAGCTTTACAGCATAAGAAACGCTAATCGCCAAGGATACAGGCCCCTACATAAAACATAAAACAGTTATTATGTCTATCTTAGATTTTTCAGGTACTTTACGATTTTGTGTACAGGCTCTCTAAAGAAATACATAGCTAACATACGTCATATGACAGTAGACCTTCTAACTGGTAAGCACCCAGGCTCTCACAATGGTGTCTATGAACATTACAGTCTTCTGGGATGTGAAGCTGCGTAATTTGATAGACAGGTAATAATGTTTGGAAGGAATGTGCAACCTCCATCTTCTATCTTGTACCGAGAGTATGGGAGTTTCAAGTTCCTCCGAAACATTTCACCGACCTCCCAACTCAGGGCGCCACATCCAGGAAGACAGCAGCCTATCTACCATGAGGTTTTCGAGTTCAAACGAGTGGATGAAAAACAACAAGAGATTCGCGTCAGGCGATCTCACATTCGTTCTGACTGTACGATGTCTAAAACGTCAATGGCATGGGTTGGGTTACGCTGAAAGAAACGAGAAAATACGAACTACGAAGCCTACTTTCCACGCATTCATCTGCATAAGTGTGATAGACTGCTCAAGATGTCAGTGAAAGCACAATTTGAATCTGCATAAGTGACAGAGACTATGAAAGATTTCAATGATAGAATAATACGAAGGAATGCTTAATTAAGCACAAAGACCCTTTTTTCCAGGTACTCCTATCAAAGCTGCCGATACCAAACCTGCAAGAGAAGGACGTTCAGTGAACTATGCACACTAGCACCGGAATAAGTTAATAACACCCTAAGTAACAGAACTGTGTACCTAAATTAACAACAAACACTGCACTGAATTAAGAACAGTAGATAAGAATGACGAGACATGCGATATTTGCATTTTTACGCGGCTAATATTCGTTACGGTCGAAGCCAACCAATGTCTGCTTATTCGGATATCCGAGTCTGTGCAAAATCTCGAAAATGGAATTCATACATAGGTCAAATACGCGTTTTCTTACTCCTGTGACATTCATCCTCTCACACGTAAGCAATAACGTTAGGGTAAAGCGGTGGTGCAGTACAAAACAAAAGTGACGAAATATAATTGCCAAAGGATTATAAATGCGTTTACATTTCGCATTAAGATCACACTGCACAAGACCTAAAGTTAATTTGTTCCTCCACATGCACCATTTAAAAGAGTGATCTTTCGCAACTGACGATGGGATGATTACATAAATGCATTAAGCAAACGATGAAATTATAATTCGTTCCATTACGAATGCGGCTTCTAGCGATGTTGTCATTGCCAAGTCGCTTCACTTGACAGATCTATAATGCAGCCATGACAGCAGAATCCAAAAGCTCTGCAACACCATACTCATACAAATAAACATCGCTGACAGCCTAATAAAAAGTTCTTATTTATTAGACGTAATAACAAATTCTGCCGATCCTAGTGGCCGTACTGTCTAAGGAGTGGGTCTGCGACTGCTCGTTTGCTGCGATTGTGGGTTCGAATCCCGCCGGGGGCATGGACGTCTTTCTCTGGTGATTGTTGTGTTGTCAGGTAGAGGTCTCTGCGTCGGGTTCATCACTCGTCCAGAGAATTCCTACCGAGTGTTGTGTGTCTGAGTGTGATAGTGAATCCTCGATAATGAGGAGCCCTTGGTCCTCTACGTCTGTTGCGCCATGGTAAAAATAAAAACAACAAATTCTGCTTGCCTGAATAAAATCAATGACAAAAACACGGCTGCCAAATCGGACAGAAAATACAAAAATTGGCGCTTTTCGTCAGCCCCCTTTAACTCTTCCCATACTTGTTATGGACGAGATATCTGGTTAAACCACTGACTCTAATGGTTTAAATTTATTTTATATTCCCAACCGGCAGCAGAAGTGTCCTGCCTTGTGTCTTAACAGTTACATCTAACTGTACGTGGCATTTCAACAAATTAAACGTTACGCGATAAAGATACGAAAAAATAAATATTTCTTCGAATAAATCCAGCGTCGAAGAAGTTAGTATACAAAATACACTACCTTGGGGCCAACTCCAAAATACAAAACAAGTAAGCACAAAACTATTACACGTAATTACAACTTGTTAGAGTAACATAACGTTCCATGTACTCATAAAATGGTTTTTGCTTTCGTTTGACATTGTAGTCAACGTTGTCCAATTTGGACCACAATTCAACGTAACTGATGAATCCCAGTAAGTACAGTCCTATGATGGTCACGCCACGAAGAGTCGTAGGAGATTGACAGGCAGGCGGAGGAACTTTATACAACGCTCTATCACGAAAACGTCTCCCCACTTCCTCGCAATAAAAGTAAAGGTAAAGTTCACCATAGAGCAGGCCACGAAGGCCCAGAGGGGGAGTAGAAGTATAGCTCTACTCTTTCTTTAACCTCGGCTGTAGATAGGGGTGGCTAGTCAACGCCACGCCCCGGCCACTATACCCCCGGGAAAGACCCGGTACCCATTGTATAGGAGGCTGGGTAGGCCCCAGGGTCGGTCTGGACGGCTGCGGAAAATCTCGCCCACAGCGGGATCCGATCCCGGACCGCCCAGCCCGTTATGAGTCACTATACTGACTGAGCTCTTCCGGCCCACACTTCTTCGCAATAAACATGGTAAAAAGTGATGTAGGCCAATGTCTTTGAGGCAGTTACAGCGTTCAGTAACAACGTACTGCGCATGCGGAGTTACGAACCCATCCCGCCAACATACACTCCGCGACTTCTCATGGCGTTACCATAATACTCCAGACGTAGGTTATGGCCTACCGTCGTCACCCTCGGACAGAATCACTGTAATCACCACACCAAACCCGCAGAAAAAGGAAGGGGAAAAAAACCTCTTTCGCTGGCAGCAGGGCATTTAAATTTAACGCGGACTTTGGCAGACCGTTGAAAGGATATAGTCAAAAACGCAGGTAGTATTTTTTTTATTTTTTAAATCCCTCAAAATAACACTTCACGACGGCTTTTTAAAAGAAATCGAGCTTCATATGCCCTCCTTTCATACGTAACGGCATGTTGAAGCACTTCCTATCCCTACTCACGAGGTGAATATTGCGACACTGTGTAATACTTCTCGCGAAAACTCTAGCCAAGAAAGTTTAGTAAGGCAATCAATTGCATCATAACCATAAGTTATGAAATACAAGACTTATGTCAACCAGGCGAGGTGCAGGAGCAGTCAAAGTGCAGCCTAATATAAATACGGTTCTTGTAACAGCTGATCCTAAGAACTCGTTACATCAATCGTTATTCTAACAAGCTACATCATGGAAGCTGACTAAATAACAGTTTCATGTTCAGGGTTAGACCCTGTTCGATACAGAATAACGCTTTCGTCTTTGTGTGTTCAGGCATCGCAGGTCATAAGCTAGCAGATTAAACACATGCATAACACCGGAAAAATCAGCGCCAGGTAACGGGTAGAACCGCGTGACGGACAACTACTCAACGCCAAAGAAAGGATTAACATAATCTTGAACATCTCACGACGCGCGGAACGGAGCTGCAACCGGAAACAAATGTATTCGTAACTGCGCAACATTCGCAAACTCTGCAATTTGAGCACACAATGGACGTGTTTCGTATGATTCGCATAAGACATGAGTATTATTTACCCAACAATAACCGGTTAGGGTTTATATTGGAAAAACGGTGTACCTACTATGGGCACAAATTGAATTTTTAAACAATACTCAGATCCATTTCATGATTCAGGGGGGTTAATAAGCTGTTTCACCTCCCTGCTGACCGATTTAATGTGACAGCAGTGTCACCACGCCATTTTGTACATAATTCCATTCTGTGCAGCGGAATGAAGATACTACGCACTGCAGGCACGGCAAACAAGTGTGAGTGCCAACATTGGCTGTTTCAAAATAGGAGTGACAATTAATGAAAGTCGACGAGAAGCGTCAGAATCGGTGCTTGAAGGTGGCACTGCTGGCTCTGCGCCTACCTATACTATATGTGCTAGCACAAAGTACGCTTCTTGCGTCACGAATCACGAGACATTAACGTTCAACGACGGAATTTCAATTTTTTTCATCTTATGATTTGCAAGAAGTTTCTAATCGCTGAGATCTTCGATCTTCCAGGACGTTGCGCGGCGTCAAAAGGCAGTTTGTTACCGGCGTTTCGGTTCATTTAAAAATCCCATACTTTACCCAGGGAGTGTATTTATGAATCTGATATTATATTCACAATCAACAACGATATTTCACTAAACAGCACATACATGCCCATTGATGTCTGTAGTAGACAAGGACTTCGTTCTCTGTGTCCTACTGGCTTGTTATACAAAGGACTAACCTCGACGTATTTCATTCTTCAAGCGGTAATTACAGTGTAACGTCCGATGCGCGACTGCGCTAACGTCACCTGTTCACAATGCAAAGATTTGAAGCAGTCTCTTCGTAGTCTTTCTTAATGAAGTAAGATCAGGAGCTGGTATAAATACATTTCACCAATTATACGCCAAATCAGTGGATTATTACGTAATGTTCGTAAAAGGTAAAGGTAAAGCAGTCCCATTACAGGCCTGAACAGGCCCAGAGGGTTCCAGGAAGTTAAGGTTCCCAGATTTCGTGACAACGGCACAGGATGGTGGTAGGCTGTCAGCCTTACGCACCGGCCGCTTTTACCCCCAGGAAAAACTCCTGGTACTCACTTCTTTTAAGAGCTGAGTAGACTCCAGGGCCACAGCGCGATCGGAAGGATTTTATGTCAATGAAAAATTCCAATGACACCAGCTGGGACCGAACCAGCGATCTTCCGATCTGTAGCACAGCACCTTAACTACTGTGCCACTGTGCCGACCCCAGTGCCATAGTGCGATCGGATTTTATGTCAATGAAAAATTCCAATGACACCAGCTGGGATCGGACCAGCGACCTTCCGATTTGTAGACCAGCACCTTAACCACTGTACTACCTCGGTCCTCCGTAATGTTCGTACATTATAATAAGTATCAAAGTGTTATTACAAAGATTATAAAATTAAGGACGATGAGACCCAATGGACATGCACCCCACTCGAAATACAGTGTATGACCCAGTAATGCATACTACACCTGCTACCGAACAGCGACGAGTCCCATCAGTTATTTGTACGCGTCACGCTTGTGTCTAATTTCATTCACCTTTGCATCTGGGTGGTAAAACAACCACTGCCAAAAAGATTTTGACTGGAACAAAAATGACAAATTACATTGTCAGACTTAATATATAATTACAAACCACCCCAAATGTGTGACCAATGGGCCATGATTACTTCGCAGAGCCACCCCTTACTCTGAACTTGTCTTCTAAACATCAGCTGCTACATACATTACACGATTATTTTAACCGTGTGGATGTCTAATCATCGTTCAAATACTTTTACTGAATAATTAATATTAACTTTTAACCGTTTCTGCATTCCTAAATGACTATATCAACCGTTTCTTGTTAAACAGTAATTATCTACGGCCTTCCCAGGGCCCAATAATTCAGCCTTCATGTCTCCCAAACGCCTCGTTAGAACAGGAATACAATTTAAAGTCGTGGGCCAAGCGTGCACCCAAAAATCTATGATCAACTGAGGTTAAAACAAAACTCTCAGTTACGAAAAGTGAAAAGGAGCATTACCAAACAAGACTCAAATTCTAAACATCTGTTCCTTGCAGTTCTCCTTACTGAGTTCAGGCACAAGTCTACGCGTTGCTCAGAATCGGGGGTTGGTGACAAACTGCCAGAGCCATTGTACCGCCTAATGATGCTGCATTAACCGCAGGGGTTACGTGCTGTCAAGTGATACGCGAATGTAATTTTTTTTCATGAGGAAATGGAAATGATAAGGAAGTCGCCGTGATGTAACTAGGCATTCTCTCGAGAAGACTAATGGGAATTACGAAAAACCTCTGAAGGTTTGGTGCTCACACTAAAATCGAAGTACGATCTCTCTCTCAAAAAAAAAAATCTGCTGGCTTACGGACAAATTAACCTTCGATGCTAATTACTAATAACGTTTAAGTAAGACCTGTACCATAGAAATCAGCGGCTCCAGTCCGCTCCATATCAAAGAAGTATTTGAACACAGCGTACAATAATGTGACATACAAACAGTACATCGACTGTCGGGAAAACTCTCAAAGTTTGTTTGTAACTAACACAGGAAAACGTCTCCCGCCTTCACAATGGATAAACATCACGTTATTGTAGGTTTACTATTTATTGCATTATAAACAAGTGGAAGTGTCACTTGCTTTTAGAACAATACACACTGTAAACTGTACATTTGTTTTACACATTGTATTGAAATGGCCCATGTTATTCTTGCATTACACAGCACTCACCGACTGGATTTCCTAATGGAAGCGCAATGCGTTCTCTGTGAGGTGGAAAATAAATCCTTATACATAACGTAGATTCATTTTAGTCTTCACAGGAATCTCATTACTGCACAGACTTGAGAACACTGCAGCATGCCATAATTTCAAAATTACATGAAAGGTCAAGGATTCAATCACCAACACTGTCATTAATTTTCTGGTGATAAACTCACGGCCAACCCTGACTCTATGTGAAAGGTCTTCTGTGCTAAGACCTAATTCAAAAGGTGCTCGCAAAGAAGCACCTTTCCTTTCATCGCATAATCACCAATTATCAGGTTACTAAATTACTAAAGACTGATAGCACACAAAGGGAAGAGCAGCTCAACTCATGCACAACTTATTAAAAGGAAGCCCATCCCCATCTACTCATATGCATGTCAAGAAAACAAACTACTCTTTAAGCTTAGAGAGGACGGACTAAAAAAAGGGTAGCCTATTAAGGCTATGTAAAACACAGTGAGTTGTAAAGTTACTATAAAGCAGCTCAATAACAAGGGTCATCAACGAATCTGACGAGCTGTAGTTTAAATTAAACTAATGATGTTACCAAGTCTTCTTTTCAGACTACGTCTGTTAAGTTCCAACACTGAGACGGACTAAGCCAGCATCGGGTTTCGATGAAATATGGTAAGCTGCTATACACACCCGACCGATAACTGAACTATACACATCCCTACCTATTCGCGGTCGATGTGCGGTGCTACAATATCAGACAGAACATTCCTTTGAGAAATTTCTGTGGCACTTCTTCGCGGGCTTCGCGCAGTTTTTCAAAGTCTAACTCGCTCACATTACGCCACTATCCACCTCAGTTCGCGGCGGTAACACCCTGCAAAGTTTCGCTTTTATTTTAGTATCCTCGGCATACTCTGGACTCGAATAAGAAAAGACTACATCAGTAATGGAACTAAACTGTAAATGTAGTAAAGAAAGAAAATGGAGAATACAGCATAAAACAGGAGATTTACGATCTGTACTCCCACCATATATATTTGGTAGGAGTACAGATCACACGACTGATATATATATATATATATCAGTCGGGTGTTCAAATAAAAAATAATGAGTTGGGCGGGGCATGTATCAAGTACAGGGGACAGAACAGCTTCATACAGTACTTTGGTGGAAAAACCTGAAGGAAAGAGACCACTACGAAGATCTTGGCGTAGATGGGAGTTAAAATTAAAATGGACCTTCAAGATCTGGGATGAGGGCAGGGAATGAATCTGGCTCAAGTACGGACAGCTGGCGGACTTTTGTGAATGCGGTAATGAGCCTTCAGGTTCCACAAAACTGTGGGTATTTCTTGACTAGCTTCTCAAGATGGACCCAGCATCAAGGAGTTGATACAGATAGAAAGTAATAATAGCAAGTAAGTAATGTCAAAGTGAAGCCGCTGATCCTACTTGCGACTATATAAGGAACGTATTCTCGCAAATACCGAGGTGAGCCTACACAGACATGCCGTGCTGCAAACTCTCAGAAGTACTGAATCTAATTCTAACGTTGTTTTCGAGCTTTAAAATATATATATATATATATATATATATATATATATTTACATGCTACCGACTTTCTTGAAGTTTTCCAGGCAGCAGAACACAAGATATTACCGCGCACATTAAATACACTAAAGAAATTATATAATCATTCGTGCGTGCATTTCTACGTGCATCAATGCATGTACTGCAGTCATACGATTCTGTATAGTTCACAACGCTTTTTCGTTTTATATTTCCATACAGTGCTTCCAAGTTTGTGCTCTGTGAGGAGTTTGGGGTGGGGTGGGGGTGGCAACCTTCTCTAATGTCGAATTTTAATTTTTCATAATTCTGGAATAAGTAATGCGCCGTTAACAGAAACTTAATTTAAGCGTAAGATACAATGAAATGGCACCGCTGGTAGTAAACTATATTTACGAAACCCTACGTACAGCAACCGTCCAAAAAAGAGAGAGAGAATCCAAGAAAATTACTGAGAACACATTGACTTCACAACAAACCAATAAACTCAGTTCGATTACACCGGTCTTCGGTGTGTTCGATTAAAAGTTGTCTGGATTCATTGATGTGGGAATAAGACAAGTTTTTAAGAACCAAAAGGTCTCTCCACAGCAATAAAGTTTGGAAAACTTTGCGTTAATATGTACTGCAGTCTATAAAAAAACGTAAAAAAGGGTAAAAGGTAAAGGTAAAGTGATCCCGTTACAGGCCCGGTGTGGCCCAGAGGGTGGGTAGAGGTATAGCTCTACTCTTCCATGACCGCGGCACTAGAAGGTGGTGAGTGGTCAGCAGCACGCCCCG
>Ga0131853_10001148_pt1 | contig 48289 bp, 26 predicted proteins | sample TergutLab28metaG_FD_92764 | JGI IMG/M metagenome (GOLD analysis project Ga0131853, IMG submission 92764) | Labiotermes labralis P1 segment gut microbial communities from Petit-Saut dam, French Guiana - Lab288 P1 (version 2) (version 2) | ecosystem: Host-associated > Arthropoda: Insects >... | reverse complement strand
TTATTGTGGGCGTAGGAGTGGGAGTTGGTGTCGGAGTTATTGTGGGCGTAGGAGTGGGAGTTGGTGTCGGAGTTATTGTGGGCGTAGGAGTGGGAGTTGGTGTCGGAGTTATTGTGGGCGTAGAAGTGGGAGTTGGTGTTGGTGTTATTGTGGGCGTAGGAGTGGGAGTTGGTGTCGGAGTTATCGTTGGAGAGGGAGTCGGTGTTGGTGTCGGCCCTCCTGAAGTTGGAAAAATACCGAAAGGTTGTGTAAGAGCGACACCATGGCTGTTTATTCCTGAGTGACCAGCGGGTGGGGTTCTGCAAATTAGTACAGCGCGAACATAGTTGCCCCATACATATTTTCCGAGTTCTGCCAAGTTAATCGAAGGGCCTGTTTCGATAATCACGCCACCGCCGTGGTTATTAGAGCCGTTCGCACGGAAAGGATTGCCCGTAATCCACAGAATTTCATCGTAGTTTACGCCTGTAATTGTAATTGTTTGACCGGTCACGGCAATATTTCTGATTGCCGGGGCTTGCCTGTTCATCAGTGGGGCGTGCCATGAGCTACTAGCGCTGGTAGAAACATCTTGGTTTACGTCAAGCCTGCGGTCAACGCGGCTAACCATGTAAAATGCGCCTGTTTCCATTGATGTCCGATGGTTTTCGTCTGTAAGAGACGGCATAAGCATTACGTTCCAGCCGAGTGCTGTACCGTCCATGCTGTGTGAGTCGTCATTTGAGAAGCCCCAAACATTTCTGCCTGTCGGCATGGCTTGCAAAAGAACATTGTCCCATAAAATTCTGTCGGAACGGGTTTCATGGTCGGGGCGGTTATATATTTCCATGCCTATTGCGGCGGGGAAGTCTCTGAATCTTGTAACATATCTGTTTACCTCGCGAGGCAAGTTGGATGCGGCAACATGACCGCGCCCTCCCGCATGAGAACACATTTCACCATTACGTGCGGTACTGCATCTGTCAGAGCCGGAAGAGGAGCAAGTATGTCTACCTGGGTGGGCTAACACCGCAAGACCGCCTGCAAGTCCCGTTTGGCGAAGAATTTCATTGTCGCTCCAATGCTCGGGGGCATTAATATTAGCCCAATATGTGAGTGTATGGTCGCGTGTGGAATGCTCGTTAGAGAAAGGAACGCCAATCATGCCCACGTTGGGCTGACCTGCGGGCATTCCAAGAATTGTGCGCATTTGCCCGCGTATGAACCCCAACGCGGAAAAACGTGAACCCGAAGGCAAAGACCGCCCCGCGCCCGGCTGCCAAGTGCCGTTTCTTATTGCTGTTTGGTCTGCCGCGGTCATCAGGTGGTCGTTGTGATTCCATCGCATGGGCTCCCACCAAAAAACTGTGGGCTGTGCAGGCGGATGTCTCGTCCAGTCGCCGGTGTCAATTACATTGTGGTCTGTTATGGCAATTATATCGAAACCTCTGTTGTAGTGGTCTAAAACCGCTTCGCGAAGCCAGGAATTACCGTCCGAACGCTGTGTGTGTACATGATGCGCAGCGCGGAATTGTCGCCATGTAGTCCAGTTTACATTTCTATAAGGGTTCTCAATTCTGAAAGTACCCGTCATTGCCGAGTTTTCCCTACGTATTTCCGGCGTGGATGTATCCATGCGAAACACGGTAATGTTATCAATTTGAAACGATGCCCGGATGTTGCCACCATCACTACTGGAAGCCCAAGGAATAATGCGAAGCGCTTGGTTTGCGCGCCCGGCGTGTTCCGAAGATACCGTGTAGCTCATGGTGAACGGGCCGGTTCGGGTAGCAGTATCAGAGCCTGCCAAATAGCTGGTAGTTTGCGCCGATTGAAAACGCATTCTAAGGCCCGAACCTGAAATTAAATTTCCGCTAACTGTTACTACGTCGCCCTGCTCCAACCGGATGCCGTGTAAAAGTAAGCCCCTCGTGTTGTTTGCAGCTGTGCGTTCTACAAACAGATTACGAGAACCGGATGTACCGCGCACCTGCACAGTAACTTCATTTAACTCGTGGGTGGGGGCTATATTCGTGGTGCCTGTTCCGATACATCCCAGCGGTAAGTCCGCGATATGAGGCTGAAGCTGAAAAAGATAGCCGGTATCGGAAGAACGTTCAATTCTGTAAATTCTGATATCGGAAAGAATAAGCGTCCGGGGTGAGCTTGCCGTAGGTTCGGGGGACATACCGTTTGAAGCTGTGCCATTATCAATTACAATATTTCCACCATTGGCTTCCTGCGTCCACTGCAACGCAATCTGCTGCGGATTTGTGGATATCCCTGTAACGCGCTGCCAATCGGAACTTGAATTATTGTTTGTTCCGGCATTGGCGCGCATACGAAAACCACCCGTACCCGAACCCATTGAAGCGTTAAACACCAGCCTGTACGTGACTCCCGGCACAGGAGTAAAACCGTCTGTAACGCTTCGGGCTGCGTCTTGCGTGCCACCTACAACCGTACCGGTTTGTATTTCAACAAATCTGTTTGTAGCCCCGAAACGAACCTCCACACGTGGGGTTGCCCCGTGTGTTATGGAAATTGTAGAGTTGGTGGGTGTACCGGAATTGCGCAAGCGAACCCCGGGTAAATAAGTCGGTGCTTGCAATGTACCGCCGATTAAAGCCCTTTCCGCGCCGCCGGTTGCTACATCGGATGTACCCGCGTTAAGCCTTCCTATGTCTAACGACCATTCTAAATCATCTTCATGCATAGGCAACACTGTTCCGTTTAATTCAAGCGCGGACGGCGTTGCGGTTAAAAATTCAGGCAACCCGTAATATTCTTCGGGGACGGGCGAGAGGTAGAATTCACCTGCCGATACAGGGAGTAATCCAAAAACCATAACAAACGTCAAAAAAAGGCAAATCCTACTTTTAAAATAGACTCGCATACGCCCACTCCTCTTCTATATTGTATGTAAAAAAAATGTAAAGTTCCCCGTTGTTGATTTTAACATTAATTTGTAAAATTAGTCAAATGATAAAATGATAAATTTAAATAAGAGTGGGAAAAGGGAGAACCTTTTGCGAATGGTTCTCCCCACGAGTGTTTAAATTTGTTTAAACTAACTATTCTTGAAAAGGATAGAGCAATGCCGGGCAATAACCCAAGAATTCATCTTCAAGAATATTATCGTCATCTAACGATACTCTATCTAATTCTTGCAGCAACACCTGTTGCCTGTGTTGCATCATAATGTTGTAATAATCGACGTTGTTGATGTCCAATTCAAATGCAGATATATTCATATCGTTAGAAAAGTTCGTGATGCCGGAAAAGTTCATGTTGCCGGGCGTATTGCCGGTAATCACAGCATTATTGCCTATGCTTATTCTTGCAGAATTGTGCATGGAATGAATGCCCCCGCCGGAGTGAACAGCGGTGTTATTCGTTATTGAACCCCCGGTCATGATAAAGTTGAAACTTGGGCTGGAAACAAGCCGGGCTACCCACACACCGCCACCTCCACACATACTACCACCTATTGAGCAAGTCGATTGGTTACCTGTAATCGTACCGCCATTCATATTTATTAAACCGCCCCAATTATATACACCCCCACCACACGATGCACGATTGTTCCTAATTATGCCGTCATTCATATTAAACGTAGTTGAGCCGTCTTCCATTTCTACCGCCCCACCGAATGCTGCCCGGCAGTTTTGAATCACACTGCCGTTATTCATTGTCAGTGTACCCCCTTTTCTTATATATACACCGCCACCGCCTATAATGTTGATTGTAGTTCCGCATATCGTGATGTTATTACCCAGCGTTAAATTTCCATCTACAATAAAATGCCGCTGACGGTTATTAGTTCTTTTAAATAAAAAACGCATGGTTGAATTATTGCTTACGAGAGTTATATTTTTACCCGATGAAATTATAATCTCGTTGTCAGGCATAAAAAAGTCGCTTGAAATTTGGATTGTTTCCGGTGTATTTACCGGTGCCAAATTGATTAAGTTTTGAAGCTCTTGTGCATTTCTTGCCGTTGGTAAACCGGCGGGATTATCGGGTACATTAATAACCCTGACATTGGATACAGGGGCAGTGGCAGTGGCGGGAAGCCTTACATGAACTGTTACGGCTAAGTGCCCAAGTGCATTTCTTGGTATAGTAGTGCCGGTGACGCTCGTCCATGTTGCTTCACCATCACGTCTAAACTCCATTGTGTTATTTACACCTGTTATGGCATCAGATGCGGCATTGTATACTGCATTAGGGGCTACCCTCCGTGCCGGGACGATTACGGGAAGGGGTAAAGACGGAAATTGGCCGACAGTTCCCCTTACACGCACTTGATATGTGGCATTAGCCGTTCCCACTGTCACAGGTGCGTTGGTTTGGCCTTGAGATATTTGTGTCCAGTCCCCTGTTGTTCCCCTGCGAAACTCCATTGTGTTGTTAACTAAGATGGATTCTGTAAAACCGTCAAAACGTACAACGTTCGATGTTGGAGCGGATGGGCGCACGGGAAGTGTAAGTGTCACCGGCGAGGACGCTAAAACCATATTAGTTCCTGCGTACCTTACCCATAAAGTACGAGCCGCGTTTCCGGCAGCGGGAATTGCTGAACTTATGTTTAAATTACTATCAAGATTATTCCATGTTGTGCCATTGGTGCTAAACTGCATTTGAGCGGTGCTTGAAGTTGAAAGCGTTTCATTTTGAAAATTTATTGATAAATTCTGCGGCGGGCGGGCTACGCTTACAGGGGCGGAAGCAACTTGACCATTTACATCAACCGGTGTCCAAGACCTAATATGACCTACCCATGGATCATAGCCTATAGAAGTGCCATTCGCACAATCTTCCCAGCGCATTAAGCCCAAATTGTACACAAAATTCACACGCGATGTAACAAGTGTAGGCTGGTTTGGATGTGGTCTTTCAACAGTAAAATTACTTACTGTTACAAGCACACCATTGTTGACTGTGCCTCTGGGACCGGTAAATCTTCCAACTTCGAGAGGTTGCGAATGATAGTTCACAGACCCGTTTTGGGGACTGTTTGCTACTGTTCTAATGAAGACTGTCTTGGTTGGCGGGGGATGCGTTTCTATCCACGACACATTATAATTAAGTGGTCTGTTTACATCATCTACATATAAACCCGTTGAACGAACTTCAACACGTTGCCCGCCTATCGCACGGAGATAACCTACTGTTACTGGGCGCATTCGTAAGCGGTAGGTGTTTGCGTTGGAAAGAAGGCTATTGTTGTCGACTACAATAAAAAATGTACCGTTTCCCAAAGTGACATTTGATATATGTTCCCCTCCCGTTACGTTTATTCTATGAAGCTCTCCCCCGTTTGCGTTCAAAACCAGTATCGTGCTTTGTGCACCTGCAGATGAATTAAATGTCAATTGAAATGTATGGTCGGGAACATTTACGTTTAGCCGATAAAAATGAGATATTTGTGTTGTCGAAAACCTCTGAGTTATGTCTATATTATTGTTATACGCCCATGCTGTATTCGTCGTATTGCCCGGATTGTTTGGGTCAACAGTATTTGCATTTACAACAACAGCAAATGTAAAAATCATTAATAATGAAGTCGCAAAAAACAACATCAATCTACGTACCTTCACAAAAATTCCTCCTTTGAATAAAAACACAATTTTCAGATTCTAAGCACTAAGCTTAAATTGCTGGTGTACTGCCATAGCTAAGTCATTCATTTCGTCATATGACATGACGGTCTTTTTGTTATTCCTTAACATAGCTTCTATCGAATCGGCAGAATTCCCCGAACTGATGTGATTTCTGATTAATTCACCAACAGCCAGTATATCATTTGCCACACGTTGGGCATCTGATACAAATTGGGACGCATATATGCGAACTAAATCGGCAACAGACCGAAACGCTTCATTAAATTGTTCATGTATCACATTTAATCTAACCTCCAAATCTGCTTCGCCTAAAAAGCGTCCGCCAAAAGCATCTCTTAACGAGTTAATACTTTTCATTTGACTTTCAAAAGTATTGGCAAGTGCTTGAAAAATATTTTCCTGATGATTGAAATCCCTTCGTCCTCCTATTACATTATTCGGGTCAAAGTCACGGGTTATAAAACTAAATTGATTATCATTCATTGAGCTTTCTACCGCACGGCGTGTGGCTTCTTTATGCCAATTCAAGTAGTCTTCAGCATAAAGTTCACGATTGGCTTCAGCCCAATCCAAATTACCATATCTTGTTCTACCTGCCTCAAACTCCTCGTCTGCCCAAGTAGTTTCTCTGGTGCTTATATGGTGACGTGATGCATAAATTCTCCATGCACCTTGACAGTTACCTAGAGCATTAAGTAAATCAAAATTAATACCCATGTTTCTTTCCTTCTTTCTTTTTTGGATTTTATGATTGTTGTTAAGCATATGTTGCTTAACTATACTTACGAACAATCGCAAGCGTAGACAAGCAACATGGTTTTTCTGTTTTCAAGTTTTAAGCACGAAGCTTAAATTGCTGGTGTACTGCCATAGCTAAGTCATTCATTTCGTCAAATGACATGACAGTCTTTTTGTTATTCCTTACCATAGCTTCTATCGAATCGGCAGAATTCCCCGAACTGATGTGATTTCTGATTAATTGACCAACAGTCAGTATATCATCTGCCACGCGTTGCGCATCTTTCACAAATTGGGATGCATATATGCGAACCAATTCAGCAACAGACCGGAACGCTTCATTAAATTGCTCGTGTATCACATTTAATCTCACCTCCAAATCCGCCTCGCCTAGAAAACGTCCGCCAAAAGCATCTCTTAACGAGCTAATACTTTTCATTTGGCTTTCAAAAGTATTGGCAAGTACTTGAAAGACATTTGATTGATGGCTAAACTCCCTTCGCCCCCCTATTACATTATTCGGGTCAAAGTCTTGGATTACAAAACTAAATTGATTATCATTCATTGCACGCTCCAAACAACGACGTGCACTTTCTTTATGCCAATTCAAGTAATCTTCAGCATAAAACTCACGGTTGGCTTCACCCCAATAATAATTACCATATCTTTCTCTGCCTGCTTCAAACTCCTCATCTGTCCAAGGTGTTTCTTTGGTGCTTATATGATGACGTGATGCATAAACATGCCAAGCACCTCTATTGCCACCCATAGAATTGATTAAATCAAAATTAATACCCATGTTTCTTTCCTTCTTTCTTTTTTTGATTTTATGATTGTAGTTAAGCATATGTTGCTTAGCTATACTTACGAACAATCGCAAGCATAGACAGGCAATACAAATTTATAAACGCAACAAAAAACACGCTGCGACAAAACCATTCATGCCCTATGTATAATGTCGGATAAATTTCCCAAAAACATAATACTAAATTTAAGATATAGTATACAAATAAATTAAAAACGCGCCGTGAAAAACGCGTTTATGCCCTTCAAGAAAAACAAGAAAAATAAAAAATGTCAAAATAACCGTAATTGCCGCAAACCCCAATGTCACTTAATGTGTAACCTGTCAATACTGTCTCATCTATTATTTGATTTTTCACTTTCTTTCGAAATAATTTCACACTTAAGCAAAACCTTGCGCATTGTACTAACTACTGATAAACTATAAAAAAATTGTCGAGGTATTTATAATTATGAAATCATATTTTATTTTATTTGCGATAATTGTACTTATTTTTACGGGATGCCGAAGCACGGAAGCGGCGTCTCCCGAGCATACTTTTTTTACATCGTTCCGCGATATTCCGGGTGTTACGCCGGAAGATATTGTTGCTGTTGAAGCGATAAAAGAGCAATTTGATTATTTCGTATTTGGTACACTGCCGAATACCGAAGCGTTTCTTAACATAGACAATGAAATAACCGGGTTCTCCGTCCTTTTATGCGAATGGCTTACGGAGCTGTTTGATGTTCCTTTTATTCCCGAACACTTTACATGGGCTGAAATGCTTGACGGATTAAGCACCCACGAAATAAGTTTTGCAGGCAACCTTACACCCAACGAAGAACGCCGCCGAACTTATATAATGACGGATACTATTGCCACGCGCACGGCAGTATACATATATCTTACGGGAACCGAGCTTTCGGAAATAGCGGAAATCCGTTTGCCCAGGTACGCGTTTCTTGAAGGAGTCGTAGCAGCCGCCGACGTTATAGAGGCTGCGGGTGAAGGTGCGTTCGAGTATATTTTTGTTTCCGAATACATAGACGCATACGAACTTATGCACGCCGGGGAAATTGATGCTCTTATCACCAAAGACAATAATGTATACGTTTTTTACAATTTCGATGATATCGAGATGGAATATTTTTTGCCGTTAGTTTACAGTGCCGCTTCGCTGGCAACACAAAACCCGGAGCTTGAGCCGATTATCAGAATCATGCAAAAGGCTTTGGAAGGCAACGCAATCACTCACTTGAATATGCTGTATAATTTAGGTCATCAGGAATACACAAAACACATGTTTAATGCACGGATTAGCGAGGAAGCACGCGCGTTTATACGGGACAACCCGCGCATACCTATCGCGGCGGAATTTGATAATTATCCGGTAAGTTTTTTCAATACCCGTCAAAATGAATGGCAGGGAATCGCCCATGATATTTTACGGGAGATAGAATCACTTACAGGCTTGGAATTTGAAATTGTTAACGAAAACAATACAAATTTTTCTACTTTGCTTCAAATGCTTAAAGACGGGGAAGCACTTATGCACACCGAAGTTATACGCACACCGGAAAGAGAAGACCGTCTTTTATGGTCGTGCCGTTCTTTTATAACACATTACCCGGCACTTATATCCTCGATTAATCATCCTTCTGTTAACATCAACGGTGTAATGCCCGCAAAGATTGGCTTAATAAACGGTGCCGGATATACCGAAATGTTTTTCCGATGGTTTCCCGACCATAAAAACTATGTTCTTTTTGATGATCAGAAAGAAATGTTCCCGGCGTTGGAAAACGGCGATATAGACATGATAATGCTTTCCACTACCAGTCTTTTATATATGACCCATTTTTTAGAATTTTCGGGCTTTAAGGTTAACCTTGCGTTTAGCGACGCACAACACGGCACTTTCGGTATAAACAGAAACGCGGAAGAATTACGTGACATTATAGACACCGCACTTGGATTGATTGATAACGATGTTATTACACAGGACTGGATGCGCAGAACTTACGACTACCGCGCGGCAATGCTGGAAGAGCAAGCGCGTATACAATGGCGGTGGACGATTGGCGCGGGTATTGTTTTATTTGTATTAATTTTTAGTTTTTGGTTTGTGTATGAAAGAAACAGAAGAAAAGACAGCACCATTTCGGGGCAATCGGCTACAATTAACGCAATATATGATTCAATACCCGCGGTGGTTTTCACGAAAGATTTAAATAACAAATATACAAGCTGCAACAGCAAATTTTTGGATTTATTAGATGCCGTCGAATATGATTTAATCGGCAAAACAATTTTTAACAAAGATTCACCGATTGAAAAAAATCTGAATGAAATTTTTGAAGAAAACGATTATTTATTTAATACCAATGATTCATTTTACAAAGAATATTGGTATATCGCCCCGGATGGCTCCCGCCGTGCCCACCAAGCGCATATAACCCCTCTTACCAAAGACGGTAAGCCCGAAGGCATATTGGGTATTTTGGTAGACATTACGGCAAGAAAGATATCCGAAGAAGAAATTCACAAAGCATACACCCAAGCCACGATGATGTTAGATTCCTCCCCGATTTGTACGCAGTTATGGGATAGAGACCTTAATACAATAGACTGCAATCAAGCGGCGGTTAAGCTTTACGGATTCAAAGATAAAAAAGAATACACAGAACGGTTTATTCAAGAGTGTTCACCGGAATATCAGCCTTGCGGAGAGCGCTCTGACGCCAAAGCCATAAGACTTGCTAACCAAGCATTTGAAGAGGGATATGTCTCTTTCGATTGGATGCATCAAATGCCCGACGGAGAAACAATGATACCTGCATATGTTATTCTGGCGCGAATCGGATACATGGACGACTATATCGTAGCAGGATACACACGCGATTTGCGCGAGCAGAATCAAATGATGCAGCGTATAGAATACCGTGATAAATTACTGCAAGCGGTAAACAGCATAGCCACTATTTTACTTAACGCCGAAGTCGAATCGTTCAACGAATCAATAATAAGAAGCATGGAGTTAATGGCAAAAGCGGTAAAAGTGGACTGCGTATATATGTGGAAAAATCATATTAAAGACGAACAGCTTTATTGTTCGCAGTTATATGAATGGGCTGAAGCAAAAACCGTCTTTGCTTCGGATGATATGTACCGTTACGAAGAAGTTTTCCCGGGCTGGTATGATATTTTATCAAAAGGGGAATGTATAAACGGTTTAATGCGTGATATGCCCGAAGAGTCACAAAATTTTTTATCACCGCTTAATGTTGTATCAATTTTGGTTGTTCCTGTGTTTATGCAAGACCGGTTTTGGGGCTTTGTCGGTTTTGACGATTGGAAAAAAGAACGTAAATTTTCAGACACAGAAATTTCTATATTGCACGCTGGCAATCTTTTGTTCGCCAGTGCAATGACGCGTTACGAAAAAGAATTATATGTTCGGGATACTTCATTGCAATTAGTGGATGCGACTGAAAAATCCATACAAGCGGAAGAAAAACAAAGACGCACAGCAACCCGCATGGAAGCCATTATTAATAACGTACCCGGAATGGTTTACCAGTGCATATATAAACATCCTGAATATCCGATGGTTTATGTAAGCGCGGGCAGCAAAAAACTTTTGGGATACGCGCCCAATGAAATAATCGGAATAAAAAATATGCTGGTAGCCTTGATACATCCCGATGACGATAACAACACGGTTGAAAAATGTGAAGCGTCCATTACCGCGGGTTTAATGTATGACAATATCTACCGTCTTCTTATGCCGAGCGGTGAAATAAAATGGGTATGGGAACGCGCCAGCGTTTTAGAAAGAAACCCCGATGGTACGCCATATTTAGTTGAAGGATATGTTTCCGATGTAACCGAACGCTGGCAACTTGAAGAAGCCGAAAGCGCGAGCCGCGCAAAGTCAAATTTCTTAGCCGTTATGAGCCACGAAATCCGCACGCCTATGAACAGTATTTTAGGATTTGCGGAACTCGCGCTTGAAATTGCTATTACGCCGCAGGTGAAAGATTATCTGCGAAAAATAACGGATGGTACTAAATGGCTTCTTAATATAATAAACAATATATTAGATATTTCGAAAATAGAATCCGGCAAACTGGAACTGGAAGAAATTCCATTCGACTTGCAGGAGGTAGTTTCGCGCTGTCAATCTGTCGCTCTGCCACTTGTTAATGAAAAAGGGCTTGACCTTAGTTTGTACGTTGAAACTCTTCCCGGCAAAAGATTCTTGGGCGACCCGCTCAGAATTTATCAAGCGCTTTCAAATCTTTTGTCCAACGCAATAAAATTTACAGACGAAGGTGTTATTAAGCTTTCGTGCTTGGTAAAACCGGTGAAAAATGTAGAAGACGTTGCGTCGGTGTATTTTGAAGTAAAGGATTCGGGCATAGGCATGACTTCCGAGCAAGTAAAAAGGATATTTGAACCGTTTACGCAGGCGGATTCCAGCACAACACGCAGTTACGGCGGCACAGGGCTTGGTCTTACAATAACCAAAAATATTGCGGAATTAATGGATAGCGAACTGAAAGTGGAAAGCGCACTTGGTATCGGTAGCCGGTTTAGTTTTGAAATTATGTTTGCAACCATAGACGCCCCCGAAAGCAAAAGTTTTCGCACGGACTTATCAACCATCGAAAAACCGACTTTCAACTCGTTGGTTTTGGTTTGCGACGATAATCACATGAATCAGGAGGTTATTTGCGACCATCTTGCAAATGTAGGAATACGAACGGTTGTTGCGAACAACGGAAAAATCGGTTACGAAATTGTCAAAGAGCGCATGGAAAGAGGCGAAAGACCTTTCGATTTAATTTTCATGGATATATTTATGCCCGTTATGGATGGCAACGAAGCCGCGTCGAAGATAGCCGCGCTTAACACGGGAATCCCCATTGTTGCTTTAACCGCCAACGTAATGGTTAGCGAGACGGAAACTTACAAAAAGAACGGAATGCTGGATTGTCTCGGTAAGCCTTTCACCACGCAGGAACTTTGGCGCATATTGCTGAAATATTTAAAACCTTTCAATGGCGACAACCGCATAAATAAAAATGAGTCCTTTGAAGATGAACTTTATAAAAAACTTCAAATAAGCTTCATAACCAACAACAAAAACCTGCTCTCCGAAATCAAAGAAGCACTTGCCGCTAACAATATAACAATCGCACACCGTTTAATGCACAATTTAAAAAGTAACGCGGGATATCTTGGTATAACAGACTTGCAGGAAGTCGCGGCAGAAATCGAAAGCCTGCTTAAAAACGAACTTCTTCCCATACCAAAGACTCTCATGACTCTCCTTGAAAGCAAACTAACATCTCTCCTTGCGGAATTAATGCCGCTTATAAACGAAGCCGACGAGCCGCCCCAAGAAAATAACGCACCAGTAATTTCCGCAGATTCGGAAAAAACCCAAAAATTGTTTTCCTTACTCAAAATATTGCTGGAAAACAGAAGTGCCGATTGCCTATCCCTTTTACCGGAATTACGCGCAGTACCCGGTACGGAAACTCTTGTGCATTATATAGAAAGATACAGATTCCGGCTTGCGGCAGAGGCCCTTGAAGAGCTGACCGGCAATTAGCCAACCCCTCTCCCCGGATATGAGAAAGGACGTAAAAGCATGAAGAAAAAAAACAGCGTTCTTGTGGTTGACGACAGTGATATCAATATTATGGCTCTTTCTCATATTTTGAACTCGGATTATGACGTTTATGTATCAACGGACGGTCAAGATGGGATTGAAACAGCGATAAAACTTTTGCCCGATATTATTTTGCTTGATGTTGTTATGCCCGACATGGATGGATACGAAGTAATTTCTGTTTTAAAAAATTGTGAAAAAACGAAGGATATTCCCGTGCTTTTTGTAACGGGTCTTAATGATGTCGGAAACGAGGAAAAAGGGCTAAAACTGGGCGCGGTGGATTACATAACAAAGCCTTTTTCCACGGAAGTTGTTAAACACAGGGTTCAAAATCAAGTTGAAATAATAAATTTGAAACGCGAATTGGAAGCATCGTTGGAAAATGCAAAAGCGGCAAGCCGTGCAAAATCTGAATTTCTTGCTAATATGAGTCATGAGATTCGCACGCCTATGAACGCGATTATAGGCGTTACGGAACTTATGATGCTGAATGACCGGCTTCCTGAAGATATAGGAGAAGGGTTAGATAAAGTTTTTGCGTCGTCTAATTTGTTGCTGGGAATTATCAACGATATTTTAGATTTTTCAAAAATCGAAGCGCGTGAATTAAAAATTATACCGTTGGAATATAGGATTGCTGATTTAATTAACGATTCCATTCAAATGAATTTAATGAGGATTGAAAACAAACCAATTGAATTGGAATTAGATATTGATGAAAATATTCCGTCTGTATTGGTTGGGGACGAGCTTCGCATTAAACAGGTTTTAAATAATTTGCTTTCCAATGCGTTTAAGTATACAAACGAGGGGATTGTAACGCTTACCGTTGCTGTAAAAACTGCACTTGACAATAAAACTTTACTTGAAATAAACGTAAGAGATACAGGCGAGGGAATGACAGAAAAGCAACTTCAAATATTATTTACAAAATATAACCGGCTGGGCAACGAATCAAACCGTGCCATAGAGGGTACGGGGCTTGGGCTGGCGATTACGCAAAATTTAATAATGCTTATGGACGGCGAAATTAAAGTAGAAAGCAAGCCGGGTGAAGGTTCTGTTTTTTCGATAAAATTGCCGCAGGTTGTTTCAGGTTCAGAAGTAATCGGTAAGGAAACTGTGGAAAATCTGCGGAAGTTCCGCCAAAATATTATGCGTCGTAAAAAATCAAATCAACTTGTGCGTTACAGTATGCCCTACGGGAGCGTTCTTATCGTTGACGATATAAAAATGAATATATATGTGGCAACGGAACTGATGAAACTTTATAAATTACAAATTGATACCGCAATCAGCGGACCTGAAGCTATCGAAAAAATAAAAGCGGGAAAAGTATATGACATTGTGTTTATGGATTACATGATGCCGGTTATGAACGGCATGGAAGCAACAAAAAGTCTGCGCGCACTGGGATACAAAAACCCGATTGTCGCGCTCACGGCGAATGTAACGTCGGAGCATACAAATTTGTATATTGAAAACGGGTTTGATTCTTTTATTGCAAAACCTATTGACATATATCAGTTGGATAAAATTCTTAATGAATTAATCCGAGACAAGCAACCGCAGGACGTAATTGAAGCCGCGCAAGAGGAAAAAATTACACAGGATGAAAATAATGTCATCATAAAAATTGACGGGATTAACACAACCGAAGGAGTAAAAACATACGGAAGCAAAGTATTTATAAATACCTTGCAAAATTATGTATCAAGCAACCGTGCGCTGCTTGACTCGCTGGAAAATTTAAAAGACATTGATGATTACAGGATTTCCGTACATGGAATTAAAGGTGCAAGTTATTATATTTTCGCAAATGAAATCGGCGACAAAGCAAAAGCACTTGAAACCGCAGCCGAAAATAATGATATGAAATTTATTGAAAAAAATAATTCATATTTTATAAAAGATTTGAAAAAATTAATCAGTGATATTGGAAATTTACTTCGTGAAATTGACGACCCTGATTCAAAACCGAAAAAAAATAAGCCGGATAATCAAGCGTTATCGCGGCTTGTTGAAGCTTGCAACAGTTTTTCAATAAACGATGTAGACGAGGTTATGCAGGAAATAAATAAGTACTGTTACGAATCGGACAACGAGCTTGTGGAATTTTTATGTGAAAAAGCACAATTAATGCAGTATTCAGATATTGTAGAAAGACTTTCAAAGTGATATAATTTAACGGACAAAGTGCTACATAATAATTGAGGAGGAAAAAACAGATGTCAAAATTAAAATTGAGAGGTAAATTAGTTATCCCAATGCTTGCAGTTTTCATTTTGCTTGTTGCTATACCCATAATTGTTTCGACAATTCAAATGAACGACATCGCAGTCAGAATGTATGACCAAAAGCTGGATTTAACCAAAAATGCCGTTGAAAATTATTTAACCATGCGCGGTGCCGACACAAAAACCGCGGCAGAATCTGTTGCCCAATACGGGCGCGTTATAAATGCGATTAAAGCCGGCGACAGAGGTTATCTGTCATCTATACTGGAACCGATTCTTCAATCTCACAGAATGAGTTATTTCATTATTACCGACGAAAACGGAAATGTAATAATGCGTTCATACGACTTTAATAATTTCGGCGATAATATTGCGTATATTCCAAGCATACGCGATGCTTTAAATACCAAGTGGACAGTAACAAATTATGAAGAAATTGAAATGATAAAACTTTCATTAAGAACAATCGCACCTATTGAAGATGATGGTGGTAACTTTATGGGGCTTGTAATCGCGGGCATACGTTTCGACAACGAAGAAATGGTAAATTCGCTGAAAGAAAGTTTCGGCGCGGATTTCACAGTGTTCATAGGTACAGAAGCAACCGCTACAACTATTACCGGAGATAATGGGGCCCGTATTACAAGTTCGTTGTCAATCCCAGACGAAGCATACAATAAAATTTTTAATCTGCGCGAGTCTCATAACGGCAGAGGTGTAATTAACGGCGAACTTTTCAGCCAGTATTATAAGCCTATATTCAACCCTACCGGCGAAGTTTACGGTGCGCTTTTTCTTGGTACTTCTAACGCCACAACCATGAAACAAATTAACGACACAATTTTATTGGTGGCGGGTATCGGTTTCTTAGGGCTTTTATTAGGCGTATTCATTTTGCTGTTTGTAGCGTCAAAAATTATTAACCCTGTAAATAGGCTGGTTAGCGTGGTAAACGATATTACACACGGAAACTTAAACTTTAATACAGACAGAAGAAATATTTCCAGTGACGAAATAGGTGCTTTAACGTTGGACGTTTATGATTTGGTTGACACTATTAAATCAATTATAAGCGATTTAGTTAAGCTTGACCACGAAATAAACACGGAAGGAGATTTGGATTTCCAAATCGACGCAAGCAAGTATCAAGGTTCGTACCGTGAAATGATTGACGGCTTAAATAAACTAGTTGCTACATTTGGCGAAGAAATAAACCTTATACTCGGCGCGATAAAAGACATCGGTGACGGTAATTTCCACACAAACTTTAAATGGCTGCCGGGCAAAAAAGCCGCGTTTAATTTACAATTAACAACGCTTATGAACCAGTTTAACGGCTTAAACACCGAAATAGTTTTGCTTACAAAACATGTTAGGGAAGGTACTTTGGACAAAAAAGCCAACTCGGAAAAATTCCAAGGCGAATGGCGGCATTTGCTGGATGACTTAAACGTTCTATTGGACGCAATAAGTGAACCTGTTATAGACGCGATGAAAGCGATGGATGAACTGAAAAAAGCAAACTTCAAGTACCGCGTAACCAACAAATACGAAGGCGACTTCGCCAGCATGATGGACGCAATCAACAGTTCGTTTACGGATACAGAGTCTTATATTGCCGAAGTTTCCGGCATTTTAAGCGCGATGGCAAACGGCGATTTAACCAAAGATATTAACCGCGATTATATCGGCAATTTCAGAGAGATACGCGAATCCATCAACTCAATTGCTCACGCGTTAAACAACACAATGAGCGAAATCGTAAGCGCGGCAGACCAAGTAATGGCGGGTAGTTCGCAGGTTTCTTCTTCCGCAATCGACCTTGCGCAAGGTTCTACGCAACAGGCAAGCGCGATACAGGAATTAACAGCGTCTATAGCCATGATAAATCAACAAACGAAAGAAAATGCCGATAATACGCAAAGGTCTGCGAATCTCGCGAAAGAATCTAAAGCCAACGCAGAACTTGGAAATTCCGAAATGAACGAATTGATGAAGTCGATGGAAAGTATTTCGGAATCTTCACACAAAATCGGTCATATTATCAAAACAATCGAAAACATTGCGTTCCAAACGAATCTGTTGGCTTTAAACGCGTCTGTTGAAGCGGCACGCGCCGGCGAACACGGAAAAGGCTTCGCAGTTGTTGCGGAAGAAGTTCGCAACTTAGCAGGCAGAAGCAGTGAGGCCGCGAAAGATACCAACGAGTTAATTCTTGAATCTATTGAGCGCGTGAACGAAGGCACAAAAGCTGCACAAGCCACAGCCAACACCTTGCACAATATTGTAGATAATGTGGTTGATGTCGCCAATGTTCTTGATAAAATCTATGAAGCCAGCGTAAACCAAGCTGATTCAATTAGCCAAATCAATATCGGTGTCACACAAATTGCCGATACGGTTCAAAGCAACACCGCAACAAGCGAAGAAAGTGCCGCCACGTCTCAAGAACTTAATTCCCAAGCAGAGATGTTGAAGCAAATGATTTCATTCTTCAAAACGAAGTAGAGGAGATGATTTTGAATGGGCAACGAGAGTTATTTTTATCGAATCAAAGAGTTAATGGTTCCTCATCCTGCTCCGGAATCTGTTGTTAAAGACATTGACAATTTTATCGACACAATTGAGGATGATGCAAGAAAATTGGAAGATTGCCTTGCGAAATCTGATTTAGCCGCGTTTAGGTCGCAACTTCAAAAAGTTCAGGATAAAGTGCGCTCGGTATACGCGAAACGGCTTGAAGTAGACGGCTACGCGCTTTCACATGCCGCCGGTACTTCCGCAGGTTTGGATAATTGCCGTAAATTATTAAAACCTTATGTAACAAACCTTTATTCTCTTTCAATTGAAATGCAAAAGGCTCAAAATCAACAGAGCAAGCCCTCCGCCCAACATTCTGTTGCGGAAAAATACGGCGCAACCGCACAAAATTTATCAGCAATCGGTAAACTTATCGACACGGGCGAGCATAGTAAAGCGCAAAAAATGGTTACCGATATGCAAAAAATGAACATAGGCAACAAAGACGAAATGGCGATTGCTCTTGATAATGCATTGTCGCTGCTGTACGCGGCACTAAATGAGTGTGATTACAACAAAGCCAGCAAAATAGCACACTCAAAGCACGACGAATACATGAGTCAAGTTACCCAAAAAGGCAATATGAATAAAAAAATACTTGCCGTGGACGACAGACCGGAGATATTAAACATAGTAAACTCCGTATTATCAAAATATTTTAAAGTCCTTGCCGCCACCAGCGGCAGCGATGCGCTGAAAATAATGCAGCAACATCAAATTGACCTTTTCATCTTGGACGTTGAAATGCCCGTCATGGACGGCTTTGAATTAACCAAAAAAATCCGCGCGGAAGGTAAATATTCTTCCACGCCCATCATGTTCTTTACCTCAAATTCGTCCAGAGAGCGCATAAAAACATCAATGGAACTGGGTATTTGCGATTTTATCGTTAAGCCTTCGTACCCGGAAACTCTGTTAGTGCAAGCCGCGAAGTATTTGGTGTAATTAGAGAATAATTATTAAAGGGGCGGTTCATAGTGAACCGCCCCTTTTTGTTGTTTATACATCTCCCAGGGCTTTTTCTGCGATGCTAATATTTTCTACGGCTTCTTGGAACTTGAATTCCTCAAGGTAGAAAACAGCTTTTTCGAGAAACTTATCTATATCATCGTTGTATGAATAATTTGTAAGCGGTTTAAGAATTCCAAGAGCTTGCATTGCGTCATAATCTTCGACAGCGGTTTTTGCGGTTTTTAATGCCTCTTGTAAGACATCTTTTTCGATTTTTTCTTTTTCATTAATGGAACCGGAACTAATTACTTCATTATATTGATTTAAGAAAATTGTCAGCATTTCTTTGAAGGGCGGATAATTTTCGCAGCAAAAATCTTTTTGGCCGTCGAGCGCGGCATTTTCCAGTCGTGCTGCCGCGGAGCCAATTGTGGTGGCTCCAATATTATTAAATACGCCTCTTAGTCCGTGAACTTCTGTTGTAAAACGTGCAATGTCATCTTCTGCTAAATATTTATCTATTTTTTCTATAGTACTTGGCAACAAGCGGGCAGTTAGCCTTACGGTGCTTTCGTATACATCATATTGCCCGCCCATTGTGGTAAGGGCATCATCTACGTTAAAGCCGTCTATTTTTTTAAGCATCGCGATTATAGGAGGCATTTCAGTTTGTATAGGAGCAGTTTCAATTGTTTTGGTTCCTTCTTTGACACGCACAAATTTATTTAAAACAATATCCAGTTGGCGTATATCAATCGGTTTGGAAATAAAATCATTAAAGCCATTTTGCATAAATATATCGGCTTGCCCTTTTAATGCGTTTGCCGTCAATGCGACGATAGGGCCGTTATATCCCAATTCGCGCAGTTGTTTTGTGGTTTCTATACCATCCATTCCCGGCATCATGTGATCCATAAATATAAGGTCATATACATTGCCTTCTTTGATTTTTTTAATCGCATCAAGACCTCTCATTGCGGTTTCAGTTTGAATTTTGTAAGGCTTAATAAGTCCCTCCGCAACGTATAGGTTAGGCTCCATATCATCCACAATCAAAACGCGTCCGTATGACATAATGTCACGCACGACATGCCTACGCTCTCTGCCTTTGATATCTTCCATTCTAAACCGTCGTAAGCTTTCTGCCAATTCTTCGCCCAACACTTCATCGTCTGCTGTCGGTTGCGGCACTTTTATGGTAAACACGGAACCCACTCCCGGCTCGCTCTCTACAAGGATTTCACCGTCCATCAAACGTACCAAGTTTTGTGTAATCGCCAAGCCCAAGCCCGTACCCTCTTCAGAGCTGGTTTCTTCATGGAAGCGTGAATATTCGGAAAACAAAGTGCTTAACTGTTCTTTAGACATACCAAGTCCGGTATCTTCCACACGCAATATAAGTAACGCATCTTCGTATTTTGCAGACAACGTAACTGTGCCAATATCCGTATACTTAAATGCATTTGAGAGCAAATTGTTTAAAAGTTGTTTAATGCGAAGCTCGTCGCCAATTAAATTCGCGGGCATATCTTTATCAATTTCAAGCTCGAATCTGATTGATTTTTCATTAGCCTTGCCCATATTCAAGTGTGCGGAGTCATGTATCAAGCTTGCGGTTTTATACGAGGCAGGTAAAATATCCATTTTGCCTGCTTCTATTTTGGAAAAATCCAATATATCGTTGATGATACCAAGAAGGAGATTGCTTGAATTAAATACCTTAATTAGCCCTTCCTCAGTTTCTTTGGGATGCTCGCTTTGTAACAGGATTTCGGTTATGCCCATTATTGCGTTCATCGGTGTGCGTATTTCGTGACTCATGCTTGCTAAAAAATCGCTCTTTGCTTGGTTTGCAGCCCGCGCCGCATCCCGGGCCTTTTCGAATTCCTGCGCTTGTCTCTCGGCTGTAATATCTCTTAATATAGCAATTTTGCAAATCGCGTCGTTGTATTTATCATGCTCCACAGTTAGCACCATATTGCAAATTCTGGTTCCGGCAGGTGTTTCTACCGTTATTGTTTCATTTGTGATATTTTGGCTTAAAAATTGGTCGCAAAGCGTTTTGTCATCCATAAGTATATAGTCGGCAATATTGCTTTCAACAATACTGCCACCCATAAAATCAACAGCGGCACTGTTTTCGGCAACAATTTTATTTTTGTGATCCAGTACATAAATCGGTATTTCAACCGATGTAAAAATATAATCCGCAATGCTTGATGTGGTAATTCCGAAGGTTTTATATTTTTTTCTTGAAGCATATACCTGTACGGCAACAACCAATGCCGCGGCTGATGACAGCGGAGTAATGGTCATCTCCGTAAATGTTGGTATAATGAAATCTGTTGAGAAAGCAATAATAGCTACAGAAACGGTTTGTATATTAATTAATAAGATATGATTTCGATAACCCTTTAATTCTGTTTGCAGATACCATTTTATATGCCCGAACAACATGATAACCAAAAAGGTTGCCAGATAAAAAAATAAAACTTTAAAAAACCAACATCCCTGATAAGAAAATTGATTGCCAAATCCCGTTTGCGTGATACTCGAACCGCCAAAAAAAATGCCGATTAAAGCAAAAGCCGTTGTTAGGCAAAACGCCGTTCTTAATACAATTTTGGTATATTTGTATTTGGTTTTAAGAATGGTTGATAAAAACACAAGCCACGCGGGGAAAAACAAGCAAAGCGAAATAAACCCGATTGCCCAATAAATTCGAATCAGCGTTTCATTCTCAGCTAAAGTCATTAACGCGTAAGAGAAGCCGTTAAGCCATAATAAAAAACCTACAAGTATGTAACTTTGACGCATTTTCGTTTTTCGTTCACTGGTAAACGTTAAGAAAATAAGCAAAATATACCCTGCACTTACTATAAAAAGCATTACCGCCATCATAAGGCCCAAATTAAAGTCATTCGGTGTGCCCATTGTACATCCCCCTCGTTTTGAAAGCATACGTTAGTCTAATTGTAGTAGAGGATAGGGCTGGCGAGATGCCAGCCCTATAAGAAATATATCGAACCGCCGTGTACCGGAATGTTGTGCGCTACCACGCTATCAAGTGGTCCACATTATGACCGACAAGCCACCTTGCGAAAAGCGTAACGTCGTTAATGGATACATATCCGCGACCGCTTATGTCTGCGGAAAGTAGGCATATGCTTACATTTTGATCAATAAGGTGCATTGCAAGCCTTGTAGCATCGGCGGAGGTTATGCGCCCGTCACCATCGACGTCGCCTACGTGGAAGTCCGGATCGGGGATTTGTGTCCATCTTGCATACAGGGTAATATCTTCGGTTATTTCGTAATTATCGCGCCATCGTGTGCTTTCGTCCCCGATATCCTCAAACCAACCGGTGAACCTGTAACCATTTTTTGAAAATATCAAAGGTGTGGCTCTTGGCAGTATGCCGATATTATCGCCGTTAGGAATAAAACGGATTGCATCGTTATGGTTTACAAACGCGCCGCCGTTGGGGTCAAATGTTATCTTGAAAGCATCGGGAGGAATTTTCGTCCACTGTGCCGTTATAGTTCGGTCGCTTGTGATATTTGTGTAAACGCCGTCCCAGCCGTCGAAGGTGTAGCCGTCACGTTCAACTATTGGTGGGGTTGAGTTGCCGCCATCGGCAATTACTTGAATCGGTTCGCCGCCGCCGGTGCGAACTCCGTCCGCAAGGTCGAATGTTACCGTCCACTCGTCGGGAAGAATTTCTATCCATTGCGCCGTAATGGTTCGGTCGCTTGTGATATTCGTATAAACGCCGTCCCATCCAGCGAAGGTGTAGCCGTCTCGTTCAACCGTTGGCGGGGTTGCATTGCCGCCGTCGGTAATTACTTGAATCGGTTCACCGCCGCCGATGCGAACTCCATCCGCAAGGTTGAATGTCACCGTCCATTCGTCGGGAGGATTTTCCGTCCACTGCGCCGTTATTGTTCTGTCGTTTGTAACGTTCGTGTATTCGCCGTCCCAACCGTCGAAGGTGTAGCCTTCGCGTTCAACTGTCGGCGGGGTTGCATGGTTGCCGTCAATTATGATTTGTACAAGTTCGCCGTTTACAAGTGTTCCGTAGTTAAGTTCAAATGTTACAGTCCATTCATCCGGAAGAATTTCCGACCATTGCGCTATTATGGTTCTGCTGCTTGTGACATTCGTGTATATGCCGTTCCAGCCGGCGAAGTAGTAGCCGTCGCGTTCAACCGTCGGCGGTGTTGCGTTACCGCCGTCAATAATTGTTTGAAGCACTTCGCCGCCGCCGGTGCGTGTACCTCCCGCAAGTGCAAAAGCTACCGTCCATTCGACGACAGGAATCTTCGTCCATTGCGCTGTGATTGTTCTGTCGCTTGTGATGTTCGTATATATGCCGTCCCAGCCGTCGAATATATATCCGTCGCGTTCAACTGTTGGCGGGATTGCGTCTTCACCGTTGCTAATCACCTGAATCAATTCGCCGCCGCCGATATGTGTTCCACCCGCAGGTTCAAACGTTACCGTCCATTCGGTGACAGAAAGTTCCTCCCATTGCGCTGTTATGGTTCTGTCGCTTGTTACATTTGTGTAAATACCTTGCCAACCGATAAAGGTGTGGCCGGCGCGTACAACCATCGGCGGGGTTGCGTTTCCGCCATCGGTGATTGTTTGAATCAATTCGCCGCCGCCGGTGTGCGTTCCGCCGTTAAGTTCAAAAATGACATCCCATTCAAGGACAGGAATTTCTTCCCAAACAGCCGTGATTGTGAGGTCGCTTGTGATATTTGTATAACCGTTGTCCCATTCGTGGAATACATATCCCGCGCGTTCAACCGTTGGTGGGGTTGCGTTTCCACCGTCGGTGATTCTTTGAGTAAGTGCGCCGCCTCCTGTACGTGTACCTCCCGCGAGAGCGAAAGTTACCGTCCATTCATCCGGCTCGGTTGCCGGAACTACCGATAGCCTGATATTTGTGATTGTCAGATTCGCGTTGTCCGGTGTCGCGCCGAGAGTAATATCTCCCGTTCCCGCAGTTATCGAATGATTTAATTGTGCGCGGCTTAATGTAATGGTTTGAGAAAATGTGTTGCTTGAGCCCGTTGTGTTTTGTGTCCAAATATTTTGACCCGGCACCCAATCCGGCGCGGGTGTTTGCTCCATGCGGATTTGTGATGCTCCGGCGGCACTCAGTCTTCCGGTATATTCTATTTGTATCCGGTTATTATCACCGGGAGGTAATGCCGAGCGCAACGCACTCGCACGGATTCTAAGCCCTTGCGAAGTCCCGGTTCTTCCCGTGAATCGCAGTTCACGCGGCGGGCCGTCAACAGCGGATGACGTAGGTGAACCCGTTCCACGCATTACCGAATGAGCGGTTGCGGATAGTATATCGCTCCAATTCCCGTCAACTTGCATATCATAAAAAGGCCCCGTATCCGAAACAACTTCGGTGATTCTGATTCCGGTTATTGTAAGATTCGCCGTGCCGGGGGTCGCACCCAGGGTAATATCCCCTTCTCCCGTTGAGCTTACCGCTTGTTGTAATTGCGCACGGGTTAATGTAACGGTCTGCGAAAACGTGTTGCTTGAACCCGTCGTCGGCTGAAGCCAAATAAGATCTTGATTCCGCTCTACGCGAATTTGCGAAGAACCAGCGGCACCAAGCCTTCCCGTATACTCAATTCGTATTGCGCTGTTCGCGCCGGTTAACGCATTAAGCAACACATTTGCGCGGATTCTCAGCCCCTGCGAAGTCCCGTTTCGTTCTGTAAACCGAAGTTCACGAGGTGGCCCGTTTACAGTGGATGACGTAGCCGCGCTCGTCCCGCGCATTACCGGGTGCGCGGTCGCGGATAAAATATCTGCCCATCGTGTGTCGGATTGCATATCATAAAGAGCGTCCGAGACAGGTGCGATCTCGGTAATTCTTATGTTGGTGATTGTAAGATTCGCCGCAGCGGGAGTTGCGGCGAGGGTAATATCTCCCCCTCCCGCCGCGCTTATTGCCTGCTGTAATTGCGCACGGGTCAATGTAATAGTTTGTATAAACGTGTGGTTTGAACCCGATGTTGCTTGAAGCCAAACGTTTGACGTGCTTTCCTCAAAACGAATTTGTGAAGAACCCGCTACACTAAGCCTTCCTGAATACTGAATTTGGATTACGCTGTTTTGATGCGTTAATGCACTCAGCAAAACATTTGCTCGAACCCTGACCCCTTGTGAAGTTCCCGTTCTGCCTGTAAGATGCAACTCGCGCCGGGGGCTGTTTATTATGTTTACATCTCCGGAACTTATTCCGCGCAGTACCGGGTGCAAGCTGGTGGACAAAATTCTGCCCCAGTTCGGGTCGCGCTGCATATCGTAAACGGCGGGAGGACACGCGCAAATAAGCACGTTGCAAAATTCACACGGAATAGTGCTTACAGGGCGCGGTGTTCGATTTAATTGAGGTATAGGGGTACCCGTTGGGCGGGTTGGCCTGACAATTGTGTAAATATCCGTCATGGTAATGGAATTTCCGATAACACCTTCACCGTTAATCATGTAAGTAGCCACGGAGAAAGTATGCGGAGTGACATTTACAACAGAAAATTCCCGCCGCCCCGCTTGATGATGTGTTGCAAGATAGCTTCGCGGCATACCTGTTGGTTGCCTCAAATTGAAACCGCTGGGGCTTCCGAAGGTTATGTGAGTGATTCCCGTGCCGCCGGAACCGCCTGTACCGCCCCGTGCGATTCTGACTGCGTTATTGGATTGACTTTCCCATGTTTGGCTTGTGCGCGGAGTTCCGCCGCGCATATGATGTGTGCGCGAATAAATATGCTCGTGTCCCGCAAAAGCAATGTCAATATTAGACTCTTCAAAAATGGGAACCCAGTTGTCCCGCATACGCTGTTTTCCGGTTTCTGTGGTTGGTCTGCTTGCCGCATATGCCGGCTGATGAAAAGCCACAACGCGCCATTCCGCATCGGCGTTATCGTTTATTGTGTCCCTGAACCAACGTCGCCGCCCTCCCGAAATTTCGGCGCGCGCGGCGGAACTGCCGCCGTAAGTGTCATTGTCATACGCTGCAATCACAAGAAAAAGCACGTTTCCGTAGCGGAAGTAATAATCGAATTGCGGCTGCGGATTATCCCTTCCGGAAAGTGTAAAGCGTCGTACATGACCCGCATCGGTCGGCGTGTTGTAATGAAAATGCCATAAAACCGGGTTGCTGTTTACGCCGCCGCTTGTTGATGCAACTGCGTCATGATTGCCCGGTACGGGCGCCAACGGCAAACGGTGAAACTCCGATGGCGCGAACAGCCGGTTGAAATTTAACTGTGCATCCGCAATGGTGCGGTCTTCGCCGGTAGAAACTTGGTCGCCCAACGAAATAATAAAATTCGCATCGGGAAAAGCAGACCCGGCAACAGCCATTGTGTTCGCCCAGCCCGCCGCGTCTGTGGTACCGCTAAGTTGCGGATCCGCGACTACAAAAAAGCTGAACGTACTGCTTCCGCCCGTGCGAAATGTTTTAATATCCGACTGACCGCCCGTCCAACGGATTCTGTATTCATAAGTGGTATTGGACGAAAGCCCTTGAAGTCTTAACTGATGTACATGCCAACCCCCCGGAATGCCCGAGGGCATAGGACGAGAGTCTGCCACTACCGACGGCTCCCACGTTGACGCGCCCTGCGGTCTGAATTGGATGTTCGAGGACGAAGAAGTTGATTGCCAAGTGAATCGTAAATCGTTTGCTCTCCGCCCCACGGTCATGTTGAGATTACGGTAATTTTCCGTATTCATGGTAACAACATCCGCATCATCGCAGTCAACTCGCTCAATTGCATAATCCGGGCAACCACGCACATCAAGCGCAACGCAAAAAACTAAAACAAACGCGAGGAACACTGCACTTGCGTTTTTCAGTATCAGTTTCATTTTTATCCCCTCTTTCCATAAAAATATAATTTAAGGCTTCCGAGGGGTTTTTCAGAAGCCTTAAAACTATTTACTGTGATGCGCTACCACGCAATTAAATTACTCACATTATGACCGACTAGCCACCTTGCGAAAAGCGTAACGTCGTTAATGGATATATAACCACGGCCGCTTATGTCTGCGGAAAGTAGGCATATGCTTACATTTTGATCAATAAGGTGCATTGCAAGCCTTGTAGCATCGGCGGAGGTTATGCGCCCGTCACCGTTGGTGTCGCCTACGCGGAAGTTGTCAGGATCGGGGATTTGTGTCCATCTTGCGTACAGGATAATATCGTCGGTTACTTCGTAATTATCGCGCCATCGTGTACTTTCGTCCTCGATGTCCTCAAACCAGCCGGTGAACCTGTAACCATTGTTTGAAAATATTAAAGGTGTGGATCTTGGCAGTATTCCGATTTTATCGCCGTAGGCAATTAAACGGATTACGTCGTTCGGGTTTACAAACTCGCCACCGTTGGGGTCGAAGGTGACAATACGTTGGTTGGGAAGAAGTTCGGTGAATGTATGGGTTATAACTAAATCTTTCACATCATGACCCGGCATTGTAAACATAAACCCAAAAGTCAAATACTCGTCGATATTAATAACTTGACCAGCGAAAACATCTACTGTTGGCGAATGGTCTGAGAGCAGGGTTATTTCTCCGGCGGTCGCACTTGTAAGCCCGAATTCATGAGTACCGGCAACTTCCGCTGTTCCTATCAAATGTATCCATATGGAAATGGGTTCGCCTTCCACCGCAAATCTCGAACATACTAATGCTCCGGTGTCCATCTCTACGCTACCCAGTGCGGTTAATCCGTTTGTAATAACTGCATTGTCGAATGCAACAATGAATGTGGCAAGGGGTACCCATTGCGCGGTAACTTTTCTGGCGCTTATGACATTGGTGTAATCACCGTGCCAACCATCGAAGACGAAGCCTGCGCGAGTGGGGTCTTCGGGGGGAGTTGCATTTTCGCCGTGGGAAACCGGCATATCTACATCATCGGAATTACCGTCGATTTCTCCGCCGTTAAGTTCAAAGGTTACGATGTACGTTATTCTCTCCCACTGCGCCCTTACCGTGATGTCTTCGTTAACATTGCTGAAATCAGTATCCCAACCGGTAAATGTCCAACCGTCGTGGGCTAATATTTCCGGAGCGGTTGCCGCGCTACCCTTTGGAATTACCTGTACGGGCTGACCGCTTACGAATTTGCCGCGCTCACCAATGTCAAAGGTGACGGTCACATATTCCGTATTAGAACCTGTTTCCTCGAATGTTGCGTTAACTATAATTTCGCCGCCGCCTGCCGGCATATTGAATGTGCCTGCGGCAATAAGCCCGGTGCTGTCTACGGTCAAGTTAAACGATATCGCGCCGGTTATGGGTATTAATCCGCCGGGTTCTGCCGTGAAGCGATAGCCGGATGGTGCCTGTACGGTTACGTTAACCGGTGTCCCTGCCGTTTGAGGCCCGGACGGTGTAATAGTTATAAGGTCGGTTGATACCGTAGAATCTGCAGCGATTGATATACTGTAAGTCGTTGGGATTTGCTCAAACTCTACGGTTACAATAATAAAGCTTTGTAAATTGGCGTACATGAAGGTGTTTCCGGTTTGCCCCGGTTGGGCTAAGCCGTCAACACTCCAGCTTTTCACACGTTCGCCGTGGGGGGGCTCTGAGTTGAATACAATCGTGCTACCTTGTGCAACTTGCGCGCCGCTGTTAATATCGACACCGTTTACTGTTGCCGTTACTTCCGTTTGAGTAAAGGTTACAGTGTGGGTTATGCCGGGTATCGGTTCAAATGTCACGGTAACGGTAATATTTTCTTGCAGGTTGGTATGGGTGAAGGTATTCGCGGTTTGCCCGTTTACGGCTGCGTCGTTAACACTCCAGTTTGCCACCCGTTCGCCGTCGGGGGGTTCTGCGGTAAATACAATCGTGCTACCTACTGCAACTTGCGCGGGACTTGTAAGCGGAACACCATCTGCCGAAATCGCGCCCTCAATCGTTGCCGACACTTCCGCTTGGGGGAAGGTTACGGTACGGGTTTCAACTGGTATCGGTTCAAATGTCACGGTAACGGTAATATCTGCTTGAAGATTATTGTGAGTAAAGGTATTCGCGGTTTGGTTTGCTACCGGATTGCCACCGACTCTCCAACTTGCTACTCGCTGACCGCTGGGGGGTTCTGCTGTGAATACAATATTGCTGCCTTGCTCAACCTGACTGCCGCTGCTAATAGAGACTCCGCCCGCCATTGCAGATACTTCATCTTGGGGAAAGGAAACAGTAAATTGCGGCGGGGTGGTTGATTCTTCGTGTTCGATTATACGGATTTGAGTGTAAGTTATATTTACATTTGCTTCGGCAGTTGATAAAAACAAGTCACGCGCCCCGATTGCGGCAAGCTGTGCTTGCGAAAGCGTTACCGAATGAGTAAATGAAGCTCCGGCAGCGACGGCAGACCCGTCAACAACAACGTGATTAGATTCTCCGTCTACCACGCCGCCCGGAATTTGTGCAACATGGGCTATCGCATTTTCAAAGCGGAATCGCGGTGTGCCGCCTGCCGGTAATATTCCCGTGTATTCAATACGGTACATCATACCGGGGATTGTGGTTATGGCACGGCTGCCGTTGCCGCCCAGCCCGTTTTCCCCTCCAAGATAAAGGCGAACTGCTTGGCTTACCCCGGCTCTTCCGGTGACCGAAATAGTTCGCGGCGGTCCCGCTGCAGCTGTGAATGTGGTAGTAGCAGCCCCATTTCTGCCCAGCGGCGCGAATGGTGATATCATGGCAGCCGGCAATCCGCCTGTTCCCGAGAAAGCGGCAAAACCGCCGTCAGAGGAGGAGGCGATACGACCGGTCGTTTGCATATCGTAACGCACTGTTTCGGTCTGTCCCGGAGTCGGAGTCGGAGTTGGGGTCGGAGTTGGAGTCGGAGTGACGGTACTGCATCTGCAAGGTAAATTACTGCAAGCCGAACAGACAACGGGATTAGTTGAACCCGCAGTCGCTCTCGCGGTTAATCGTATTGAATTAATGCGCACGAATTCATCGTGACCGCGATGATTTCCGGTGTCGGTGTATCTGTTCGTCACCACGGGCGGGCCTGAATCATGACCGGTATCTCCCGCGTTAACGGCAATTGCAACATAAATTCTGTTCGCGGTACTTGTTGCGTTGGACAATAATGTTCGTGGAATAACTATCTCGGCAAAAGTATCGGCAGCTACAAGCGGCTCTGAAACCAGAACATTTCCGCCTTCAATTCTGGCGGTCGTTAAGAAGGCAACACTGTTTGCGGAACTTCCCGACAAATTGGTCCATGCAAGAATTCGTCTATTACTTCCCGCATTGCTTCCGGTATTGTAATTAACCCTTAAAACGACATCGCCGCTGCCCGCAATTATGCAGGGTGTAATATTAAGCCCGGATAATACCCGTATATGGTTTGTTGCGCCGTTTGCAACATTACGGTCGGGGGGCGTTAGATTCGGATTCCAGTTAAAAGTTATAACGTTTTGAACGTTTAGGGTGAAATTTTGTGTGACACTTCCCGCCGTGTTTGTTGCTCTTACTTGGAAAGTATAAGTTCCTGCCGGGACAGTGGCGGCTACATTAAGCGTATTACCGCTGATGGTGACTCCGGAAGGAGGAGTGGGTGTGCCGAATGCGAACGTAATCGGTGTAACACCTGTGGCGGTAAGAGTACGGCTTCCGGCTGTGCCTTGTACTACCGAAAGATTTGCGGAGCTTGTGAATACGGGGGTGGCGGGAGCGTTACAGGTACAGCGGGAACTTCCGGTGCGCCTTCCTACTCCGTCTGTATGCCCGTTACGGACTGCTGTTGTGATAGCCGGGAAAACCAATCCGTGATGTGCTACGCCCGACCATGTGTTTCTGCGGTTAAACAGCCCGAAATTGCCTTCCATTTGGTTATGCCTGTCCGGGTCGGTGGAGCCATTATCCCACCAAACATGTCCGGCTCTTCTTTGAGCGGCTTCCCGTGCGTACCGGCTTGAATAGTCTGCCCTTGCTGTTTCGTTGGTGCTTGACGAACGCGAGACTGCGCCCCATTCACCGAAAATAACCGGCATATCCAATGCGTTTGCGCGGGTCATAACACGGTCCATCATTGAAGTAATATCGCTTGATGACCAAGTATGAACGAGCGGCCCGCTTCCTACGCCCGCAAAATTATTAGGTACATATGCGTGAACCGACATGGCTATCCTGCGGGTAGAATTGCCCGAAGGGTCGGTGGGGCGTTCAAAACCGTTCAGCGCGGCTGATGTTGCGCTTGCCGCATAGGTGGGTACCAACAGTATCCTGTAACGGTTGTTGCCCTCGGTGTCCCTTACCGCGTTTACAAATGCTTGATTAAGCCGGTTAACATTTTCTCTGTGTTCTGGCGAACCGCCGTTCCATTCATTGGCGTGACCTCTTACGCGGGGTTCGTTCAGGCCTTCAAAAATCAGTCTTTCGCCGTAATCATCATTAAATGTGCGGCCAATTTGTGTCCATATTCGTCTTATATAAGTTTGAGCTTCCGCTCTCCTTGAATCTCCCAACCAGTTGGCATAAATAAGTTCCTCGTGGTGGGTGTTAAGTATGACGGTCATACCCTCGTTGTATGCCCAGTCTACGGTACGCTTAACCCGGTCCATCCAGTCTGTACGAATATTCCAGTTAGGTGGGCCGCTTGTCGCCTTATACCATGTAACGGGAATTCTTATTGTAGTAAACCCGGCGTTTCTTACGTTTCTTATAAGCTGCTGCGTGGTTGTGTTTGACGAGCCGCCAATCCAAGCACCTTCTAATGTTCCGGCGGAATCGGTGGAATATCTTCTACCCGAAGCCTGACTGAATCCGCAATTCCATATTCCCGTGCCGGAACTTCCGCCGGGAGGGCTGCTTGAGTTCGGGATACATCTTGAGCAACTGGAGCTGTGTCCGATATGCGTGGCATCGAAGGTGTTACCGAGGTTCCACCCCGGCCCCATATTCTCAACCACACAGAAGGCGCATGAATTAGCGATGGAAAGAGTAACTACTTCATCATCACTGTCCGAAAAGATAAACTCGTCCGGAAGTTCGAATACATACTCTTGGTCATACTCATATGCTTGCGTTTCGCCGTCCGGTAAAAATCCCGCCACAGTTAGCGGACTAACCGAGAACAACAGCACAAACATCAGCGCAAATGCAGTAAGCCGCCTTGCTAAGCTAAGTCTCTTCATAAAACATCCTCCCTTATCATATATTTCTACGCTATTTCATACGGCTAAAAAACCTGTTATTAAGTTTTTTTTGCCGCATAATATACTATATTCACGAGCGAAAATATTTTTCACTCACACCCCCAGCACCTCACGCAAAACTTTCAGCGTGATTAATGCTTGTGTAAAATCATAGTTTTCTATTTGGCGTACAAGAACTCTTGTTTCGTAGATGATGGCTACTTCGGGGACAAGTTCAATGCAGGCGGCATCGTTTTCTTCTAAAAGAGGTTGCAGCTTGTTGAACAGAACTGTTTGTTCATCTTTTGTCGGCGGTATGTTAAATGCGCTTTCTTCGATGCCCGATTCTGTTATTTCATTTAATACGCGGTTTAATTCGCCTTCGAGGATTCGCATATCATACTCATCGGGGGCTTTTCTGCTCAGAAGTTGCTTTTCTATTCTTAAAGCGATGTCTGATAAATCGGATTCGCCTATTAAGCCGGCAATGCCCTTTAATGTGTGAGCAAGACGGTGGGCCGTTGCGTAGTGACCGGCGGAAATTTCGGCGTTTAAGTCATGAAAGGTATACTTTTGGCCTTTCAAAAAGTCCAGCCTAAGTCTTACCTCTTCGCGGTTTAATCTTTTCATGTTATGCTCTCCTCTCTGATATTTGTGCTCACCTTATTCTCACTTTTAATATGCAGCCAAACACTGTGAAGCACATCATCTTTCGCAAACGGTTTTTTAATATAGTCAACCGCACCCAATGAAAAAGCTAAATCCCTGTCTGTCGTGTCATCGGAACCCGTTATGAAAATAATGGGTGTTTCGCGTGTTTTTTTTGACCCGCGCAGTTTGCCGAAAACATCAAAGCCCGTTAGTCCCGGCATGTTAATGTCCAGCAAAACCAGGTCAATGTGATGGCGTTCGGCTACTTTCATGCCTTCTTCACCGCCGCGCGCAACTTTCACTTTATAAAACGGTAAAAGTATCCGGCTTAACGCTGAAATTACCATCGGGGTATCATCTATAATTAAAACACACGGAAGTAACATTACGTTTCTTCCGTTTCGGTATAATCCTTTGAAAACATCGGCTCGAACTTGTCATGCACAGCTTTTGCAGCTTTTGTGATATATTGCTGACCGATTAAAACCGTAATTTTTATTTCGGATGTGCATATGGTTTCAATGTTTACGCCGCATTCGTACAAAGCTTCAAACATCGCGGATGCCACTCCCGAATTATTTGCCATTCCCGCGCCCACAATTGTAAGCTTCGCCAAGTTTTCGTCCGAGTTAAGGGATTCATACCCGATATTTTCTTTGTTCGCTTCAAGAATTTCACAAGCAGTTTTTAAATCCTGCTTGTGAACGGTGAAACAATAATCGCGATTATCACCCTCGCCCACCGACAATAAAATTACATCTACATTAAGTTTCGCTTTCGCAAGCGGGTTGAAAATACTATGCGCCACACCCGGTTTATCCGGAAGTCCCGTTACGCTTATTCTTGCCACGTTTCTGTCTATCGAAAGACCGCTTACCGCTAATCGTTCCACTTTTGATTCCTCCTTAATTGATGTGCCGGGGATTCCGCTCATACTTGAACGAAGTACCAAATTTACATTGTATCGCTTTGCCATTTCCACCGCGCGGTTGTGCAGTACTCCCGCGCCTGAAGATGCAAGCTCAAGCATATCGTCATAACTGATTTCGTCCAGTTTTTTCGCGGACGGAACAATTCGCGGGTCGGCGGTGTAAATTCCGTCAACGTCCGTATATATTTCGCAAAGTTCGGCTTCCAAAACCGCCGCAAGCGCGACAGCCGTTGTGTCGCTTGCTCCACGACCAAGCGTTGTCATATCTCCGAAGCGGTTTATTCCCTGAAAACCTGCGACTATTACAATATTTCCTTTTTCCAGTTCTTCTATAAGACGCTTTGTTTGAATTCTTTTAATTTGCGCGTTACCGTGAACAGACGTTGCTTCAATCCCTACCTGTGCCGCGTTCAAAGAAACCGCCGAATGTCCCATCGACTGCAACGCCATTGCCATAAGAGCGGCAGATTGTTGCTCGCCTGTTACAAGCAACATGTCAAGTTCACGCCGGTTCGCGTCCGAACTAATTCCTCTTGCCTTTTCCACAAGCCTATCCGTAGTGTGTCCTTGCGCCGAAACTACAACTACTACACGTTTTCCCTTTTCGCATGTGTTTGAAATAATATTCGCAACGTGCATTATACGTTCGGCATTCGCAACAGATGTGCCGCCGTATTTTTGTACAATCAAGTTTTCCATTAAATTTTCCCTTCAAACACGAAAATAAATTTCTAAGAATAGTTCTTAGAAATTTATCACAGAATGCGGCTTTGCGCAAGTTTTTACAAAAAAAGGCTGTCTCATAAACCAGACAGCCTCTTTTATTTAAAATTACTTTTTACTGAATGATTTTTACAACCACACCTGCCCCAACTGTTCTGCCGCCTTCGCGGATAGCGAATGAAGAACCTTCTTCCATAGCGATTGGGGAAATGAGTTCAATTGTCATTTCGATGTGGTCGCCCGGCATACACATTTCTACGCCGTCGGGAAGGGTGATTACGCCTGTTACGTCGGTTGTGCGGAAATAGAATTGCGGACGGTAGTTGCTGAAGAATGCTTTATGACGGCCGCCTTCGTCTTTTGAAAGAACGTAAACTTGAGCGGTGAATTTTGTATGAGCTTTAACTGTACCGGGTTTACAAAGCACTTGACCGCGCTCAATTTCGTCACGTGCGATACCGCGAAGAAGAAGACCTGCGTTATCGCCTGCGGTTGCTTGGTCGAGGAGTTTGTGGAACATTTCAATACCGGTAACAACAACTTTACGTTTTTCTTCGGTGAAGCCTATAATTTCAACTTCATCTTGAACTTTAAGTGTACCGCGCTCTACACGACCTGTAACAACGGTTCCGCGCCCTTGAATTGTGAATACGTCTTCAACAGGCATAAGGAAAGGTTTTTCTGTGTCGCGCTCGGGGGTTTCGATAAAGGTGTCAACATTTTCAAAGAGTTCAACAATTTTGTCACCCCAAGAACCCATTGGGTCGTTGAGTGCTTGAAGTGCGGAACCACGAATAATCGGGGTGTCATCGCCGGGGAATTTGTACTTATCCAACAGTTCACGGATTTCCATTTCTACAAGTTCCAGTAACTCTTCGTCTTCAACCATGTCGCATTTATTTAAGAATACAACGATTTTGGGAACGTTTACTTGGCGTGCAAGAAGAATATGCTCGCGGGTTTGGCTCATGGGGCCGTCTGTGGCAGCTACAACAAGAATCGCGCCGTCCATTTGTGCCGCACCAGTAATCATGTTTTTAACATAGTCGGCGTGACCAGGGCAGTCTACGTGTGCGTAGTGACGGTTGGGGGTTTCGTATTCTACGTGCGTGGTAGAAATGGTAATTCCGCGTGCTTTTTCTTCGGGAGCTTTGTCGATTTTGTCAAAATCAACAGATGCACTAAGCTTGTAACGCTCTGCAAGTGTTTTGGTAATAGCTGCCGTAAGAGTTGTTTTACCGTGGTCGATGTGACCGATGGTACCAATGTTTACGTGCGGTTTCGACCGCTCAAATTTTGCTTTACCCATTTTTCTTTTCCTCCTAATTCAATAGCTGGGGTATTGTACCAATTTTTTTATACTTAATCAACTTGTTTACCTGCTACGATTTTTTCTTGAACGCTCTTGGGAACAGGCTCGTAATGGTGAACTTCCATTGTGAATGTTCCGCGTCCTTGAGTTTTACCGCGAAGGTCGGTTGCGTAGCCAAACATTTCCGCAAGTGGTACGAAAGCGTGTACAACTTGTGCGTTGCCCCTTGCTTCCATTCCTTCGATTTTGCCGCGGCGGGAGTTTATATCGCCGATTACATCGCCCATGTAATCTTCGGGGACTGTTACGTCCACTTTCATAATGGGTTCAAGTAAGGCGGGATCGGACTTGCGCATTGCTTCTTTGAATGCCATTGAGCCCGCAATTTTAAACGCCATTTCCGATGAGTCAACATCGTGATAACTGCCATCGTAAAGAGTTGCGCGAACGCCGAGAACGGGATACCCACCGATAATTCCCGAATGCATTGCTTCTTTAATTCCGTTTGAAATAGCGGGGATATATTCTTTCGGAATTGCGCCGCCCACGATTTTGTCAACGAACTCAAATGATTTTTCGCTGTCATTTGCGTCCATTGGCTCAAATTGAATTTTACAATGACCGTATTGACCGCGCCCGCCCGACTGACGAACATATTTGCCTTCAACATCGGCAGCTTTGCGGAATGTTTCTCGATAGGCAACCTGTGGTTTACCTACGTTTGCTTCAACACGGAATTCACGAAGCAGACGGTCAACGATAATTTCCAAATGGAGTTCGCCCATTCCTTCAATTATTGTTTGACCGGAATCAATGTCTGTGTGTGTTTTAAAGGTGGGGTCTTCTTCTGCAAGTTTCGCAAGTGCGATTCCCATTTTGTCACGACCGGCTTTTGTTTTCGGTTCGATTGCAACAGAAATTACAGGGTCGGGGAAATTCATGGATTCGAGAATTACTTCTTTTTTCTCATCACATAAAGTATCGCCCGTTGTTGTGAATTTTAAGCCTATTACAGCGGCAATATCTCCCGCGTATATTTTTGAAACTTCCTCGCGGTCATTAGCGTGCATTAAAAGAATGCGTCCCATGCGTTCTTTTTTATCTTTTACGGAGTTGTAAACATATGAGCCTGCGTCCAGCGTTCCCGAATATACACGGAAAAACGCCAGTTTGCCAACATGCGGGTCATTCATAATTTTAAAAGCCAAAGCCGAAAACGGTTCAGTGTCGGAAGATTTGCGTTCGGTAGGTTCTTCCGAATTTGGAAGAATGCCTTTAATTGCGGGAATATCCGTGGGCGCGGGAAGATAATCCACCACGCCGTCCAGCAATTTTTGAACACCTTTTTTCTTGTACGCAGAGCCGCAGAAAACGGGAATAATCGCCGTTGAAATACATGCGACGCGCAAGGCGGCTTTCAATGTGGGAATGTCGATTTCTTCGCCTTCAAGATATTTTTCCATTAAAACTTCGTCGGTTTCGCAAATGGCTTCAATTAAATTTAAGCGATATTCTTCGGCTTGCGCTTTCATGTCGGCGGGGATTTCTTCTTCTGTAATCACTTCGCCGTGTTCACCGGAGAAAGTGTACGCCTTCATTTCAAATAAATCCACCACGCCGCGGAAAGTACTTTCAAAGCCGATTGGAAGTTGCACAGGTACGGCATTATGACCAAGACGGTCTTTTATCATTCCCACCACGTTTAAAAAATCCGCGCCGAGAATATCCATTTTATTTACATACGCAAGGCGTGGCACGCCATATTTGTCGCCCTGCCGCCACACGGTTTCCGATTGCGGTTCAACCCCGCCCTTTGCACAGAAAACTCCAACCGCACCGTCAAGCACGCGAAGAGAACGCTCTACTTCTACGGTGAAGTCAACGTGCCCCGGTGTGTCTATGATGTTTACGCGGTGGTCTGCCCATTGCGTTGTTGTTGCCGCGCTTGTTATCGTGATTCCTCGCTCTTGCTCTTGCTCCATCCAGTCCATTGCAGCGGTTCCGTCATGGGTATCGCCGATTTTATAGGTGCGACCTGTATAGAACAAAATGCGCTCTGTCAGCGTTGTTTTTCCCGCGTCGATATGCGCCATTATGCCAATGTTTCTTGTTTTTTCCAGCGGAAAAGCTCTCACACTAAATCCTCTTTCTTCTTCCTACCACTTGTAATGTGCGAAAGCTTTATTGGCGTCCGCCATTTTATGGGTTTCTTCTTTTTTACGAACCGCGCCGCCCGTATTGTTCGATGCGTCAAGCAGTTCGTTTGCGAGACGGTCTACCATGTTTTTTTCGCTACGGTTTCTTGAATAGTTAACCAGCCAGCGAAGCCCCAAGGTTTGACGGCGTTCCGGCCGTATTTCTATGGGAACCTGATAGGTTGCGCCGCCTACGCGCCGCGCTTTTACTTCAAGCACGGGCATGATGTTGTTTAGTGCTTCTTCAAATACGTCCATTGCGGGCGCGCCTTTCTTTTCGGCCGCCTTTGTGAATGCACCATATACAATTTTTTGAGCCACGCCTTTTTTACCGTCCAGCATAATTCCGTTAATCAGCTTTGTAACGATTATGCTCCCGTAAAGCGGGTCGGGCAAAACCGTGCGTTTGGCTACATGTCCTTTTCTTGGCACGAGACTTCCCTCCTTAACATTTTGTGTTTGACCGCGCAAAAAGCGCACGGTCAACATGAATTAATTCACAGGTACTCGTGTCTTTTCACGTTTCGCGCCTACATAAATGAGTTCTTTCATATATATAAGCCGCGTTTTGCGGAAAAAATTATGCCTTCATTACGCTTTTTTGGGGCGTTTCGCGCCGTACTTACTGCGTGCCTGTTTGCGGTTTGCCACACCTGCGGTGTCGAGCGTGCCGCGAACGATGTGATACCTAACACCCGGTACGTCACGAACCCTGCCGCCGCGCATTAAAACAACGCTGTGCTCTTGCAGATTGTGGCCTTCTCCCGGAATGTAACAGGTAGCTTCCATTTGGTTGCTAAGGCGAACACGCGCAATTTTACGAAGCGCAGAATTAGGTTTTTTCGGTGTGTCTGTGAAAACGCGTGTGCATACGCCGCGTTTTTGCGGTGAAGAATTGTCTGTACGTTTGTCCTTAATCGTGTTAAGCCCTTTTTGCAGAGCCGGAGATTTGGACTTCTTCTTTGCAGAATGTCTGCCTTGCTTTACCAGTTGGTTGAATGTGAGCATAGTCACCTCCTATATAATTTTTGTTTGCAAAACGAATGGATACTATCATTCTCTTAGAAAAATGTCAAGAAATGCAATTGATTCTTCGCTACGAAATTATATGCCTAGCGTTGTTATTCCATACGCGATTTATGTATTAATGAAGGCTCACTTCTTCAATTCATCAAGCAAATTGTCCTGCATTATTGCTCAAAGTATGCGCTAATCTGTGGGCGAGTTCTATGTCGCTTGAGTTTATGGCATCTGGTATTTCCGCAGATTTTGTTTTATTGTTTTCAACAATACCTCGTTAAGAGTCGCCAAAAGCATTCCAATTCCCGCTACCCCGGCTATATTTCCGTTGCCATCGTAGTAAGGCATTGCGCAGGTTACGTCAAGCCCGCGCCCCGAATTATCCATGAAAATATCCGTCATTCGTTCATCTGCAACTGCCGCTTTGCTTTGCGCAAGAAGCGACAGTGATTCCTCGGTTTGCGCGGTAAGCGACTGCATACTGTTTGACACCGCGGTATCGCTTAGCGAACCGATTATTGCACGCTTGTTATTAACGGCAATAACCAAACCAACGCCCATGATAAACGTAACCGCCATCACCGCGATAATCAATGTAATCATAGAGCGCGTTCTAATTTTACCGTAAATAGAACGTTTCATTTACAAAATCATCCTTTTGCAAACTTATCTTTTATCTTCAAGAAACAATCTACCAAAACAGGGTCAAAGTGCCGCGCTGCGTCATTTTTGATAATTTCTACCGCTTCGTCGTGTGTGAACGCTTTTTTATACGGTCTTTCTGAAACAAGCGCGTCATAAACATCGGCGATTGCCATTATGCGCCCGTGCAACGGAATATTTTCACCGTCAAGACCATAAGGATAACCCGCGCCGTTCCATTTTTCGTGGTGATACTCCGCGATTTTTTTTGCATTTAATAAAAAACCCGCATTGCCCGTCCGTGAAATTGCTTTGTCGATAATTTTCGCGCCTTCCGAAGAATGTGATTTCATTATTTCAAATTCTTCGTCCGTAAGCTTGCCGGGTTTGTTTAGAATCGCGTCGGGAATAATCATTTTGCCTACATCGTGCAAACGCGCCGAAGACACAACCGATTCAATATCCCAATCTTTTATTTCATCTTCATAAATTTTTTCTTTAAGCATCGCGTCAATTAACAATTGCACATAAGACGCAGTGCGGTCTATATGCCCGCCGGTGTTTTTATCGCGATTTTCAACCAAGTCTGCCATCGTAAATACAAGACCGTTTTTCAGACGTTCAAGTTCTTCGGTGCGTTCAAGAAGTTGCTTGGTTCGTTCGCGAATTAATTCGTCGATACGTAAATGATTTTTTACCCGGTTTTGCAAAACCGGTTCGGAAAACGGTTTTAAAATAAAATCCACCGCACCGAGTTTAATTCCATATGCTTCGCTTTTGGCATCGGAAAGCGCAGTTAAAAATATAACGGGTATATTCGCATATGCGCTGCTTACTTTTAATATTTTCATCGCGTCGAAGCCACTCATTTCCGGCATTTCAACATCAAGCATAATCAAATCCGGCTTGAATTTTTCCAACGCCTTAAACATTTTTTCAGCAGAAGGAAGCGCGATTACCCGATATTGCGTACGCAACGCTTTTTCCGCAACTGTAAGATTTATTGAATTGTCATCAACTATAAAAACCGTTTTATTCATATCTTCCTCCTACCTTCTTTCCGCTCTCATATGCCGCCAAACCATATAATCTTTTAAATGAAGTTCCAATTTTTTGTGAAGTGCTTCTTTGTCAATCGGCTTTACCAAAAAATCGGTTGCTTTTGTATTCATCGCTACATACACGTTGTCGCTTGTTCCGTCGGATGTAAGGAAAATAATTGGGGTATCTTCATACGGCGTGGTTCCTTTTATTATCGGAACAAGGTCAAATCCGCTGAAACCCGGCATATTGCAATCCAAAATAAATAAATCGGGAGTCATTTTTTTCAAAAGCTCTTTAAGAATTTTCTCGCTGGCAACACCCGGCATTGTATACACCGTGTACTTTGTACATAATAAAGCGTTCAACGAATGTAAAATGCTGGGGTCGTCGTCAATTGCAAGGATTTTTGGTTTGTCCGCGAATTTCTTTTCGGGGTCTAAATTTAATTGTATACGCTCAATTATTTCCGTCTCATCAGCCGGCTTTGAAATAAAATCAACCGCACCCAGTTGAAGCCCTTTTTTGATGGTTTCCTTATCTCTTTGTGCTGTTATAAAAATAACCGGGATATCGGCATAACGCGTATCCACTTTTAATTTTTTCAAAACATCAAAGCCGTTTTCATCCGGCATATTTATGTCCAAGAGAATTATCGAGATTTCAACTTTACCCAAAATTTCAAACATTTTTTCGGATGTTTGAACGGGATACATTTCGTAATGCTCTTTAATTTTGTTTTTTACGGTTACCAAACTGTGGTAAACATCATCAAGGTAAATAATTTTTTTACGTTCGACCATTTTTATTCTCCTTTTAAATAGAAATTCTTTCCACGATTTGCATGAAGTCCATTGTTTTAATTTTTTCCCGTATCCAATCGACTAAGCCATCGTCCGATTCGTATTGATATTTTTCAATTTCGTCCATTGCATTGTTTACTCCATCCATGCTGTAAATTTCGCAGGCATCACGAAGCTTTAACAATAATTCTTTGTCAGGTGTATCTTTTTTGGGCTTTGGGTTTTTGTCATTTATTTTTTTCAGCACTTCATCTATACCGTTTACCAACTTGTACGCTTCTTCAGCGAACGCCGAAGTATGTTCGATTATATATTTTAAATCGCCGGCAATTGCCGCATCTTCAAGCTTTGCGGCGGCATTCCCTATTTCATTCGCAAAAATATCAAGACTGGTTCCTCTTAAGCTGTGAACTTTTAATCTGAATTTATCGAAGTCTGCGTTAATGTCAATTTCTTTTATTTCATTAAGAATTGAGCGGGTGCTTGTCGCATACGAATTTAAAATTTGCAAATAAATTTTTTCGTCGTCGTTGTATTTTTTCAAACCTTCGGTTACGTCCAACCCGGGAATTTTTAATGTTAAATTTGAGGAAAACTCTGCCGCCGCGTTTTCTGCGTCGTCATAATCGCCGCTGTGAATGAAATCGCAAATTCTATCCAAAACGGCTTGAACTTCCGGCGAAGAATTTTTTATTCCGGAAATAATATCCAACGCGCCTATCCGATTGTATTGCGAACACATTTCTTTTATCTCGGAAAATTTATTTTTTAATTCTTCTGTGCTTTCATTTGAATTTTCCGTGCCGCGTTTCAAATCTAACTTTTCATAAAGCGTGCGTAATTCTTCCAAGAATTTCGGTGCCGAATCCGTTATAAATTCGTGAAGCTTGTCGCGGCTTGCAAGCTCAAGTTTTTTCGCGAACGCGGAAAGAGAATTTTCACCCGCGCTGTGCAGCGAACTTTTCATTCCGTGAACCGTTATTGTAAAAGTTCGTAAATCTTTTTCGTTTTCTGCCCACTCGGGGGTTTTTATTAAATCCCCCAAAACAGTCACGGCTTTTGTTACATCTTTAATTAACGAATCCAAAAATAAAGCGTCCGTTGATTCAACTTCATTTTTCTCAATTACTTTTTCTCGCCGTGCGGCTTCTATTACTTCCGGCGGCTGAACATCGCGTACATATTTATTTAAAACCGCGTTAAGCTGGCGGATATCAATCGGTTTTGAAACAAAATCATCAAAACCGTTTTGCAAAAAAATTTCCGCCTGCCCCGTAACCGCGTTTGCCGAAAGCGCGACAATGGGTTTTTTATAACCTAAACCACGAAGATGTTTTGTAACTTCTATGCCGTCCATTTCCGGCATCATATGGTCCATAAAAATAAGGTCGTACACTTCGCCGCTTTCAATTTTTTTAATCGCCTCGCGCCCGCATGAAACGGAATCAATCTGCAATTGATACGGCTTCATTAAACCCACGGCAACATATAAATTTGTTTCAACATCATCTACAACCAAAACGCGCCCGTAAGGCATCGGGTCACGAATAACTTGCCTGCGCTTTTTTGTGTGGCTCGTGCGGAAGCATTTTAGGTTTTCTGCGACTTTCGCGCCTAAAATTTCGCCGTTTTCTGTTTCTTGCGGTAATTTTATTGTAAACAACGAACCAACACCCGGTTCGCTTTCCACGCTTATTTCACCACTCATAAGATTTAATAATCTTTGCGTTATCGCAAGACCCAAGCCTGTGCCTTCCTCGTTACTTGTTTCTTCATGGAAACGGGAATACTCAGAAAACAATTTTGCCATTTGCTCCTTCGTCATTCCGTGGCCGGTGTCTCGCACACCCATAACAAGCGTTACGCCTTTTTCGGCAGGCTCAAAACCGACGAAAAGTATAATTCGCCCTTTATCTGTATATTTAAAAGCGTTGGACATCAAATTATTTAATATTTGTTTGATGCGAAGTTCATCACCGATTAAATTTGCAGGAATATTTTCATCAATTTCAAGTTTGAAATGAATAGACTTATCGTCATTACGCATTATGTTTAACTGAATAGAATCATTTATCATGCTTGCGAGTTTATATTTTGCCGGGAAAATATCCAGCTTGCCCGCTTCTATTTTTGAAAAATCTAAAATATCGTTGATTATTCCCAATAGTAAATCGCAAGAGTTGTAAATTTTATTCAAGCCTTCTTCAACTTCACGTGTTTGCTCGTTTTGCAGCATAATTTCGGTTATGCCCATAATTGCGTTCATTGGAGTGCGAATTTCGTGACTCATGTTCGCGAGAAAAACAGATTTTGTTTTGTTCGCTGTTTCCGCTTCGATTGCGCAATTTTCCGCCGCACGTACGGCATCTTTTAATTCGCGCTGCAAATTTATAATTTTAATTTGATTATTAACACGCAATTTTACAATGGCAGCATCGAATGGTTTGCGGATATAATCTACCGCGCCAATTGCAAGACCTTCGCTTTCGTTTTCATTTTCGTTTATTCCGGTGATAAAAATTACGGGAATATTTTTTGTAATTTCGGATTTTTGCAATTCTCGAAGAACATCAAAACCGCTCATGTTCGGCATAATTACGTCAAGCAAAATTAAATCGGGCAAAGATTCCGCGGCTTTTTCCAACGCGGTTACCCCGTCTTTAACAATATACACCTTAAAGTCCGGACGTAATATATGCGTAAGCTCCATAAGATTTGCCGTATCATCGTCAACAACCATTAAACTGTTTTTTTTAATACTATCCATTTTCACACCTCATTTTTATGAGTTCTTCCGCTGCGGCTTTAAAATCCATGTTTTGCGTGTTTATATGAGCAAAATCATTATTTTCCAATGCCTTGCCCACAACCGAAATAATCAAAGAAAGTTCGCGGTTTTGCGTCGCCATAGAAAGCGTTACATAAATTAACGTGTAAAAACTTTCGGAAACTATGTCCGCGTGTTCTAAAAAATTTATTTCCGCAACGCCGCTGTAGTAATATACGTCAATTTCCCCGCTTACAAGAGCGGGGTAAACATCTGTGAATTCATCCAGCGTAATAGCTTCGTATGTACCCGGTTCCATCTCCGAAGTAACCCTGTTGATTGTGGCGGTGGCTGTCATAAAACCGACACGCACGGGGCGTTCCACTGCAATTTCAGGAAGGGGTCTGCTTCCCGCCAAACGAAAACCTTTTACATGACGCATTGCAATCGGATTTGTCATTTCGTAAATTTGCAAGCGTTCTTCCGTTCTGATTAAGTCGCCCGTAAAATCAATTTCGCACGTTTCTAGCCCGCCAAGTAAAAATGTTGCCAGCCATTCACAAAATAAAACGGCATAACCGCTTATTTCACTATCTTCGTTTAAAAAAATTAAAAATAATAAAATTTTTATTCTCATCACTATGCACCCCATAATTAGTGTTACGCACATCTTGAACACAGGGTATTAACTTAACGATAAGATATTACTAAAATTTTTTCTAAATTTCAATAGACCCCTTTTATAACTGCCCAATACCGAATTTGCGCAGCAATCTTCGGCAAATCAAGGAGGAAGCGACGACGCACACATGAAGCGTGCGCTAGAAGCAGTCGACGCAGGATTGCGGAAAATTGCTGCGCAAATTCGGCATTGAGCAGCTATGAAAGATGTATTCTTAATAAATTTTCAAGCTGTAATACTTTCTTCGTTCCGCAATTATATTAATTTGGCTTTCGTCGTCCAGTGATAATTTTTTTCGCAACGATGAAATGTGTACAATTATTGTTCGGCTATCCAATACAGGAATTCTTTTTATTTTCTCCATATTGTCCTCCGTGTTAAGCGGCTTGCAAAGCCTTTCCGCGGATAAAAAAACACGCCATTTCAAGTGCGCAATGACGTGTTTTTAATTTTCCTCAACGTTATTACTTACATTTTTTAAGCAGTCTCTCCCATTTTTTGTCAACATGCGCTTGCAAGTCTGCAATCATTTCTTCGCCGTTCGGCATGGAGAAAAGATGGCGGAAGCGGCCTTGTATTTTGATATAGTCTTCGATGGGGAGTTTTTTCTTCGGTTCGTAGGTCAGTTTCCAATCGCCTTCGATTACTTCGTAAAGCGGCCATACACAAGTGTCTACGGCAAGCTTACAAATTAACATAAGGTCTTCGGGCGGGTAACGCCAACCGCGGGGGCAAGGCGCGAGGATATTAAGGAAATTCGCGCCGGGGGTGTAGTGCGCTTTGTAAGCTTTTTCATGTAAATCTTTAAAGTTTGCGGTGAAGGTTGTTTGCGCTACATACGGTACACCGTGACCTACAACTATTTCGGTCAGGTCTTTTTTGTGCTGCATTTTACCCGGGATTTCGCTTCCTACCGGTGCGGTTGAAACTTCGGCAAACTTAGGTGTAGATGAAGAACGTTGCAGACCTGTGTTCATGTAGGCTTCGTTGTCATAGCATACATAAACCATATCATGGCCGCGCTCCAACGCGCCGGAGAGTGCTTGAAGCCCGATATCGTAGGTGCCGCCGTCACCGGCAAACGCTACGAATTTGTAGTTATCTTTTATTTCGCCTTTGCGTTTTTTTACTTTATAGGCGGCTTCGCAACCGGCTATTGTTGCGGCTACGTTTTCAAAAGCGGAGTGGATGTAGCCTTCATTCCATGCGGTGAACGGATACAACACGCTGGATACTTCCAAGCAACAGGTTGCAACACCCGAAACAGATTTGTCCTCATCATTGAGCGCGCGAAGTACACCGCGCACGGCAACACCCGCTCCGCAACCCGCACACAGACGATGTCCGCCGACAAAGCGTTCGGGTTTACAGCATTCTTTTTTCAAATTATAAGACATAATTATAACCCCCTAACGCCGACATGACGATAGAAATTGTCGGTGCTTCCTGTTTTAATCACTTCAGAAAGAGCTTCATAAACAGTCTCAAAGTTTTCAACGGGAACGTCGCGTCCGCCAAGCCCGTAAATATAGTTAATCATCAAGGGGCGTTCTTTTAAGTCGTAGCAAGCACTGCGAACGTCTGCGAAAACAGGGCCGCCCACTGCGGAGAAGGAATCTGCTTTATCCATAACAGCAACGGCTTTAACGTGCGAAAGTGCTTTTGCAATTTCAGCCGCCGGGAATGGACGGAACACACGAAGCTTGAGTACTCCCACTTTTTCGCCTTTGGCGCGAAGCTTATCGCAAACAAATTTCGCTGTTCCCGCACTGGAGTTAAGTACAACAATTGCGCGTTCCGCGTCTTCCATTTTGTATTCCTCGAAAAGACCGTACTTACGTCCTGTTAAATCGCCGTATTCTTTGAAAACGTCGAGAATAATTTTTTTCGCGCCAATCATGGCTTGTGCGCGTTGATATTGATGCTCGAAATAGAATTGAACCGTATCGTAAGGTCCTACCGACATGGGTTTTCCGTCGATTAAGTGACGCTCGGGATTGTATTTGCCTACGAATTTTTGCACCGCGTCATCTTCAAGAAGTTCGATGTTCTCGATAGCGTGTGAGGTGATAAAACCGTCTTGGCAAGTCATAACCGGAAGCAAAACATCTTTGTGTTCCGCAATTCGCAGTGACATCAAATAGTTGTCATATGCTTCCTGGTTGTTTTCAGAATAAAGTTGAATCCATCCGCTGTCGCGCGCGCCCATAGAATCCGAATGGTCGTTGTTAATATTAATGGGACCGGACAATGCGCGGTTGATAACATTAAGCGTAATGGGAAGGCGATGACCCGAAGCTACATATAAAAGCTCCCACATAAGAGCAAGACCGCAAGCTGACGTAACCGTTGAGGAACGTGCGCCTGCCGCTTGCGCGCCAATACAGGCACTCATCGCACTATGTTCAGATTCCACCGCAATAAATTCGGTGTCCACTTGACCGTCGGCTACGTACTGAGAAAAATAATGAACAACTTCGGTAGACGGCGTAATCGGATAGGCGGCAACAACATCTGGGTTTACTTGCCTTAACGCTGTCGCGACGGCTTCATTGCCGGAAAGTTTTTCGCGAATTGCCATTATTTCACCTCCTCTTCCCATGTGATGGCTTTAAACGGACACACTTTGAAGCATACACCACAACCTTTGCAGTGTTTAAAATCGAAGTCCAGCCTTTTTTCATTTTCTACCGGAATCGCGCTGTCTCCGCACACCGGGAAGCAAAGCATACACTGCTTGCAATTTTCTTCAATAAATTTGGGAATAAAAATCCGCCAGTCACCGGTGTTTACTTGAAGGGAGGTGCCCGGTTCGTAAATATTTCCGCCGGCACTTACTTCGTTCCAAGACTGATTAAGGTTAGCGTCTTTTACATAAATCATGCGCTTTTTACCTCCTTCATCCCGCGTTCAAGAGCCTTCATGTTCTTTTCAATAACATGCGGCTTGGTGGCGAACTTATGACGAAGCGACTTTTCCACGTCCTTAAGGAAAGCTTCTTCGGGAATAACGCCGCTTATTTTTACAATGGCGCCTAACATGGATGTATTGGAAAGGCTTCTGTTACCCAGTTCTTTCTCCGCGATGGAACTTGCGTCAATCGTAATAACCCTTCCCTCGTAACCCTCTAATTTTGGTTTAACCTCCTCAGGGGATTTTGTGGTGTTGATTATGATTGCGCCTTCCTTTTTAAGACCGCCTGTTACGTCAACCGCGTCTAACAGCGTTGCGTCAACCACTACTACATAATCCGGCTCGTAAATATTGCTGTGAAGCGAACAGCGTTCGTCACTGATTCTGTTGTACGCGGTAATTGGCGCACCCATACGCTCGGGGCCATATTCGGGGAAACCTTGTACATATTTACCCGAATCAAATGCCGCCTCTGCAAGTAGCAGTGAGGCTGTTTTCGCGCCTTGTCCACCTCGCCCATGCCAGCGAATTTCTACCATGCTTGACATATCGAACCACCTTTCCAAAATTTATATTTTTAGTACGTTCCTGAACGAGACGCACTATTTACAATTATATTTGTCTTGACAAAATAAAGCAAGTTTTGAAATGAAAAATTTTTATGATATGAAAAATATTATTTTTATGTTACATTTTTAATGTGGTAGTGTAAACCGTTCTATGAAAAAAGGCTAACTGCCGAACTCGAATGTGCGAATAAAAAAACAAAAAGAAAAAAGCAGGTTTAACGCATTAAGGGGCATTGCCGTTGTAAAAAAAACAGA
>Ga0131853_10001147_pt1 | contig 48292 bp, 54 predicted proteins | sample TergutLab28metaG_FD_92764 | JGI IMG/M metagenome (GOLD analysis project Ga0131853, IMG submission 92764) | Labiotermes labralis P1 segment gut microbial communities from Petit-Saut dam, French Guiana - Lab288 P1 (version 2) (version 2) | ecosystem: Host-associated > Arthropoda: Insects >... | reverse complement strand
CAGTAAGTTACGTGATCCGGTCAACCACCTGTGACACACAAACAGTCCGGAACAGAACACGTAGCAGAACGGGAGGGCTACAGCAAAAGGTGTAAGTAAACAAAAACATTGCATTTTCCTAAAGATAATTTTAACAGACAGTTGATTACTATATTCTTATACTATAACTTTTAACCACAGAAGTTATTTAGTCTTTAATAAATCTTTTATAAAATTGTAATAGTCAAATTATATTTTATAGATAACTAAAGATAAACATTACATGTTACAGTACACAGTATGCCAGAGGCTGCCTGTACAGTAAAAAAGTGAACTGCTGATGATGAGCACCCTGAAGCTCGATACATGTAGAGTAAAGGACGACTAACCCTGAAATAAAGGATAGTCCAAAAGTGTCATCTTGTTGGTAATTATTGTCGAACATCTAAGACTCACTGCTAAAAAAAACTTTGAGTCTTTAAGCATTATCTAAAACAAATTGAGGTCATTTTATATGTTGTAAATAATTGCATTTTGGGTTGTAACGAGTGTTGCACAGAGAGTCCATAACAGACCACTTGCTGAGTGTCAGACCACAGTGGAAACAGGAAATGAGATCGCTGCTTCCTGTTAAAGAGAACAATTTTATTAAATTATTCTGGTATTTCGAAGAAAAATGTTTAAGCTCTAATAAGCACACACTTGTGTTGAAAGTGCTTACCGATATGAAAAAAATCGGCGTCGCTGAGACTTTTAGCAGATGTTTAGCGGAGGGGGCCACGTGTTGAAAGAATGTGTTCGACATTCGCCTGTGGCGAATTGAGCGTACAGGGGCCGTGCCACCCAGTGCTGTTGCGTTGTCTTAATAGAGTTTAAATATTCCAGGACTTGTATTTGTAAAAGAAATTTGAAAATTATTACGGGGTTTATAGAAGACGCATACATAAAAAAGAAGAAATACAAACAAATATAATAACTGCGTTCAGAACCGCACACGTCGTAGGTACGGGCCGGCTGTTGATGTGTTGTCTCGGGCAGGTCACCGGAGCCAAAAGGAATGTTACCGACAAAGAGGCCCCATTATGAACCCACAAGACAAACTGCAGTGTTGGTTATCCTTGAATGGAAGGTCTCCTTGCACTGCACAAAATGCACAACAAACTACGTCACTGCGGTTTGTGTAATAAAACCGACCGCTGCCAGGTGATTTTTATCTATATAGGGCACCGGCCTTTATTGAAATGTTTGACGGCGATATGCTTCCCTCTTCATATTTATGTAGTGTAGATTTCCTGCTGCTAGTCTGTTCTGATGGTGGTGGTGGCAGTTGTGGTCGGATATATACTAGTCCCCTAGCAGAATTAATGTACGAACAAATGGCTGGAAAGCGCGAGTGATACACAATTACAAGTGTGTGGGGGGCCTTAAATATAAAGAAATATTTCGCCCCTTCCATTAAATTTCCTGTGCTAAAAGGTTACGGCTCACGCTTTGAAGATAGAGACGGGATGTGAAACCAATTAGCAGACAGGAAGTTACATCTGGAAAACCCCCGCGTTTATGACTAATTGTTTGAACAGGCGTATTCTGAACAGGTTGTAACATGTATAGAGGCTGAACTATAAATTAGGAAGTTGGAATTGGAGTGCGATATTCTGCTTCACGTTTTTACTGCCTGCGAGTTACACTTGCACGAACCTGCCAAATTCTACAATTGGTGACATAACAAATTGAGTCGACAGCTATCTGCAACACAGCTACAATTACAACTACTGTTAACAGCTATCTACAGCACAGCTGCAAATAAACTATACTTAAACAGCTACCAGCAACACAGCCACAACTCTAGACACATACATTTGCAGCAAGAGCTACAACTGTACCAGCTTGCAATAACTAAAATTACTGGCACATTTATTTGCAACGACTGGATTGTTTATCTGATTTCAAGTAAGAGGTATAGTTAGTGATCAAAATTTAATGGCTAAGACCTAGTTTAGAATAGACAGGGAGCTATTCCGACTGCTCACGTTACCAATGTCAGCAGGGAGGAGCCTGAGTCGGAGGCAGCACTCTCTAACAGAAACATTCCTTTGTCGTGGATTAAAGAGTAGCTACCCTTTATGATTTTGGACGAGACTGGAAAATCTTTTCAAAAATTTAACTCAACCTGACGTATTTTGTTGGTATAGCTTAGAACAGGTGAACAGCAAGAACCGACGGTTTATTTGAAGGTATTCATTACTGCATTAAATAATTACCTAGTTGATGAAGTGCGTGATAGAGATTTAGTGGGACTAAGAATTCGGAACTCCGAGAATTTCCAGGACAAATTCATGGGCATTAATTTCGGACGCTGTGACTAGCTTAAGCGTGATATTGTCTGGTGAGTGCTCGGGAAGGTTGCTCAGAGCAACGGGAGATTCGGCCTGAGTGACCGTCTCGAAGTGCATCTAGACCATATTAGGATGCCTGTAGGTAACGGTAAAACATCTGAAATGACGAAAGGACGGTGTTTGAATGGGGAGTATTGTTGTTGTGAAGTGACCTTTTAAGTTTGGCACACGCACGTACCATTGTCATAGCTCGGGTAAACGGTGACCGAAAGTACAAATAATATAGAAACGGTAAAGTTTTGAAGCAACAAGTTGAAGATCTCTTAAGAATTCCCGGTGTTGATTTGACCAATGGCGGTGGCCTTAAAGAACTTGAACAGTTTCAATATTATTTTTCGAACTATAAATATATTGTGTATGATGGTGTAAGTACTCATAGGGTCATTTTCAGTGGACATTCCCTTTCGAACAAGAAATTGTACTATATGATTGGTCTCTGAGTACTACAATGTCTTTACCAACCTTAAGGCCACTATGGCTAACAAGTATATATGTGATGCGTTTGACGTAATTTACGACATTTCACATTAGTGCGACATTTTGCTCTTTGAGTACGGATACACTGCTCTGTACAAAAGATCAGACAAAATATTTTAGTACATGCAACAGGTGGTTTCTGAATGAGAAATGTATTCAGAATAATTTGACTCCCAAAGTGAAAGGAAAGCTAGAATTCCAGTGGAGACATGTTTGAACCAACCTGCTGGTCATTTTTGCCTCGTGGTTCCACTGAAACGTAGGAAGGTTGCAGACAGTATTCTGTGCGTTTTCGTCATACGGAGTGCACACAGGTCCTTGAAAAGCATGATGGGTTCTTTGAGCCTATTCCCAAACTCATATGTGCTCAGCAGTTGCGTTCTAAATGTGGAGCGGTGGGCGATGTGAGTGTCGATTGTAAACAGTGTGGTAAGTGTACACACGTGTATTGGGCGGAATGTACCCGTAGGTAAATTTATTTATTATCTCTGGCGGTCGAGACCGTCCTCGAATGAAATTTATGTCATATCACATAACTAACGTGGACACGACGCACTGTTTCTGCTGCGAAAGTTACTTGATATAAGATGGGCGCCCAAATTGATAATAGAAAGTACCAAAATTCTTAGCATGTTTGTTGACAATTAGCACTTTTTGGAATGCCTTAATTTTATGCCAATGAGTCTAAACAGCATGCCCAAATAATTTGACCTGACATGCAACTAGGGTTAGTGCACGCACTTTTTCAATTTTGCCAAGAATTTGGACTATTTCGTCCCTTATCCCGAAACCAAATTATATGGGGCAGACTATATATCAGGTGATTTTTGGAATGGTACGAAAACAAAAAAAATTCCTTAATAAAGTAAAGATCTTGGCCCACTGCAAGAACGATGTCAAGATACCGAGGCAGGCATGCCGTGCATTTAAGAAATTGCTTTTGAAATTGGTCAAAAAGATTGCTGTTCGGCAAGCCATAAAATTATTGTCGATTTGCAATAAGGTAATCCGGACGATGATTCTGAAACCTGATAATCCCGAGAGGGATACCGAATGGGAGACCGCCAAGATTTTGAAGCTCCTAAATGACTGGCGTACATTGGTCAGAATTGTAGCAATATTACTCATGCCGTAAATGGAAGGGATTTGCATTTGCCTCGGGTACGAATGTGAAAGTCTACGTGCAGTTTGCAGACAGATATGAAATCTTTGCTTATCTCCGCTGTTTTTGGCATGGGTGACGATGTATGCTTACTCGACCTAAGCCCATTGGCGACACTGAGCAAATTTTGCTGAGTCGGTATAAGGAGACAAAAGCGAGGTTGTAAAAAATCGATGACGCTGGTTATATGGTTATTTCTATGTAGAGGTACGTCAAAAACCAGACCTAAAAAATTATGTCTTCACACTCCTATGTAAAAAAAAAATATTCGAGATACCTTGTACGCGGGTACAACCGGGGCTACAAAAACCTACTACAGAGTCAAGCAGGGGAATGACATCAATTAAGTGGTTGTTATCATTCTTTAACCTACATCTGTAAATGCGGCAAGTTACCTGTAAGACACACGATAGTGTACGTTGGTGCAGATTGTCCGCCTGACTGTTTGCATAGGGAGTGGATAAGCAAATGTAAACTTATACTTCCCAGGAAACTGTACCGTCCAGGGCTTCCGTATAAAATCATATGTAAACTGATGTTCACGTAGTGTACTGTTTGTGGCGACACGATGAACCAAGGCAATTGTACACACTCTGAAGAAGAGCGGTGTATATTTGGAAAAAGTGTAGTGGATGAGGTTCGCAAAGCTATTGAGTTTGGTGTGGTTTGTAGACTTTTGTATTTGGGGAATATGGAGTGATGTACTTTGACTAAGGCACCAATTCAGGAGGTGTTCTTGCAAATTGTTTTTGTATGTTCTTGAAATTGAAACAAGAATCATCTGACTAACCACCCAGGGTTCAAAGTGCAGATGAAAATGAAAAGTTCATAGTTGACTACCAGCAAGCAAGGGAATTTTTTTGACAAGGCATCAATTTAAAAAATGCGGAGCAAAGAATTCTGGCAAAACGGAAATTGAACTCATTTTGGCATAAATGTGTACAAAACAATAACAAGATTCAGACAATCCCTGTGACCTCAGTGAAAGAGCCGTTCGAACTTCTAACAAGTCCGGGTACTGAGGTTACATCCCTCATAATCCAGAAAGATTAAGTGGTATGGTTAAGCTGAAAATAATCTGAGGATACAATAGCCGCAGGAAAGAATGTTAAGGTGACAGTGGCTGCCTATGTAACGACTCAAGCTCGACTGAAACTGTACGACAATCTGAGGGATTTGGGTCCGTCTGTTCTCTACTGCGATTCGGTCTCTGTTTTCTTCATTCAGATTGTAAATGAAACTCCAAATGTGGTCACAGTTGATTGTTTGGGTCACCTCACAGTTGAGTTGGAGAAGTTTGGCTCTGACTCCAGGTTGCTTTGGGTGGTCCTAAAAACAATGCTTTGCCTGTTTTCTGCCTCTCGACAAGAAAATGTTCAACGAAATGCATTGTGAAATATATAATGTTGAACTGCGAAAATTCAATGGAAATTAATTGAATTTTCGTTATTCACCAACTCGAGGGACATAATTCTGAAACACACAACCCCGGTGCGAGTACATAATCCGAAGAAGATCAAGAGGAAACTGAAACAAAGAAGCCCCGGCTTAAGGACAACTATGACTTGTTACGGTACGGGCATCTTTATTTTATAATGCCGACCTAATATTCAAATTATTTATTTGTTAAATGCAATATGTTAAGGCGTTTTAGACATTTCAGTTCATTTTAGATTATTATTCTGAAGCTGCAAAATCTATTCACACTAATGTTTGCAGTACCAAATATTTGCTGGAAATCCATGTTTGTAATTAGAATATTGGATTGCGTAGAGCAGGTTTGTGAAATTGTGTTAGAAATGTAGTTTGGTATCATAGTGAGAACAACGACCCGCATCACTTGAAAAGGTTTCATTTGTTAAAGTTATACCAAACTTTTAAAATCCTGAAAATTTATCTACAATAATAATGTTTGAAAATTATCTGCACTCTGCCTATTCGAAAAAACGAGCGAATTATTACCAAAAGATCGCTCATCACAACATTCGTCTTGTTCTAATTAAACATAACTTAATTCAATAAAGTCCACCATCACGTGATATTTATCTAAATAGCAAGTGTATTATTGTTCAAGAATCCGAGAGACAACACTCAGATAGTGCACATGGCACGGCAAATATACCAACGAAAACATTTCCAGAATTCATAAAACGTATGTAAAGAACAGAATTGTTATTTCTTCTTGTATCTAACACATTCGATTAACGATTTACTAATATTTAGAAAACTGATTTTTCCAGGGGAAACTTGTGAGGTTTTCGAAACTGTAGAGGACGATGAACCGCCTAAAGCCTCAACTACACATTGTCCAATTTCTTAAAGACGCTAAACCACAAGTCAGACGCGCGTTAATTGCAACTGCAGAAGACGAACTCATAAAATTATTGTTGAGAGTGCTATAATTAAGCTAAAAAGATATCATAAATTAACCAAATACAAGAGAGCAAATTTAAGACATATAAGGCTCGTTTACAAGAGATGGTGGATCGTAAATTTAGTTTCAAGTGTAAATCTAAAATTTGGTCCAACGTGGCGAGTTTATAGTTCCACTGCTCGCAAATGCTTGTCAGGAGTAAAAAGAGCACTAATTGTAAATAACAATTAGAATGGCATTGTAGGAAAATCAATCTCAAGAACCCCCACCACCACCAGTTAAAAATGTATAGAACGAAAGAATCATAGTTCCAAAAATGGGACGAAATTTATTTTGCATCAAGGCCTGTAATTTAAAAGTGACAATCAAAATTGGGACTTATCCCCATCCCTATTGTACAAACTGGAAATAACAAGTTAAATAATTTTAAAAAACCACAAAATTAAAATTATAATTGGTTCACTACCTCTGTTTAAAACAGGGACTCAGTGAGAACGTTTGCCTTAACTGCGAATACAAGTACATTCCAAACGTACTAACACGTAACATATCCCAACAACACGCGTTCGGTGTGTACCAAGATAAACCTGCCCGTTAATCACAAATAGGGCGTTCAAGTTTTATTATAAAATTAATCGCGTTATTTAGATGGCGAAAATTACAACGCAATTCAAGCTCTGTGGGAATTTCTAACCCAATCACGAACTGATAAAAACTTGGTCAGGGATCAGGACAGACAAGCATATAAACAAATAACCTTGAAGTCTAATGCATATAGAGTTATTTATAGTCCTTCGAGTAAGATCAAAGCAAACAAAGATCTTATATATACCCGTTTTTTTCCCCCATCTGTTTACAAACACAAATGAAGTGCCTTGGGAAAGGTTAAATTAATAAAATTGTCTCTGGGTAAAATTTATTACGATCCTAAATATCCAGCAGGTTTCGGTTGAGTAGAAATTTCATAAAGGCTAGTAAAAATAAGAAACGGAATGTGGAAGATTGGTTGTCAGTTTGAACACATACATTTCGCAAAAAACTACGTGAAAAAATTTCCCTCGCGTTTCATATACTGTAACAAATTTTTGATGGTATGTGGGAAATAGAACTTGCGAATTTAAGTTCCCTTTCGAAATACAACAATAAGTAGAAATACCTCTTAAACGTCGTAGACATATTGTCACGGTATGCTTGGAGCGTGACTCTGAAGGAGAAGACTGCTAACTCAATCACATCAAATTAAAAATTTTATTTCAAAATAGAAAACCAATTACCATACAATCAGACAAGGACACTGAATTTGTTATTGCAAGTGTCCAACAGTATCAGATCGTGAAGAAGTAAATTTTCATACGAATCAAAATCCTGACAAAAAGGGCGCTTATATCGAGCGTATTAACACATCCCTGAAAAAGAGCGATCCCGTTACATGCCCCTTGTTGCCCAGAGAGTGCGTAGAGTTATAGTTCTACTGGGATGATTAGTCAGGAGCTCGACCCGGACGCAATTAACCCCTGGGAATGACAAGGTACCCATAGTGCAGGAGGCTTTGTGGCCCATAGGAGCTGTCAAGACGGGAGGAAATAATAATCCCGAAAGGGATTTGATCCTGGAGCGTCTAGCCCGTAGTAACTCACTATTCCGAATGAGCTACCCAGCCCACACCCTGAAGAAAACTATGTATACATTTTTCACAAAAAATAACACGTACTGCTAATTTCTCTTCATAAACAATTTGTTAACAGGTTACAACAGCTGTGTCCGTTCTACAGTAGGTGTGCGTCCCAGCAAATTGAACCCTTCAAACATTCATTCTGTCTGGCAAAAATGGATAGACTCTGGGCTATAAATCTTCAAAGTTGTGTAATATTTAAAGAAGGAGATAAAAAAAAGAAACGGTACAGTTTGCCAAGGGGTATGAACAAACACTTTTAACAGATATTCCGTGTTGTCGACGTTTCACAACGCGTGCACCAACCTGTTTACGAATTTACAGATCGTCCTATTGAAAGCGAAATTTACAATTACGAGCTTGTCAAGGTCCCTGTGTCACACGAGATATTGTTCGAAATACAGAAAATGATGCGCACTCATTACAAAGGCACATCATTTTCTTAAGTGGAGAGGATACGACGAGACTTTGAAATCTTGGGTAATCATTTCCGATATCTATAAAATATAATGGATCATTTCCAACTAACATTGCTGTCAGACATTTTCGCTTATTATTTTCCGGCCAAAACAGTACCTAATTGTAGAACCAAACTGGCTACATCACTCGAGTTACAGCCAGACACATGGGAAATCGTTCTAGTCGAGATATCTTGTCCTAAAGATTACAAGAAACGTTTCTTGCAAAATACAATTAATTTGGATGGGGGAAATCATATGTCCTGTAAAACACTATGAATCTGTTTGATCTTCCAACAAATATACATCATTTTTCGGAACCTTCTATAAAGGAAAACATTCTCGTCATAAATATTGATTATGTAGAAAAATATGATGGGAGGATTAATGAGGTTTTTGATTCATGCTACGTGTAGAATTCCATTAGGATTAGTCAAAATGTAGAATCTTACTACACTGTCATTGTACGTAATGGAATTGAAGGTTTAGAGGGAACAATTATGAACCCTGGTAATTGCATCCTACCAGAATAAGAGAATAGGTAATTGATAACAATGACATTGCTAATCCCGAATATATTTACGTCTACACGGATATTGTTAAACCAAATTGTTTAGTGATTCTTGCGTTATAAAGTCAACAACCTAACATTTCTCTTCGAAAACAGATTTAACTACACTCTGTACAGACCTATAGAACAATCGTTCACAGAGTTTTATTCGTTCGTCTAATTGCATAGAAATATGGGGCTGTGCTGTTTGAAGATTGTGAATTTGTTTGAGTTGCACTCATTTAAAGGAATTCTTCAGCGCAATAAATTTCATTTTTTCGGTAAAAATAGTTCGTTATACACAGTACAACGAAACGAAAGTTGTGCCGATATTATTCCAATTTACTGGGCCAGCCCCTGGGTTCAGAAGTGAAATAGAATAGTTTCCTTCTTCAGAAGGCTTTTAGGTATTTTTGAAATCCTCTTGTATTCAGGGGCAAAAGTTCTCTGAAAAGAAAATTTAAAAAGATTTTCCAATATACTAAATAATATTCTTAACAGGGTAACAGGAGAGCCTGTTGCAAATATTTTCAAAACTCTTTTCAGTGACGCAAATTTTAAATTTGCAGAAAAGATTGAAATGATGACGTGTCTAGCTTAGCCAAAATGTCTCAACCACAGGGTAAACGTAGAAAGTATAATGATATTTTCACAGAGGTTAAGAATAAAAAGAAATAATGGAGTGTTAAAATCGGTTCTGGTAATTTCCCTTAAGAGAATCATTCAAACATTTCCGTAAATAGTCACACCGTTACATAAATCCAATTACGCCGGCAGGCAACCCTAAACAGCTTGAATTTAATTGCTCTGTCCATAGCGATTACTGCATAGATTTTTAAAACTGTACGTCTATTCTTCCGCATTAAACTTGACAAAACGAATTGGATCGGTTATATAAAATGCTGAGTCAAACACGTTTGGCTGTGTCAACAATTTGTTGCATTATATGTTTAGTACTCTCAGTGTCTCATTAAACGCTAACACTGTTACAATTCACGAGACAAACTACCATTACAGTGTCTACACTGAAAAGATAATAAACTACGGTTCTGATGCCTCTGGAACGCAACTAATCATAAGTTTTCGGTATCTCGATTCGTCTCGGGAAATCAAAGACAACATTGGCTTACGCCACACGATTAAATTCCCTCAACAATGAAAAAATCTAGAACTATATGAAACACTCGATGCTGACTTGTTCAATTCCGTTCAAATGCAAATTAATGGCGTCGACATAAACATTAATTTACTGAATAAAAGAACCTTTTTATCCTTCGGCAACTACAGACTACAACAAAATGCGTTTCAATATTTAAGCTGCTTCTCTTTTTATCGCTCTATTCGAATTGGAGCCCCTCTTCCTCTTCCTCGCGCTAATGTTCTGGGATTGAAACGCAAGGCTCATAATCCTGTTACAATTTTCAGATTAAAAATTTTACTGCCAGTTCCGGGGGCCCAGCAAGTCTCTATCGATAATGCATTTCTTGGACCAATTCCAAAACGATTTTTGTAACATTATATAAGAACATTGCATTCGTTGGTTCTGCAAGTACAAATGCATTCAAATTTAATCATTATGATATTACAAATCTTGTTTTGTATGTGAACGGTGTTCAGCAACCTCCCGAGCCACACACTATGGATTGCAATTCACCCTTTTGGGTTACACAGGGATTATGAAATACTTTTGAATTACTGGTATACATCACGATGGCCGTGCTCATATGATTATCATAGAAATATTCACTAAGTTTTTCTACATAGTAGGTCTTGACTTAACACCAGGCAGAGAGCGGACGTGTAACACACATGCCTACAACTTCAGTGAAATATGCGCATTGAGGCCAGGTTCCAAAAGCCTATACCAGAACCCGTCACTTTCATTTTGTATGCTGAATTTCCAAGACACGTAGAAATCACAACTCTATAAACGTGACCGTAGAATGTATACCATTCACATCAATAAATTTTAAACTAAAATTTGAACTATTTTCATTGATTTTTCCAAAAGTTCTTTTAACATCCCCACAAAAATTGTCAACAAACTTGACATACATTACATGCCCGGATCGCGTAGTTTAGCTGTTTGTATTTCCGTTTACAAACGTATGATCCACTACTGCTACATCTACGACATCTACAGAGCAAAGAGTAAATCCATGACGTCATAGCGAATATTTCAATACCTGATTGCTACAACTGAAGCGATGAAAGCCAGTGGGCATGTTCCGTGCTCAGTTTCGAGTTTGTCCCGCTTTCGGCCAGTTGGTGCAGCTGCAGCAGCAGACGTGCAAATCGCAGATATAAGGAAAGTTATGTTTATTCACGACTATCAGCATTTATGTCCCTCTTATTTATTGAATTCGCAATTTTTTGGAGGGCGAGATTATGAAATCGTTGTCAAGAATTTGGCGGCTGTCTACTCCCCCAGTAACAAGATCTCTACGTACGTCTTTAGGAGAACTGTAGCTGGGAGAAAGCACCATCTTTTAAAGCCAGAATGAATCAGATTGCAGACCACGGTTTTAATTGAAATTATATTGATATACCATATTCAGGTCTGAAGACTGTGCTACATCACGTGTCATCATCTTCCGTTGCAATTTATTGCTTCAGACCTCAGAAAACACAATTTATTAGCGGTCATATCGATCTAGAGATATCGATATCTCTCAGGTAGAATGCCCCCCACTCGACGAAGTAAGTCTACCGGGCATCAGCAACACGTTTGAATGTCACACCAAGTCCAGGCACGTGTGTGCATTGCGGACGGTCTATTCATTAACATATTTGCCAAACTTTTACGTTTTCAGTAAGTAGTATGCAAAGTGTCCTTCTCGCTCTGCACATCATGTATGATTTCCAGATGACGGGGTTACATCGTCGTACATTCTTCTTCAACGAAAAAGTGTCAAATTATGTCTGCAACTTCCTGAATGAAGACCTCGAAACATAGTTAAAGATTGAGACTTATTCAGACCAGGTGGTATTGAATGACATACAGTAGTTTGTTCTGGTGACATTCAAGAGTAATATACCGATGAATGAGGCACAAGAACATGTTGACGCACGTCATACCCAGTCAGTTTACTTTGGAGAGTATATAAGCATCACGATTGAGAACACTCAACTATACCTAAGCAAATTATCGGTCACAACTGACGGATTTACCAAGTGCTTGCACAGACAGACAATTGATCAATTTCTGTAGGCTCCAAGATAAAGTGTTGAAGTGGCGAGAGAAGTGTGTTCAATCAAAGTGCTTCTTTACACCGCCAAACACGAATGTAATTGGTTTCGATACATTGTGGTATGAACTAACGTATAAAACCAGATTGTACCAAATAAATTATTGTTAAGTGAGGAAAATTTCATAAAACTTTATTTATGTTCCTGGCTAAAATTGTATTTGTAAACATATTAATAAAATTTTTTTTTTTTAAAATTCATTGCCCATATTGCATCTTTAATTGTATTAATGAATTTCATATATTTGTAAATGGAAAAATATTTATTTATTTATTACCCAAATCCTAAATCTTTGGAAATAAAAATGGTTCATGAAGTAGAATTCCAAAGTACATTAGTTCAATTATGATTCCGGAATTATACCGCACAGTCGTCTATTTTTCCAGAATGACAAATACTTTAAAAAGTAATATAAGTGTAAAAGTAGCACCCTAGTAGGCATTTTGCAAAAAGTTAAGTTATATTTAAAAATACCGCTCTGGTAACAATATTGTAAAAATTAAAAATTTTTATATATTAAAAAAGAGCGAGCGTCCGCCATATTGTAACATTGCTGCCGTTGAAGACAGCGGCCAAATAGGCGTCACACAATATGGGAGCCAAAAAGGAGTTAAAAACTAGAAGCTGTCTAACTAGTATCCGTTGAGGTTCGACCCACATTATTAAAAAGGATCGGGTTTCGGTTCATTTTCCGAAGTACTTCAACATGGTGGAAGCCGCCTTCCAGCTTCTTATCGCGGTCGCTCCGTTGTCCCCCTAAGCTATTCGCAGTGATGTTCGGACCCGACCAAAAACTCCCGGGCCCAAGAAAATAACGAGTTGTAGTGAGTGTCAGAGTGGACCGAAAGAAGCGTGTTGATGCGAGAAGGATCTGTGTGCGTCCCGGACACTACTCATTCTTTAACTTCAGCATTTCGTCACGATGCCGCCATGTTGTTACGCGCTGGCCGCCGTTGAGTTTGTTATGGCGTTCCACCAGATGTCACCCCTACGCTAAGCCCATAGCTGCCGCCGTCCAGTCTGGTGTTGCTGTCCCTCTGTAGTCACCCCTACGCTAAGTCAATATCACGTGGCCATTGAATTAAGTAATACGACGTGGGTAAGGCGCGAACTTCCGAAATGGTGTGCCGTGCGCTAGATTTTAAATGAAACCTAAATAAATTCGGCCATTTTCCAATATGGCGGCCAGCGCGCTAAGATTGAAGTAATCCTAACTTTAAAGTCAATGCCATCTTACAAAATACCGGGTAGTGCGTGAACTGTGAACGTATGTGGCTTCTGTGCCCCAGACTCCGGTCGGATTGACCCGAATACCATCGAGATTTTACTGGTGAAGTCTCCAACTGTCGGTCACCCCTGTAACCCTCGCATGCAATGAAATGCTGATGTAAGGGCATTCCAAATTGCGCTCAAACGTGAGCACTTAAACGCTTCGATAATCACGGGCCCCAGAACATGATTTGCTGGTGCCTCAAATTCTGATATAAGGGCATTTGATCATTCACTCGTATGTAAGAACATAGACGCTTTGTTAATCACGCGCATAGGAACATGTCTTGCTGATGCTTGAATGGTACTTAGGGGATGTGTGACTGTCCGAGAGCAGTATCTTTTAAATGAATCTTAATTTTCATGTAAGCCATTTTACAATATGGCGTGTAGCGCTAATTTTGAATGGAACCGTTCCAGGGCTGTAATCCGGTTCTAGGGAAACGACCGATAAGGATTGGGGAGCGCCCCTCCTACATGAATTGTAAGGGTGAAGCCGTGCATTGGGAAGAATAATTTGGGACCGATTATGGTAGCCATATCAAAGTATAGGGCATATGCAAGTCCAAAATGATAGAAAACACACATCAGTTATCTTTTAATGCAAATATAAAATACATCACATGACACAGAAAGACAGTATATGATCACATCATAACATTCATTTATTCGTTTAAAAGAACAAACAGTTTTGTGTTTTGATCACATGTCTATTACAGAAATCACAGCACAAATTTTCAATTTCGTTGCACAACGTCGCATTAGCTTCCTCTACGCTGGCGTAGAACGCTGCGTACGTTGTGGACCGGTCGCGTTCTGAGGGGATTACGCAGCCAGTGTCAAATCTCTTACTGACCGCACATCGTTTATTCCGTACAAAAGTATATTTCAATGGGGAAAATGTAAGTGGAACCAGCCTATCGTCGGGAACGGTATTCTATTCCACTCCATAAATATATTGGTGATATAATATTCTGCCAGTTAGTTTGAATTGAGATAAATTGAATGTGAGATGGAAAACTGTCTGGGAAGCCAAACTTCGTAGTGACGGAGGCTCTCGTAAACACACGTTGCACCCGCACAGGCGTTCTTATGTACAGTTGCCTACGAATGGTAATATTATGAGTCGAAATTCCTCCAAACACTGATCGCACATTTTATCTGATGTTTGTCCATCGCTAACAGCCCTATGATGATTTAGGCAGAGGACTGTAGGTGTATTGAGCGAAAGGCAAACTATAGCGTAATAGCGTACATCTTGACAGCAAATACACATATATGTTCCCAAATAAACTCTGCCAAATTTATGCTACATTGAGATCCGCAATGTGCAGATGTATCGACAATGGTAATTTGAAAGGCAACCGTTACACCATCGTGTGTAATGTAATAGAAAGAATAATCGGGCAAACTCTCATAGTCTAGCCATTCGGTTAATCCGAACTCAAACGTTCCGTTTTAAAGTGTATGAATCTTTCGGTAGATGTTGTCTAGGACAGGGGAGTTTGTTCTGACTATGTGAAGTCCCCCTACGACAGGTCTCGTACGGTATTAGGAATCGAGTACGCCAGCAATATAATCAGTGTAATTTCCAGTAATGGCACAACAGTTATCCAGGACGCAGTAAATTTTTAATAAGTGCTTCACAAAGCGTAAATAATCCAGCATCGTGGGACTGAAATTTGGTAACGATATGGCGTTTCCTGCAGCATTCACCAAGAAGTGTTGAATCTCTAACAGACTGTTCGATCCAGCAAAACAATGCCGTGAGTTCTCATTTGTGGAAGGGTGTATTTGCAAAAACAAAAGAGTTTACATAATGCAGGCTCTAGGACTCTATTCCCCATTAAGTTTTATTTGGAGGGCTCACATGAGCCCTTATAGACAAGATAAAGTGGTACTGCTTTAGTTTTAATCCTGTCCATATCATCGTAAATCACTGCACAATAAATTTTAGGTAGAAATAATTGAACTATTCGTGCTTTAGATTCCCGTATGGCAAGCAAGTCAGTCGGTCCGTATTTAGTTGTCATTCTCTTAGCATTGACAATGAGATGTATTTTATTGATTTCCAGATAGCTGATATTACCTCTAGCGTATGCAGTAACCTCTTCAAATTGTTTCGCTAGATCTATTTACTGCAAGAAATATAAGTGGAATTTCAGTGTTTTTGTTCCCAAATCAGAACCGAATAAGTGTATGACGTAAGTAGAATAAATATGTAAAACGTAATAAATTCCTTAAGGATCTACGTGACGGAAGTGTCGTGTGGAGTAGTGAGACTGAAACAGACAAGAAAATTACGTCAGAATCCGTCGGCAATAAATAGGAGGTCGCTTGTAAGTGGCAGCAACAGTGTTTGGGCTCCATAGTCTGGGAACAATAATTATTATTCTGACTAAATTTGTGATAAGTGATATAAGTGTTTGTGTGTGTGAAACTTAGACAGGTATGTATGTTGGTTCTAAAAGTTATAAAGAAAAATAATAATGGCTCGCAGATTCGAGATAATGTACGCGAATACCAGACAGTACAGGCGGTACAATGCTGTAGGAATGCAGCTTACTGGGCGTTTAATACCTCCTTCGCATATTACTGATCCCGTAGCTCATGATGAAGGCAAAAGAAAATTGTTTAGCTCACGCTCTAATAATAGACGTTGCTAGAGTAGACAATGATCCGAATTATAAGGAGTATCTTCAAGCCCGGAAGTTACGCCACATAGTCCAAAACTTAGCGGAGAAGATCGGTATCGATCTGGCCAATGGGGCGGGGATCCCCGAACTAGTCAGTTTTCGGGAACGTTTTCGCTACTATAAGATATTTTTTGTATTAAGGTTTGAGTTGCTGAAACCTAATGTTTGAAGGGCCGGTCGAATCCGCTAAACGAATCAACGTACTGTAAAGCGTGCCACAAATCATGTACACGGGAAATCACGGACGTCTGTGAACAGACTTGTATCAATTGCATGGCCACGTACCGTGCGCGTTCTCCGACGTTCGAATACACTGCGTCGATTGCAACAGGCATTTTAGAAGCCGCACCTCTTTCGCCAACCATAAGCGGCGCAGAAACACAACGAAAAAATATGTATGTGAACGTAAAATTTGTTGCGCGACGTGTTGATGAGTCTTGACGCACGAAAAGCACGAATGTAACACACGGGTGTGCGATAGCTGTAAGCAGAAAAATAATTGGTTGATATGTGTTATAGAAGTCCGTTGAAGGTCGCGTTGTCCTTCGCAGGGGAGAAGGTACTATACTTTTCTACGATTTTGAGACTCCCCGAAATACCAGGTACACGGACGAATGTAAGTTACACTTACTAATCTCGTCTGAGTCCATCAATAATTATCTCGGTGGGAGGACGTGGAAGACGGAGGCTGCGTGCGTTGCGGTTGGAAGAAGCACTGGTTCTGGAAAAATCCTGTCGGTGAGTGGCTTTGAGATGTACATAACGACGCCCCTGATCCCATCAGATTGAAGCGATCGAGCACAACGCCAGGGCTTTTGACCTTCTTTTCACCCTGAATAGGGATATCCTTTTTAAAGGGAAACCGCAACTTATCTTAAACGGCCAGAAGATAATGTGAATGAAGCTGGAGCACTTCGTCTTTCTGCATAGCGTGTCCTTCCTCCCGTGTCCTCTGCGTAAACTGCCCAAAGCTTTCGTTCTGACGGCCTCCAAATCGTGTTACACTCACTATTTCAATATTGAGGAAAACCTAGACTACATAGGTCCCAACCGCGACGTCTCGTATTATGGTGTGAATGAGATGGGTGAGGAGGAGAGGTAGGAATTTCTCGCGTGGTACGACGGCAGCCGGAAATCGGAGGAGCCTTTCGACAACAGTCGCGTGCTTGGAAAATACTGCCAAGATGACGTCACCGTCCTAAGAAATGCTTGCTAAGAGTTTGGGCGTCAGTTCATGCACATAGGGAATATAGAATTATTTCTCGAGTCTATAACGATTGCGCCGTCATGCAATAAGATCTTGCGTAAACGATTCCTAGACCCGGACACTATAAGAATCATACCGACTGTAGGGTACACTTGTAATAAGAACTATAGCAAGAAGGACTGCTGCATATGCTACAGACCTTCATGGTGAAGAGAATGCACGGTCGCAACGGACGCGAATAAAAGGTGCCCGAATTGTCCCGCTCCAGTGTAGATGGTTTTGCCCATCGACACGTAAAGTCTACTCGTTTTCTGGATGTTATTATCACGGCCATACGTGCCAGCCGTTCCGTGACATCAGTGTCTTTAAAGGTGTATCCCTAGCGGAACGATATGTACGAACGATATCGTGTCTCGAAAAAGTAACGCGAACGGGATACCTGCTAAAGGTCCAATAAGAAACTGAGTTTGAGGAAGCAGTGTGGACCGAACTTTTCGCGCATCCCATAGTACAACAAAGTCCATTGTATCCCGTGTTGCTCTATACGAGGATCGAGCTGAGGCCATGCGTGTATACTACAAGGAACGGGAAAATAAGACTCTCCGATATGTCGAGGTCATGAGCCTCTACCCTTACATATACAAGTATTTCAAGTACCCCGTAGGTCATTCTGTCATTCACTTAGGAGGCGTGTGTAAGTATAAGGTAGCATGCATACTTATGGACGGACTGATCAAATGTTCAATCGTTCCACCAGCGAGGTTGCATCATCCTGTCCACCCATACAGATGTTATAATAAACTCATGATCTGCCTGTGTAGAACATGAGTCCACACCTCCTTTTCAAGTGAAGAATGTAGACATATCGAGGATGAGGAACGGGCCCTCAACGGTACGTCGTTAAAGGACGAGGTCAGTTTGGGCGTGGAAAAGGGTTACAGAATACTCGAGATCTATCTGTGCTACGAGTATCGGGTGACCCAATACAACCCCGAAACAGGCGAGGGGGGACATTTCTTTGACTACATAAATACGTTTTTGAAACTGAAAGTGGAAGCGAGCGGTTATCCTCGTCGGGTCCACAATCCCGAAGACCAAGAGCGTTATGTGGAATTATTTTGGACGGGTGAATAGATAGGACTAGAGAATGAAACAATCAGGTATAACGGGGTCTGGCCAAACTCTGTCTCAACTCCATGTGGGGGAAACTGTCGGAGAGGACCGATCGCACTATGACCAAAGTGATCACTGAGCCTAAAGAACTGTACGCATTTCTAGCCAAGCCCGGCATCAAGGTGACGAACCTCGTTTATGCCAACGATGACGTAGTCTGAATTATGTGGAAGTGTGGGGCTGAGAAAGACGTTCCTATTCTGCGACATACGAACCATGTAATAGGAGCTTCCCTCACCGCAGGGGCAAGGATCCATCTGTATCGCTATCTCGACCGGATGCGAGAGAACGCGATTTATTGCGACACAGATTCGGTGATACACATTCAGCCTAGGGAAGGATTCCCTCTGATAGAAACGGGGGATTCGTTGGGAGACATGACCTCCGAATTCCGCCCTTCAGAAACCATATCGGAATTTGCGACTGGTAGGTCCAAGAACTACGCGTATAGGGGCTCGATACTGTCACCTGTCGAAAAACCGTCTGTAAATTTAGAGGTATAACCCTGAATTACAACGCCTCGCGATTAGTAAATTTTGAAGTCATGAGGTACATGATTCTGAGAAGGACGCGGAGGAATCTACAGCTGTGAATGTACATACCGAGAAGAAGAATAAGCGGAAGAGGAAGGGAGGATGAATCGTACCGATTGTCACCGGCCCCGAAAATAAACTCTAAACCATTTCATTTATCAAGAGACGGCGATTAGGTGACAATATGTCTGTCCCGTTTCGGTATAAATAGGGGAGGGTGAGTAGGGGAGAGAGCCGTGTCATATCCTGACCACACATGAATGATGATCTTAAATTCAAACATCGGTTCTCGTTTATAGTGAGCGGAACTAGCGGTAGGGCAAAATGTCATTCTTCATACAGCTGCTATAGAAACTCGACGCCTTCTGCAACGAACACGAATTTGGCGGATGTATAATCTGGTGTTACAGGAGACCGCTGTTCTGGCGCGTCAGCTGTTGCCCTCAAACATCAAATATAACGAGGGCGTAGCTGAGAATTTTGGCGGTGGTGGTGGCGGTAAATCGTGCTACGTGATCCTAGACGATCTGTTACACGACGTTTACTCCTAGCAAGTGTGGGACTTGTTTACGAGAGGCAATCATCACAGAAATATCAGCGTAATTTCTTTACGCAAAATCTCTTTCATCAGGGAAGCTACTGTACAGATATTTCATGAATGCCCATTATCTGGTCGCGTTGAAAGACGTCAGACATAAGAAGCAGTTCATGTACTTGGCCCGTCAAGTGTATACAGAAGATAGTAATGTGTTGTATAACCCATACCTGGACGCTACACAACGACCCCACGCTTACCTCATCTTGGATCTGACACAACATACGAATGAAGGTTTGCCGTTTTGAACCAACACATTCCCGACAGAATATCCACCGGTCGTCTACTATGATATAGGCAATGAAGCGTGTGAAATCGAATTATCACAGCCTTCACGTGCTTAAGAGAGCCGATCCGAGATTGCGTAAAGCCCTAATAACAATTGTAACAATGAACTCGTGAACTGTATGAGCGAATGTGTGTTGAATGTTCTGAAGGGTAATATGAAATTGTCAGTTTTTAACACGTGCAAATTGCACAAATACAAGGCCGCGCGTCACAAGCTCGGCGATAGGCAGGTGTCTCTGTAGGGCAAGGAGATACTTATAGTTCAGCGCAAGTAGTCTCTGTTGCGGCTAATTGTCGCCATTTTACCAACGATAGCTAGCGTCATTTTTAGGCCCAGATAAACGTGTTAGTTAAGATGTACTTCGTTCCAGCCGATCATTACCATAGGACAAAGGAAACCGTCGCCCCTCATCTTTGCCTCGAAAGCGGAAAAGTAGTAGAGGCAGCAAACTTGAACACCATCCTATGAAGAGTGGGTTAAGAATCGCCACAGGATTCGCGAGGCCAATATCAGACGGAGGACGCAGACGAAAGCCATCTCTGATTTCCTAAGACTAGTAATACCTTATACGACAACTTCTAACAGTCTGCCCTCCCCTGAGCCCGAACTAGCAAAACAGTTGATAGTCCCTAAAATTGAGGCGAAAACGCCTCGAAAGGAGCGACGCTCGCCAATTAATTCCACACCGAGAGGGATCGAGACCCCTAAACAAGGACTTAATTCTCGAATCGGAGATTATGATGATGATTCCGTCACAGTGGAGGAGGCACAGACGTATGGTAGAGGACGAGAAGATAATTGCGGAACCTTAGCTAGTCCCAGGCCTTTTCTCGGCACACAAAACGGTATCCGCAAGGATGACGAGCAATTAAAGGTACGTGATTCTCGGGTGTTCATAGATGCCCGTGACAATATCGCAATTAAGGGGACCGTGTTTAAAGGGACGGAGGTGTTATGGGAACTATTGGCGCGTAAGAACGTGAATACGAAGTTATTAACAAGGCCAATCTAAAGACGCATAAGAAAATACTGATAATTACTAACGCTCATTTGAAGAGATATGAATCTGGCGATAACATTAATATAACGCGAAGGAAGTAATTTCGCGATGTCATTGCGCCCCTCTTTCCGAAACCGAAGGGACGGGTGTCGAATTCACATTAGATCGTAAGTGGATAAAGTATTAAAATGACTAGTAATTGTAGCAGATTATATTATGACCCCGCCATACCGTCGAACTTCTCGACCCTACGGAAGCTTCTGTCTGCGATAACGGCGAAGAAGAAAGTTAAACCGACGCCGGGCCAAAAGATAAAATCTGTAGACTTCATCGGAGCTTAGTCAGAGAAACAGGATGCCTATACGTTTCATAGACAGGGAAAGGAAGCGTTTCGCACGTAATCCCTATGCAGTGACTAACGTGATAGACGTGTGTGGGAATGCGATCTGCTGGATGTATAGGCACACGCAAAATACAGCGATAATCAAAGTTACATTCTATGGGTTATAGACCTATTCACGAAATTTCTACATATGAACCCCGTAAGACAAAGCGTGGGGCTTCCCTTGCCTCGGCGTTTCTTTCCATATTCTATAACCCGACACATTCGAGACGATCTGATAAGGGAAAGGAATTTCCAAACAAACATTTTCAGACGAGGGTGGCATTCGGTTTCGGGTGTGTCGAAACCCAGACTTGAAATGTGCGGACGTGGAACGTGAGCATTTAACGATTCGCCATAAAGTGTACAAATATTTTACATATAAAATTACCTGCAGGTATATCAACTTTCTGCCTAAATTTGGCAAGGCCTACAATGACACGTTTCATTCTACGACTGGCTTGGCGCCCTCGCGGGTCACCGATTCGGACGTGCTCGCGATATCGAAGAGAATGGAAGCTAAGAAACGGCGCGTTCGCGTCGCGAAAGCAGCGACGTTTCGCGTGGGGCAGCACGTACGCATCAGCAAGGAGAAAATGCGAATTTTCAAGTGTACCGAACAGAATTTCTGCACCGAGGTATTTCTGGTCGCCTGAGTAATAGAGAGGCGGAAGAGAGCCGTCTACGAGTTCGATGATTTAAACGGCACGCCTATAGACAGCAAGTTTTACCGCGAGGAACTGACCCCTGTACGCATAAAAGATAGGACCGCCTATAAAATAGATAAAATACTGGACAATAGGGTCAGACAAGGCATTCGTGGATATCTCTTTCGCTGGCGAGGTTAGAGTCAGGATATCGACACTTGGGTATTTGCAACTGGAGTGACGAATATCTAAATATGGCGACGCCCAGCCCGAGCCAATTTACATCAATCTGTTAAGCACCGCCTAGCGAAACATCTATGAACAGAATACACACGCCGATTTCACGGTGAAACTGGCGCAAACCTTAGACCTGGGTTCGACCTCCAATTGGGAAGATGGTGTGTGTGACATTTTGTGTTCCTCGCCACACATCACCGCAATTTGTGTGGCGACAGCACCGTCCGTAGCATGCGGACTTTTGTCTTCCCTTCGACAGCAGTAGCATTAGATCAGCACGAATTTCCAAACGTGTATTATGTGCCCGTCGAGCAGCGCGGATTTCAGGTCATTCGAATCTAGTTCCTTACGGCGGAGGGGCTGCATATCATCTTGGAGGACTGAACGACGACCAGAAAAATGGTGCTCCATTTTCGCAAGAATTACAAGTGGTAAAGTGTATAAAACGGGGCGTCGCCAACACTAATACATTTACAACTATTCATGCATTAGAAGTGTACTACGTAAATCAGGCGGGTCGCGGGCTTACACTCCCGGGGATCGGTCCCGTCTACTTCGCCTCGCTCTACCTTCAGCAAGGCATGGAATCGGCAGTTTTTCGGCAGTCTCTTCCGCTGGTTCTGCCTATGGTCCTATGGAGTGGGACCAACGCAGTGGGCCACGAGACTTTGCGTACGGGTGGTAAGTTCCTGCCCAATATCACGGCAGGCAAGTCAACCGACGACGAAACGAGTGCTGGAGATAGAGTGTCTAAACACATCACTGAATCCGCCCAAAATTTCATCAGGAAAATTGTGAGGCTGGGTACGCAAACGCACTGACACTCAGATGGCGGTGGCGGGAGGTAAGATGGCAAAGTCTCGAAACATAAAAAAGATGAAGCGTGCCCCGATAAAAAAGAGAAGAACACATCTTTTCTTAGTATAATTAAGTCACTTTCCAGCAACCCATCAGCATGTGTGCCGCGGCGGAGATAGCGTGCGTTAGTAGCAAGTTTTATATCTTTGCGCACAGGCCTACACAGACGTCTGTGCTCGGGACGATACAGACCGCAAACAAAACCATCGCCCCCGTCGATCAAAAAGATATAGAATTTTTTATACCTGCCTATAACGATACGTACATTGTTCTCGATATCAAACTCTATGTCCGGAGTAATTTGATCTCGGCCTCATGAAAGGATGTGCACTTTACGGAATTCATGACCGTGACAAATAATTTCCTCCACTCCCTGTTCAGTGAAGATAACGTCACTTTCAATGGCATCACCATCACGCAAGCGAGTGAGCACTATCATTATCGCTCTTACCTAGAGAATCTCATGACCTACGGCACGGATGCGGCAGCCACGCATCTGAAAAAACGCGTGCTGGTATCTCGACAAGGGTGACATGCAGCCTTGCGACCCCACGGCTGAGACTCTGACCGCCAAGACGAACCGGTTATTCATCACTCGTTGGAACAGACTTAGAGCGAGTAGGGAAGTCCAGCTATTTGGTCGATTACGTAGTGACATACGTAACGTGCACCTATACTTCCCGGCGGGCGTCAGGCTGCAGATCAGGTTGAAGAAATCCCGGCCGAACTTTTATGTGGTGAATAAGAGTGTCGATCCAAAAACTGTTTTCAAATTTTTGGACGCCCAATTACTGGTCAGGCGCGTGAGATCGAACCCCGCCTTGTTGCTGCCTCACAATTCGACACTGAAAAAGTGGAGTTTCGCGCGCTATAACCTGACGAGATTCAGGTAATAGCGGATCAAAATCCTTGTCTATAGACAACGCCGTTCTGGGTCCAATTCTGAAACGTCTGTTGTTCACCAAGGTTAAGAACACAGTTTTTATAGGTTCGTTGGACAGTAAACCGTTCAAATTTCAGCATTAGAACATCAGCGGTTTTTCGTTGTTTGTGAACGGAAAACAGTTCCCTAACGAGGGGCTAACTCTGGGCATGGATCATGAAAAACATCAGTCGTGGTCTACAGGACGCTTCTTGAGGCGTCCGTCATAATTCACTGGAGCACGGGACTGTAGATAACACACGATATGTATATGAACGGCTTTTTCATGTTACTCTTTGATCTCACAACTGATAGGGACGCGTCGCAGGGTCATAAGTCCTACACCGAGAACGGCAATATCAGAATCGAATTGAAATTTAATAGCCATAGCCCGAGGCGATAACGTGTCTGCTGTAAATCGAATTCGACAATTCGGTCCTCATGAATTCTACGCGTATCCTCACGATCATCTTTTAAGAAATGGACACTGTGCAGATACTGTGTACATTGAGTGACGTCAACTCATTCCTCTACGTTTTACCCTTCGATCTCCTTCCACAATCGATCGCGCAAACTCCATCACCGATGTCATCAACGGCGATCCCCACATAGATAGACGTTCACACTGGCTAGCCCTGCACATCCGACCCAAATCTTCTAGTGCCTACTACTTTCATTCATATGGCATCTTACCGCTCGTACTCTCCATCCAGGCACTCATTAAACGCAACTGCACGACCTGGGACTATAACAGGCGACAGCTGAAGGCCTGACGACTGACGTCTGCGGCAAGTACTGATGTCTATTTGCCCTCTAAAAGGATCGAGGTTACACATCGAAACAATTCATCTCTCTCTTCGATGCTTGCAACGCAGTAGACTGGGAGGTGGGGCGGCGTTTCACTGCCGAATTCGGGGCCCAGATGTCACGTGGCGGCTGGCGTCAATGCTGCCGCCGCTGCCTATAAAATGGTAGGTACTTTGCCGATTCTAATTATTCCTAATCCAACATGACTGGGTGGGAGGTCGTGATTGATTTCGAGTTCTTGCGGGGGTGGCAGAATGAGACGATTGTCAAGGAACTGTGCGTGACCAGCGCCGCCGACTCCGAGACGTTCCATTTCAAGAGCCCCTACAAGATGGCGAATCATGTCTCGTCAGAGATCAGCCTAAATTTGGCCGACAGACGTATAGAATACAAAGAATTGAACACGGTCATTACAGAGGCCGTGGCCGGTTTCGTTCACCTGTACACCTACGGCGTCTCGAAATGTACATTCCTCGCAGGAGTGACGGGACGGCCGATCCATAAACTAGAGGATCTCGAGTGCCCCCCCCACCAGTCTTTTTCAATCATAAACGCTGGTGTACATTGACATGTCACAAGTTTCCCAAATTAGCTTGCGCAAACAAAACCGCGCATTATACGATTGGTTAATGTACTATCAGCAGAGGAAAGATTATGTCCAATTTCTAGCTGACATGAGACGTCAAAGTGCCGAATTTGTTGTAACGTTATAAACAGGCCAAGCCCGTCATCCTTCCTATCACTCTGCTTCATGCTGCGATGACGTCTACTGCTAATAAACGATCAGCTACCGACGTTGCTGCTGCTGCTGCTGTTGCCAAGTGGTGGAGGGGGTAGTGGAACCTCCGCACTGTCCAGAAGGAGCAAAAGTTGCCGGACACCTTTTCGTCCGTCTACAATGTCATCTGCACCTACTGTGCAGCCAATCCTGCATTCGATCCCCAGACAGTGCTGCTGAGGCGTCTATATTTCCTAAATGCAAGCAAGAACAAACACATGCCTGTCGGTTTCTACCCCGCCCGTAACTATCTCCTCCTGGTGGAATTAGGTGTCATACGGAGCTGTGGATCAAAGTCCAGTATTTTCACGGATGAGCAGGTCCATACGCTGGCGCAGTGTCTTCCTAAGATCGCCGATCCTATGTACAAGAAAGGGGACGTTGGGACCTCAGTCATCAAGTTCGAAAGTGGTAACTTTTGGTTAATTACAGTGAAACGTCGCCGCGGATTGAGCAGAATGTATCTCGGCACTGAGTTAATATGTCTGACGCCGCTGGATCTGCACTATCTTGCTCGAAAATTCAATATCGTGCATTAAAAATTGCGCGATTACGTAATTGCTTTGCCTGACTTATTATCATATACGACCGTGTCTTTTACTTCGGTGGTGTACGTGGAACCTATGCCTAATGTCAGTACACACATTAGTTATTCTCACCTGTACGAAGAACTTGTACCGTTTGTGTAAAAACACATTTTTTATTGAATAAAATTTATCCAGATATATTTGTTGAGTTTTACATTCTGTGTGTATACAGTGTGAAAATCATGTATCACTCCGCTAACCTGTGTTTTTTCCCTCGGCGGAAAGTACGTGTTTTCGCTCGCTAAATGCTTCTATCTATTACCTCTTTCTACAGGATTACCGCCGGCGTGCAGGCTCACTCCTTCCCCACACCAGCAGCAGCAGAACACACGGGATACGCCGGAACTTATATGTTAAACCTAGATGGAGATGTACACTCAATCGAACAAAAATCCATCGGCCAAAAATTTTCTAAGTCCCGAACTGTAATTCACGAGACGTACAGTTGCCACCATAATTTCAGTGGTTTTTCCCCCCGTATTTGTGCATTCGTGACGATTCACTCTCTTCCATTCATTACAATCAATCACACCGCGATTATATTAACCGAAAACAAAATTAAAACTGCATTATTTGAAATTAAAAAATTAATTAAAATACATCAATTTTCCCAGGCGCGAGTCTAGCTATTCGGCTTTTCTACTAAGGATGGATTATTCACACGGACCCTTCATTCTTATTGTCAGTAGGCGTAGAACAGAGAGTTCAACGCGTGCTAGCATAAGCCTTCGGAAACAATTTTTGTTGGTTCGAGTCCCACTATCGTCATAATTCTTTATGTAGCCCAGGCTGTTCAACGCGTGTTAGCAACAGCCTTTGGAAAGAAACTATGTTGGTTCGAGTCCACTATTGGCATATATCTTTATGTAGCTCTGGCTGTTGATCGCGTGTTAGCACCAGCATTCGGAAACAAAATTAAGTTGTTTCGAGTCCCACTATCGACTTATTTCTTTATGTAGCCCAGCCAGCTGAACGCGTGTTAGCACCAGCCTTTGGAAACAAAATTAATTTGGTTCGAGTCCAACTATCGACTTATTTCTTTATGTGGCCCAGCCAGTTGAACGCGTGTTAGCAACAGCCTTTGGAAGCAAACTATGCTGGTTCGAGTCCCACTATCGGCATACTTCTTTATGTAGCCCAGCCAGTTGTTCGCGTGTTAGGAACAGACTTTGGAAACAAAGTATTGTTGATTCGAGTCCCACTATCAGCATATTTCTTTATGTAGCCCAGCCAGTTAAACGCGTGTTGGCAACAGTCTTTGGAATGAAACTATATTGGTTCGAGTCCCACTATCGGCATATATCTTTATGTTGCCCAGTCAGTTGAACGCGTGTTAGCAAGAACCTTTGTAAAAATATGTGTTGGTTCGAGTACCAATATCGGCATATTTCTTTATGTATCCGTACGAATGAAAATATTTACTGATGGGAATTGTTGAACATGCGAGTATGATGGGTGTGCTTGGGACCCATCGTGCTTTTCCTCTCGCCTTATTTCAAGGGAGTCAAATATTTTTCGAAAATATGCAAATATAACTTCAGCTTTCGGAACAAGTTCATAATATTTTTTTCCTGTAGCATTTTAGTAAACAATAACACAATTAAAACTGAGCGTAACTAAAAGTCTAACTGTCTACAGATGACGGTGATTATGAAAACAGAAATGATTATATTTTACTAACAATAAAATCAAGGACAATGTAGAACTGCGCTCATTACATTAAGTCAAGTTTCTTTCAATTATCTGCCGAATGAAGAGGATGTTTTCTGCAAATGCTTTATAGTAAATCACAATTTTAGAACCATGGACGAAACAGGATTTCTGCTGCTGGTCATGGTTGAAAAAGTGTGGTTGGTAATTACTAAAACCTGAAAACTGACCTTTCTCTCACAATAGTCATTAACCCTTAGTTAAGTGGAAGCCGCTTTCCTCACAAGACGAATACTGTCATAAAACTGCAAGTGGAAGCAAATGATGGGCCGGATTTAATTTAGAGACCTCAGGGGGAGCATTACAATCCTCAATAAACCTGCTGACGCAGTTGTGTGCCTGTCCACTGTTGGGGCTGGATTTCCCACGAATGGGCTGGAATTTTCCATCGTATGGAGGGTCACCTGGACGGCCTGCATTCTGTATGGATATTTCATGCAGATAATATAATCCATTTACAGCAATACAAATTGACTTCTTCAGTCGTTGTGTCATGGACACAATCAGTGATCCAATGTAACGTGTAGACGCAGCAACTTCATCCCACGCGTCTGACACAATGGCCCATAGCTCATCGCTATTTCTGTGAGGGAGAACAGGCCAGTTTCTTGTTTTGTCCTTTTCACCTCACTCCACGTTTTCTCGATGGCGTTTATAACAGGCGCTCGCGGTGGCCAGTCAAGGAGTTCGACGTCGGCCTGCCACGATAGCCATTCTTGAAACACACGACAATCATGAATGGAGGAGTGGTCCTGCTGTAAATGGAATATAACTTCGGGATAAAGAATCCGTACTGAGGGCACCATTACGTTCTGCAAAATGTGGTGATACTGCAGGCCGTCCAGTTGACCTTCTATACGATGGAGAATTCCACTTCCTTCATGGGAGATCAAGCCTCAACAATTTACAGACACACGACCATTTCGTTTGTAGTAAGACATGTACTGCGGGTTGTAACGATGTTTCTGAGGTCTCTAAACTAACACCGGCCCATCATTTGCCGATGTAAATGTAGATTCATCAGTGAATATGACTCTAACCCACTTGCGATTCACATTGGTCTCAGCAAACGCTAAAAGGTATAGTTTATGTTCATCAGTGAGAAGCTCCGTGTCCTGAGACCTGCTGCCCTAAGTCTCGAAATAAACGTGTCTTTTTGCCCAGGAAAGCCAGTGGAAGCTTTAAGTTCCCTTGCAATGAAGAAAGACTATCTCCCAGTTTCGGCTACTAATGCAGCATCCTGAGCTGCGCTGGAAACGCGCCATAACCCAGTTCTCTTACGCCTTCCAACTTGCTGATCCCTTCGGTATTTCCGTAACCATTCCCTTGCTGTAGAATTGGGAACGCCATAGATTTCCTCGGCAGTGCTGACAGACAAACCTTTTTTTTTCAGCAAGAGCGATGACACTTTCGGGAATATACCTGTCATGGTGAGCCATCGTGATGAGAATGAAGAACGTCTAGCTTTACCCACTGCTGACATACAGCGAATAACGTCACCTTCAGTTTTATGACAGTATTTGTTTTGTGGAGGGTTGTTGGCCTCCACTCAACCCAGGGTTGTGACTGTATTGTCGCAGCCAGGTCATTTTTCGGCTGAATGCAGACGGAACTGGCTTCTTCATTTGAAAAGAATGCCACAAAAGCGAATCCCTTTGAAATCATGCCACTACAGACCACAAGGAAGTAGGACAATTGGAAGACCGAAGAATACTTGGCGCGAGCAGCTGTAACTCCGTAGACGGAACAGGTCAAAGGGTCCAATTATTGATGTTTATGAAAATGACGATGATGATCGTGGTAATTCCCTACCCTCCTTTATCAGCCATGACCAACAGCAGAGATCCTGTTCCGTCCATGGCTATAGAATTGTGAATTACCATAATGCAGTTGCAGAAGACATTCCCTTCATGCAGCTCTTCGTTGCCTTCGATTTTATTGTTAGTATATATACACATTCGATCACTGAATGAGTCCATGACCCGACGAATGAAATCAGTGGTCGAAACAGAAGGGTTCTGGACTTCTTATTAAAGAAGTGAATCTCTGACGAGAGCCCTTTTAAGGGCAAAATTTAATTTTCATTTTCTATACGTGGATACGTTACGACGCCGGTCCCAGTGGCCTGGCGGTATACGGCACCTCGCCTGCTGAGATTGTGGTTTCGAATCCCACCGGGGCCATGGATGTCTCTCCTTTGTGAGTGGTGTGTGTTCCGAAGGTTACTGCTAGCACGCGTTCAAATGCCTGGACTACATGAAAAAATATGCCGATAGTGGAACTCGAACCAACATAGTTGTTTCCAAAGGCTGTTGCTAACACGCGTTCAACTGCCTTGGCTACATAAAGAAATATGCCGATAGTGGAACTCGAACCAACATACAGTTTGTTTTCTGACGGCTGCTTTTAACACTCGTTCAACTGGCTGGGCTACATAAAGAAATATGCCGATAGTGGAACTCGAACCAACATAGTTGTTTCCAAAGGCTGTTGCTAACACGCGTTCAACTGCCTGGGCTACATAAAGAAATATGCCGATAGTGGAACTCGAACCAACATAGTTGTTTCCAAAGACTCTTGCTAACATGCGTTCACCTGCCTGGGCTACATAAAGAAATATGCCGATAGTGGAACTCGAACCAACATAGTTGTTTCCAAAGGCTCTTGCTAACACGCGTTCAACTGGCTGGGCTACATAAAGAAATATGCCGATAGAGGAACTCGAACCAACATAGTTGTTTCCAAAGGCTCTTGCTAACACGCGTTCAACTGGCTGGGCTACATAAAGAAATATGCCGATAGTGGAACTCGAACCAACATAGTTGTTTCCAAAGGCTCTTGCTAACACGCGTTCAACTGGCCGGGATACATAAATGAATGTGCCGACAGTGGGACTCGAACCAACGTAGTTTGTTTGCAAAGGTTGTTGAAAAACGCTTTCAACTGCCTGGGCTACATAAAGAAATATGCCGATAGTGGGACTCTAGCCAACATGGTTGTTTCCGAAGGCTACTGCTAGCACGCTTTGAACTGCCTGGTCAACGCCTGCTGACATTACGAACGAATGGGCCCGTTCTACACATCCATCCTTAGTAGAAAAGCCGACTATCTATCCTCGCGCTTGGGAAAGTTAATGAATTTTAATTAATGTTCAATTTCAAATTAAGCAAATTTATTTTTGTTTTCATTTAATACATACGCGGTGTGATTGATTGTAATGAAAGGAAGACATAGAAACGCCGCGAATGCGCAAATATGGGGAAAAAAATACGACTTAAATTATGATGGCAACTGTACCGCACGTCACTGCCCGAGCGGGACTTACGAAATATCAGGCCGATGGATTTTTGTTCGATTGAGTGTACAATAATTTTCTGCTCACATATAAATTACTAGGTACATGACAAGGCTACTTTACGCGTACCTAACTCTGTCTATGTGCAAAACTTTCGTTCTGGGTACAATCGCGACTATCTTATGAATGCCTAATTTAACTGAATATTGTTGTGTTTTCTCGGATCACTGCATATATTAATAAAATTAACATTCACTGCACTTACCTGCGTTTGTCGACACAGCCCTGCGGAACGCCTTCTTCACAAAGGAGCAGCTGCAGCAGCCGCCGGCACGGATGCAGCAGCAACGACCCGCTAGATGAAGAATTCCATTAATTCTCTCCCTCAAGGAGGTTTATGCACATGTTCCAGGATGATGATCTCAGGAATGCAAATGCGTAACATTCCTTACGTTCGCGTACAGACTTTTGTTTTTGGTGCTCTGCATAGGGTTGTCGACTGCTATAGGCACTTTGAAGCCCCCAAGTATTTCACCAACCTCAAGCAGAGAAACCCGGACAGAAAATCCGTATGTGAAAGAAAGCGATGTTCCCCAAGCACATTCGTGATGACCATGCTGCAACATGTGCGCTGGCCTTTCAACTCAAAGCACTGAGATATCATGTACAAACTGCACCTACCTCCAACACGCTGCGTCTTCGTAGCTTCTAACACACACACACACACACACACACACACACACACACACACACACACACACACACAAACACACACACACACACTAGAAGATTCCTTCTTCTTTCACGATGCACACACACAGACGTCCACCACAACATTGCTATGATGGAGTGTATTTCCTCTAGGGTACGTTTTATACAGACACCTAGGCGTCTGTTCCCCTTCCCTCATTCGAAACATCACAAGAACATGATTGATATATGTTGCGTCAGTGGTTTTAAACTTAGATGTCTGCGTCAGATGGAGATATCACCTTCGTACATGTAGGTTGACAGGTTTACGTGACTTACTGTCGTTGTAGAAAAGGCACTCTCTAGTTCGTGTTTAATTACATTTTGTTAAGTGCTGCGTCTGTTCTGGAGAACGTTTTCAATTACTATTCTATCTGTGCCGGGGACCATGCGCGTGACTTATTGTGCTAGCAACTGTTTCTCCCCCGACCACCGATGCATTTCATTGCTCACGGAATGCCAAAGGGGTGACCAACACACTTGACTTCCGCCTCTACACTGGTGCGAAATTTGACATGCCACATTTTGGGGAAACCTAAACTTTTTGTATTTTCATACGGTCTATCACGTCAACTTTGGAGCTTATCGTGCATTCAAATTTCATTTCATCCTATTTTACTACCAATTCTGACGATGTCAAATTAACCTATGTTTCTTTCACGCATTAGAAGCACGCGGGTCTTCTATCTTCTCCTCACCACACACATACGTTGCGGTACGTCACGGCCCTGTACTAATCCACACGGCGGCACGCCCCCATATTGTTAGTTTCAATTCCAAATTTAGCGGCACCCATTACGACATGTGACGGGCCCAAAATCTGTCCGGTAGCATGTCACGGGCCACACTTTACATGTTACCCATTTGTTCGTTGGCTAGTCACGTGTTACCAATCTGTCCGGCGGCGGGCGAGCTTGGCGTAGGGGAGGGACACAGAAGTACCAATCCTCACGGGGGCTCCGAAGCTCAAGAAAACTTACTGCCTGGAACGGACTAACTTATGCTAACCTTATTCGATTCACAAATTGTCCCTTGCATCAGCTTTCCTTACGTGCTCCTGCGCGACGGTGAGAAAATGCGCTTGCCTCTACTTTCCCAATTGTCGATTCGCGACACAATGCCTGAGCATGCAGCTTACGTCATGCTAGAGACACGCAGGGGTGACAATCTCTCACAGTCCCCATATTTCCACACGTACAAAGGTCTATCCAGACGGAGCCGGCCGCCAACCCGTTAAAATACCTAGGACATTAAACAGAGAGCAGCACCATTTTACCAATGTGCCCGACGGCTGGTTATGCTGCTTCGAGTAGGGATGGCAAAGGAGGGGGCCAAAGATAAGAAACGAATAGTGCCTGAACCGTTCATAGGACCATCCTGCACTGGGCCCCGAGGAGCAGGGGCCTGCCACACCCTCATCAAATTACCTCGGTTAAAATTCCAAACGCAGATTATTTTTAATATTATACTAAAAAAGAGTAGTACCGGGAACGTACTTAGGAACTTCCAGCACTGCGCCCGGGAACCAAGCTGGACGGAGGCTGCCACAACCTGATAAAATACCTCCGTTAGTTATTAAATTCCCAAACTCCGATACTTTTTTATAATATGCTCAAGAAAGAGTAGTGACGGGAAAGTACTTAGGACCTTCCTGCTCTGTGGGACCAAGCTGGACGGCGGTTGCCAAACCCTAGTAAAATACATCCGTTAATTATTAAATGTCCCAAACGCCGAGCCTATTTAATAATATGCTCAAGAATGAGTGGTGCCGCGACCATACTTACGACCTTCCTGCACGAGGACCAAGCTGAACAGCGGCTCCCATGCCCGATTTAAAAAACGTGAGAGCCGATCCTTTTTAATGATATGCTACAGAAAGGGTAGTGTCGGGAACACACTTAGGACCTTCTTGCACTGGAGTACCAAGCTGGACGGCGGATAAGAAGGAACGTGTGGTGTAGGGATTGCACTTAGATCCACACTACACTACACTCAGCGCTGGAATCGGCGTAGATGTAGCAACGGAGGGACCGCAATTCCAGAATGTACGGGGTTGCCATTCCTGTTTAATATTGTGCTGAAGAAAGAGTAGCGCCTGGACCCCACTTAGGACATTCTTGCACTACACTCAAAACTGGTCTCGGCGTAGAGGTAGCTACGGAGGGTCCACAATTCCAGGCTGCAGGAGTCATTTACATATTTACCACTCTTTCAGTCATTCACATCTTTTCGACTGAGACCACTCTTGTACGAAACTAGGCTCACCTTACTTATACATTAAAGGGGCGGACCATACCTCACCGCATGATACTGAAGTACACTATCTGGCGCGAATATTTCAAGTCGTGCAGCAAAAATTGCGCGATTACATACTTGCTATCACGGACTTCTTAACGTATGTGACGATGTTTTTAACTTCGGATGTATATGTGGAACCGATGTCGAACGCCAGAAACACATGTACTACCCTCACCTCTATGATAAACTCGTAACATTTGTGCGCAACATATAATCGTCATTCAACACATAGACTAACTTCACCTGTATGAAGAAGAGCTAGTAGCATTATTATAAGTGGCGAATTTATATATCATTACAGTTGATTAAAACGCAATCTAACAGATTGTTGGGTATTCATTTTTTGATGTGTAAAATGCAAGGGTCACTGCACTATCCTGTGTTTTCTTGTGGCACTGCCACCTCACACGTCTTTGCCATGGGCACAGCCTCTCTCATACGTTACCCCAGCCGACACCTTCCCCCTTCACTGGTATTCACAACCTGTAAGAGCATATACTAGTTCATTGCAATCCCTCGTACAGTCAGAGAATATGTTAGTTGAAAACTAAAATTGAACTTGTATGAGGCCCTTACCGTTTATATTCGGCGAAGGAGCGGCGCAAGCTATATTATTTTTTCACAGCACCAACACCATCTTGCAGACAAGCCTTATTCCCAAAAGCAGCAGCCAGATAACGTCGGCACGGATGCGGCATCACTAGATGAAGCCGTACATTACATCTCTGCCACATAACGTCACACCGTTATGCTCTTGTTTACAAAACTGTCATCAAGAATGCAACACAGATATATGAAACTTTCTGATCACACAATCTGTGTTGCATTTTTGATGACGGTCCTTTAACATGAACACAAGCGTTAAAACGCTGTAGGAACGCAGTTTACTGTCCGTTTAATATCACCTTTTGATATAACGAATCCTGTAGCATATTTCCTAGCAAGTGTGAACAATCTCTTTGAGAACGCGTTACGCGATGTAGACGACAATGTTATGGTGGCAATAACAATTCAAAATGACGTAAATCAAAATGACAAGCCTATCGAATGCAGTTTCAGACGGAAAGAACAGATATCCTGAGAAGTCATATAGAGCGTCTTTGAGAGAGTGTTGCAGTCGAATTCTACAATCAATGCCCTGGACACGTTAGTCGTAACCTTGCATTCGGGCAAGATGCCCTTAGGTTTCGGTAGATGTGCAATGAAGAGCAAGGGCAGACCGCTCTCCATAATGGCGCATCTCAAGAAAAATATCGTGAAGGTGAAGGCAGAGGATAATTTTCTAGCCAACGATTTGGTAAAAGCGATTTCGAGATTGGAGAAAGATCCGAAATATAATTCGTATCGAAGAGGTTGTAGGATACGTCCTGTAGTCCGAATCGTATGTGAGACGATTAGTGTTTATCTGTCTAACGAGGCGGGAATCCCCGAAATTTACAGATATCAGAAACGATTTCGGGATTATAAGATGGTTGTCTACCTTGCTCTGAGCTGTGAAGATATGGTGTTCGAAGGGCAGGTCGACTCGTCTAAGCGAATTAATCTACTTTATGATGGTGTCGAAAAACACTATCATGTGATCGCTAACCTTACTGCTAACACGGCTTAAATGTACGTTACGTATTCTAAGGTTTTGATACTACCCAAAATACCAGGTACTCGGAGGTTGCTAATTTCGTCTGCATGCCACATTTCTGTTCTCGGTGCGAGAACGTGGAAGACGGAAATTGCGTGCAATGCGGTAACAGGAAACACTCGTTTTGGGAACATCCTGTCGGGGACCTGCTTTCATATCCTAGCGAAACACGCCACTAGGACAATAAGATCTTCGCTATAACACAAAACGCCCAGGCGTTTGACCTACTAAAATGGAAACCGGAACTGATCATGAACGGCCAGAAGTTAATGTGCATAAAAATGGAGCACTTTTTCTTTCTGGATAGAAATTCCGTTCTCCCGTGTACACTGAGTAAACTGTTCCAGTCGTACGGTCTGTCGGCTTCCAAATTGTGGTACCCTCACCATTTCAATACTGAGGAAAACCTAGACTACATAGGGCCCAAACTCGACGTCTCGTATTATGGTGTGAATGGGATGGGTGAGGAGGAGAGGAGAGAAATTTTCGCGTTGTAAGACGACAGTCGGAAATCGGAGGAGCCTTAAGACAACAGGCGCGTGCTTGAAAATACTGCCAAGATGACGTCACAGTATTAAGACAGGCGTGCCGAGTCTTTAGATGTAAGTTCATGCACGTGGGATATATAGATGTTTTCTCGAGACAATAACGATAGCATCGGCGTGCAATAAATTCTCGCGTAATCTTTTTCTACAGCCTGAAACTATAGGATTCATACAGACTGGTGGGTTCACTTGTAATAACAAGTATGCTAAGAAGGCGTTGATGAAGCTGCTGCATATACAACAAACGGGCATGGTGAAGATAATGCACGATCGGAACTTACGCGAGTACAAGCTGCCCGAATTACCCCGCGTCAGTGTAGAAGGTTATTGCTCCGATGCCAATACAATCTACGAGTTGTTTGGTTGCTATTGTCACGGTCATACGTGCCAGCCGTTCCGTTACGTTGCCACCATGACTGGCGACAATAGCGGAACGCTATGAGCGAACGAGGTTTCATCTCTCAACAGATAACGCGAGCGCGATACCTGTTCAAGGTCCAATGGGAATGTGAGATTGACGATGCAGAGGGGCCCGAAATACTCGCCCAACACATAGTACAATAGAGGCCGTAGTTTACCCGCGATCCACTCTACTGGGGTCGAATTGTGGCGATGCGTTTACGCTATAGACCAAGGGAAAACAAGACAACTGAATATGTAAAATTCTTAAGCCTCTAACTTTGCATACGTAAGTATTTCATGTTCCCCGTGGATCATTCAGGCATTCACGTAGCAGATGCGTGTAAGGTTGAAGAATCATGCCTACGTATGGCTGGCCTGATCAAATGTCCGATCGCTCCGCCAGAGAAGTTAATCACCCCGTCCTGCATTTCAGATTGGTAATAAGCTCATGTTTTGCCTGTTTTGAAGTTGCGTCCCCACCTCCTCCTCCAGTGAAGAATGTGCGGATACCGGAGACGTGGATCGAGCCCTCACCGGTACGTGGGTAATTGACGAGTTGAGGTTGGCTGTGGAAAGGGGTTACAGGGTACTCGAGTTATATGATGTTTACGTGTACGAGGTAAACCAATACAACCCCGAGACAGGCGTGGGGTTGAATTTTTGTGGACAACATAAATGGATTTTTGAAATTGAAATCGAAGGCGTGCGGTAATCCCGGGTCGGTCCATAGACCCGAAGACGACGAGAAGTATGTGGAACCGTTTTGCAGGAGGGAATGGATACGGACAGAGAAGGAAGCAATCCGGTATAACGCTGCGAAACGGGGTCAGGCCAAACTCCGTCTCAACTCCACGGAGGGGACATTGACGAATCGAAATGATCGGTTAATGACCAAAGTGTTCACGGTGTTCAATGAACTGTATGGATTCCCAGACAAGCTCGGCATCGAGGTGATGAACCTCGTATTTGCCAATAATGAATTAGTCTCAATCTCGTGGAAGTATGGGTTAGAGGAACATGTGCCTAGTCTGCGTCATACGAACGAGGTAATAGGAACTTACGTCACTGCAGGGGCAAGAATCCATCTACCGCTATCTCGAACGGCTGAGGGAGAACGCGATTTCTTTGACACGGACTCGTTGATATACATTCAGCCGAGGAATGAACCCCAACTTATTGAAACAGGGGACAATTTGGGGGTCATGACCTCCGTATTGCGCCCCTCAGAATCTCTATCGAAATTTTTGAGTGGTGGAAGAAATAACTAGGCATACAGGGTGCCCGATACTGTGACCGGGGACGGTTGAGAAAATACCGTCTATAAAATCAGGTGCATAATCTTTAATTACATGGCGTCGAAATTAATACATTTTGTCAAAAATCAGGATATGTTTCTGACAGGGACGGGGGATGAAACTTCCGCTGTGAATGTACATAGCGAGAAGAAATTAAGCGTAAAAGGAAAGGTTAGGAATAGTATGGATTGTCACCGAACCCGATGAAAAACAATAGAGAATTTCATTTTTCAAAAGGCGGCGATTAGGTGACAATAGTACGACCCGTTTGGGTATAAATAGGGCAGGGTGGGTAAAGGAGAGGATCGTGTCTAATCCTGACCATCCATAAGTGATGATCTTCAGTTGAAGCATTCGTTATTCTGTATAGTTTGCGGACCTAACGGTTCGAGCAAAATCTCAATTTGCATACGTCTGCTTCAGAAACTCCACACCCTCTGCAACAAACGCAAATTTGATGGCGGTATAATCTGGTGTTACATCGAGAAGACCGCTTTTGCTTCGCGTCAGCTGTTTCCCTTAAACAGCAAATATAACGAGGGCGTAGCGGAGAAATAAGGCAGTGGTGGCAAACCGTGCCTCGTGATCCTAGACGATCAGTTAAACAGAAATATAAGCACATTTTTGACTACGCAAAATCCGTCTCATCACGGACGTTACAGTATAAATAGTTCGATGAATGCCCATTACCTGGTGGCTTTGAAAAACATCAGAGATAAGAAACAGTTCATGTACTTAACCCATGAAGTGCATCCCAAGGATAGTATTGGGTTGTATAACGCCTACCTAGATGCGACACAGCGAGCCCGGGGCTACCTCATCTTTCTTCTGACATAATATATGAATGACGGTCTTCGGTTTTGGACCGACATATTACCGACAGAATATCCACCGGTCGTCCATCCCGATATAGGCGATGAAGGGTGTGAGATCGAATTATCACGCTCTTCACGTGCTCTAGAATGCCAATCCGAGATTGCGTAAAGCCCTAATAACAATTGTAACAAGGAACTCGTAAACTGAATAAGCGAGTGTATGTTGAATGTTCTGAAAGGGTAATATGAAATTGTCAGGTTCTAAAAGGCGCCAGCTGGAAAAATACAAGACCGCGCTTCGCAAGGTAGCCGATAGACCCTAGTGTCTATCGGGCAAGAGGAGACCCATAGTTACATAGGGGGTTTCTGTTGCCCCTAGTGGGCGCAATTTTGCCAACAATCGGCAGCAACGTATTTATTTCCACCCGATAAACATGTTACGTAAGATGTACCTTTTCCTGGCTGATGATTACCATAGGGATAAACGAAGCCTCGGAGCTCCCTCCATTTCGTCTAGAGAACAGAAACATAGTACAGGCAGCAAATACCATCCTATGAAGAGTGGGTTAAGATGCGCCACAAGATTCGCGAGGCGGAAGACGCAGACGAAGGCGATATGTGATTGCCTAAGACGAGTAATGCCTAACACGCCACCGAATACAACTTCTAACAGGGTGTCCTCGTCCTCTGAGCCCAAGCTATCAAAAGAGTTCCTTGTCCCTAAAATTGAGACGAAAACGCCTATGACGCTAAGCTTAACATAACCTTCGATATCAAGGGGAGAGATCGAGATTCTTAATCAAGGATTCATTCCAGATATCGGAGCTGATGATGATGATGATGTTGTCTCTGTCACGGAATGATGCGAGAGGCGTACGGTAGGAAAGAAGACGATAATGTCGGAACCATAGCTAGCCCCAGGCGTTTTTTCGACACGCAATACGGTGTCAGCAAGGATGGCGAGCAATTAATGATTATAGATACCCGTGACAATTTCACAATTAGAGGGACCGTGTTTAAAGGTACGGAGGGTTTATGGGAACTATTGACGCGTAAGAACTTGAATTCGGAAGTTATCAACATGACCGATCTAAAGACATAAAAATTAGTGATAAAGACTAACGCTCATTTGAACAGATATCAACCTGGCGTGAACATTAATATAACGCGAGGAAAGAAATTTTGCAATGTCATTGCGCCCCTCTTTGCGAAACAAAAGATACGGGGTGTCGAATCCGCGTTACGACGTAGGTGGATAAAGAAGGGCGTTCAATTGCCTCGGCGTTTCGGTCCATATTCGATGACCCGAAATATTCGAAACGGAGTCCCATATTGTTACGAAATGAGAAGGACTAGGAATTTCTGAATAAACATTTTCAGCATATGTTACTGAACAAGAGGGAAATTGAGTTTCAGGTGTGTCGAAACCCCGACTTCAAATGTGCGTTCGTGGAACGTGTGCATCTCATGATTCGCGAAAGACTATGTATATATTTTACATATAAATGTACTTACACATATATATTCTGCCTAAATTCGTCAAGGCCTACAATGACACGGTTCGCTCCACGACTGACATGGCGCCCTCCCGATTGACAGATTCAGAAGTGATCACGATATGAAGTAGGATGGAGGCCCGGAGGCAGGGGCGCGTTCGCGTCCCGAAAGCGACGTTTCGCGTTTGGGCCGCACGTGCGCATCGGCAAAGAGTAGATGCGGTTTGCCAAGTCTTCCGAACACAATTTCAGCATCGAACTATTTAGGTCGCGAAAGTAATCGTGAGGCGGCCGCGAGCCGTCTACGAGCTCGAGGATTTGAACGGCACGCCTATAGACGGCCTGTTTACCCGCCAGGAACTGACCCCCTTACGCGTAATGGACCCTAGTGTTTAAAAATAGATAAAGTACCGAACAAGAGCGTCAGACGAGGCATTTGTGAGTATCTTGTACGCTGGCGAGGTTACAGTCAGGACTTCGACTTATGTGTGACTGCGACTAGCGTGAAGAATGTCTAATGTGGCGACGACGAGGTACTTTTACATCACTCTGTTGAGCAACGCCTTGTGAGACATCTATGGACAGATTACGCACATCGATTTCACGTTGAAAGTGCCGCAACACATAGACCTGAGTTTGACCTCCAATTGGGAAGTGGGTGAGATTGAAATTTCGTGTTCCTCACCGCCGCACATGGGGGATGGACCCACAACCCTAATAACTGTAACTTGATATTACCGCATTTTGTGTGGCGACTGCACCGTCCGCAGCATGCGGACGTTCGTGTTCACATTATCTTCATCTTCTTAGCACGAGTTTCGAAACCTGTATATTGTGTCCCTTGAGTAGCGGAGATTTCAGGACATTCGGATCAAGTTCCTGACGGCGGAGGAGGGTCTGCACTCCCCTTTCAAGGACAGCAGGACGCCCACAAATGTGTTCCTACATTTTCGTAATTACTACAATTGTTAAAAAAATAGTAAAAAACGTGGCGTCGCCATATCTATTACGACATTCACAGCGACGCATTCATAAAAAATTTACTACCTAAATCAGGCGGGTCGCGGACTTCACTCCCAGCGGGAATCGGTCCCGTCTACACCGCCCCGATTTACCTTCAGCGAGGACACATTTTCGGCAATATTTCGCAGTCTGTAACGCTGGGCCTGACCACTATTGTGGAGCGGTGCCAAGGCATTGTGTGCAAGATGTTTCGTACCCGCGGCAAGACCCTTACCGATATAGCGGCACGCAAGTCATCTGACTTCTGACCAAGTCCTGGAAATGTAGTGTCTAAATATGTGACCGAATCCGCCCACAATTTGTTCAGTAAATTGCAAAGCCGGAGACGCAAACGCGCCCACGGTCAGGCGGCGGCGGCGGGAGGTAAAAGGGCAAAGTCTCCAAAAGTAAAAAAAAAGTGCTCCGAGAAATATATAGAAGGAGACATCTTTTCCTAGTTAACATCAGTCATTGTTCATCAACCCCCATCAGCATTTCTGCCACCGCGGATATAGTGTCCGTTAGTAGCGAGTTTGACATATTTGCGCACAGGCCTACACAGACTATGTGCTCGGAACGATAGAGACCGCTTACAAACCCATCACCCTGCCGATAACAATACGTACATTGATCTAGATATCAAACTCTACGTCCTAGGTAAATTGATCTCGGCCTCGGGAAAGGAGGTGAATTTTCGGACCTCACGGGCGTGAACAATAATTTCTTCCCCTCTCTGTTCAGTCAATGTTACGTCAGTCTAAAAGGCGTCGCCATCACGCAGGCTTATGATCAATAACATTAACGCTCTTATCTTGAGATTCTGATGACCTGCGGCAAGGATGCGGCAGCCACGCATCTCTCGAACGCGTACTGGTATCTCGACACTGGCGACATCCAGCCCAGGGAACCCTCGGTCAAGACTCTAAACGCCACGACGAACCGGAGATTCATATTGGTTGGAACAGACTTAGCGCGAGAAGGGATGTCCAGCTCTTTGGTTGATTACATGGTGAAATATATCGTATCCCTATACTTACTGTCGGGTATCAGTTTGCAGATCAGATTGACGAAAGCCCGACCGAGATTCTATCTGATGTAAAAGAGTGTCGATTCAAAAACCGTTTTCTAATTTTTGGATGCCGAAGTACTGGTCAGACGCATGGTCCAAACCCATCCATTTTGCTTACTCACAATTCGACACTGAACAAGAGGAGTCTCGCGCGGTACAACCTAACGACAGTCGAACACAAGTTGTTCACATTCTCGGCCAGATCAAAATCCTTGTCTATGGATAACGCCGTCCTGGGTCCCATCCCGAAACGTCTCTCTTTCAACATGGTTAAGAACACCGAATTAATCGGATCGCTGGCAGCGACCCCTACAAATTTAAAAATTACGATATCATTGATTTTTCGCTGTTTGAGAACGGAAAAAACTTCCCTAACGAGGACCCATCTCTGGGCATGGATCATGGCAAGACGTCCTTCGAGGGCTACAGGACGCTTTTGAAAGGGTCCGGCATACATCACTCGAACTCGGGATTGCACATAACACACGAAATGTATTTAAACGGCTATTTCATTTTACTCTTTACCTCTCAATTGATAGGTGCTCGTCGGAGGGTCATACGTCCCACCCCGTGAACGGTTTGAAATCAACTAAGCCATCGCCCGAGGCGATCAAGTGTCTGTTGTACCTAGATTTCGACAATTCCGTCCTCGTAGATTTTGCACATACAATCACGTCAGTGGTAAAGGGGTAGCTTTGTCCCAGTGGAGTTAATCGTTTCACCAAGAGTAAAATTACCCCCTCCACTTACCAAGTCACGTGACCCCTTCCTTCCGTCGCCGTATTTGAATTTGGAAATGTTTCCAAAATATGAGGAGGGAAAATTTCCCCGCGGGAGGTAAATTTTCCCTCAGAAATTTTCCTTTTTGGGGAAATATTTGTCGTTATGTTTGAAATGAAGAACGGTTGCCAACTGTGAATTGGGAGAATGAGGGAAAAGGAGGGAAATGTGGAGGAAGAATTTCCCTTTCTGGGGAAATATTTTGCCGTTATGTTCGGAAGTGAGAATGGTTGCGAACAGTGAGTAGGGAAGATGAGGTAAATGCAGAGGGAAAGACCCTCCCCGGGGAAATATAGCAGGGGAGGTAACGTTTTCAAGAAGAATAAAAGTACCCCACCTCTTAATAATCCCTCCACTTCCCCGATCACGTGACTTCCTCTCCTGAGGCGCCATATTTGAATTTCAAAGTTTTGCCGACATTTAGTTAGTTTAAGAGTGAAAAAAGTGCCTCATTTTACAATATGGTAACCAGGGCATGATGATGATGATAATGTTTTCGTCGAGGAAGACGCGCAGGCTTTCGGTAGAGAGAATGTAGGCACATAGCTAGTCCGTGCATAGTGCCGTATCCCTACAATCGTCGCTATCTCGACACTCAATACGGTATCAGAAAAGACGGCGACCCTTTTAAGATAAGTGATTCCACAGTGCTTGTAGATCCCGATAGCGGTATCACAATTAAAGTAGAGAATTTAAAGGGACGACCGGATAGTGGGAGCTACTGACGCGCAAAAATGTCGATGGAAAAATTCACGACAAATGATCTGAAAAAATATAAGAAGATATTGGTGCTGACTAACGCTCATTTGACCTTATATCAGCCCGGCGGCGTCATACAGATAACGCGAGGAGCGAAATATCGTTAAATCATTGCCCCCTCTTTTCACATACTACGCACAGAGGTGTAGAGATCGCGTTACGTTGCCGGTGGGTACAGTACTAAAAAAATGGCCGCTAGCAGATTGTACTATGATCTGGCTAAACCGACCGCGTTTTCGACCTTGAATAAACTCGCTGCTGTGGCAGTAAAAACAACAAAAACAAAGGTGAATAAAAAGAAACTCAGAGCCTGGTTAGAGAAGCAGGATCCTTACACTCTTCGCCGCCCTATCCGGAGACGTTTCGCTCGCAACCCTTATCCGGTAAATTGCGTGATGGACGTCAGGGAATGCGACCTGGTCAATGTCCGAGCTCTAGCCAAATTTAGCGATAAATACAAATTCATATTATCCGTCATTGACGTATTTTCCAAATTTCTATATCTGATCCCTCTGAGGTCAAAGATTGGTACAGTCGTCGCGTCATCATTTCAGTCGATATTCAAGGATCAGAAACAACAACGACTTCCCATATGAGTGCGAACAGATAAGGGTAAAGAATTTTTAAATAAAAATTTCCAAGAAATGTTAAAACTATAGGGCATTCCGTTTCAAGTGTGTAAGAATCCCGACGTTAAATGTTCCGTCGTAGAACGCTCGTATAGAACGACACGCGATAGACTATACAAATATTTCACGTATAAAAATGGCTACAGATATATCGACGTCCTTCCTAAATTTGTCAAGGCCTACAATAACACCGTTCATTCAACGACGGGCATGGCGCCGTCTCGAGTGACAGATTCAGACGTCCTCGCGATATGGAAGAAGATGGAGGGTCGGAAAGGAAAACGTAGCGTTCGCCTCGCGAAAGCCAAGTTTCGCGCGGGCCTGTTCGTGCGTATCAGCAAGGAAAAGATGAAGTTTGTAAAGGGTGCCGAGCAGAATTTCAGCACGGAGATATTTCGTATAGCGAAGTGATCGAGAGGCGTTCGCGACCCCTCTACGAACTGGAAGATTTAAACGATACGCCTATAGAAGGGCAATTCTATCAGGAAGAACTGAATCCCGTTCGCGTCACGAGACGTACTATCTATAAGATAGATAAAATTTTAGACTACCGGATCAGACGGGGCAGATTAGAATACCTCGTCCGTTGGAGAGTTTATTCGAAAGACTTTGATTCCTGGATACCCGCGTCTGGCGTGAAAGATGTGTCATTATCCGAACCACTTTTACGTGTAGCTGTTCAGTAACGCCTCGACGGATATATACCCTTATAATACGATCGCCAGATTCACGACAGAGTTGGCACAGCCGATCGAATTGGGTTCGTCAGACAGGTGGGAAGGGGGGTATGTGAATTCGCCTATCCTCCTAACTCTGTGGGTACGATTAAACCCGTGATAATCGTGGGTGATACTACAGGCCTGATATATTGCGATCTTATATCGCCACAGTACGTAGGTAAGATCCTGGTACGCTGTCTGAGAACGTTTATTTACCCGTCGATATCTGCTCAGCACATTTTCAATAATGTCTACTATATGCCCGTAGAGAAGCGGACATTTAAAAATATAAGGACAGAAATCTTACAATTGACGGGCAAACCGGTCCCGTTCAAGAGTAGCAAGACGCCCTCGATGGTCCTCTTACATTTCCGACGCGCTTCGATGGCCTTGGTAATATAAAATGGCCTCATCATCCTTGTCTTACACTTCGTAAGTATGGATCCCCTAGCACGGTACTACCTTCGTCAGGCCGGTCGCGGCAATACAAACGGCATAGGACCTATCTACGAAGCTCCACCTGTCCTTCAGCGAGGTTACGGTATCGGCAGTTTCTTGACAGGATTGTGGCGTACGGTTAGACCGATCCTCTGGTGTGGTGCCAAAACTCTGGGACGAGAGACGTTAGGCAGGGGAGGCGATATCTTGTCGGACATGGCCAGATGGACCGGAGGCGAGAGTCCTAGGGATATTTTATCGCGCCGCGTTAATGAGACGGTTCAAAATTCAAACGGTAAGTTGCGGGGACGCGGTCGCAAACGCAAGGCTAAAGCAGTCAAACGGAAAAAAATAACGGCACCAAGAAAAAGAAGATTACAAAAAGAGATATCTTCTCCTAATGGACATCATTCTTTATTCGACCGCTGTAGCAGCCGCCGCCCGTCGCCGCTATGGCCGTATCTCTGAGTTCCGAAATCGATATTTTCGACCCTAAGCCCGTGCAGGCGTCCATCGTCGACACGACCGAGGTCACCTGTAAACGTATAGCTTCTGTGGATCAGAGCGATCTAGAATTTCTAATACCCTCTGTTAGTGACACGTATATCGACCTAAACATAAGACTCTACATCCGAGGTAAACTGACTAAAAATGACGGCACGGCTCTGGACAACACCGATTTCACGGCGGTGACTAATAATTTTCTACACTCGCTCTTCGGTCAGTGTAGCATAGCCCTAAACGGCGTGACCATAACCCAGGCCACCGAACTCTACAACTATCGTTCTTTTTGCAAGACCATATTGACATACGGTAGTGACGCGGCAACCTCGCACTTGACAAACGTGTTCTGGTAACTGGATGACGGGGACTTATTGCCCTGTGACCCTACAGCCGCCGATGCGAAAAACGAAGATTTCATTACGCATCGGAACCGTACAAGCAGAGGAAAGAGGTCCAACTCTACGGTCGGATCCAGGGTGACTATCTGTAACGTACCGCTATATCTGATCCCGGGCGTACGACTGCAGATCAGACTCACTAAGGCCAAGTAGACTTTCTACCTGATGACCAAGGCTGATTCGACGACTATTTTCAAATTTCTCGACGCTAAACTATTGGTAAACCGCGTCAGACCCAGTCCGTCGCTCCTCTTGGCTCACAACACCACTCTCGCCAACCCGTACAATTTCCGTCACTACGATCTCAGTTATTTCGCTCTGAACGTGAACGGGGAACAGATACCCACAGAAGGTCTACCGCTAGGATTTGAACACGAGAACTCTTCGATCATGGGATACAGGACCCCCTTCGAAGGGTCGGGTATTCATGACTCGAACTCGGGTCTCCAGATAACTCACGACATGTATATAAGAGGCTTTTTTATGCTATTCTTCGATTTGACGCCAGACCGCGGCGCCTCAGAGAGACATACGTCACATCCGGACAATGGCAATATCAGGGTGGAATTGAAATTCACTAAGCCGCTACCCGAACCCATCACTTGCATATTTTATCTCGAACACGACAATTCAGTTCGTATCGATAACTCGCCAACGGTTTCGACAGATTTCCAAAAAAGTTATATAATGGAATATTGTCTGTTTTTTGACCGTCATTCAGTATCGAACCAGAACACGGTATGGAATATTTCGCAGGAAGGAATAAGTGGGGATTATGTAGTTTTTTTTGTTTGCTAGTCGTGTAATTTCACGGTTTGCAGAAGGAGAGTTCTTTTACCTCCTAGTGAAGTATTTGATCATAGGTGTCCTTCTTGTAACGTTGTGTACTGCTACATAGGACCACCAAAATCGTGCAATCGTGTAATAATTGTGGTAATATTAGGTGTTCTTATACTTTCGAGTCCGTATCTGGGAGATGTCTATGGTGCGGAGTATCTGACGGATGGAACATTATACCGCCCGAGCTCTTTAGTGTAAATTATAAATAAGGAGAGCGTTAATCCGTAGCTAACAGTTTTCGACAGAAAAAAATGTACTCCACGCAGATTTTGTGTACGCTTAAGGAAGTGAGATCGTTCTTAGGAATCTACCCGTCAGATATGTTCCCGCGTTCCGTAACGCGACTTGGCACAGTCATCATCAATGCCGACCCACATACAGAGAAGGGTTCACACTGGCTAGCCGTGCACCTCCATCCCAAATCTTCGAGCGCGTACTACTTTGATTCCTATGGCATAGTACCGCTAGTACCGGCAATCCAGGCTTTCATTAAACGCAACTGCATCACCTGGGACCATAAGAGGCGTCAGCTGTAGAGCCTGACGAGTAACAATTGCGGGAAATATTGCTGTCTATTCGTCCTGTACATGGACCGAGGTTCACCCCGAAACAGTT
>Ga0131853_10001146_pt1 | contig 48303 bp, 43 predicted proteins | sample TergutLab28metaG_FD_92764 | JGI IMG/M metagenome (GOLD analysis project Ga0131853, IMG submission 92764) | Labiotermes labralis P1 segment gut microbial communities from Petit-Saut dam, French Guiana - Lab288 P1 (version 2) (version 2) | ecosystem: Host-associated > Arthropoda: Insects >... | reverse complement strand
TTGCTTTCTAATAATTCAATTACTCACTCGTTCGTTGATAATGTAAGGATTGAAACGACAAGTCTTTATGCAGGTGGGCTTGTCGGATCTATGGAAAGTGGCACAGTAAGGCACAGTTATTTTCGCGGAACAATGCATGGAACCAACACATCAACAACGCCTGGATATATGGCAGGTATCGTTGGACGAATTACTAATAATGCCAATGTTTGGGCACCACTTGTCCAAGATGTTATGGTAATGGGGGTGATTCGTGACAGTGGACCAAATGCAACCGCATCCGGCATAATTGGGCGAAATGAACGTGCAGACACCGTGCTTCAGGGCGGACGAACCGTTGTAGAGCGTGTGCTTGTCAATGCAACGATAGAGGCATCAGCAACACAAGTTACTTCAAGTGCGCGCCGTTCTGTTGCAATGGGTATTGTTGGTGAAACAACCACACCAATGGTTATAAGAAACAGTGCGGTGGTAGGAATTCAAATTAGATCAAATGCGGTAGATGTAAGACATGCTATTCGAGCTCATCCAATTGGTATTGGAACAGTTGCGGCCGCCGCAATAACAAATTTACCAACAGGTACCGTTGCCACAAATTCAAATCGAATCCAGTCTTTTGCACATACCTTGACCGCAGGAACCCAAGCCCTTGCATGGATTTCTCCTGCATTAACAGGGGCACAAGAACCAATAGAAGATCCAATGTTCTTCAGAGGGGTCGACGCGCAAACAAACTATGAAAATGATCTTGGATGGAATTTTGCATCGACATGGGCAATTAACCCTGTGTTAAACGAAGGGCTTCCTAATTTACAAGATATGCCTGTTGTTATTGATATGCTGTTTGTTGCAATAGATAACGCAAGAGACATTGACCGAAGTTTATTCTCTGAACACACATTGGGAATTCTTGATGATGCGGTAGAATATGTTGAACAAAGAATTGCCACAACCGCCAATATTACAAACGACCATGTTGCCTTGTGGCTTATACATCTGGAATCTGCTTTGAATGGTTTGCGTGCAGATTCTTCCGCACTTGAGGCAAAACTTGCACACATAATGCATTATCCAAGCGGAGTATTTTATATGCAAGACCAGTTTCTTTCATTCGCACACATGAATGCGATGATTGAAAATGCAAGCAGATTAATAGAATCAACAAGGCTTGCACCTCTTGGACATAATCGTGTAACAAATCCAATGATTCAAAATGCACTTGCCGCACTTGAGCTTGCATATGAAAGCTTGCTTCTTGATATGACATATTTGCGCCAACTTGTACAACTTGCAAATCAGCGAAACCAAATACATTATTCCATGGAAACATGGCTCCCATTTGCACAAAGTCGTCTAGAGGCAATGCTTATTCTTGGAAATGCATTTTCAACAAGGAACCAGGTACAAACCGCTTTTGACAATTTGTACAACGCTATGAACAATCTTCGTTTTGATATACAAGGATTGACCGAATATATAAGACGTGCCCACGAAATTTATACTAATTACCCAAATAACTGGTATCCAGATATAGCCTTTTTCCATCACACATGGGAACGTTTTGTTATCGCGTATAACGAAGCACGTTGTGTATTGATAAGGTATGGTGTAACCATTACAAGAGAGGAAAACGGAATCACAATAACAGTAATCGATCCAAGTTATCATTGTCCAATATGTGAAGAACTTGGATATCAACGAGGTTCGGTAACAGGGGCAGAAGTCGCAAGTGCAACATTTAATTTGCAATTTGCACTTAACACACTTGATGTTGATAAATCTAAACTTATTGATCTTATAAACTCTATGTTGCTTGTACAAACCGCAGGATATACAACGATTACAGGTGATGCATTTATTGAGGCAAGGGATGCCGCTCAAGCAGAATTTATGCGTGGAGATTCAACCCCAACAACTGTTCGTCTTGCCAAGGATAATTTGAATTCGACATATTTTTTACTTCAAGTTGATGGAGCAAGGTTCGGTGAAATTGTAGACCAAGCAAATATACTTAATGATATTTATATAGGATGGAGAAACGATCCGAATACAAACTTGCCATATTCCGCCGGATCTTTGCCATACCCACCGCATCCAGATTTTCTTGATTTATTCAAAGAATCGCAAGAATGGGATATAGAAGAGTGGGAAGATTTTTCCGTGCGTATAGAATATATGCGTAACTTGCTTACAGGTACAACATCTGAGGAACTTGGAACACATCCAAGTAACGCAAACCAAATGTTGGCAGAAATTTATACACCAAATATGCAGCCAACACGATTTCCAACCGCGGTTCAGGTTGCCGCAATGGCACATGATCTTGCATTAAGAATTGACAATATAATTGTTAACCAGAGAATGCTTGAACTTCGTATAGAAGAGGCCCAAGAAATCATCCGCAGATTCGGAACCGCTCCGACTCATTATCTTACCGATGATACAAGGGATGAATTACAAATTGCTATTGATGTTGCTTTGGATTATCTGAATGGCACATATCCGGCACGGCCAACGCTCGCAGGACTTCGTGCACAACGTGAAATTCTTCAAAACGCAATAGGTATGTTGCGATTTAATATGCAATTGTTGCATTATGAAATCAACAAAGCGACCAATGAGTTTTCAATCCATGAAGAATACTTTACCATCGAATCCTTTGCAACATTTACACAAAGCCTTGATAATGCGGTTGCTGAATACGATACATATATTAACGGAGTACTTGATACTCGTGAATATGAAAGACTTGTTGTAATATTGCATGAATTAAGAAACTCAATATCAATGTTGCTGACCGATTTGTCAGAACTTGAGGAACTTATGTTATACACAGGTACGCTTAATCCTGCATACTTTACATACCTTTCTTGGGCAAATTTGGAAAATGCGATAAGCTATGCAAATACAATATTATTTGGTACAAACCCAACTATACAAACACTTCGCAATACAATTCAAAATCTGCAAGACGCACTTGGCTCGCTTTTATTAAATTTCAATGCACTTGATGATGTGGTTGATCAAATTGAACAACGACTTTTGCGTGCACGTGTTCCAAGGCCGAATGAAACACCTCCTCGCCATTTTTATCGTGCGACGGAACTTGGCATTTTACAAGGATATCTTGACCAGGCGAATGCAATGCGTTTGAATTCTGGAACAAATCTGAATCAAATGCTTGATATAATAGAAAGGCTCTTGCTTTCGGTTTATGGCGGGACATATAACTCTGTTACATATGTTGGGCTTGTTGTTGATGATATACATGTACGTGATTTGATAACGTGGCTGCAAAATCAAAGTTCCACAGATTATACGCAGGCCACTTGGGAACTGTTACAAGAACAGATTAGTCGAAGTAAGGACTTTCTTGATTTGACATTTAATCCAGAAACACATACCACAGACCACCTTGTTGTTCAATATCAAATGCTTCTTGATGCATTTAATGCACTTGAAGCAGATACATCTGCACTTACCGCACTTGTAAACATAGCCGGGCGGGTTCGCCAAAATTTTGTTACCGAAGAAACTTGGGAACCATTTCAAATCGCACGCTCAGCTGCTGTTGCAATTTTGAATTACCAGGGTCGTTTAACTGTTACAGAAGTTCAAAATGCATATGCAGATTTGGAAAATGCGATGGAGGAACTTGTTGCCAATCGTATCCCTTTGCAAGGCCTTGTTAATGACGTATCGATTGCACCTTATTATACAATAGCCATAAATTTTCTTACTGACTCTTGGACCGCTTTTCTTGCTTCACGCAACGCCGGGGTTACTGCTGCTGCAAATGTCAATATAAACGTTTTTGATCTTATGGAAATTTATGATGAGTTACGCATAATGCATGCAAATCTCTTGCCTGATTTGGAGCCACTTTCAAATTTATTGGGTGATGCATTTGAATTTGACAGATCACAATTTACACAAGAAACTTCTGCACAATTGACAAATGCAATAAACTTTGCAACAGGTGTCCTTGAACCGCCACCACCATCGATAAGAGAAGTTTTTGAGGCAATCAGAAAACTTGAAGAGGCAATGAGTGCAATGGTGGTTGAAAAATCTGAACTTAAGGCACTTATCGCCCAAGTCGAAGCCAAAGACCCATCTTTATACACAACAACAAGTTGGAACGCTTTGATTACACAATTAAACGCCGCAAGGAGCTTTATTGAAATTGACTCAAGTGATGTTACTGCACTTGAAACATATATTGAAAACTTGCTTTATGCAATATACAATCTTGCTTTTCAATCTGGAACGTTGGACGAACTTCTTGCAAAAGCACAATATCATTTACCATATGCACGTTATTACACACTTGAGAGTTTTATGGCACTTATCGATGCGGTAACATTTGCAAACGACGTAATTGCACAAGGTTTGCCATCAAATGACAGTGGATGGATTTCCGCAGCACAAAATTTGCTTGATGCTTTGGCACGGCTGATAAGTATCCGCAATCTTCGTCACTATCATGAAATTGCTCGAATTTTCCAAAAATATGATATTCGTGATGATATACGTTGGGATGAACTTGTTACCGTTATTCATAATAACGAGCAACTTTTTATCAATGGTTCGGAACAAGCGGTTTTAAATGCAACAATAGCAACACGAAATGCCGTCGAGGATGCATTGACCGAATACCATTACTTTACAATATTGTCATGGAACGCTTTTCAGGTGCAACTTGTAAATGCAATTAATGGTAATCAACATGAACTTCGTCAAGTACTTGATAACCTTGTTTATGTTGGTAATCTTGTAAGAATAATATCAGAAATAGAACAGCTTGCCCAAGATACAACACCCGAGTGGTTAATATTGCTTCAACTTATGGAATATAACGATGTTTTATTGAATGAAGGTACCCGGCAAGAAATAGATGATCACGTTGTTGCCTTGCGCAATGCACTTAATAACATACTTGCAGATACTTTGTTGCACATTGCTTTGAATCCTTTGATGCCTGGTTATCAGATTCTGAGATTTATCGATGCTGCGGGAAATGCAATAGACGGCCACCATCAAGGCGATGTGTTTCTTGCAAACTTTGCTGCGGGCGAATTATTGGAAACGTTACTTGCACAGTTTATAAATAAAGGGCTTAGAGTTTTTGAATCATTAAATCAAGGCGAGCAAGAAATTATTGATCTAAACACTACGGTGGCAACAGGAATGCAAATAAAACTTTTTAATGGCGAATCTGTGATTGATAAAGTAACAATTGTCGTCATTGGTGACGTTCGTGGTCTTGGTAATCCAAACAACGCCGATGTAGGAAGATTACAGGCTCATGTGCGAGGACAATTGCTTGAAAGTGCGAACTTTCTTGCCGCAGATATAAGAGGACTTAATAATCCAAATAACTCTGACGTTGGGTTATTACAAAGTCATGTAAGAGGGTCTGTGGATATTTTTGATGGTTTGAGACTTCAACAAGAACAAGGGGAGGCAGCATGAAAAAAAACAAAACTTTATCAGGCATGATAATAACAGTGATAGTCACGGCAATCGCTTTATTAATCATGCAATTTCAAACTTTACCGGTTTTAACCGTTGCAGGTCACCAGATACCTGCCGATTCAGAGGCAATAATGGTATTAAGCACAGATGCCACAATAACAATTGACTTGTCAGTTATAAATACCACAACTTTCGAGTTACCTGTTTCACTGTGGATTTTTGGAAATGCGGAACTTGCTATGGCTGATGCACGTATATTATTTGATCCTAATGTTTTTCAGGTTGACAGGATAGAGGTAAACACATTAATAGTAGGTATCCCAGGTGTCTTTGAAATGCCGATAAGTCAAAATTATACCTTTAATAATACACTAGGACAAATTAACAAAGGATTCAGTAACGTCAACGCGATGCCAATATTCGCCCCTGGTAATGAATATTATCTTGGTGATATTATTTTCAGACTTAGAGACGATGTAATGCCAGGTACATACAGCATAAATTTTGAAACAGGTCCCGCGTTCACAAGTGTCAACCCACACGCAGATATTGCAATTCAACATGACTATGCGAATGGCCGATTGGCACTTGGTAATCTTGATATAGTATTTGAGGGTGAAACGACAATATTTTGCAATAATGCAAAACTGGATCGAGATAATCTGGTAATTGAAATAGCAGAAGAGGCATTTAATATAAGTCCATCAATGTGGACAAGTGCAACAACGCTTGTTCTGCCATACGAATTTCAATATATATATGCGAATGACTTTCGTCTTCGTGCATCACCTGAATCAAATGTTGCAACAATAAGTATTGATGGTGGTCCGCATGCGTCTTATTTTGATGATTTTCTTTCGCTGAGTACAGGTACAACTACAATTGTTCAAATCGAAATTGTTGCACAGGACCAAATAACAACAGAAATTTATACGGTGGCAATAACCCTTGATGCACCGGTAAATCCTCTTGATTCGGTCGAGATATATGATATAATCCATGCCGAGTTGGTGATTAATCGTGATGGAGGAACAAATATATGGAATACAATAACATTGCCATTTACAACTACACAAATTGAAGTGATGGACTTTGAAATTGTCGCAACAAGTGGTGCAACCGTCTCGTTTGAACAAAGTACCGTCAGCCTGCAAAGCGTTGCATTGCCAAATTATTCAACAACACCTATAACATTTACAATAACATCGGCAAGTGGAAACTTTTTTGCCACGCATACAATTAATGTTATAAGAAATGGGGGAGATTCGAATACAAATATAACTGGATTCAATTTTGAAATTGGAGGTGCTGTGCAAACCGCTTCGAGCCAATGGCTAAATCCAACAGGTACAAATGCAATCTGGAACATTCTCGAAGAAATTCCACTAAGTCATGCAGATGCAATCACATTGACTGTTTCACCTGAATCATCTTTATCATCTGTTGCGATAACATTAAATGGCATGCCTATAGACCAAAATATAAATCCACTTGAAGATATTCAACCCGGTTCTAATAATGTGCTTGTAATAACAACAACCCCACAATTTGGAAATTCGGTTGTACGTACAATACAATTTTTTGTTCGAACCGCAGATCTTGGGTTAACCTACTTGACAATTACACCAACTCCGACAACTCCGTCTGTATTTCCACCTGTCGGACTTCTTGCAAATCAATTCAGTACCCCTGTGCCGATAAATGTAATTCTGCCACATGGTACAGATAATTTCACAATTGCCGCAAGTGTGGTAAATATACAAGAGGCATCAATTACATCTGGTCTTGGAACACATAATATAGATGTTTTGCCTGGCGTAACAACGCCGATAATCATCAGGATAGATGGCGAAGATGGCACTTTTCGTAATATTGATTTGAATGTTACCGTTGCGGTTGCGGTAATAGATATGACCGCAGAGTGGACTGCGGGATTTATATTCCCGTCACCTTCCAGAAGTCCTGAGCCTTTCTTTTTTGTAGGCGAGACATATCATACGAACGCAATAAGACTGGTATTACATAACAGCGACAACACAACAACTGTGGTAAATGTAAGTCAGGCTATGGCAATTACCGCCGGTTTTCCTGTAACAGGTTTTGCAACACCTGGAACATATACGTTGAATTTTGAACATTCTGTTAACCCGACAACAGGACTGCCACACTCTGTTGAATTCATCGTTGATGTTGTTATACCAAATCCAAGTGGGATTAATTTACTTGCCACAAATACTACATTTAATCAATTCGCGGCATATGATAACCGATTTCAAATCTATATAACACATGATTGGCCAGGGGCAAATAATTCGCAAAATCCAATCACGGTGACAATTGATATGCTTGGTGGTCTGGAAGCATTTGAAAATGCGGTTTCTGTTCATGGTTCGCGTCAGCTTGTAATTTATTACCAAGGTTTTACAATTGATGTTCCAATCACAGTTATTGCGGCAAACGCAATTGTAAATGGCATAAGTGCACAATGGACACCTGGGTTTATCTTTTCTGCACCAGAAAGAATTCCTGAACCATTCTTTTTCGTTGGTGAATCATTCCCAAGTGGTGCCATTCAAATCGTCCATCATTATACCGACGGATCATCTTCTGCACCTATTCCTGTTACCGCATCAATGGCAAATAATGCAGGTTTTAATACATCAATCCCAGGTATTACAACTTTGCAATTCACTCATGCAAATGTGACTGAACCTGTTACAATGTCTGCAAAGGTTGTTGCCCCAATAATAAATGGTATTGAACTTGTTCCTGGTGCAAATCTAACATTTACACAAAATGCACCTTATGATAACAGGTTTTCTGTTTTCTTTACTCATAATTGGTCTGGTGCAAACAATTTGACAAATTCTATTCCTGTGACGGCATCAATGATTACTGGCTTTAATACCTCTGTATCTGTCCTGGGTCCACGTCAACTTGTAATAGAGTACGCAGGATTTTCTTTAACCGTTGATATAAATGTCGTTGCTCCTGTTGCCGTCATTTATCGCATAAGTGCGGAATGGGCAACAATCCGCGACAGGCATAACTTTGTGCAAGGCGAACCTTATCAAAATAATGCGATTGAAATTATTGCACATTGGACAGATGATCGCGTCCCAACAAGAATTCCTGTAACAACCGCTATGGCGATGACCGCAGGTTTTGATACTTCTTCCCAAGGGCAAATGATTTTGAACCTGACACATCTTGCGCATAATTATCCTTTTGTTGTTTCTGTCATTGTGGCTCAGATAACCGAAATTCGAATTATGAATGTCGGAACAACCACTTTTACAAGAGGATCGGCATATGACAACAGTTGGCAATTTGAATTCATATGGAATTGGCGTGAAACACCTGACACAGGGCATGCGGTAACACTTGCAATGATGGGTGATTCATTTAATACGAATGATTTGGGGAATGTAAATGTGACCATATCACATCTTGGCTTTACCTCAACAAGGCAAATTACCGTCATTGCACCTGCGAATCCGAACAATGTAAATATTTTTGTTATAAATAATCAAAGCCGAAACACATGGATGATAGGTGAGGCATTTGACCAAGAGGCAATTGTAATACAAGTAAACATCAATGATACTTACATATATAATACGTCGGTAACTCTTGCAATGATAGGTGGTATTTCAACGTGGAATGGTATTATCTCTACGCCTGGAATACAGACACTTGTGATTACATATCTTGATACAACAACTACTTTCCAAATTACTGTGAATGCAGCACCAGAAATCCCTACGGTTGAATCTATATCTGTAATGGCAGGAAGCCGAGTTGGCTGGATAGTTGGGCAGTCGTATGTAACCGGGGAAATTCGTATTTTGGTCACAATGTCAGACACAGAACAACGTCAAGTTGACGTAACACTTGCAATGCTTGGTGGGGCACTTGCTTGGAACGAGGTGGTTGCAACGCCTACTGGGCCAGGGATGTTGCGTGTATTAACAATAACTTATCAAGATACAATTACGCAATTCAATATAATAGTCTTGCCATCCGATATAATAACCGATCCAACCGAAGACCCAGACTATCGTGCTCTTGATGATTTGGTTTTAACCGTCGCGGGTATCATGAAACCATGGAATGGTGAGAGGATTTTCGAACCTATGCCTATTTCGTTTCATTTGCGTCATGCCGTTGTAATAAATGCAATCTCAACTAATCCTGATGCAAGTGTTGAACTTGTCGTAGATGGCGTTAACAGAAATGGGCAAACTCTTCCAATATTACCTGTTGGTGTATCAACGTTTAATATTGTTGTGGTGTCTCCGGCAGGAAACACACAAACTTATTCGGTTGTAATCACAGTAAATGAATTGGATGAAAGTGATATAGATCCTTATCGATCAAAGTTACATCTTCTTGTATCATTTATACTTGGAGACTTTGATTGGCAATCAATAGAACCAGACGACAGCCTAGATGTAATAACATTGCATTTTAGAAATCTTTATTCTGAAGAAACGGTTGAACCATTTTTAGAATGGCTTGGAATTTCTATTTTCCTTCTCATGGAATGGGATGCAAACGGAAGTTATTCCTATGAAACCGCATTCAATGCACTGACCAATACTTTTGCCGCACTTGAGGAAAAGCAAGATTTTCCATCGCCAGATTTGGATGACGATGACAGAAACTTTTTTATGGATAATCTGCATTGGATTTTAATTGGTGTTGGCACGCTTGCGGCGGTGATATTGGCAAGCACATTCCTATATTTACGTAAACGCAAAGCAAAGATAAAAATGAATACCCTAAATGAACTTAAGAACTCGGCAACACAGGCACTTGATAAAGCGATGAATGATCTCAGATTTGCAACAGGCCAAGCCTCAATTGCAAAGCAGGAATCTAAAATGCGTGAGACCGCGATGGATGCAATACAAAATGCAGGAGATTCTGCACAAAAAGCCGTTCGCTTGGCAAAAGAATACAAAACGGCGAAAAAAGGAGGTAAAAAATGAGTAACAAAATAATGCCTGGTGGTGTTCAACCTCAATATTTAAAGGATGAGGAATTGCGAAAAGCCCGTATCAAAGAACTTGAGAATAAACGAAAAGAGACAAATTCTGCGGTTCGTCGTGAACTTATGGAACTTAATGCATTGAAAATGAATTCGAATACGCACATTGGAACAATAAAAAAAGAGGGGGCAGTGATGAACGAAGTTACACAAAAGATTTTTACCGAACTTAAAGAAAACCAAGAAGAGATTAAAAGTAAACAGCGACAAAAACAAGAAATGCTTGAAAAAATTCACCAGGCATTTAAAGAGGGCATAAGTGACATATGCGAAATTAAACGCACCGTTCATAACCAGTCAGGTGGTGATTTTCAAAAACAATTTGATAAGGTAGAAAACAAACTTGACAAATTAATGGAAAATTTTATTGAGGTTCGGATACAAACAAATGGTGGCCAGGCGGAAATGATTAAAGGTTATATGTCAAAACTTGATGACAAGATAGAACGTGCTAATGATGACATCATAGATATGAAATCTATGCTTGCAGAACTTGTTGGACATTTTAAAATGTATTCGATAGGAAGTTACATCAATCATAATGCAAACCCTCCTGTAATCCCACAATATCTAAGAGATAGTGCACAACCTGTTATAATTAATAATGTTCCACAACATGAACGCAAAGAAATTTCTATGCAACCGTCCGCTTTACATCACCAATCTCCGCCGTCACCGCCTTTACAACATTATAATCAAGCCTCAACGCCCCAGCCTGTCTCAATAACAAAAGACTCTGGTCCCGATCCAATGGATGTAATGTTAAAGGATATTGCACAAAGTCTCAAAGCGGTCAAAGATGATCTTGAATAAATATCAATATTTTTCGGCACTAATATCCTCTTGTGTGGCTATACTATAATATATGAAAACCACCAGTGTGATCTATCTTGATAATGCGGCGACAACTCGCATTCGTCCGAATGTCCTTGATGCAATCAATAATGCCGAACAGGAATTTTATTATAATTCTGCCGCCGTTTACAATGGCTCGCTTGTTGCAAGACATGCAATTGAACAAGCAACAATGGTTATTAAATCTCGCCTTGCAAAATCTGGTTTGGGACAATTAATATTTACAAGTGGTGCGACCGAAGGCAACAATATGGTAATCCTTGGGAAAATTACAAGTGTGCGTAACCATCTTGTCGTTCTTGCAGGTGAACACAGTTCCGTTTATGCACCAAGTGTCTATTTAAAAAACGCGGATTTTGATGTGGATTACGTACCACTTAAAAGTAACGGTGAGGCAGACATAAATGCACTTGCACGTCTTATACGTCCCACAACCGCTTTGGTGGTTTTCGGACTTGTCAACAGTGACATAGGTATAATACAAAACGCGTCGGAAATCGTTCGTACTATCCGCCAAATCAACCCTATAACTCACATTCATTGTGATGCGGTCCAAGGCTTTTGTACATTTGATTTTGATGTACAAGATTTAGGTATCGACAGTGTCGTTGTATCCGCACACAAAATCTATGGTCCGAAAGGTATCGGTGCATTGTGGCTTAGACAAGGTACAACAATCAAACCAATCATGTATGGTGGAAGTCAACAAGATTTTCGCCCTGGAACCGAAAACAATCCGTCAATCATAGGTTTCGCGTCGGCGGTTGCATCTTTCAATACACAAGACTCTTTTAACCATATAACAACACTTCGCAACCACCTTGTAAATAACTTGCCAAACGGTTGTACTTTGAACAGTTTCCTAAATTCAATCCCGCAACCGCAACTTGGTAATTTTCCCCAGACAGCCCAATCTCCTTATATAACAAACATTGTCTTGCCAAACGGTATCCTTGGTAACACCGTTATGAATGCATTGTCACAAAGAAATATTTTTGTCGGTATTGGGTCTGCGTGTGCGTCAAAGAGTGCAAAGAATAGAACACTTCTTGCGATGGGTATAAGTGAGGCAAAATCAAAGTCGGTGCTTCGTATATCTCTTGGGCAATACAATACGCTTGATGAAATCAATATATTTCTTGTCGAACTTCAATCAATTCTAAATGACTTGCGGTAATTCTCTTCTCATCCCTTGAACTTAGTTCTTTCAAGTATTGCTCTAATCTTTCTACAATGCTTTGTTTGATTTCATATCATTTTAATTCTCCAAAAAGTTCTTCATAACTACAATTGAGTGCAACACAAATTTTTCTTGCTAGCCAAATTTTAGGAAATGAGCGTCCGTTGCAATAATCACCAATAGAATTCTCGTCAATGCCTAATTCACGTGCAAGTTCTCGTTGTGTGTGACCTGCTAATCTTAAAAGTCTAACTTGTTCTGCAAAATTCTTTGTAAATTGTTCACGTTCTTCCATAATTAAATAATAGACAATATAAATTTTTTAGTTGACAATCCCGAGATTATCGGGATACAATTAAATTGTCCGAATAATACAAAAGGAGAGCAAAATGAAAAACGAAAAGCAAACATATAATAAAACTGCAGAGAAAGAGTTAAATGCCTTACAAAGACTCAAGACTCTACTTCTTGATAATCTTCGCAACAAATTGAAAAATGACAGCGATGGCACATATCGGGCAAAAGTTCTTTACCGCGTTAATGAAATGCTTGACGCTGTTGACATCATCATGGATGTCATCGGGGAAATTCCTGAGATAAACGCTTGACAATCAAAACTTTGATGCGGTATAATAAATGTACCATTAATTTAAGAATGGGTTCCAAAGCGAACCCGTTTTTATTGAAAGAGGTATAGGGAGGGCATAATAGACAAAGCAAAACAAATCAAAGATCTGTGCATGCAAAACATTGCAAACCTTGGCTGTGAACTTGTCGAAGTAACATACCGCAAAAACAAGTTCGGTGAAATGGATCTGACATTGTACGTTAACAAAGACGGAGGCGTTACACTTGACGACTGTGAGCGTATATCACTTGCCATTGACCCAATAATCGAGACAAGTGGAATAATGGGAGACGAAGAACATAATTTAAATGTCTCGTCGCTTGGTGCCGATTGGCCTGCGTCTCTTGATGCAGATTTCTAAAATAATTTAAAAATAACAAGGAGAATAAATATGATAAGCAAAGAATTCTTTGCCGCACTTGATCAAGTGGCGGCCGAACGCAACATGACAAAAGAGGAAATTATCCGTGACTTTGAAGAGGCGATGGTACCTGCCCTTAAAAAACTTCATGGTGAGGGAAGTTTGGTGCGTGTAAACCTTGATTATGAAAAGAAAAAAATTCGTGCATATTCATTAAAAATTGTTGCCGATGAAGATGCGGAAGATTGGGATTGGGATACACATATCTCGCTTGAAGAGGCACAAAAAACCAACCCAAAAGTCAAAGTTGGCGACGAGGTTATCAATGAACTTAACCTCAAAGACTTTGGACGAGTGGCAGCCATCACAATCAAACAAGTTATGGCACAAAAAAATCGCGAACGTACACGTACGGCCGCACTTGAAGAAATTAACGCAAGGGCAGAGCAAATCGTTACCGCAAAAATTACAAAGATTGAACGTGATATTTATACTTTGGAAATTCCTGGTTCAAAAATCGAAGGTATTCTTAATGTGCGTGGTCAAATCCCTGGCCAGGTTCATCGTGCCGGTGACTTTATAAAGGTATATGTCAATGCGGTACATGATGACCGTCGTGGCGAAATTTATGTAACACGAAGTACCCCACAATTTGTGCGTGCATTATTTGATCTCGAGGTTCCAGAAATTGGTCGTGGCGAAGTTGCCGTCAAGGCAATTGCCCGTGAATGTGGTTATCGTACAAAGATATGTGTTCATTCTGATGTTGCAAATATTGACCCAATCGGTGCCTGTGTTGGACCAAAGGGAAGTCGTATTAACACAATTCTTTCAGAAATCGGACCAGAAAAAGTCGATCTTATACCATGGTTCGAGGACCCGCTTGAATTTATTGCCGCCGCACTTGCACCATCACCTGTTCTTCGTGTAGAGGCGGACGAAGAACAAAAACGTGCACGTGTTGTCGTACCAAATGACAAACTTTCTCTTGCAATCGGGCGTTCAGGTCTTAACGTACGTTTGGCCGCAAAACTTACTGGATGGAAAATTGACGTTCTTTCCGAAGAAAAGGCGGCCGCCGAAGATGCCTCTTTTTCCGAAGAATTCTTTCTGGGTGGACAGGCATGATATTTGCATGCTAGAACAAATGAAGCCAGTGTGAACATTTCACCCGAATAAATTTTCCAGGAGGTCATAGTGAAAGAACGAATCTGTTGTGTCTGTCGCAAAAAAGATTTGGCAGCAAATCGTATCCGTGTATGTCGCCAAACAAATGCAGATGGTACACATATCTTTCAAATTGACCATAAGGGAAACGCAAATGGACGCGGTGCATATCTATGCCCACAATGCATTCCAATCGCTATAAAAAAACGTGCACTCAATCGCTCGTTTAAAACTAATATTCCAAACGAAATTTACCAAGACCTTGAAAAAATATAACTGGCGCTCCCTGCAGGAATCGAACCTACAACCTATCCTTAGGAGGGATATGTTATATCCATTTAACTAAGGGAGCGAATTAATTCTATAATACCAGTTACAGTGTTAAATGTAAAGAACTAACTGACGCGTTCATCATCGCGATACTCGCGTGCCTCTTGTGTGCCATTGGCGTAAATATATATGCCCTTACCATGGCGTTTATCATTTACCCACGTGCCGTTAAATTTGTCGCCTGAACGATAATGTTTTGTTCCTTTGCCATTTTTCTTTCCATCAACCCATTCTCCAGAATACTCATCGCCTCCTACGTATAAAAAGGAACCTTTGCCGTGTATTCTATCATCCTTGAATTCCCCTTCGTATCGTTTACCTGTCGCATATACAAGGATGCCTTTTCCATGCATCATATCATCCTTGAATTCTCCTTCGTATCTGTCTTTAAGTGCAAAGGTAAATAAACCCTTGCCGTTCTTTTTTCCCTCAACCCATTCGCCATGATACTGGTTGCCATTTGCATAAATGTAAGTGCCTTTGCCGTGTTGCTTGCCTTCTTTCCATTCGCCAATATATTTGTCGTCATTAAAGTACATGTAAATGCCTTGCCCATGTTGCTTTCCGTTCATCCATTCGCCATCATAGCCACCGCCTTTTGGAAAAAGATATATGCCATTGCCATGACGATTATCATCTTTCCAATCACCCTTATAGTTACTTCCATCTTTAAAAATATAGGTACCTTGTCCGTGTTTTTTACTGTCAACCCAATCGCCTTCATATTTGTTACCGTCTGCAAAAAAATAGGCACCTTTGCCATTACGTCTTCCATTTTGAATATGTCCAACATAACTGTCCCCATTGTCATATTTAACCGTTTGCATTTATATAATCCTCCTTATATTAAGGTGCCGCCTTGCCTCGTGGTCGCTTTGGTAAGAGTTCATCAAGTTTTGTCGCCGCCGCGGCCTCAATATATTGAAACGTTGCTTTCCCGCTTTTTGTAATGACATCACTTGTGATTGTTATGCGGTTAAGATTTGTTTCACTTGGTGCATTGTACATAATATCAAGCATACTTTCTTCCATAACAGTTCGAAGCCCTCTTGCACCTGTTTTAAGTTTAAGTGCCATATCCGCAATTGTCACAAGGCTTTGTTTGTCAAATTCAAGGTCAATTCCATCAAGTGCAAATTTTTTCTTATATTGTTTGACAAGTGCATTCTTTGGCTCGGTCAAAATTTTAATAAGGGCAGAGTGATCAAGTTCATCAAGCGTTACAATCACAGGAAGTCGCCCAACAAATTCAGGTATAAGTCCAAATTTTATTATATCACTTGGAGTAACTTCCTTAAGAAGTTCATTTGTTGTTTTAACTTCGCCTACGCTTGCCCCACCGCCAAAACGCATAAGTACTTGGTCCTCGATTCCAACGAACGCACCACCAACAATAAATAGAATATTGCTTGTATCAATTTGAATTGACCGTTTCTCGCCTTGAACCATAATTGTAGAAACCGTACCCTCGATAATCTTTAACAATGATTGTTGGATACTCTCTCCAAGGGCGTGGTTATGTCCACGTTTTGAAATTTTATCAATTTCGTCAATATATATAATCCCACGCTCGGCTTTTTTTGAATCATAGTTACATGCTTGTGCGAGTGGGATAATAACTTTCTCTTCTAAGCCTCGTCCACCTCCAGACAAAAGCGAAGTCGCGTCGGCAGATGCAAATGGCACGTCAAGCGCACGTGCAAGTGTTCTTGCAACAAGTGTTTTTCCCGAACCCGTTGGGCCCAACATTAATACGTTACTTTTGCCAAGCTCTACACGTTCGTTATTATCATCTGAATTGGTATAATTAACTCTTTTATAATGATTGTACACCGCAACAGACAAAACCTTTTTCGCATCAAATTGCCCAATAACATATTCATCCAAATGTGCCCGAATTTCCGATGGGGCAGGAAGTCCCGACCTTTTAATAATACTGTTCGCAGATGTTTTTGATAATCTAGGAATTATCGTTAAATTTTTTGTACTAGGATCTCGGCTTAAACGCACCGTTAGGTGCTTTTGTTCTTTCATTGCCTCAAGTCGCCCCAGACATTCGCCACATATGCTAACCTCACCTTTAGGGGTCTGAAGTTTTTTTAATGAAGGATTCTTGTTACAAACGCTGCATTGCATATCACCAGATTATCACATAATCAAAGATTTCTATAAGTGTTTTAAACAAGTCCACAATTAATAAAATTCATCAGGAATGCATTTAAGTGGAATATTAAATTTTATCATTGCTTCTAGGTTGGAGCAGTTTAGATTAAATATAAATATTCTACATGGCCAAGTCTTGACAAGTTTTTAAATATATGGTACACTCGGCCAGTGTTGGCATATAGATTAATGTGCCATGGCACTTGCAATATATATACATATAAAATTTAACAGAAATTCTCCCGCATCTTTCTTGCGGATTTAATTTAATCAATAACGAGGTTTATACATGAATAAAGTTTTTAAGCGTATGCGTGTTGCAGTGGCATTTTGTGCTATGTTTGCATTCGCAATCACAGGGGCACTTGTCTTTATACAAAATGGAAAATCAAATGATGGAACCACTGTCGAGGCGGCACGCGAAGTCAATCTTAGACAAAATCATGTTGTTGGACAGGGTGCACTTGGTTTTAATGGTTTAGGCACTCACTCGATAGGTCATACCGCAAATCCAATAGGTGGTAATTATAATTTGCGTCAACGTGGTCCAGAAAACAGAAACCAAATCAATGATAACGCAACCGCACCTATCTCATATACATCCTTTCAATCTCTTCAGCGTGATGGAAGTTCCGGTTATACCGATCGCCATGCAACTTTGCAAGAACACATAACAATTGGTGGTGATCTTCAAGACGCACTTCGAAACTCAGGTCAAATTCAAAGCCTTTCTTTTGAATTCTTTTTCGGGATTGGTGTGCTTGCCGATGCAAGTCGGGATTGGTTGCCTGGTGGTGCAAATGCGGCAGGTTCGACAATTTCCCTTATCGATCTTAACTTTAATCAGGTCATGGATACAAGAATCCACAGGGTTGATCAAAACAGAGGTCATAATTTACGAAGCACAGCAAATGGTGACGGCACAGGATCAGGTGGATTCAATGATAATTGGGCAGACAGCTTGCCAAGAAGTAACGATGGTTCGATAATGGGTGCAGGAACAATAGCGTCTGGTCCACGCGGAGTATTGCAATCAGGTCAAACCGCACGAAGTATCGGCATAACAAGTGGGTTAACTGGTTCAAGAAACAGTTTCGATGGAAGCAACAACAGTTGGCAATTCCGCACACAAACACTTGCCATAAGTCCATCTGATTTTGCACAAATTGCGGACAACGGTGGACTTTGGTTGCGACTCTTTGGTGCAACATCCACATGGTGGAGTTCAAGATGGACCCAAGTTGCTATTGTTCTTGAAGGTGTGCGTATAAATGCCGTCGAAACACCAACCGATGGAAGTCGCTATTTATATAACAGTGGTGTTCGTGCCGCGGTCGCAGAAGCAAATGACAGTCGTTATGTCGGTCATGGTGGTTTGATTAACTATCGTGTTGCATTTGCACCAGACTCGTCTAACACAGGCAACGACGGAACAGTAACTTTCTTGAATAATGGTAATACAGTTAATCATTTTCACTCGGTATGGGGTACTACAAGAGCAAATAATTCGATATGGAGCCAAGGTATAGATGGTGTTGGTGGGCACGGCAATGTTAATAACACCGCAACAAACGCGGGAAATGCAATTATAGGTGTATCGACGACTGGTGCAGTTGCTACAACTGGAACTACTATGGACAGAATTATTATTGACCTTGGAGAAGTAAGAACTGTTACAGGGCTTGGATTACATAACAGAACAAGTACAAGTGATGGGCGTATCACACGTGCACAAATTTGGACACTTTGTGAAACAAGAGACGCGGCAAGTATTGCAATTAACAGTACATATATGAGAGCAGACTTTAATGCCGCATCAAGTGTATGGACAAATCAAACCCCTGCCGATATTGTTTGGACCGCAGGAACCGACAATAACGAAAGAACCGCATTTATAGAGCCGGTAAGAACACGTTTCATTGCACTAAGGATAAGACAGTTAAGCAGCAACCATATGATGATAAGAAATCTGCGTGTTTTTAGTGATGGTGAGATTACCGTAACAACCCCAAACATTACCGGTGGTCAATGGAATGCGTCCAATCCATTACGTGGTGCAGGTTTCTTCTTTTCAACAACCCAAGTAAACGGAAGAATCGGACAAGAATTTAATCCAGCAGGTCTCTTGCAGCAGCTTGGCATCCAACCATTCACACCTTCTGTTGCGGGTGCAACAAATTTAACGCATTATGTTGGTGGAGGACGTTTTGTAACTTTTCCAATGAATGTTGCAAGAGGTGTTGGTGCAATCGCAACAAATCTTGAATTTCACCAAGAACTTGACAGATTGACAATAACAAATCGTACTATGAGTATAGATAACGACCAAATGGTCCAGTACGCAATATCCCGTTACAATAATTGGTCAAACCTTAACTGGCAAACTTCACCGGTATTTGATGACCTTCGTGTAAATGAAAATTACTACGTGTTTGTAAGAACACTTGAAAATGATGAATTCGAAGCAGGTGTTTATGCAAACAATGGCTTTGCAATAAGTACAATTGCCCCATCGCTAATGCCTTCGAATCTTGAGGGAAGAATTAATGACACACTTGGGTCAATTATATTGCCAAATGGTTGGGCATGGGTTAACAATGATGATATATTAACTCTGGTTGGGTCAACTGCATTTGATGCAATCTATACACCATCAAACACAAACATACGTCCACGTACTTTTACATTAACAATAAATGTATTAAGGGCGACCCCAAACTATACAATTCCAACAGGAATTAATGCAACATTCGGTCAAAGATTAATTGACATCGAGGCCCAACTTCCAAGTGGATGGGCATGGGTAACACCAACCGCTTCTGTTGGAAACGCAGGTGTCAACAACCACCAAGCAATTTATACCCCATCAGACCTTGTTAATTATTATCCTGTAACACGCACAATTCAAATTACCGTTGCCCAAGTCAAGCCACCATACATAATTCCAACAGGCATTTCTGTCCAGTACGGAACAATGTTAAGTGAAATAACCCTATCCCCAGGTTGGACATTTGTTAACCCAAATCAATCTGTTGGTGGTGTAATATCTTCACGCTTGTTCCTTGCACGCTTTACACCACTTGATGGAAATTTCTTAACAATTGAACGCAATATATCAATTGCGGTTACTCCGGCAGCACTTGAATATCAAACCCCAGAGCCAATAACATATGAAATCAGTGCAGGTCTTGTACTTGGTGACATTGAACTTCCCGACGGATGGGTTTGGCAAAATGAAAATCAAATATTAAGTGTAGGCACGCACAGTTTCTATGCCGACCTCGAACAAAGCCTAAGTATAAACTTTGTTACCGTATCTCGATTGGTATCTGTAACAATAACGCGTGCAACGCCTTCTTACACTCCACCTGTTATTGCTAACCAAACATTTGAACAAGGAAGGCTTGTTGGTTCAATTGCTCTGGGTGATGGATGGCAATGGGAAAATGTAAATCTCCCTGTAGGCAACGTAGGTACAAACAGTTTTTGGGCAATCTACACTCCAAGTGATATAGAAAACTTTACAACTGTAAGAATTCAAATAGAGATATATGTAAGACCTGCAATTTCAACAGTTGTTGCACCATCTTTCGAAGTTATGGTAGGAACGTACCTTCGCGAAATTGAACTTGACACAGGTTGGACATGGATAAATCCAAATAGGAACGTTGGAGATGCAACAACGACTCCACGAGGTTTTGCTGCAACTTTTATTTCACCATGTGGAAATTATCTTCCTGCGACACGCAACATTATGATTACCGTATTGCCAATGATAATTAATGACTATACACCGCCAGATGCAATCACATACACGTTCAAGGACGGACTTACGCTTGAAGACATTGCACATCTTTTACCAAGTGAATGGCAATGGGCAGAATATACGCAACTTCTCCTTGATGCAGGTACGCATATAATTTATGCCGAACTTGTAAAGAGTCTAGGGATTAATTATGTGACCGTCCGTGTTCCTGTAACGATAACAATTAACCAGGCAACACCAGACATTGTTTCACCAACATTCCAACCAGTGTTGGAAGGCACAGAACTTGAAAGAATTAAACTTGCAAAAGGTTGGGAACTTGTATCTTCAAATCGCACACTTCGTATTGGACTTGAAACTTTTGAAATAAGATTCACTCCATCAAATGCAAACTTTGCACCTGTTACATTTTCTGTAACTGTTCTTGTATTCCCAAGTTTCCCAACAACTTTGACTGCGGATTTCAACACAACACTTGGACAACTTGAACACCTTATCAACGGTTGGATATGGTTTGCGGGCAACGATCAACTTGTTGGAAATGTTGGTGCACATACTTTCCGTATTACATTTACATACGCTGGTGAAACGGTAGTAAGAGAAATCCAAATCACCGTCAAGCAAATCGAACCTGGCTATGATCTTCCTGTTCTTGAAGACCCTGTAGAATTCGGTACAATGCTTTACACAGTTAAATTGCCTGAAGGTTGGGAATGGAAAGACGGCGACCAACAGGTTGGTAACATTGGAACAAATTACTTTTATGCTATCTATACCCCAAAAGATACGCACAACTTTACAACAGTGACACGCAGAATTTATGTAAATGTAACTTATGCGGATCCTAATGTAAATACACCAACAATCGCACCTGTTATAACAGGAACAATGATTTCTGATATCGCATCGGGAATTGGTGGTGGTTGGTCACTTGACGAGCAGGATAGGGCAATCGGTAATCCAGGAATAAGAACATTTCTTATAAGGTTTGATTCAACCGAAAGTGGCTTTGGTTCAATAAGAGAAAGAGAAGTTTCTGTATTTGTCTACCCAACACTTCCACTTATGCCTTCAACCGTTGAATACAACACAACACTTGGTCAAATCAATTTGACTAATGGATGGACATGGGTCGCAGGAAATGCTCAAGCGGTTGGTAATGTAGGCATAATGCGTGTATTCCTTATAAGGTTCTCGCATACAGACATAAATGACACATTTCATGAAGTGATAAGACGTGTTTACCTTGACATTATTCCAACCGATCCAACAGACTTTGTTATACCAACTCCTGTTTCAAGAATATTTACGCAAGGACTTATGCTTCACACAATTGAACTTGGAATTAACTGGACTTGGGTTGCAAATGACCAAGAACTTGATGCAAGCACACACACATTTTATGCGGTTTATAATCGTGGTTCAAACTTTAATCCAATTACACGTCCTGTAACATTTACTATTACAAAGGCAATCCCTGAATATACAATCCCATCTATTACGTCTCAGGCATTTCACACAGGCCGTCTGTTAAGTGCAATTACACTTCCAAATGGTTGGACATGGGAAAATGCGGGACTGCAGGTTGGGACTGTTGGCACACGTCAATTCTTTGCAATCTTTAATTCAGGAAACGCGAATTTTGAAACGGTTCGCAGACAAATAACCATAACGGTTACCCCAGTTGATTTTGCATTTGACGTTGATTTCAAACAAATCTACAACACAATAACGTTAACAGTTCTAAGTAACAATACTGGTGGTGAACTTGAATTCCAGGTTGTTGGTTACGGACAAACAGTTAATGATGATAATTGGACAACAAACCTTGTATTTGAAAATCTAACCGCACCTACAATGTACAGGATTTTTGTGCGAAGAATGGCAGATGCAAATAATACCGCGGGCCAGTACAGAAATATGGGCGAAATTGCAACCGCTGTCGCATCTTCATCTAATGGAGGAATGTCAACCGGAGCAATGGCTGGGGTGGCGACCGCAGGAGCCGCGGGTGTTGCTGGGGCTGCGTGCTATCCACTTAAAAAAATCTTTGGAAGACGCCGTGCATTTTAAAACAATTTATTGAATTTTCAATGAATCATATAAAACCCTTGCAATTGCAGGGGTTTTATCATATAATCATCTATGATGGGTAAATCATTTGCAAGAATTACAAATAATAATTACATTCGAGAGAAATTCGAATGTAATTTGTTATGCATGTGAATGAATATACTTCATAAGTAATATTAAATTAATTAATTCCGACTTTCTCTAACACTAAGCAGAAAGTCGGATTTTTTTTGTATCTGGTTTACCCATCAGAATAACATAAAAACAAAACAAAAAATAAAATGATTAATAGGAGAAATAAGAATGAAACAATATGAAGAACCTTACATAGTATTAACAGATACAAATGACCCCGAGTTTTTAAGATTACTTTATGAATTTTATCAGGAATCAAAAAAAGATAATAGAGCAAGAGCACAAGGTGTAGTGGGACCATTTGATGGCCTTGAAAAAGTTGTTGATGTTGCACTTATGTTCAAAGATGAACATGCGATTGCAACCGCCGTGTTAATGAAACATTCCGAGAGCGTTGGCGAAGTAGGCAAAGTAATGGTGCAAAAGAATGAACGAAGAAAAGGCTATGGTGGACAACTTGAACATATTTTAAAACAAAGGGCAACCGAACTTGGCATGACACATATAATTGCCAATGTATTTCAAACCAACACCGAATCCCAAGGATTGTTTTTAAATACACTTGGATATCAAAAATATTATGATTTTACGCCACTCTCAGAAGAATACCAACAAGTTTATCCAAATGCGAAATATTTGGGCGATATATATGATAACTTTGCCGAAGAGATTATAACATGTTTAACTGATGACGGTTTTATTCAATTGGCAAATTATGATAAAATAGAACAAGAGGTGATAATATGAGTGTTGAACAACTTTATAAAAGACTTCATCAAATCCCAGAACTTGCATTTGAAGAATTCGAAACATCTAAATTAATTCAACAAGAACTTTGTAAAATAGGAATTCCATTCAAAGTGATTTGTGGTACAGGAGTCGTCGGGTTAATTGACGTTGGTAAAGACAAAACAATTTTGCTTCGTGCGGATATTGATGCATTGCCGATCAAGGAAAAAACCGAACTTGAATACAGTTCCAAAAATGATAATATGCATGCCTGTGGACATGATGCCCATGTTGCAATGTTGCTTGCCGCAAGTAAAGAGATTTTCAGTAATAAAAGTAAACTGAATTGCAACGTAAAATTTATATTCCAGCCAGGTGAAGAGCGTGCAGGCGGTGCATCAAAACTTGTGAATGAAGGTGTGCTTGAAAATCCTAGAGTCGATGCATGTTTTGCGATGCATGTATGGCCAAGCCTTGCAGCAGGTACATTAGGTTTAAAAAACGGTGTGTTAACCGCACTTGGTACAAGATTTACAATTGAAATTTCTGCACCAGGCGGTCACATAGCAGAAGTTAAACCAAATAAAAATCCTATATATGTGGCAAGTAAAATTTTGACCGAGGTAGAAAAGCTTTGGCGAAAAGATGCACGTATACATATAAGTAAAATTAAATCAGGTATAGGAAGTGGCAATATCATTGACACAAAGTGTGTAATGACAGGCGAAGCACGGGTGCTTTGTGCAAGTGATGCCGATAATTTTATAACAACTCTGAGAAACATATGTGTGAAAGTTGGAAACGAGACAGGGCTTGTGGTTAAATTTGACTTCCAAATCGCGAAAGAGTACCCAAGTGTAGTAAATAATAAGGGAATGAATGAATTAATAAATCAAATTACATTGCCATATATGGCAATAAAATGGATAGAAAATCCAAGTTTTGGATGCGAAGATTTTTCTAACTATGCACAAAATGGGGCGGTATCATCATTTGTGCTCTTGGGTTGTACACCTTCTGAATATATTGGCACCAATGCAATTCATACACCTATATTCAAACTTGACCTTTCGGCACTTTCTCTAGGTGCAAAAATATTTACAGATGTTGCATTGAATTATAGTGGTTAAATGTTTTACGTCCATATATATTTTCTTGAATACTAAAAAGTGGCTTTAAAGCCACTTTTAAAATTTCTTAAGTGTATAGGGTGTCCTAGCAACGTGGCTCTGGACGGCAACGGAATCTGCAAAGAAGTTGTGGTCCAAAGATAAGTCCTAGGATTGCGATTGTACAAAGGTCAATACCAAACAAACTTCCATTAAGTACAAGCATTAAAAGTATAATAATCCAAAGCAAGTCACAACTTTTAAGTTGAGGCATACATTTTCTTTCTCTTGGGCGGCAAGGATTACATCCACAGCCACTTCCGGTCATACGACCCATGAATTCTTGAAACATTTTAAAATCTCCTTATGTTGGTTAAAAAGTACAGGCCAAACGGGCCCTTTGTTCGGTATGTACTTGGGATGCGGCCACATCTTACGTCAGTGTATTCTTGAAATTTTTTTGTGTTACCACATGTAAATGTGTTATTATATTTGCATGAAAAAACTTAATTATAAAGAACTTAAGAGTCTTTGGATTGACTTTTACAAAGCAAAAACCCATGCACAGATTCCATCTGCTTCCGTTGTACCAGAAAACGATGCAAGTGTATTATTTATCAACAGTGGCATGCACCCTCTTGTTCCATATTTAATGGGTGAAAGTCACCCACAAGGCAAACGTCTTTGTAATATACAGAAATGTATTCGTACGGGTGACATCGAAGAGGTAGGGAACCCAAACCATTTGACTTTTTTTGAAATGATGGGCAATTGGTCACTTGGGGATTATTTTAAAAAAGAAAAAATCGCATGGAGTTGGGAATTCATGACGGGGAAGGAGTGGCTTAATATTGATCCGAATCGTCTTTATGTAACCTGTTTTGAAGGTGACGAAGTTTCTCCAAAAGATACAGAGAGTGCAGAGTACTGGCTTAATCAAGGTGTTGGCAAAGATCATATATATTTTTTACCAAAGAGTGAAAATTGGTGGCAACTTCCCTCAGGCACAGGACCATGTGGGCCATGCACCGAGAGTTTTTATGATACAGGTAAAGACTCGTGTAATGATAATTGTAATCCGTCTTGTAATTGTGGTCGCTTTGTAGAAATTGGCAACGATGTGTTTATGGAATACATCATTGAAAATGTAGGTGAAAAACCAAAACTTAACAAACAACGTAATGTCGATACAGGCTTTGGCCTTGAAAGAAACCTGTGTCTTGTAAACGGTCATAAGAGTGTTTACGAAACTGAACTATTCGCCCCTGCAATAGATAAGGTAAAGGCAAGTGCCGATCCAGGTTTTTACAACGAACAGGCGGCCAGAATAATTTGCGAACATACTCGTGCGGCGGTTATTATGATAGCCGATGGTATAATTCCGTCTAATAAAGGCCAAGGTTATGTTCTAAGAAGACTTGTACGAAGGGCGGTTCTTAAAAGACTTGAAATAAATTGTCACCTTGAAACAATCTTTGATAACTTGATTGATTTTTTTTGTGGCTATCTTGGAGAATATTATGAACAAGTTGCGACCGGCGTCGAGAATATAAAATTTGTATTTAACCAAGAAAAGGACAAGTTTTTTAAAACTGTAAACCAAGGTGTTAAAGAATTTGAAAAAGTTATTAAATTCGTACACAAAGATATATCTCAAAATTCGGTGTTCTCTGGAAAAACCGCATTCAGGTTATACGAGACATATGGTTTTCCAATAGAACTTACAAAAGAACTCTGTGAAGAAAAAGGTCTCTCAATTAACATGGAAGAATTTACAATTGCAAAACAAAAACATACCTTGGCAAGTCAAACCGCAAACACAGGTGCATTCAAAGGTGGTCTTGCCGATACAACAGGTGCAACAACTAAATTACATACCGCAACACATATATTGCATTCCGTTCTTCGTTCAATATATGGATTCGACCTTCATCAAAAAGGATCTAATATAACGCCTGAACGGCTTCGTTTCGATTTCAATCTTGATCATAAAATGACGGCGGATGAATTGAATGTTGTTGAAGTACGTGTCAATGAAATCATTGCACAAGATCTTGATATTATTGTTGAGGAAATGAATGTAGAAAATGCCCGATTAAAAGGTGCAATTGGTGTTTTCAATTCAAAATACGGTGACGTTGTTAAAATCTATTCAATCACGTCACCTCAATTTTCTTCTGTTGAATTCTGTGGTGGGCCACATGTAAATAAAACCTCTGAACTTGGTGCTTTTAAAATTCAAAAAGAAGAAAGTGTGTCCGCAGGAGTAAGACGGATAAAAGCGGTCCTTAATTAAATTTTTATTATGTAAAATTACTATGTAATTACAAAATAAAGTCTTTGGTGGATATTGATAAAATGTGCATAATAAATATTATCGAAATTACTAAGGAGACAATTTAATGAAGAAAGCGAGTACGAGAATGCTTGGGTTTGTTATGGCATTTATGCTTGGATCTGCACTTGTTATAAGTGGCGGTGTAATGCTTGGCACACGCGGCAGTTCCGATGCGGCAACCGGACCGGTAAATGCACATTTTGTAAAAATTGAGGGTGGGTCTGCATCGTCTCTTGCAATTGATATAAATGGTAACCTCTGGGCATGGGGTGCAAACAGCAATGGCCAGTTAGGGGATGGAACAACCACAAACAGAAACATACCCGTTCTAATAAACGATGATGGTAATTGGAAAGATGTCTCCATGGGAAATGATTTTTCAATTGGGCTAAGGGAAGATGGTACGCTTTGGACATGGGGAAATAACGTAGAAGGACGAACAGGTCTTGGATTGACCGCCGGAAATACACTTGTTCCAACACGAGTTGGCGAAGGTAATAACTGGACCCATGTTTCTGGTGGGGCGGCTCATGCAATTGCTCTTCGAGGTTCGGGTGAACTTTGGGCATGGGGACTTGGTACACATGGAAGACTTGGAAACGGTGGAACAGCTGTGGTATCTGCGCCTATAAGAATTGGCGGTCATGCAGATTGGACAATTATTTCTGCTGGGCAAACGACATCATTTGGAATCAGGGCAGAAGGATTACTGTACGGATGGGGGCAACATACTTCTGGGGCAACTGGGAATTTTAATCTTGGACTTCCAGACGGTGCAAATCGTACCGTTCCTACACGAATTGGTGCAAGGACAGATTGGGCAAGTGTAAGTGGTCGAGGCAATGGGGGCAATGCATTGACAACAGATGGTTATATGTATGGATGGGGAAATAACGCAGGTGGAGCGATAGGAGATGGAACAACAACCAGAAGACAAACACCTTTCAGGGCACAAGGAAGTTGGACTTCTATTTGTACAAGAAATGAAGATGCGTCAATAGGTATAAGGGATGATGGAACACTTTGGGCATGGCCTGTTCACTTGGCATGGCCAATGGATGTAATACAGAGACAATTTGGCATGGAAGATAATTGGATTTATGCATCGACTGGGCGCAATGTCCGTTGGTTTGCAATTAATGACCTTGGTGAAACATGGGCATGGGGTGCAAGAACATCAGGTGGTCTTGGTGATGGTCTTGCCTCAGGTAACGTTTTTGCGGCAAATGGTGGAGTTTTAATTGCCGCACCACAGGCACCAGAGCCAGAGCAGCTTCCAACCCCAGAGGATATAGAAATAGACGTTACAGATAACACTGTTTCTTGGAATACGGTAGAAAATGCAACTGGTTTCAGAATTTATGTCGGATATGATCCTGTTGCAACTGTTCCTGTTGTACAAACATATTTCGAATTCACAGCCGCACTTATTGATTATCTTGGGCTTGGGTATGGCACACATCTGATTCGTGTTATTGCAATAGGTGATGATGACTTGTGGCTTGATTCTGAACCTGTAACCGTCGAATTATATGTTCCGACACCACCTAACTATACAAGCTTGCTTGCACCGACCTACATCACTCTCGATGGCTATGGAATGCTTTCATGGAATAATCCAAATGCCGTTTCATTTGGTTATGGTATTTATATTAACGGAAACCTTGTGGCGACTGCAGGCGAAAATTATGATGAATTTGATATTTCTGAATTCCTAGAAAGTCTCGATGTTGGCACACATTATATTCGTGTTCGCGCATTAGGTGATCTTGATCACGCAACAGATCGTTATATTCAATCTGGGTTAAGCACCGATTATGCAATATACATTGTTCAAGAAGAAGATAATGGTAATAACAACGGTGGCGGTAATGACGACAATGGATATTATGGACAAGAACCTGATGATTCCACCCCTGTTCTTGAATGGGTGTTTATTGCAATTGGTATTGCACTTGTTGTTGGTGCACTTGGTATACTTGCCGTGGTTATGATTCGTAAACGCAAGAAAAATATTGCAAGTTAAAAAAGTGTCATAAATATTTTGAAAAAAGTATAACTTAGGTTATACTTTTTATTATGGCAATCGCAGTATTTGGAGACATACATGGAAACCTTGAGGCTTTGGAAGCCATTATCAAAGATATAAAGAAAAACAGAAAAATTAAACAGGCATTCTTCTTGGGTGATGCAATCACATTTGGTCCAGACAGTTCCGAGTGTTTGAAACTCCTTGCCAAACATAAAGACAAAATAAAATGTGTAATAGGTAACCACGAACAACGAATGGTAAGATATGACAGCAGCGTCTCGACAATGACCTATGCCGGAATCAAACACATGGAGTATATATATAAGAGTCTTGATAACGATGATCTGAGATTTATTAAAACAATGCCAAACGAAATCAAGATTAATTTCAAGGGATTTAATATATTATTCGCCCATTATGCACATGACCAAAGTGGGGTAGTAAGGGATGATTATGATGAATTCTCGGAAAGTCACCTGCACGGTTTATTTGGCGATAAAAATGCTGATGTGGTTTTTTTTGGACATATACATTCTCGTAAGATTATTATCAATGAGCACAGTAAAAGTTACATATGTAATGGAAGCAGTGGTTGCGTTAAAGGCGATAAAACATTCTATACCTACTTTGACATCTGCGACCATCACTGTGTGGATTTGAACTTTGATATTTATCGTATAAATGTTAAGTATAATCGAAAACGCTTTGAAGAAAAAATGCGAACCCTGGATATACCAGAAAAACAAAATTTTGGTAAATTCTGTTTTGGACTCGAGTTTTAAATTTTTTTAATAAAACCTCTTGACAAGATTTTTCTACATGATATAATAGATGACTTGTGTGCAGTCTTTTTGTGTATTAAACAAAAAAAGAAACGCACGGATAAGTGGAAGACAACAGGAGGAAGGATATGTCGACTTCAAAAATCAGAGTAAAACTATCAGGCTATGACCACAGCCTCGTAGAGAGTGCACTTGTACGCATCATTGACATCGTTACAAAAAACGGTGCAAAGATAAGTGGACCTGTGCCACTTCCAACAATTAAAGAAGTTGTAACCGTCATCCGAAGTCCACACAAATATAAAGACAGTCGTGAACAGTTCGAAAAAAGAACTCACAAACGTCTGCTTGATATTTATAATCCAAATCAAAAAGTAGTAGAAGCACTTACCCGACTTGAGATGCCCGCTGGGGTAGAAATCCAAATCAAACTTACTGCATAAACACTTTAAATAATATTTCAAAGCACAGCAAAGAAAAATTTAGGAGAACATCATGAAAGGCGTATTAGGAATTAAGCGAGGAATGACACAAGTCTTTGGCGACAAAGGCATTGTTATTCCTGTAACAGTGGTCGAAGCCGGACCTTGCCAAATCGTACAAGTGAAAACAAAAGAAACAGATGGCTATGAGGCTGTTGTTGTTGGATTCGGTGAAAAACGAAAATCCCTTGTAAATAAACCTATGACAGGTCAATTTAAAAAAGCTGGTATTTCTCCAAAACGTTACCTTAAAGAATTCCGCGTTGAGGCCGGACACGACCACAAAGTTGGAGGCGAATTCAAGGCAGACGTTTTTTCAATTGGTGATATTGTTGACGTAACCGCAAAAACAAAAGGTCGCGGTTTCACAGGTGTTATCAAGCGTTGGAACCAGGCTCGTGTAGGTCCAATGTCTCACGGTACAGGCCCTGTGCACAGACACGTTGGTTCTATGGGTGCAAACAGTTGCCCAAGTCGTGTTTTTAAAAACAAACACATGGCTGGTCAGTATGGTAATGAACAGGTAACAATTCAAAACCTCACCATTGTTGGTGTTGACGTTGATAAAAACTGTCTCCTTATAAAGGGCGGAATACCTGGGCCAGACGGTTCACTTGTAGTTGTAAAGAGTGCCGTAAAGAAACAAGGAGGTGCTAGGTAATGATTAAAATCAAAGTAATAGACCAACAAGGCAAAGCAAGCGGAACAGTTGATGTGTCACCTAGTGTATTTGGGGCAGAACGTAATGACAGTCTCATTCACGAAGTTGCGATTGCTCAGATGAATAATCAACGCCAAGGAACAAAGTCAACACTCGCAAGGCAAGATGTTCGTGGACATGCGGCAAAACCTTATCGTCAAAAAGGTACTGGACGTGCACGTCAGGGGTCGACAAAATCCGTGCACCATGTCGGTGGTGGGGTTGCATTTGCACCAAAACCACGTGACTTTACAACAAAGATCAACAAAAAGAAAAAATTCGGTGCTTTTGTTTCTGCTATAAGTGCAAAACTGGGCGATAATGAACTTCTTGTCCTTAAAACAATGGATCTCAAAGAAGCTAAAACAAAGCTTGTTGCGGATATCCTTGAAAATATCAAACTTGCTGGCAAACGTATATTATTTGTAACCAACGGCAAAGATGAACAATTTCTTCGCTCTGCAAATAACTTGCCAAAAGTCGAAATTACAACCGCAGCACAACTAAGTGTCATGGATATTGTTAACTTTAAATACATCGTTGCAAGTGTTGATGCCATCAAAGCAATCGATGCCCAGTACAAAGATGAACCAATCGCCGAAGAAAAACCAGTTGCCAAAAAGACAGTGGCTAAGGAGGTAACAGCATGAACGCATACGATATAATCATTCGCCCAATCATCAGTGAAAAAGGCATGGCAGAAACACAAGACAAAAAATATGTCTTCGAGGTTGCCAAGAGTGCAACAAAACCACAAATCAAAGCGGCAATTGAACAAGTCTTCAAAGGTGCAAAAGTTGAAAAAGTAAACACAATCCGTTATGATGGAAAACCAAAACGTCAAGGAAGAACAAGTGGTTATACATCATCATGGAAAAAGGCTTATGTGACACTTACACCAAAATCAAAGCCAATCGAATTCTTTGAAGGCTTGAAATAATGGCTTAAATAATCTAAAAGAAAAATCTATTATAAAGAGGAAAATTATGGGAATCAAAAGGTTTAATCCAACATCGCCAGGGTCAAGACATAAAACTATGTCTACCTTTGACGAAATAACCGATAAAAGAAAGGCACCCGAGAAGAGCCTTCTCGCCAAAAAATCAAAAACAGGCGGACGAAATTTTCAAGGTAAAATAACAACACGACATATTGGTGGTGGTGCAAAGCAAAAATATCGTATCATTGACTTTAAGCGTCTCAAGCACAATGTACCTGCAAAGGTTGAGGCAATTGAATATGATCCAAATCGCACCGCAAATATTGCATTATTATACTATGTTGATGGTTCAAAGGCATACATTCTTGCCCCTCTAGGACTCTCAAAAGGTGACACTGTTATAAGTGGTCCATCTGTCGAAGTCAAAATAGGTAATGCAATGCCACTTAGTGCAATGCCGATTGGTTCAACAATTCATAACATCGAAATGCAACCGGGAAAAGGTGGGCAAATAGCACGAAGTGCCGGAAATTATGCAACACTTGCTGGACGCGACAACGGATATGCAACACTTAAAATGCCGTCTGGCGAAATGCGTCGAATTCCAGAAAAATGTTTTGCAACACTTGGACGTGTTGGAAATATTGACCATGAACTCATTTCCCTTGGAAAGGCTGGTCGTAAACGCCACATGGGAATCAAACCAACTGTTCGCGGTTCGGTCATGAATCCTTGTGATCACCCACATGGTGGTGGTGAAGGAAAATCGCCAATTGGACGTGCAACACCTGTTACACCTTGGGGTAAACCAACTATGGGTAAGAAGACCAGAAAAGATAAAAAACCAAGTTCACGATTTATTGTAAAACGCAGACCATCGAAATAAATGCAAGACTAAAAACTAGGAGAAACATAATGAGCAGAAGTATAAAAAAAGGACCATACGTTGTTGAAAATCTTGAAAAAAAGATTGATGCAATGAACGAAAAAAATGAAAAGCGTATTATTAAAACATGGGCACGTTCATGTACTATCTTGCCTTCATTCGTAGGTCATACCATTGCTGTTTACAATGGTAAAAAGCATATTCCGGTTTATGTGAAATCAGAAATGGTTGGGCACAAACTTGGCGAATTCAGTGCAACAAGAACATTCCCAGGTCACGGAGGCGTCAAAGCAATCAAGGCAAAAGGCAAGAAAGGATAATAAAAGTAAAAAACATATGTAGGGGCGAGCCTGCTATGCAACAAAAATTACAGGGAAATCATCAGAGAGTACTTGACTAAGGAGTAAAAAATGGCAACAAATACAAGAGAACGTGCAAAGAAAAATGCAGAAAATCGTGACAAACGTCCACAGGCAATTGCGAAATATTTGCGTATTTCATCAAGCAAGGTTATAATAGTACTTGATTTGATTCGTGGCAAGCGTTATGAAGATGCGGTTAATATTTTGTCTAACACAAATAAGAGTGCAAGTCCTCTAATCCTAAAAGTTCTTAATTCTGCCGCCGCAAATGCAGAAAACAATCTTAACATGTCAAAAGATACTTTATTTGTTGCAGAATGTTACGCAACTCAAGGTCCAACATACAAGCGCATGATGCCTCGTGCAAAAGGACGTGGTGACAGAATTCTTAAAAGAACAAGTCATATACGCGTAATTCTTGATGAAAAGCAAGATGTTGCTAAAACAATTGCAAAAGCAAAACCATCAAAAACCGCAGCATCAGCAGAAAAGAAACCAGAAGCACCAAAGAAACCAGAAAAAAAATCAGAAGGTGCAACAGTGAAAAAAACAACAACTACTCCAAAACCAAAATCAACTCCAGGTAAAGGTGCGGAAAACCCGATAACAGAAACACCTAACGCTAAAAAGCCACTTGGCACAAAGAAAGAAGTTGTTAAAAAGGAGGGTAACTAATGGGACAGAAAGTAAATCCACACGGTTTTAGAGTAGGGGTTAATAAGGATTGGAGCTCTACATGGGTTGCACCTAAAAAAGATATGGCGGCATTTATCAAGGAAGATCACGATGTCCGTACATATATAATGAATAATTACAGCAACAAAGCTGGTCTTAATAATTGTTCAATTTCAAAAATTACCATTGATCGTACCGTTGCTCGTGTCTCGGTTAATGTTTATACCGCAAAACCAGGTATCTTTATCGGTCAAAAAGGTTCAGGAATTGACAAAGTAAAAAAAGACCTTCAGAAAATCGTTGGTACGAAAACTCTTGACGTTAATGTGCGTGAAGTTAAAAACATTGATGCGGATGCGGTACTTGTGGCTCAATCAATTGCGATTCAACTTGAAAAACGTGTCGCTTGGCGTCGTGCAATGAAAATGGCAATGCAAAAAGCAATGAAAGCCGGTGTAAAAGGTATAAAAGTCATGGTTGGTGGTCGTTTAGATGGGGCAGACATCGCTCGTTCCGAACACTATCAAACAGGAATTCTACCACTCCATACGCTTCGTTCTGATATTGAATATGGTTTTGCAGAGGCTCACACAACATTTGGTGTTATCGGTGTTAAATGTTGGATTTGCCACGGAGAAATTAAAGGTAAATCACGTCGTACAGGTGAAGTAACACGTGCATCAAGAACAGAACGTGACAGTGGTCCAAGAAAACCATTCGGTGACAGAAAACCATTTGGAGATCGTGATAAAAGACCGTTTGATCCAAACCGTCCAAGACCTGCATTTGATTCGTCAAAACCTCGTCCACCATATGATCCGAACAGACCAAGGCCAGAAGGCGGACAAAGACAATTTGATCCAAACCGTCCAAAACCAGAATTTGTTCGTAAATCATTTACATCGAAACCGCCTCAAGGGCAACAATAAAATTACAAGAACTTCTAACTAGATATAAGGAGAAACCAAAATGTTAATGCCAAGAAGAGTTAAGCGACGAAAATTACACCGTGGACGTATGACGGGTAAAGCCACACGTGGTAATCAACTTGCATACGGAGACTATGGGTTGGTCGCAACCGAACCATGTTGGATTACAAGCAACCAAATAGAGGCTGCTCGTATTGCAATGACTCGTTACACAAAACGTGGTGGTAAAGTTTGGATAAATATATTCCCACACAAGCCTGTTACCAAAAAACCTGCCGAAGTTCGAATGGGTGGAGGTAAAGGTTCACCAGACAAATGGGTTGCGGTTATAAAACCAGGCAGAGTTTTATACGAACTCGCCGGTGTTTCCGAGGAAATGGCAAGAGAGGCGCTTAGACTTGGTATGCATAAACTTCCATGCAAATGTAAATTTGTTAAACGGGATGTGATTCGTGAAAAGAGATATGTAAAAGGAAAAGTTGTATATCTGGACGAAGCAAAAGCAGAAACTGGTCAGCCAACAGAAGTCGAAACAACTGAAACCGCAGAAGGAGGTGCAGCATAATGGACAGAGCAAGACTATACCACGACATGACAACCCAAGAACTTAAAGACAAGTTCAACAATCTAAAAAATGAACTCTTTAACCTAAGATTTCAAAACTCTACAGGGCAACTGAAAAACCCAATTGCAATAAATGTTGTTAAAAAAGATATAGCAAGGGTAATGACAATTTTGAAAGAACGTGAATATGGTGTCATTAAAAACAAAGGTAAGACAACAAAAGTCACACCTGTAAAGAAGGACGAAAAACCTGCACCTAAAAAAGCAGATAAGAAAGATGAAGAAGGAGGTAACAAATGACAGCAATTGAACAAAAAGTCGAACGTAACCTTCGGAAAATAAGAACTGGCAAAGTCGTTTCCGATAAAATGGATAAAACAATCGTTGTTCTTATTTCTGAAAAGAAACCTCATCCACTTTACAAGAAAACCGTTACTCGTTCTAAAAAATTCAAAGCTCATGACGAGAATAACGAATGTGGCGTTGGCGACACAGTTGAAATCATGGAAACAAGAAAGCTTTCAAAGGATAAATACTTTAGATTGCTTCGAATCGTTGAAAAAGCAAAATAATTTACACAAAATTCACTAAGGGAGACCAATCATGGTACAAACCGAAACAAGATTAAAAGTAGCAGACAACACGGGAGCCAAAGAAATAGGTGTTATCCGAGTTTTGGGCGGCAGTGTTCGCAAAAACGGGGGCATAGGTGATATAATTGTCGCGAGTGTCAAGAAAGCCGAACCAAATGGCTCGGTTAAAAAAGGTGATGTTATCAAGGCCGTTATTGTCCGCACAAAAAAAGACAAAAAACGTGTCGATGGTACGCATATTCGTTTTGACGACAACGCTGCTGTCATTATCAACAAGGAAAATAATCCAATTGGCACACGTATTTTCGGACCTGTTGCAAGGGAACTTCGTGAAAAAGGATTTATGAAAATCGTGTCATTGGCACCGGAGGTACTTTAAATGGAAAAAAAGATTAACACAAATATTCGTCGCGGAGATACCGTTATGGTTGTTTCTGGCAAAGATCGTGGGAAAAAAGGTAAAGTCCTTATGGTAAATCCAGAAGACAATTCATGTATTGTTGATGGTGTAAATGTTGTTATTAAACACAAAAAGGCAAGGTCGGCCCAGCAAAAATCTGCACGTGAAAAGAAAGCAGGAGCAATTGATATTTCAAATGTAATGATTCTTTGCAAGTGTGGCAAGCCAACAAGAATAAGCACCAAAGTGATCGGCGATAAACGTGTTCGTTACTGTAAAAAATGTGACGAAGTTCTTGACAGAAAATATGTTAAAGTAAAAGAAGAAAAGAAAAAAGAAATCAACGAGGAAAAAGAAGAGAAAAAGGTAGACAAAAAACCACTTGTCCGTCGTGAAGTTAAGGCAACAGCCGACAGTAAAGTAAAAGCCCCTGCAAAGGCACAAGGTTCGTCAAGTGTTGCACTTCCACGAAAAACAGGCGGAAGTTAACGATTAAATAACAAAATACCAGACCACCGAAATTAACAAGGAGAAATCATGGAAGAAGTAAAAGTGAAAGCAAGCACTAAGACTACGGCGAAACCCGTAGCAAAATCTAGTGCGTCAAAACCAAAAGGTTCTGCACCAAAACGTGTATTCCACAATCGTCTACACGAAAAATACATAACAGAAATTGTACCCGCATTAACAGAAAAATTCGGAAACGTAAATGCGGTTCCTAGGCTTGAAAAAATCATCCTTAACATGGGTTTAGGCGATGTAAAGGACGACACAAAGAAATTCAACGCTGCGGTCGATGAACTTGGCATTATTACAAACCAAAAAGCGGTTGTAACAAAAGCAAAAAAATCGATTTCTAACTTTAAACTTCGTGAAGGTCAACGAATCGGTGCAAAAGTTACACTTCGTGGCAAATATATGTACCTCTTTCTTGACAAACTTATAAGTGTTGCCTTGCCACGTGTGCGTGATTTCGCAGGTTGTTCAACAAAATCGTTCGACAAATTTGGTAACTATGCAATGGGTATCAAAGAACAACTTGTATTCCCAGAAATCATTTACGATAAAGTTGAAAAAGTTCGAGGTTTTGATATCGCGATAGTAACAACAGCAAATACAAGAGAAGACAGTATGGAATTACTTAAAGCACTAGGCTTTCCATTCAGAAAAGATAACAAGTAATGTAATTATAAGGAGAATATGATATGGCAAAAGCAGCAATGAAAGAAAAACAAAAACGTGGAGGACGTCTTAATGGCAAGCCGTGTGCGGTCAGGGATTACACGCGTTGTAATATCTGCGGCAGACCAAAAGCCGTACTTAAAAAATACGGAATTTGCCGTGTTTGTTTCCGCGAAAAGGCACTTAAAGGTGAACTTCCAGGCGTAAAAAAATCAAGTTGGTAATAAAAACCCAAGAAAAACACACTGGCAACAAAGCCATGACAAGCAAAAATTAAAAGCTAACCACTGCTACATAGTAAAAAGGAGCTACTTGAATGAAAAACAATGAAAACAAAAAGCCTAAAAACACAGTCGTAACTGACCCAATTGCGGATATGCTTACCCGTATTCGTAATGCTATCCAGGCACGTCACGAGAACTGCCTTGTGCCTCACTCAAAAATCAAGGCGGAAATCGCAAAGATTCTAATTGAGGAAGGTTATATTGACAGTATTGAAAATATAGAAGACAGCATCGGTCGTCCATTCATCAAAGTTAATTTTAAACTTCATGATGGCAAACAACGTGTTATCCAAGGACTTCGCCGTATCTCAAAACCAGGTTTGCGTGTTTACGCAAAAGTCGAAGAGCTTCCACGTGTTATGTCTGGCTTGGGTATCGCTGTTATAAGTACTTCTAAAGGCATTATGACTGATCGTGCCGCACGAAGTGCAAACCTTGGCGGAGAAGTACTTGCATATATCTACTAAACAACATAAAGTTGGACCCAGTCCGTACAAACTGGAACTGTGAATTGTACATCATAGAAAAAGGAGAAAACCTATGAGCAGAGTCGGAAAAACCATTATCCAAATCCCAGCAGGCGTAACTGTCGAATTTAACGAAGGCATTTGTATGGTAAAAGGCAGTGGAGGAGAACTTAAACAGGAAATTAAATCACCAATAAGTGTGATTATTGAAAATGCAACCGTTCGTGTCGAAAGATCAAAAGAAGATGGAAAATCACGTGCATTACATGGTCTTTATAACCGTCTTATACAAAACATGATAACTGGTGTATCGCAAGGATTTACAAAAACGGTAATCTTGAATGGTGTTGGGTACAAAGCGGCAATGAAAGGGGATGGACTTCTTCTAAATATTGGTTACAGTCACCCATGCGAAGTCAAGGCCGAAGAGGGTATCAAGTTCAAAGTTCTTACCCCACAGGAAATTTCCGCACTTAACCTTGGTCGTGATGGTATAGGGCAAGTTATCCAAGTAATTGGTGCATCAAAGGAACGTGTAGGTGCAGTTGCATCAAAGATTCGTGATCTTCGTCCGGTTGAACCATATCACTTATACGGTATTCGTTACAGCACTGAACGCATTCAACGTAAAGAATCAAAATCAGGTGCAAAAAAGAAATAAAATCTAACAAAATAGAAAGATTTCGATAGAAAAAAATACTTGAATCAGAAGGAGAACCACAATAATGTTAATCAAAGAAGACAAAAACAAAGCTCGTCGCCAAAGAGCAAAACGTACATCGGGTATCCATGGAACGGCCGCCCGCCCTCGTCTAAGCGTGTACCGAAGCCTTGGTAATATTTATGCACAAATCATAGATGACGATAAAGGAATAACATTGGCTGCAAGCAATACTTTACAAGAAAGTGTTGCTAAACTTGTCGCAGGCAAAACAAAGAAAGAGGCGGCTTTCATAATAGGAGAGCAAGTTGCTAAACTTGCAATGGCTAAGAAAGTAAAAGAGGTTGTCTTTGACAGAAACGGTTACGTATATCACGGTCGAATTGCTCAAATAGCAGAAGGTGCACGTGCCGCAGGTCTTAAATTCTAAAAGCATACCTAACCTATAAATCAGATTAAGGAGATAACATGAGCGAAGAAAACAAAGAAATCAATGAAGTCGTAGAAGACATCACAAACCGAGTAATCGCGGACGGGGTAGACGGTGTTTTAGAACACGGTAAACCTGGAACAACACTTGTTGGGGCCAACGAACTTCTTTCCACAAGTTCAAAGGATATGCGTGAAGATGCGAAGGAATCGATGAAAAAAGCGATGTACAACAAAGCAAAGCCTCGCGAGCGTAAAGAGGAACTTGCCGTTGGTGAACTTCAAAGCAAACTTATTGGTGTGAACCGCATCACAAAGGTTGTTAAAGGTGGGCGTACTCTTCGTTTCAACGCGGTTGTTATCGTAGGCGACAAGCAAGGTAAAGTTGCGATAGGATCTGGAAAAGCTCGTGAAGTAACCGAAGCTATTCGTAAAGCAGAGCAAGATGCAAAGAAGCAATTTAAAACCGTTCCAATTCGTGGAACAACTATTCCACACGAGATTATTGGTCGTTTTGGTACTTCAAAAGTTAAGATGCTTCCGGCAAAGGAAGGTAATGGTCTTGTTGCAGGTGTTTCCGTTAGAGCTGTTCTTGAACTTGCTGGTTATAAAGACATAACAACAAAATGCTATGGCTCTACAAATTCTACAAACGTGGTAAAAGCAACTATGGATGCACTTGCTCAATTACGTACACGTGAAGAAATTGCTTTTTTACGTGGCAAAGAAAAACTTTAATGTCAAATATGTAAATTGATAAACTTGTATTTATATGCTATAATCATAAAAAGTCCATAATCAAGGAGGAACATAATGTCCGAAGAAACAAAGAAAACTACTTCAACATCAAAGGTTACTGTTAAAAAATCCACCACTGTTAAGGCTAAGGTGGAGACAACAGATGCTAAAGTTGAAAAAAAACCTGTAACATCTGCCAAAAAATCTGCTGGCAAAGCCCCATATGTAACCAATGGCGAGATAAGAGTGATAATGATTGGTGGTCTTCAAGGGTGTACAAAACGTCAAATTCGTACGATTACCGCACTTGGTCTTAAGAAAATCGGTGATACGAAAATTCACAAAGATAACCCTGCAATCCGTGGAATGTGTCGCCTAAGTGAACACTTGGTGAAAGTAGAAAAGATTTAAATTTGCATGTTGCATATGAACCAGATAAGTATACATGCTGCAAGCGAAAGCGAGTTATAAAAGGAGATAGCGAAAATGTTAATTAATGAACTTAACCCACATCCTGGGGCAAAAACCAAATCAAAGCGACTTGGACGTGGTATTGGAAGTGGTAAAGGAAAAACCGCAGGTAAAGGACACAAAGGTCAATGGGCAAGAAGCGGTGGCGGGGTACGTCCTGGGTTTGAAGGTGGACAAATGCCATTAATCAGACGTTTGCCAAAGCGTGGTTTTACCAATAATTTCAGAAAGGAATACTCTCAAATTAACGTAGGTGATCTTAACCAATTCAAAAAAGGCACAGAAATCACCGCAGAATTCCTCAAAGACTTTGGACTTCTTTCAAAAATTGAACCATATGGTTTGAAAATTCTAGGCGATGGCGAACTTACTGTTGCTTTGACAGTAAGAGCAACGAAATTCACCGCATCCGCAAAAGAAAAAATTGAAAAAGCAGGCGGTAATGTCGTCCAACTCATAGCCACGCCAAAAGAAGAAACACTCAAAGTTGCGGTAAAACCAAAAAGCACTGCTAAACCTGCGACAAAGAAATAATTTATAAAATTGGTGTGAGGGGTGGCACTCCGCCACTCGCTGGAAATGCCATACAAAACTAGGAGTTCGAACTATGTTCAAAACAATGATTCAAGCCATGAAAATGAAAGATGTGCGAAAAAAGGTTTTAATAACCCTCGCACTTATTTTCGTATACAGGCTAGGTGCATTCATTCCAATCCCTGGTATTGACCCAATGATGTTCGGTGCAACTATTGATCCTGATTCGGGGGTTGGTGCGGCAGGTTTCCTAGGATTACTTAACAGTCTTGCAGGTGGTGCACTTGCAAATGGGGCAATTCTTGCTCTTGGTGTTGGTCCATATATTACAAGTTCCATAGTCATGCAGCTTTTGACCGTTGCAATCCCATCATTAAAGCGACTAAGTGAACAAGGTGATGAAGGGCGACGTAAAATGGCTGTAATAACTCGTTATGTCGCACTTGTTATGGCACTTGCCCAAGCAATAGCAATCGTTGCATCGCTTGGATCTGCTGGACACATTGAATCTAATCTTTTTGGTGGAAACCTTCACGTTGCCGTTGTAGGAATGGTAATCACCATAGTACTTGTTGCTGGATCTATGTTTACCGTTTGGATTGGTGATAAAATTACTGAACTTGGTGTAGGTAATGGTATGAGTATGCTTATTTTTGTAGGTATCATATCAACTGGTATTGGTGGTGTATATCAAAACATAAGTGCGATGGCAAATGGACTTGCAAGTTTTAATACCGCAGGTGTCGAGCTTATAGTATTTGCATTGCTTCTTATACTTGTCTTCTTCTTGGTTGTTTTTGTAGATCTTGCCGAACGTCGAATCCCTGTGACCTATGCAAAGCAAATCAAAGGCAATAAAATGTATGGCGGACAGTCGGCAAACATCCCGATCAAAATTAATGCGGTTGGTGTTATCCCTATAATATTCGCATTCGCACTTCTAAATTTTCCACAACTTATCATGAGCATGGTTGCCCCTCAAAGTGGTGCATATATGTGGTATGCTCAGAACCTTGGTGCAGGCTCGTGGGCAAACATAGTATTAACAGCATTGCTAATCTTGGGTTTCAGTTACTTTTATGCATCACTGAGTTTCAATCCAGAAGACGTTGCAAGACAAATTCAACAAAACGGTGGATTCATACTTGGTTTCAGGCCAGGCATGCCAACCCAACTTTACCTTAAAAGGGTACATCGACGAATAACATTATTCGGTGCGTTGTTCTTGATGTTTATGGCACTTATACCATCTCTCATATTCATGGCTATTGGTATAGGTGAAGGTTTGACTAATGCGTTCACTTCTATCGGTATCCTTATAACGGTTTCTGTTGCTCTGGAATTTGACAAGCAACTCCAGGCACAAATGCTTATGAAACAATACAAAGGTTTTCTAAAATGAAACAATACAAAAGTTCCTCCGTGCAGGAACTTTTTTACAATCTAGGAATTATACATGCGTGGACATTAAGGAAAAGAATAAAGGTTCGCTTGAGCGAACTGGTCTTCTGCTAAATTTTTTATGCTAGGATCTCGACTGAAACGCACCGTATGCGTGCTTTTGTTCCCACACTCCCTTATCACTTATGAATAAAATTACATATATCAAGTCATGACCAAATCACAAGTATCACAACAAGACACAGAATTTTTAATAGCATGTGCCCTTGAGGCCGCCGAAATGATTAATGATGATTTCTTCATTGCGGTAAAAGACGCAAATGGTGATCTTGTAACAAGTTTCGATTTTGAAATTGAACGTTTTATCATAGATAAAATTAAAGAAAAATACAAAAATTTTGATATTATAAGTGAAGAATTTAATCCAACAAATAAACTTACCGATAATTGTTTTATCATTGATCCGCTTGATGGCACTATTAACTTTGCACATGGTCTTCCTTTGTTTGGCATCCAGGTTGCGATGGTGAAAAAAGGAAAGGTAGTTTGCTCAGTAATATATTTACCAAAACTTTTTGAAATTTTTTATGCAAATCAAAGTGGGGCATACATGACAAATGTTAGACCAAAAGCTTTGAAAAGGACTTACCAAGAGCAAATAGAGACTATACCTCAATATGAATTTTGGACAAAGCAAATAATCAAAGAATCCAAAAAAATTTCGGTGAGTGATACTCCCTGTGATCGTGCAATATATCTTGTTGAAGGCGGTAACAAATTTCCGGCATTAACACGAATGAATGACTTAACCCGTCACTGGCGGTATATTTGCTGTACTGCGGTTAATTCCGCATGGACCGCATGCGGAAGGCTTGGGGGAAGTATTCTCCGTAAAGATAATATTTGGGATTACCTTCCTGGACAATATCTTATACAACAAGCCGGAGGTTATATAATCAATAAAAAGGGTGCACACATAGCAACAAATACAAAGGAACTTGGCAAACTTTTACTGAAGAATGCCAGATTAACAGATAATTGACTATCTTCGCAAATAATATCGTTGCCCATCGTGGTCATAAAAAATAATACCACTGCTTGAAATATTAAAAATATGAGATTCTCCGATATATCGCTGCTCAAATCCGCCTGTTCCATCGCGAACCGTGCCTTGCCCGACAACATACATCCATGCGTCAACAAAACTAAAGGTAATTTGCCTGCGTGCTCGTTCAAAATATCCGGTTGCCACAAAAATTGTTCTGTATAAATTTTCATCTAAGTTTACAATAATTTCTAGATTAAACGCACCACTGGTATGAAGTTGTAATCGGCTTTGTGAAAACTGTGAAACAGTAAAATTTCCAATGTTATCAGAACCTAACCCAACCACATTATAGTCTCTATTTGGTCTTGTAGTAAAGTGAACAACAAGCCAAATGCCTACCCCAATTAAAATTAAAACAAATAACCACAGAAAGAACTTTTTGCGTCGCGTCATCATCCATTACCTCCGCTATAATAACTTCGTCTGAATACAAGAGCAATGACACTGTCATTTCTAGAGTTATGGACCTCTCCTTCATTCACAACCGTTTGTGATGGGGAAGTGCGAATAGTAATAAGATCAGCAGAGGTTCTTAGATTAAACCAAACAAGCTCGCCTCCGATTATTGCGTTCATTGTTGCACGAAAAGTGGTACCGTTTAAACGCGAATTTGTAATTACAAAATTTACAGTATGATTTATCGGCGAAGCAAGGGTGGCAAAGTTAAAAGTAAGACTTGTAAAATTTTCATCAAAAACCGCGAAAGAATTTCTTGCTCCGTCAAGTTGCATGTTCAATTCATTACCACCACTATCAAAGAACATATTGTGACGCATCTGGTATAGAATATATGGATTTCCATATCGAAGTGTATTTCGCCCAGGACCGCCACTGACCGCAAAATAAATTGCGATGCCTGCACCAGTCAAAAGAATTAAACCCAAAACAACAAGAATAAATTTTTTCTTCACATTTCCAGTATACCAATAGAGACGAAATTACCCAAACTGTTTTCATAAGTAACACCTACAAAGCAAAACTGGTAAAACATAATATTATAGAATTTCATCTTCGGTCGGAGATATAGGTTTTGCCTTCAAGTTTAGACGCTTTGCAACCAAAGCCTCAGAACCACCAATCCCAGCATCATCTTTGGCATAACTTGCTGCACCATATGCTACTCGACGTTTAATTTTTACTTTACGGATACATATCATGACAATTGCAAATATGAGGGCAACACCCATAATAACCGAAGGTATGATAAACATACTAAGTTCTCCAATGCCTCTTCCGCCACCCTCAGGCCTATCGTCTGGTGTATGAACATACCCACGTTCGGTAACAATAGCCATATTTGTCATTTCGCCTGCTTCACGTGCTTCACGTACATCGTTATATGCCGTACGCCAATCGCCTTCGTCAATTTCGCGTACATTAATTGAACGAACGACAATAAATCCTTCAACAAAATACCATCTATTTCCGAATGTAATTTCAAATGTAAGGTCCTGTGAAACGTCTGTTCTTACAAAAAATCTTAAATCAACGAAACCATCGCGATCAGGATTCAATCTATTGGTATGCAAAGGCTGAATGTTTTCAAGCCCACCTTCAAAGTTGTAGAACCCAAAATTAATACCAAAGTCCGCGTCACTTGGGCGATTATTAAGCAATGCACCGGTTTCTAGGTCACGTTCTGGTTCTGCCGCACGTGAACGCATCAAATTGCCAATAGAAAGAGTAACCGTGTATTCATAGAAAATACCACTTTGAACATGAGTGTCAAACAACGTAGATACGGTCGCACCATTTCTAAAACCAATAGATTCAATCTCAATATGTCCTGCAAAATTACCCGATTGAATAACATTTGATCTCATGCCATCTCCTACAGAGAAAAACATGGCGGATCCATCAGGATTCGAGAACCCAGCAATATTACGCATATCAATAAAAGTCACACCAGATTGATTAGTATTAAAGTCCGCAATTTCTTCTGCAATTACATTATCAATAAAGGCAACGGCCGCCGCACTTGGAGTATGTTCTGTGCCCATTACAAAAGCAATACTTACTTCAGGTGGTGCATCAGAATTGATTATCGCAGGTGGTAGAACAGCAAAACTGAAACTATGCCAACGTGTTGGATTAAGATTACTGAGGTTTATACGACGAAGTTCACGCTCGCCCATCATGATTGTTGCATAAAAATTCATATCGCGATTTTCAATTCTTTGAGTACGCACATCAAATGAAATGACAGTATGAATTCCAGAACCCAATTGAAATGGGTTACTTTGTATGCGTTGATGAGTTTGTCTTGTGTTCTGTAGCATGAAAACGTTATTATTGATACTTTGTCCATTAATTGACCCTGGTGAAACAGCCATGCCATAGTTACTTCCTATACGATGTGCATCAGGACGTCCTAGTTGACCTGCACTTATGTTACGTGCATATCTGTTCCAATGTGCCTGTTGTGTATTAACAATCCCACTTCGTGTATATGCTTCGTTTTCATATGAATGTATCCAGTCTCTTGCAACAAGAGGGAATGGATTATCCGCACTTCTTGGATTTCCCAAGTTAAAAAACGAGTTCGCAATATTAGGGGTAGGTTCCTGAAATCCCATATCAAAACTTTGAACATTTGTAGCCTCGTTGTGTTCACTATAAAATTCTTGACTTACACGACGTATAGAAAAATCATCAATAGCAATCCAACCTGCGGTAACAGGTGCATCTTCCGAGCCAAGGAAAAACGCAAATTCTATATTAACGTCATTAAATGCCTCACCGCGAAGAAATATTGTATTTCGAACCCAATTATTTCTTGATGCCATAGGACCTTCTTCCATAATACCAACCGTTCCTGTTGTAAAAGGATTAATGTGATCACCAAGGTTATTGTCATTTATGCGCGTGTCTTGAATCCTGAACGAGCCAACACCACCACTTGATATGGAATAGAAAGTAACCATATAGATAAGATTCCTATCGATTCGAACTGTGCCATTCATTCGCATTTCTGCATGGTTATTACGTGTCGCCATTAACATAACGTTTCTTTGTCCTGTACCTGCAAGATTTGGGGTATGAGGGTGAAAATGATAAACGGGGTTATCCTCGCTTTGATTAAAACCAAGCAAATTTACAACACTTGATGTACCAATACTTGTTCTCATAAGACTTTGCATCTCAAGTTGTGCATTGTTTCTGTCTCCGAAAGCAGGACTGAAACTCGAAGTGCTTATATTATGATGGTTATCTCCATCACGGACAAGGGCAAAATGTTGACTCTCGGTGTGTCCTCGTAAATCCATATCACGAACAAATCCACGAAGATTGTTGTCTTGCAAACGACTGTTACGGCGTGAATTAAATTGTTGTTCATTCATTTCATATACACGGACACTGTCGTAATAAACTACACCGGCACTTGGGCGACCAAATGCACCTAAAAACAAACCTATACGCATATTCAAATCTTGCATTGGACAGGTTCTCACAAAGAATGTCGCCGTTCTCCATTGACTTCTGTTACTTGCGATTTCAAGATTACTGTTATCACCTGTTTGAAAAACAACTTGTCTAATTTCAATATCATTACGCATACCAAGAGGCAAATCATCTGGATTTGATGGTAAAAGGTAAACCGAACTTACACTGTGTACCGCATAAAATCCGATTTCAACTGCAAAAAAACTGTTTGCCGCAAAATTAAATTCATTACTTTGAAAACCTGCAACAGATTGACTTGCAACCGTTGGATTCGCAATAGCCATAATATTACCAAGGCTTGGATTTTGTAAATTAGGGTTATATGTCATAAAAGGAACTTCGGTAAGATTATTTTGTTCTCTGAATGTTTCAAATCCAAAGGTATTAAGTGTACCCGCAAGTGCTGGTCCCGAATTTACAAGTTCGCCTTCGGAATTTGTAACGGTCGACCAATTTGCAACACCTTCGGTAAAATGATTTGTGGTTGTTTCGGTAAAGTCCGAATTTGAAATGTCAAGCAATGCACTTGAGAACGGATTAACATTCTGTGATGGGGCAGTATGATAAAAATCACTTGAAGAATTTGCAAGAACCCGTGAAATTGGGGAAGTGATAAACCCAAGCACAAAAGGCATACTTGCAAGCATGAATACCATCGCAATACCAAATGCCAAGACACCTCTATATCTTCTGTATATCATATCTGATTAGGATACCACAAATTAACCTAATCATGCAAGTACATATGCAATACAGGAGTGCCCAACTAGTGTCTTTGAACAAAGTGAATGATTGAACGATTAGGATAACGAAATTTGCGGAGTTTCGGATTTGGAAATGGTGATTTGTGTTTAACGGGAATACGACAGTATTT